>Ga0256407_10002523_pt1 | contig 34895 bp, 35 predicted proteins | sample RumenRJG_04DNA_FD_193489 | JGI IMG/M metagenome (GOLD analysis project Ga0256407, IMG submission 193489) | Bovine rumen microbial communities from Lethbridge, Alberta, Canada - RJG_04 | ecosystem: Host-associated > Mammals > Digestive system > Stomach > Rumen | place: Canada: Alberta...
GAGAATGAAGCGCATGAGGACGATGCCTCCGATGACGAGTGCTGCAGCGAGTGCTGCGGCGAGGATGCAGAGTCCGATGATGAAGAACCAGCGTGTGGACAGCGAACTGTCCTTATCTGCAATGGTGGCTTCGTTGTCGGCAATCTGTTTCTTCAGTGCGGCTATCTCGTCGGCATGCTTGATGGCGCTGGTGGAGTCTTTCCAGGCGATGTAGTTGCTGTATGATTGTGCCACCATATTGGCATTGTTGCTCTTGCGACCATTGGAGATGAGGGTCTGATAGACCTCGTCTACCTTGTCATACTCCTTGCTGGCGGTCAGTTTGTCGGCCATCTCCTTGAAGACGGCGTTGCCCTGGGCATTCATACCGAAAGTGTAGTAATAGATGGCCTTGGTATAGAGCAGGTCGTTCTTCACATTCTCGTCGCCGCTTTGGTTGGCTTGGCTCTCCATGATGTTCAGTTGATCCTTGGCGCTGTCGCTTTTTCTCAACTTGATGTACATATTCAGGCGCTCCTTAGTGACCAGATAATGCATAGCGGCCTTTTCTGCCTGGCTGTCCTTCTGGCTGGAGTTAATGGCGTCATCAGCCCGGCGGAGCAGATCGAAGGCCTCTTTGTAATAGTTCTCTCTGGAGTAGTAGAGTGAGGCGGCCTTGGTGGCACACTCTACACCCAGTTTCATCTGGCCACGATTGTAATAGTCGTTGAAGGCGTGGATGTAAAGAGACCTTGCTGTGGCGATGTGCTCCTTGGGATCTGCAGCCTCGGCACGCTTGTGAAGATCGCTTTTCTCCTGTGCGCTGACCATTGTGGCGCACAGCAAAAGACTTGCAAATAAAAGTGATATTCTGTTCATAGTTTATTAAAAGTTAGAGCCTCTTGTCGGATTCGAACCAACGACCCCGAGATTACAAATCACGTGCTCTGGCCAACTGAGCTAAAGAGGCGGGTGGGCAGCTACCTGCATCGCGCCGCTACGACCTAATACCCTTGCTGCGTTCCCACCCTGGGGGATTCAAAGGGAGCTGGCCGTACAGGACTGCCCATTTTTGCTTAGCGGCTGCAAAGGTACAAAAAAGAAGTGAGAAGTTGGTAGCAAGAGGTAAGAATTTTCAGTTTTTAACTATTTTTTTTGGCAAAGGTCAAGATATATGCTGGAAAATGCGTAATTTTGCAGGCTGAAAGTGATAATTGTTAAATAATGACTGCTCCAGAATACATGCAATTAAAGGCCTACGCCCGCCAGGACGGTTTCTTCCTCGCCCTGCTGTGGACAGCCAGTTTCGCCTGTTACATCTTGGGTATCTCTAACCAGATGCTGGGAATGCTGGCCATCGGACTTGCTGTTATGACCCCTTTCTTCGTGGCTGGTCGTCTGCGTAAGTTCCGCGATGAGGGTAGGGAAGGACTGATCTCTTTCGGCCGGAGTTATGCTTATACGATCTTTGTGTTTTTCTATGGTGCCGTGCTGCTGGCAGTGGTACAGTTCCTCTATTTTGCCTATGTGGACAACGGCTATCTGCTGGGTGCTTTCTCTCGGATGATAACGTCTGAGGAGGGTAAGGAAATCATCAGCCAATACGGTATGACTCAGATGATGGAGGACAGTCTGGCAGAGATGGCTCAGATTCGTCCGATAGACTATGCTCTGAACATCCTGACGGTGAATATCATCATCGGCTTTATCCTTGGTGTTCCCATCGGCCTGGTGATGCAGCGGAGTGAGGTGAAAAGGTGAAAAAGTGAAAAGGTGAAAAAGTGAAAAGGTGAAAAAGTGAAAAGGTGAAAAAGTGAAAAGGTGAAAAAGTGAAAAGGTGAAAAAGTGAAAAGGTGAAATCGTAAATTCGTTGATCAAGAATGGATATATCAATAGTAATACCTCTTTATAATGAGGCAGAATCGCTGCCGGAGTTGTTTGCCTGGATAGAGCGGGTGATGAAGGAGCACGGCTTCAGTTTTGAGGTGATTTTTGTGAATGACGGCTCTACCGACGGTTCATGGCAGGTGATCAGTGACTTGGCAGCCAAGTCTGACAGCGTGAAGGGCATCAAGTTCCGTCGTAACTATGGTAAGAGTCCCGCCTTGTATTGTGGCTTTGAACAGGCCCAGGGCGACGTGGTGATCACGATGGACGCCGACCTGCAGGACTCCCCCGACGAGATTCCTGAGTTGTACAGGATGATCAAGGAGGATGGTTATGACTTAGTGAGCGGCTACAAGCAGAAACGTTATGACCCTATCTCGAAGACCCTTCCAACGAAATTGTTCAATGCAACGGCCCGCAAGGTGAGTGGCATCAAGAATCTGCACGACTTCAATTGCGGCCTGAAGGCCTATCGCAAGGATGTGGTGAAGAATATCGAGGTCTATGGTGAGATGCACCGTTATATTCCCTATCTGGCCAAGAATGCCGGTTTCGACAAGATTGGCGAGAAGGTGGTCCATCACCAGGCCCGCAAGTATGGCTCCTCTAAGTTCATGGGCTTGAACCGCTTTGTCAATGGCTATCTTGATCTGCTGACGCTGTGGTTCCTCAGCACGTTTGGCAAGAAGCCGATGCATGTGTTCGGATTCTTGGGGACCATCATGTTCGTGATAGGTTTCATTGCCGCCTTCGTTATCGGAGCCGACAAACTCTGGTGTCTGGCCAATCATATCCCTCAGAGACTGGTGACGGATTCACCTTATTTCTATATTGCTCTGACGATGATGATAATTGGTACCCAGTTGTTCCTGACAGGATTTGTGGCCGACTTGGTGAGCCGTTCTTCTCAGGGACGCAATGACTATCAGGTAGAAGAGGTGATATGAGGGGTGTGTGGCGTAAGATAGTGTGCTTGGTAGCGGTGGGACTCTTGTCTTCGTGCTCCAGTATTGAGTGCCAGATTGACAATATTGTCTCTGTCCAATACGAAATCCGTGACAATAAAGGAGAGGCCTGGGCCATTACTGATACCCTTTCTGTCGCATCAACTCAAGTTGACGGAAAGACCGTCATCCTCGACATCACGACCCTTCTGGACGGCAAATATAATATCCTCAACAAATTAACAGGCTATTCGACCTTCAGTCTCCCCATCAGTTATTCTCATCCGGAAGACGTCCTCTACTTCTGCTTCAAAGATAAAGTCAAGACGGTGGTGGACACGGTTTGGATCAAGAAGACTGATATTCCTTACTTCGAATCCGTTGACTGTACCGCATCCTTCTTTCACGAACTGACGGGTGTGAGGTATACCAACCATGCCATCGACTCTCTTGTGCTTATCAATCCATCGGTAACCTATGATGACAAGACCGTACATTTCTATCTCTATCCGAAGACTGGCAATTAGTCTGCTGCTTTTGGTGTCGGTATCGGCATCGGCACAGACTAAGTTCTTCTCCATACAGAAGGACTCTATTCCCTTTTTCCGAGGCTTTGCCGTGTCTTTTGATCTGGTGGGAGCAGGCATGATGGCGTTGTCTGACAATGGACAGTTTGAGGGCGCTCTTCGAATAAACCTCCACGACGAGTGGTTCCCTATTGTCGAGGCTGGCCTCGGCAAGGCTTCTCATGATGACGAGGTGACAAAGTTGCACTATAAGACTTCGGCTCCTTATTTTAAAATAGGTATAGACAAGAATATGTTGAAAGACAAGCATGGCCCTAACCGTCTTTACGTGGGACTACGCTATGGTTTTACTTCCTATAAGGTAGACATTTCCCGTCCTGAGTTCATAGATCCAGTATGGAAGTGGAATGCCGATTATAACATTGTGGATGCGGCCTGCAAATATCACTGGGCAGAGATCGTTGTCGGCATCGATGCCAAGATCTTCGGACCCTTGCATTTGGGCTGGAGTGTGCGCTATAAGCAGCGTCTGTCCCATTCAGAGGAGAGTCCTTTATACAAGACATGGTATGTGCCAGGCTTTGGCAATTATGATACCAAGTTGGGCGGCACATTTAACGTGATCATTGATATCTGAGCGCTATGGATGAGAAACAGAAGAAGAAACTGATGTGGCAACTGCCATTTCTGATGCTGCTGATTGTCGGTACGGTGCTGATTATCAGCCATCAGCAATCGACACCATACCGTCAGGCGAATGACTTCGTCTTCGGCACCACTTATAAGATTGTCTACCAGTGTGACTCAGACCTGACCGCTTCCATCCGTCAGGAACTGATGCGGGTGGACTATTCACTGTCGCCTTTCAATAAAGAGTCGGTGATCACGGCAGTCAATCAGAACCGTGAGGTGATGCTCGATCCCTATTTTGTCGAAGTGTTCAACAAGGCGATGGAGATATCCCGTGAGACTAAGGGTGCCTTCGACATTACCGTCGCACCCTTGGTTAATGCCTGGGGCTTTGGCTTTAAGCATGAGCAGATGCCGACGAAACGTCAGGTGGACAGTCTGCGCCAGATAATTGGCTATCAGAAAGTTGCACTCAAAAACGGTAAAGTTGAGAAGCAGGACCCCCGTATGATGCTTGACTGCTCCGCTATCGCCAAAGGTTTTGGTGTGGATGCCGTGGCCAGGCTGCTGCGTGATCGCGGCGTTCAGAACTTCATGGTTGAGATTGGCGGCGAGGTCGTCACCTGTGGTGTCAATGCCCAGCGACTTCCTTGGCGTGTCGGAGTGGTGAAACCATCGGAAGACTCGCTGAGTACAGGCCATGAGTTGCAGACGATCCTCAACGTCACCGATAAGGCGATGGCCACCAGTGGCAACTATCGCAATTTCTATTATAAGAATGGCCGGCGCTATGCCCATACCATCGATCCCAAGACTGGCTATCCGGTGCAGCACAGCCTGCTCTCCGCTACAGTCCTGGCTGCCAGTTGTTCCGTTGCAGATGCTTATGCCACCTCATTCATGGTGATGGGATTAGACAATGCCCGGCAACTGCTGGAACATCATCCGGAGTTGATGGCCTATCTCATCTATGACGATGGGAAGGGTGACATCGCCGTGTGGTTCTCTCCCTCTCTCCGTCATAAAATCGAGGAATAGTGGCCCTCTTGCAAATATACGACAGACTGCTCCAGTTCCCGCTGTTTCAGGGTATGAGCCGCGACGACTTGGAGATCGTGGCTGGCCATACACGTTTTGGATTCCTGAAAATGACTGCAGGCCGGCAGGTCATCCATGCCGGCGACCCTTGCACCCATCTGTATTTCCTGATTAACGGCTCGTTGAAAGTGGAGAGTTTCAGCGACGACGGCCGTTATTCGGTCGTCGAGCAAATGTCATCGCCCTACATCCTCCAGCAGGAGAGCATCTTCGGCTACTACCAGCGCTACACCCATAACTTCTATGCTCTGACAGACGTCAACTTCCTGATGCTTGACAAGGAGGAGGTGGTGCGACTTTCAGAGGACTTCCTGGTGTTCCGTCTGAATCTGATGAATCACCTAGCCACTCAGGCGCAGAAACTGATACAGGCGCAGTGGCGTCGCAGTCCCCAAAGCCTGCAGGAGCGAGTCGTGCGTTTCTTCTTCCTGCACACCCTCTATCCCGCAGGACCCAAGACCTTCCATATCCTCATGGAACGTCTGGCAGAGGAAGTCAACGACAGCCGCCTGAATGTGTCACGGGTCTTGAACCGTTTGCAGACTATGGGATTGCTCGAATTGCATCGGGGCAGGATTGAAATACCACAAGTCGAACGTCTGCTGATGTGAAATTAATTAAAATATCAGTGATAATCTGTGTAATCTGTGGCTTTTTTTGTACTTTTGCATCCCAGAAATAAAAAATGTGTATGAATACTGATCAGAATAGACAAAACCCGTTCTTCCTGCCTTATGGTACACCCCATAATACTGCTCCCTTCGACCGTATTGCCTTAGAGGATTTCGAGGAGGCTATGATGGAGGGCATCCGTCGTGATGATGAACAGATAGAGAAAATTATCAACAACCCAGAGAAACCGACCTTTGACAATACCATCGTGACGGTCGATGATGAGAAAGATGGCAGCGACTATTATGACTTGCTGTCTCGTGTCAGCAGTGTGTTCTTCAACCTGTTGTCTGCCGAGACCAACGACGCCATGGATGAGTTAGCCCAGAAGATGAGTCCTATATTGACAAAACATGCCAACGACATCCGTCTGAATGAGCGTCTCTTTGAGCGTATCAAGTATGTGCATCGCCATCACCGCAAACTGACGCCAGAGGAGAAAATGTTGCTCGATAACTGTTACGACGGCTTTGTACGAAGTGGTGCCTTGCTTGATGCTGAAGGCAAGGAGCGTCTGCGCCGACTGACAGAGGAAGCCTCTCTTCTCGGACTGCAGTTCTCGCAGAACTTGTTGAAGGAGAATAAGGCCTTCACTCTGCATATCACTGATGAGGCAGACTTGGACGGACTGCCTGATTCTGCCCGTGAGGCGGCAGCATTGACGGCGAAAGAACATGGGAAAGAAGGTTGGGTCTTCACCCTCGACTCTCCCTCGTATATTCCATTCATGACCCATAGCACCCGCCGCGAGTTGCGACAGCAGATGTATATGGCCAAGAACACCGAGTGTATCCACGATAATACAGAGAACAATCTCGAGATTTGTAAACGGCTGATCAACGTCCGTCGTGAACTCGCACAACTCTTAGGCCATAAGACCTATGCTGACTATGTGCTGAAGCATCGCATGGCCGGCAGCGTCCGCAACGTCTATAAACTTTTCAACGACCTCATTGCCGCTTATAAGGAACCCGCTAAGAAAGAGGTCGCTGAGATTGAAAAGGAGTTTCATAAAGAATTTTCCTCTGAATTCCAGCCTTGGGATTTCTCGTTCTATTCACATAAGTTGCAGTTGAAACGCTACAATATTGATGCTGAGATGCTGCGACCCTATTTCGAACTGTCGAAAGTGATTGACGGTATCTTCGGTCTGGCAAACCGTCTCTATGGCATTACCTTTAAGGAGAACAAGGATATTCCCGTCTATCATCCCGACGTGAAGGCTTACGAGGTATTTGACAAGGATGGCTCTTATCTTGCCGTCTTCTATGCCGACTTCTATCCTCGCAAAGGTAAGCAGGGTGGAGCCTGGATGACGGAATATCAGGGCCAGTGGATGGAGCGCATCGACACCAAGAAGCCCTTCAGCCCTGAGAATGCGAAGAATATCCGTCCACATGTCAGTGTCGTGATGAACCTGACCAGACCTACTGCCGAGAAACCTGCCTTGCTGACCTTGAGCGAGGTGGAGACCTTCCTCCACGAGTTCGGGCATTCCCTGCACGGCATGTTTGCCAACACTCGTTTCGAGAGTCTGAGTGGTACGAATGTGTGGTGGGACTTTGTGGAATTGCCCTCTCAGTTTATGGAGAACTTTGCCATAGAGAAAGATTTCCTCCGCACCTTTGCCTTTCATTATCAGACAGGTGAACCAATGCCCGACGAACTCATCGACAGAATAGTACGCAGCCGTAATTTCAATGTGGCCTATGCCTGTATGCGACAGGTTAGTTTCGGCTTGCTCGACATGGCCTACTACACCCGGAAGGACGAGTTTAATGAGGATATTATTCCTTTCGAGAAACGTGCCTGGCAGAAGGCTATGGTCATGCCACAGTTGCCTGATACCTGTATGACCGTGCAGTTTTCGCACATCATGGCTGGTGGCTATTCGGCTGGCTACTACAGTTACAAGTGGGCAGAGGTGCTCGATGCCGATGCATTTGCCGTTTTCAAGAAAGAGGGCATCTTCAATCCTGCTACAGCCCAGCGTTTCCGCGACTGTATCCTCTCCAAAGGCGGAACAGAGAACCCGATGATATTATATAAACGCTTCAAGGGTTCTGAACCAACTATCGATGCCCTCCTCAAGCGTAATGGCATCAGCCGGAAGAAGTCCAAATCGTAAATCCGTAAATCGTCAATATAATGGTTTCAGACAAACAGCATAAACTCGACGAGCGCTATCTCCGCATGGCGAAGATATGGGCAGAGAACTCCTATTGTGTACGCCGTCAGGTTGGAGCCCTGGTCGTCAAGGATAAGATGATCATCAGCGATGGTTACAATGGCACGCCGAGTGGCTTTGAGAACGTGTGTGAGGATGACAACAATGTTACCAAGCCCTATGTACTCCATGCCGAGGCCAATGCCATTACGAAGTTGGCACGCAGTTCGAACAACAGCGATGGTGCCACCATCTACATTACGGCATCTCCTTGCATCGAGTGCGCCAAACTCATCATCCAGGCCGGCATCCGCCGTGTCGTCTATGGTGAGCAATACCGTCTCACTGACGGCATCGACCTTCTGAAACGCGCAGGCATCGAAGTGATTTTCATGGATGTCAATCAACCCGTCTCCAGATAATCATCCGTAAACTGTAAACCGTAAACACTAAACTAATAATACAATGAAGAAATCAAACCGCTTTACGCCGCTTTGGATTGCAATGGGTGTCGTGGTGGGCATCCTCATCGGAACATTCTATGCCAACCATTTCTCAGGCAATCGCCTGAATATTATTAATACCAGCGGCAATAAACTCAATAACCTGCTGCATATCATCGACGACCAGTATGTGGATACCGTCAATGTCAACGATCTGGTGGAAAAGGCTATGCCTCAGATTCTCAGCGAACTCGATCCTCACTCGGTCTATATTACAGCCCGTGAAGGCGAAATCGCTAACGATGACCTCCGGGGCTCGTTCTCTGGTATCGGTATCGAATTCACCATCCGACAGGACACCATCCGTGTGCAGAATGTCATCGGCAATGGTCCTGCTGAGCGTGCTGGTGTGCTGGCTGGTGATAAGATTGTTGAGGTCGACGACTCAGTCTTCGTAGGCAAGAAAGTCACCAACGAGGAGGCGATGCACCGTCTGAAGGGACCAAAGGACACGAAAGTGAAGTTGGGTATCATCCGCTATGGTGAGAAGACCATCCGTCATATCACTGTCACCCGTGGTGAGATTCCAACCAAGAGCGTCACGGCCAGTTATATGCTCGACGAAGAGTCTGGCTATATCAAGATCCGCAATTTCGGTGAGAATACATATCCGGAACTGATCATTGCCCTGGCCCAACTGGCACAGAAAGGCTTCTCAAACCTCGTCATCGACCTGCGTAATAATACCGGAGGCTATCTTGAGTCTGCTGTGCAGATTGCCAATGAGTTCCTGTCCAAGGGACAACTCATTGTCTATACGGAGGGACGCCGTTATCCCCGGCAGGACTATCGGGCTGATGGTCGCGGCTCTTACCAGCACATACCACTCGTTATTCTTGTCGACGAGGCCTCTGCTTCTGCATCTGAGATCCTTGCTGGCGCCATTCAGGATAACGACCGTGGCACCATTGTTGGCCGTCGTTCCTTTGGCAAGGGACTTGTCCAGAAACCTATGGAATTCTCTGATCACTCTATGATCCGTCTCACTATCGCCCGCTATTATACGCCGTCAGGCCGTTGCATTCAGAAACCCTATAACGACGGAGAGAAATACGAGAGTGATTGGCTGGAACGCTATCAGCACGGAGAGTTCTTCTCTCAGGACAGCATCCGCCATACAGGTCCGGAATACCATACTGCCAACGGGCGCGTCGTCTATGGTGGCGGTGGCATCACCCCTGATATCTTCATCCCCGAGGACACCATTGGTATGACCTCTTACTATAAGGAGGCCTCCATGTCGGGACTTATCCTTCAGTTCGCCTACAATTATACTGATCAGAACCGTGCCCGTCTGAATAAGATGGACGACGTTCACGAGATGGAGCGCTACCTGAAGGGACAGAACACGCTGGAGCAGTTCGTCGTCTTTGCCGACAAGAACGGCTTGAAGCGCCGAAACCTGATGATTCAGAAGTCGAAGAAACTGCTGGATCGCTTCATCAACAGCCGTATCATCTACAATATCCTCAACGAGCAGGCCTGGACGGAATTCCTCAATCAGGACGACCCTGCCATCATCGAGACACTTCGGCTTTTCCGCGAGGGCAAGGCCTTCCCCCAGCCTGCACCTGCTTCTGTGTCTGATGGTCCCGTAGCCCATGCGTTCGACTATCGTGGCACCCATCAGCGCACAGCCCATATAGCCTATGCGTAAGGAAACGTTGCGTCAGATTATCTGCCAGCGAAAACAGCAGTACACCCCGCAGCAACTCAAAGAGTTGTCACAATCCGTTATCGCCCGTCTGAAGCCCCGCCTCGCTGAGACACAGACCGTCATGGCCTACTACTCCCTCCCTGACGAAGTCTGCACTCACAGGCTCCTCGACGATCTTGTGGCAGAGGGCAAGACCGTCCTTTTGCCGAAAGTCCTGGATGCCGAGCGCATGGAACTGCGTCGTTATTCCGGTCCCCAAGACCTGATGGAGGGTGCTTTCCACATCATGGAACCCATAGGCGAACCCTTCACCGACTATCGTCTCATCGATGTTGCTCTTATCCCTGGTGTCGCCTTTGATGCCGCAGGCCATCGTCTGGGTCGTGGCCGGGGCTATTATGATCGCTTTCTCTACTCGATGCAGACAGTCGCCAGTTCGCATCCTCTGCTGCTGGGTGTCTGTTTTGATTTCCAGAAAGTCGCTTCCGTTCCAGTCGATATCAATGATATTCTTGTCGATGGCGTCATTTAGACCAATACATGTAGAAAAACCAGGCTCTACAACTGTTAGTGGTGGCGATGAAATTTAGCGATTGAGGTAAAAGAAACAAGAAGTTGCTCCCGACACAGAGTCGCTCTTCTGAAAAGAATGTTGAAAATTCAAGAAAGTTACACTTCCTTGTTTAACTAATTATTTATCAATATGTTAGATGCAGTGTAACTTTTTGTGAAAGTTACACTTCTGGGGGACTTTCGGGGTGTTTTTCTGCAAGACACGGGATTTAAGACGTGCTCAGCGGCCTGATAAGGATGGTAGACCGTTGGTACAAAACAAGTTGTTTTGTGCTCATGCAAGGCATTACTTACAATGATGGAAGGCATCCTTTACAGAACAAAACAACTTGTTTTGTTGTGGCTATCTGCCTGTCTTTTTATATCGGGAACCGGCACTTTTGCAGAAAAGAATGCCGATTTGCTTGAAAAAGTGTAACTTTCATAAAAAGTTACACTGTATATAAACAACTAATAACCAGTGTTTTGCGATGAATAGTGTAACTTTTCTATATTTTGTGTTTGTTTATTCAAGAATCAAAAACTTAGCGAGGTTTTGCTACATGAAAGAGCATGGTATAGCCCTTCCGTCAAAATAGTTCTATATTCAAATTCCCGTCTAAATATTTGCAGGTTTCACGATTATTCAGTATCTTTGCAGCAAACTAATGATAATGAATACTGCTATGAAAATATTGGCCATCAATCCGGGGATGATCTCGACGAAGGTGGGAGTCTTCCGAGACGAGGAGTTGCTGATGCACGCCACGCTCAACCACCCGTTCGAGGAACTGTGCCGCTATCCTTTCATCATGGACGAGTTTGACTATCGCAAGGAAAAGGTGCTTGAGGAACTTCAGCGCCAGGGCTGCACCATGGACTTCGATGTCGTCGTGGGCCGTGGCGGTCTGGTGAAACCTATCGAGAGTGGTGTGTACGAACTGAACGACAAGGTGATTGAAGACACACGCCATCCTCGACTGCACCACGCCTGCAACCTGGGGTCGCTGATGGCACTGAGCATTGCCCGCGGGATCAAAGGCTGCCGCGCCTTCACCGTCGATCCGGGCGTTGTAGACGAACTCGACGATGTGGCACGCATCACGGGACTGCCCGAACTGCCCCATCAGACCATCTGGCATGCCCTGAATCAGCGTGAGATAGCCAAGCGTTATTGCCGTGAGCACGGTGTGAAGTACGAGGAGCAGGATCTGATCGTCTGCCACATGGGTAGCGGCATCTCCTTCGCCATGCACCACCACGGACGTGCCATTGAGTGCAGCGACGCACTGAGTGGCGACGGGCCTTTCTCACCGTCACGGGCAGGTATGCTTCCCACGGCTGGACTGGTGAAGTTGTGCTACAGCGGACAGTATACCGAAGCAGAGATGCTGCGAAAGATCAACGGTCACAGTGGACTGACGGCTCATCTGGGCACCAATGATGTGAGAGAGGTGGAACGGCGCATTGCCGAGGGCGACGAGAAGGCCAGGCTGGTGCTCGACGCGATGATATACAGCATCGCCCGCTGGCTGGCTTCACTGGCACCAACCACCAACGGACATGTGGATGCCGTCATCCTTACCGGTGCCATTGCCCACAGTCAATATGTCACCGACGGACTGCGATGCCGACTGAGTTATCTCGCTCCCATATTTGTCTATCCCGGAGAGGACGAACTGACGGCACTGGCCATGAATGTGCTCAGGGCTATGCGTGGGGAACAGGAAATCAAAGTCTATTCCTGAAGACAACAAAGGAATTAAAGGAACTTCAGAATTAATTGAATCTCACGTCGGCAATTACCTGGTTGCCGACGTGTTCGTTTAGGCGGCGGACCACATCCTGGCGTTGCATGGACAGTTCCATGCGAAGGGCTGGATTGTTGAGATGGACGAAGAGGGTCTGGTTGCGGATATAAAGGTCGCCAGTGAGCGCAGCAATGGCTTCGCCCATGACTACAGGCCATGCATCGATAAGACGTTTCTGGAGCAACGGTGTTTCGAGCCCCTGCTCTCGGAGGTTCTTCATGATGACCTCCTTGATGAGTATGCTGTTGCGACGGAACATGTTTTTTTGTTTATAGTTTATAGTTTAGAGTTTATAGATGATTACTTTAAGGGCGGGGAGGAAGAGGGGTTACTTCACCATCGTCGACATGGAAGATCTTGTAGTCGTGGGATGAGGCGGAGAGAATCTGGTCAAGGTGCTCGCGGTTGGTATCAGTGATGAAAATCTGGCCGAACTCCTCACTGGCAACAAGATTGACAATCTGCTCGACACGGCTGGCATCGAGTTTGTCGAAGATGTCGTCGAGCAATAGGATAGGGGTGTTGCCGCCGTTGGTGCGATGGAGGAAATCGAACTGGGCGAGTTTCAGCGCCACGACGAATGTCTTGTGCTGTCCCTGACTACCTTCACGGCGTATAGGGTGACCGCCAAGGGTGAAGACGAGGTCATCGCGGTGGACACCGTGGAGGGAGTATCCCATGATACGGTCCTTCTGACGGTCGCGCTGGATGACTTCGAGCAGAGGACCTCGCTGACAATGCGATAGATATTCGATGGCTACTTGTTCACGATTGCCGGAGATATGCTCGTAGTAGCGCTGGAAGATGGGCGTGAGATCTTTAACGAACGAGTCGCGGCGTAGGTAGATGCGCTCACCCTCGATGGCCATCTGCTCTTCCCAGAGACTGATGACCTCGGGGTCAGGCTCTTCTTCCTGTTTCAGCATGTTGTTACGCTGTTGCAGGGCTTTGTTGTAGCGGGTGACGGCATCCATATAGGTGTGGTCGTATTGTGAGATGACCATGTCCATAAGTCGTCGTCGTTCTTCGCTGCCGCCGTCGATGAGGAAGGTGTCTGCAGGGGATACCAATACTAAGGGGATGAGGCCGATGTGTTCAGAGAGTCGGCGGTATTCCTTTTTGTCGCGACGGAAGTGTTTCTTGGAACCCCGTTTCATGCCACAGGAGATAGTGGTTTCCTCACTCCAGGCTCCACTCTCAAAACTCCTTGAGTAAACACCTTCCAACATGAGGAATTCCTCGTTATGGCGAATCAGGGTGGAGTCAAGGGGATTGGTGGCGGAATGGCAGAAAGAGAGGAAGTAGACGGCATCGAGGATGTTGGTCTTGCCGACGCCGTTGCGACCAATCATGCAGTTGATCTTCGGGGAGAGTTCCAAGGTGGCCTCTTGGATATTCTTATAGTTGATGAGCGACAGTTTCTCTAAAATCATTGTGCAAAGGTACAATAAAAAGTGAAAAGTGAAGAGTGAAAAGTGAAGAATTTGCCACCGCCGGCATTTTTTTTTATGTTTCATGTTTTCATTTCACTTTTTTTTTGTAACTTTGCAGCCGATTTTTGAAAATTAATACAATATTATAATGGCAACAACAAAAAATCAACCTCAGGCCGCTCCCACTATGGAGGAGAGCCTGAACAAGAGTGAGGCTTTCTTCCTGAAGTACAAGAAGGCCATCATCGCCGCTGTGGTGGCTCTGATTGTCATCATCGCAGGTGTCGTCCTTTACAAGACTTATGTCTCAGAGCCTAACGAGCAGAAGGCTTCTACGGCCATTGCCAAGGGTCAGGAGTATTTCGCTCAGGGTCAGTTTGAGAAGGCGCTGAAGGGTGATAGCCTCGGCTACAAAGGCTTTGTGGCTCTGGCCAGTGACTACAGCAGCACAGCAGCAGGCAATCTGGCAAATCTTTATGCTGGTCTCTGCAACGCACAGTTGGGTCAGTGGGACGAGGCTGTGAAATACCTTGAGGGCTATGATGGTGCCGACGATCAGATGATAACACCTGCTGCCCTTGGTGCATTAGGCAATGCATACGCTCATCAGAATCAGTTGGACAAGGCTGTCTCGACGCTGAAGAAGGCTGCTGAGAAGGCAGACAACAACTCGCTTTCGCCCACCTTCCTGATTCAGGCTGGTGAGATTCTGGAGAGTCAGGGTAATAAGGCTGAGGCTCTGAAACTTTATCAGGAGGTGAAGGAGAAGTATTTTAACTCGATGGCCTATCAGACCATCGATGCCTACATTGAGCGCGTCAATGGCAACTAAGAACCTTTCTGCCTACGATATCGCGTCGGTGCCAGATGCGTCGAACATGATCTTCGGTGTGGTCGTGGCTGAATGGAATCCTGAGATCACGGGGGCTCTGCTCGAAGGTTGTGTCTCTACGCTGGAGAAGCATGGGGCTCTGCCTGAGAATATCCATGTGAAGACTGTTCCCGGTTCCTTCGAACTGATCTATGGCGCCCATCAGATGACCCTTAACGACGGTTATGATGCCGTCATTATCTTAGGTTGTGTGATTCGTGGGGAGACACCGCATTTCGACTACATCTGTCAGGGTGTCACAGAGGGTATCGCCCGTCTGAATGCCACGAGTAACATTCCCGTTGTCTATGGTCTGTTGACGACCAATGACCTCCAGCAGGCGAAAGACCGTGCAGGTGGCCGTTTGGGCAACAAAGGTGATGAGTGTGCTGTGGTCGCGATAAAGATGGCAAAGTTCTGATTAGGAGTTCTTATATAATATAATAAGGTGGGGCATCCTCTATGGAACGCCCCACCTTTCGTATATAACCTTGGCTTACTCCTGATCCTTGCGGTCGTCGATGTTGTCACCTTCTGTTGGCTTCATCTCATCCTTGAAGTCAGTGATGCCTGCCTCGATCAGTATATTATACCAACTGATGAGTTTCTTGATGTCGCTGACATGGACGCGGTCGCGGTCCCATTCGGGAAGGACACTGGTGAAGTAGTCTTGTAGTTCCTTGCTGGAGGCTTTCTTGGGATCGACTTTGGCTTTCTTGCCTTCCTCCAGGGTTTTGATGTTCTCTAAGACGTCCATCAGGGGGATGTCGTCAGTCTCGGTGAACATGGCAATGTCTGCCAACGATGTGATACGGTCAGAGGCAAAGGCCGGCATGCGCTTATGGGTGGCATCAAGGGCCTCGACGATGAGATTGTTCTTGCCTCGAGATACGAGTTTGTAGAGTCCGGGCTTACCGGAGATGGCTAAAATAGTCTGTTGCATAAGTTTATTCTTTATTATTTATGAATTCTAATATCTTGTCCAGTTGTTGATGGAGGTCTGCTTGTCCGTCGTTGATGATTTCGAAGTCAGCCCGTTGCCTGACCTCCTCCTGTGGCAGTTGACGGCTCATCCATTCAAGTACTTTCTCCCGTGAAATCTCATCTCTGGCCATGACACGCTGGATACGCAATTCCTCGGGGGCGGTAACGACCATGACACAGTCTACGAGCCGGTAGATGCCAGACTCATAGATGATGGCACTCTCCATCCATTCCTTACCACTCTCCATGAAGTCGTGGAAGACGGCAGGGTGTACGATACGGTCGATATTCTTCGCGTTCTCTTCCGATGCCAACAGGAACTCAGCAACAACCTTCTTGTTCAGGATGTATTCGCCAGCCCCCGTTGTCGTATAGGTCTCAGGGCCGATGAGGTCTGTGAGGCGGCGACGGATAAAGGGTGAAGTGCGGATAAGGCGCTTGGCGGCACTGTCGCAATCGTACACGGCGTAGCCGCGCTGTTCCAACAGATGGCAGACATAACTCTTGCCGCTTCCTATACCTCCCGTGATACCTATTTTCATTCTTGTGATTCGATGAGATAGTCGACCATGATCGTTTCCAACTTCGCCCGTGAGATGCCGCTCGGCACGTTCTTCAGATAGACGCGGCACTTTTCCGACGGGTTACGGCGAATCTCGTCGTAGTCGACAATGACAGTGAAGTCTTCGGGCTTCAGATTCCGATAGACGCTGACGCCAGCCACAAAACTGACGGAGGTCTTGGCAGGGAATGTGCGCAACACTTTGCCCTCAGGCATGTTGATGCCGACGATAGGAATATTGGAGATGCGCTCCTCTGTCAGTACGTCGGTGAAGAACTTGATGCGTATATGATCTGGTACCGTCTTTACTCCTTTCAGTTTCGCCAGGTTACAATCGACGATAAGCGTGTCGCGGAAATTGGCATAGTTAAGTTGTTCGGTATAGACCATGTTGATGCTGTCAAGTTTTTCTTGGGAAGCGTAGATGGTGACGCTGTCAGGCTCGTAGGATACCTTTGAGATGAAATAGAGTTCCTCGGGAATCACCCGTCCGCTCCATCTGACAGGTACCTGTTTCTTGGTGCCGTAATTGTAGAAGAACTCCATCTTCTCTGGCTTGATGGCGGTAATCTTCGAACTGCTGACCAGATTCTGATAGATGCGCTTCTGTATTTCCGATGCGGGGATCTGGCCTGTACCGTTGTTCTGGGTGTAGTTGCGGAAAGGCAGTTCAATATGCTTGAGCGCATCACCGTATTTATAGAACACCAGCATGATGCCCTTGTCACGGATGGTGACGCGGACGGTGTCGACCTCGTCGGAAGTGAGTACGGCATTCTTGGGGACGCCAACGACAGAGACGGGTACGGAGAACTCGCGCTCGTAAGTCTCGTTCAGTGTCAGTGACAGCCAGAAAATTCCTGAAAGAGCCAGGAAGAACAGAAATATCAGGAACTCCTTGCTCGTTTTAGTGAACAGGAATTCCTTGATGGCTTGCCATGCGCTTCTGAAGGTCATACAGGCTGATGGCTATTTCTGCTGCGGCGTACTGGAAGTGTCTTTGAAGACGGAGCCCTTGTCGACGGTGATGACCACGTCGCGAGCAATCTTGACGTCGACCGTGTTCTTGGCCAGGTCGATGCTCTTGACAGTGCCGTAGATACCGCCGCCAGTGATGACCTGGGTACCCTCGGTGAGTTCGTTCTGGAACTTCTGGATCTCCTTTTGTTTCTTCTGCTGGGGTTTGATCATGAAGAAGTACATGATGGCAAAGATGGCGACCATCATGATGATCATGCTCATGCCACCTCCCTGTGCTGCTTGTGCAGCGAGTACAATGTTTGTCATTTTTATACCTTAATTTATTATAATTGTCACTCGTTATCCTTGTTCTCCTCATCGTCTTTCTTGATGATGCGCTTACGGTGTCTCATCTTTACAGGAGCGGCTCCTTCGGCGGGGACTTCCGTAGGTGCAGTCTCCTTGCTCTTCTGGGGGTCCATATGCTTCATCAGGCGGTTGGTCTTGATGAGGTTGCGGGCAATGGCGTCGAGCATACCGTTGATGTAGCCGCCACTCCTCGATGTAGAATAGAGTTTGGCAATGTCCACATATTCGTTAATGGTCACGCTGACGGGGATGTTGGGGAAAGTCATCATTTCGGCAATGGCAATCTGCATGATGACGATATCCATATAGGCCAGACGGGAAAGGTCCCAGTTGCGTGAGACTTCGTTCATGTAGTGCTGGTACTCCACCTCATTGAGGATGGCCGAGCGGAACAGTTTGCGGGCAAACTCCTTCTCCTCGTCACTGTCCCATTCTGGCAACAGTTCCTCTTTGGCGCCGTTCTGCTCCTTGAAACGCTTGATGGTCTTCAGGACAAAGGTATCGACAATCTCCTTGTCGTCGTTCCAATAGAGACTCTGGTCTTCCAGGATGTTGTCGAGATCTGCGTTCTCCTGAATGAGTGTCTTATATAGTTTGCGCCACAGTTCACGGTCTGCGTCGTAACTGTCTTCACTGGAAGCCATATATGCCTGGTAGATCTCGCTGCTCTCAATGGCCTCGAAGAGTTGTCCGGGGACGGGGGTGTCTGCCCAATTGGTCTTCTGGTTGCTGATAAACTCATTCAGCGCCTTGTTCTCCTGCAGTTGGATGGCGAAACGGTTATAGGCAAATTTCTGCGAGGGCTCTTCGGTACCTTCGCGCTTGGCTCTGCCCTGAGTCACTTCGAGTCTGCGCTGGGCTTCTTTAGTCACTGCGACAATTAGCGACAACAGGTGATTGTAAAGGTCATAAGCCTTAGACAGACTGAAGAAGAGTTCCTTCTCAGCCGTGTCAATGTTCTTGTTACCGTTTAAATAGTAGGCATAGGTTAACTGAACAATTTTGTTTCTGATAATCTCTCTGTTAATCATCTCACTTGATGTTTATTTGTTATTTCTTGATGCAAAGGTAGGTAAAAATCCTATTATATGCAAGAAATAGACTGAAAAATACACTTTTTTTTTATTTTTTCATGCTTTCGTTTTTTCATTTCAGAATAATTGTGTACCTTTGCACCGCTTTTTCTCAAAGCACAATCAGATATGTAACGTGTGATGGTGAATTAGGCAAAGTATTTAATTCTTAATTTAGAGTAACACAATTATGAAAGAATTCAGTGTAAGTGGCAAGAAGCGTGCCACAACAGGAAAGAAGGCAGCCAAAGAACTGCGCAAGGAGGGACTCGTTCCCTGTAATCTTTATGGTGACAAGAGAGGTGAGAACAATCTTCCCGAGGCCGTTGCTTTTGCAATTCCCGCAACTCAACTCCGTAAGGTCGTCTATTCTCCCGATGTGTATGTCGTCAACCTGACCATCGACGGTGAGGCTCACAAGGCTGTGATGAAGGAACTGCAGTTCCATCCTACTACGGATGCTCTGCTGCATATTGATTTCTATGAGGTGAACGAGACGAAGCCCATTACGATTGGTATCCCCGTGAAGTTGACTGGTCATGCCCAGGGTGTTCGTGATGGTGGTCGCCTGAGTCAGGCTGTCCGTCAGTTGAACGTGACCGCTCCTTACAAGCAGATTCCAGAGATGCTGGAGATTGACGTGACGAACCTCGCCCTTGGTAAGGCCATTAAGGTGGCTGACCTGAACTTCGAGGGTCTTGAGATCGCTACTCCTGCTCAGGTTGTCGTATGCTCAGTGAAGGCTACGCGTGCATCGCGCTCTGCCGCTGCTGCTGAGGCTGCCGAGTAATCTGTTTACAGTTTACAGTAGGTCATGGACAAATACTTGATTGTTGGCTTGGGGAATGTCGGAGATGAATACGAACTGACCCGCCACAATACAGGGTTTATGGTATTGGATGCTTTTGCTAAGGCATCCAATATTCATTTTGAAGACCGTCGCTATGGCTTTGTAGCCGAGACGTCGCTCAAGGGACGCAAAGTGTTCCTGCTGAAACCTTCTACGTTCATGAACCTCAGCGGCAATGCCGTGCGTTATTGGCTGAATAAGGAGAATATTGAACAGTCGAGGCTGTTGGTGGTCAGCGACGATGTGGCACTGCCGATAGGGCAGTTCCGCCTGAAGGCCAGTGGCAGTAATGGCGGTCATAATGGCCTTGGACATATCCAGCAGTTGATAGGTCTGGACTATGCCCGTCTGCGGATGGGAATTGGCAACGACTTCCCCCGTGGCATGCAGATTGACTGGGTGCTGGGCCGCTATTCCGAGGAGGAACTACAGGCTCTCCAGCCCGCCATCGACCGTGGCGTGGAGATCATCCAGAGTTTTGTCCTTGCGGGTATCGATATTACCATGAACCAATTTAACAAACTGGGCAAAGGAAAAGGGTGAAAAGTATGTTCATATGTCTGAAGTAGCAAGAATCGATAAGTGGCTGTGGGCGTCGCGCATCTTTAAAACCCGTTCTATCGCGGCAGATGCCTGTAAGAACGGACGGGTGACCATTGGCGGTGTCAATGTGAAGCCCTCTCATACTGTCAAGGCTGGCGAGACCGTCTGCGTGCGCAAGCCTCCAGTGACCTACTCCTTCCGTATCCTGAAACCCATTGAGCAAAGGGTTGGGGCGAAGTTGATACCTGAGATATACGAGAATGTGACGACGGCCGACCAATACGAACTGTTGGAGATGAACCGTATCAGTGGGTTTGTGACTCGTGCTCGTGGTACTGGCCGTCCTACGAAGAAGGATCGTCGCGCGATGGATGCCTTTGTCGGCCCCTCGTTGGAGGGTGACTTCGAATCATTCTTTGGTGACGACTTCGACGACGATGAAGAGTAACCTTTAGTTGATAGTACATCATAACATAGATCATCATTAAAATCTTAAACTCAAATTACGAAATATGACTTGGCTGAATATATTGTTTATCTTGATAGGTGTGGCCCTCGTCTTATGGGGTGCCGACCGTCTGACGGAGGGGGCTTCTTCTCTGGCCCGCGGCATGCATGTGCCCGAGATTGTCATTGGCTTGACTATCGTGGCAGCCGGAACGTCAGCCCCAGAGTTGTTCGTCAGTCTGGTGTCTGCATTGAAAGGCACGCCTGATCTGGCAGTAGGTAATGTGATTGGTTCGAATATTTTTAACACAACGCTCATTGTAGGCTGCTCAGCCTTGGTGGCTCCGATGGTGGTACAGAAGTCCACGGTCCGTAAGGATATTCCTTTTGCGGTTGTGGCCTCGCTGCTGCTTTTCGCACTTTGTTTCGATGATATGGAGTCTCCTCACCTATGGGGTAATGAGATCAGCCGTTCTGACGGTTTCGTGCTGCTCATAGGCTTTGCCGCGTTTATGATTTATACTTTCCATGTAGCGAAGAAAGACGGTCTGATGCCCACGGAAGAAGAACTGGAGGAGAACGCAGAGAAACCAAAGGATTATTCCCAACTCTGGCGAAACCTCTTCTGGATTGCCGTTGGCCTGGGCTGTCTGATTTTCGGCAGTAATCTCTTTGTCGACTCTGCTACTTACGTGGCCCATCGTTTTGGTGTCCGTCAGAGTGTCATTGGCCTGACCATCGTGGCGGGTGGTACTTCACTACCTGAACTGGCCACCAGCGTGGTCGCTGCCTACAAGGGGCGCTCTGCCATCGCCATAGGTAATGTGATAGGTTCGAATGTGTTCAACATCTTGCTTATCCTTGGGCTGACGGCCGCTATTCATCCACTGCGGATCATGGGCATTACAATCGTCGATCTCATGATGTTGCTGGTGACCATTGGCTTCCTTTGGCTTTTTGCTTTTACCAAGTACTATGTTTCGCGTCGTGAGGGTGCGGTCTTGGTGCTTAGTTTTATGATTTATATGGGGTGGCTTCTTTATATTATTTAGGATGGAACATAAAAAAGAACAACGGATCAGTGTGCTGTTCATGTTCTACAGCATCTTGTTTTGTGTATGTCTGATTACGGCCAACGTGCTTGAGACCAAGCAGATCTCGTTAGGGCCGGCGAATATGACGGCAGGACTTATTGTCTTCCCTGTCAGTTATATCATCAACGATGTGGTGTGCGAGGTCTGGGGCTATGGACGTACCCGCCTGCTCATCTGGCTCGGCTTTGCCATGAACTTCTTCTTCGTGGGCATGGGAGCCATTGCCGACTGGATACCCGGTGCATCGTACTGGGACGGGGAGGAGGGGTTCCATCAGATCTTCGGCCTGGCTCCCCGCATTGCCGGGGCCTCGTTCCTGGCCTTCGTCTGCGGCTCGTTCGTGAATGCGTATGTGATGAGCCGCATGAAGTTGTCGTCCAAAGGTAAGAATTTCTCTGCACGTGCTGTGCTCAGTACCATCTTTGGCGAACTTACCGACTCCATCATCTTCTTCCCTCTGGCCCTGGGAGGTGTGATCCCCTGGGAAGAGATGCCCTCGCTCGTGATCACTCAGGTCACGTTGAAAACCCTCTACGAGATACTCGTGCTGCCTGTCACCATCCGAGTGGTGAAGTTTACCAAGGAGCATGACCATGAGGATGTCTATGACCTTGATGTCACATACAATATTTTTAAGATCAACAAACTATGAGCCAGAATCGTGAGCAAGATGGCCTGCAGGCCTTGGGCAAGAAGACAGAGTATCGCATGGACTATGCCCCAGAGGTGCTGGAAACCTTTGTCAATAAGCATCCGGACAATGATTACTGGGTGCAGTTCAACTGCCCTGAGTTTACGTCGCTCTGTCCTATCACGGGACAGCCAGACTTTGCCGAGATCAAGATTCTCTATATACCTGGCGAACGGATGGTCGAGTCGAAGAGCCTGAAACTCTATCTCTTCTCGTTCCGCAACCATGGAGACTTCCATGAGGACTGTGTCAATATCATTATGAAAGACCTGGTACGGCTGATGGATCCCAAGTACATCGAAGTTGTCGGCCTCTTCACCCCCCGTGGCGGCATCAGCATCTATCCCTACGCCAACTATGGCCGTCCTGGAACCAAGTACGAGCAGTTGGCCGAGCGTCGGCTAATGGAGCATCAGATGATTTGATTCTGATGGGGAATCGCCCTAAGTGTCTTTATTTCGCTTCTTTTTCCGTCATGAAGCAGGCCACTAGTCCGTAGGTGATGGTGGGGCGTATCCAGATCTCGGTGAGCATAAAGTTGGTATATTCATCGATGGGCTCAAGATAGATGTCGATGTTGTAGAGTGTGGCAATGAGCGCATCGACAATAAAGATCATCCAGAGGTTGCTCTTCGAGTAGGTCTTCCATTCTTTGCGGGCATAGAAGTAGGTGAGCATGAGGATGAGCAGCACTGAGAGGACGAGACATATAAGGTGTAGAGAGTAGAAAGCCAGTGGGGGTGGAAAGAGAATGTCGCGCAGCAGGACCGTCATGGCCACACACAGCGACGACCAGTAGTTGAACTGCTCAGTGGTGATGCGAATGGTGAAGAAGTACATCCACATCATTGCCAGGCAGGCGATGTAGAACATGTTGAGTACCAGTTCGGGCCATGCTTCTCTCAGTCCGAAGTAAAAGACGGCATAGATCATCACACCCACAGAGAGTATGGCGGCAACAGCGGCTATGCTGATGTCGAAGACTTTGGCTTTCTTCTTGAATCTTGATTTCATTGTTTGATAAACTAGCGAATGATTCCTGTTATTGTATTTTGCAAAGATAGTATATTTTTTCAAATATGAACATATATTGATGCCTTTTTTTTCGTAAATCATATGTTCTGCCGCCATTTCTGCATGTTCTGCCACTATTTATGCGCATCCTGCCACTTCCTTAAATCATCACTTGGGGCATTCTCCATCCACACTCCACCTTTAACTCTCCACGAAAACAGTTTCCAATCCCAATCATAAATAATCAAAAAAAGTACGGGCAAAGTATGTGTATCTGAAATAAAATGCCTAATTTTGCAGATTGATAAGTAAAATAACAGACAAGAAAAGCATTTATGAAGAAAAAAATCCAGTTTAGTCTCGTCTACAGGGACATGTGGCAGAGTTCAGGCAAGTTCCAGCCCCGTAAGGACCAGTTGGAGCGTATTGCCCCCGTTATCATCGACATGGGCTGTTTCGCCCGAGTGGAAACCAATGGTGGTGCCTTTGAGCAGGTGAACCTGATGGCGGGCGAGAACCCCAATCTCGCGGTGAGAGCCTTCTGTAAGCCTTTCAACGAGGTGGGCATCAAGACCCACATGCTCGACCGTGGGCTGAACGCCCTGAGAATGTATCCCGTGCCCGACGATGTGCGTGCATTGATGTATAAAGTAAAGCACGCCCAGGGAGTGGACATCACCCGCATCTTCTGCGGACTGAACGATACGCGAAATATCATCCCCAGTATCAAGTGGGCCAAGGAGGGTGGCATGACGCCACAGGCCACTCTCTGTATTACCACTTCGCCCGTCCATACAGTAGAGTACTACTCGAAGATTGCCGACGAGGTGATTGCTGCTGGTGCAGAGGAGATTTGCCTGAAGGATATGGCCGGAATCGGACAGCCAGCCATGCTGGGTGCCCTGACGAATGCTATCAAGACCAAGCACCCTGATATCATCATCCAGTATCATGGCCACTCCGGGCCAGGCCTGTCGATGGCCTCGATCCTTGAGGTGTGTAATAACGGTGCCGACATCATCGACACGGCCATCGAGCCGCTGTCGTGGGGTAAGGTACATCCCGACATCATCAGTGTGCAGTCGATGCTGAAGAACGAGGGCTTCGAGGTGGCAGACCTGAATATGAATGCCTATATGCAAGCCCGCACGCTGACACAGGAGTTCATTGACGACTGGCTGGGCTACTTCATCAATCCTGCCAACAAGCACATGAGTTCGCTGCTCCTGGGTTGCGGACTGCCAGGCGGCATGATGGGATCGATGATGGCCGACCTGGGCGGTATCATGACGATGATCAACAAACTGCGTGAGCAGAAGGGCGAGGCTGTGCTGACGATAGACGACATGCTCGTGAAACTCTTCAACGAGGTGGAGTATGTATGGCCGCGTGTAGGTTATCCTCCATTGGTAACACCGTTCTCGCAGTATGTGAAGAACATCGCCCTGATGAACCTGCTGACCATTGAACAGGGCAAGGGCCGCTTCGTGATGATGGACGATGCCATGTGGGGTATGATCCTCGGCAAGAGTGGAAAGATCCCTGGCACCATCGATCCCGAACTGGTGGAATTGGCCAAGAAGCAGAACCGTGAATTTACTGATGTCGATGCCCACACCCTGTTGAAGGATGCTCTGCCCGACTTCCGCAAGGAGATGGACGAGAACGGCTGGGACTACGGACAGGACGATGAGGAACTCTTCGAACTGGGCATGCACCCTGAGCAGTATCGCGCCTTCAAGAGTGGTCAGGCCAAGAAGCAGTTCCTTGCTGACCTCCAGAAGGCAAAGGACGCTAAACTGGGTGGCGGCAAGAAGATCTCTCAGGAGGAGATCGATGCTCTGAAGCACGCCAAGGCCGATGCCGTGAAGTCGCCGTTGGCGGGACAACTGATCTGGAGTTTTGGCGGCGAGGGTGTGCCTGCTGCCTGCATCGAGCCGTTCATCGGACAGAAATATAAGGAGGGCGACATCTTCTGCTACCTGCAGACGAAGTGGGGCGAGATTGTCGAGATTCCTGCTGCCCTTGGCGGAAAACTCGTAGACATCTCTGTGAAGCCTGGACAGCAGATCCGTCAGGGAGACACGATTGCGTGGATTGAGAGAGAAGTGGTTTAATGTTTAGAGTTCATGGTTTAGAGTTTATAGATGATATGTTCTATAGGCAGAGGGGCTTGCAGGGTAATCATCTGTAAACTGTAAACCGTAAACTGTAAACAAGAATAAAGATATGGACTATCAGAAAATCATCGATAAATACTATCCTGAGGACGATGACCTCAGGAAACTCCTATTAATTCACAGTCGGCAGGTGGCGGATCGCTGCCTGCTGATTGCGAAGAAACACCCAGAACTGCGACTAGACGCAGAGTTCCTGGAGGAGGCTGCCATGCTTCATGACATCGGGATTCTGCGTTGCAATGCACCAGGTATCCACTGTCATGGCACCGAACCTTATATCCGTCATGGCCTGATAGGTGGTCAGATGTTGCGTGAGGAAGGATGGAATCGGCATGCCCAAGTCTGTGAGCGGCATACTGGTACAGGTCTGACAGCGTGGGACATTGAGCAGCAACAGTTGCCCTTGCCCCACGAAGACTTTATGCCAGAGGAACTCGAGGAGCAGGTGGTGTGTTATGCAGACAAGTTCTACTCGAAGACCAAGCCCGGTGAGGAGCGTTCCGTCATGGAGGCGATGCGCGCTTTGGAGAAATTCGGCTGGGATGGCATACGCAGGTTCCAGAAATGGGTGGACATGTTTGAATAGGATTCATTGTTAAGGGTTCATAAGTTAAGAGTTAAGCGTTGAGAGGGAGAAAATCGGTTGTCATATTGTTGGGCGCCTTCATGTTGATGATGGCGTGCACACCTTTTTCCCTGAAGTCGTACAAGGGGAACGTTTCGAGGAACGAGAATACTCAAAGTGCTGACTTGGCTGCTCAGATTTCTGCTATTGACTCAGCCCTCGAAAATAATCTCCAACCTCCTTCTTCCTCCCTTGTTTCTCAACTTGATTCCCTCACTCCTCAAGACATCCCAGATGACAGTGTCCAGGCTGCCATGAACGTCATCCGCGATGCTGTCACTGACGGCGACTCCCTGGTTCGTCCTGCTTCGCCAACGACAGTGATGCAGGAGGCAGCCGCCAAAATGAAGCGCGACACGACTACCATGGACTCACTCGAACTGGCTGTCTGGAAACACAATAAGGCTATAGACGACTCGTTGGCCCTCGACAGCATCAACCGTAGCAGGAAGAGTGGTATCGACTCGCCTGTGGAGTATTCTGCCAATGACTCGCTGACTTTTAGTGGTGCCACCTCACAGGCCCGTCTCTATGGTTCTTCGAAGGTGAAGTACCAGAATATGGACTTGGCCAGCGAGAAGATCTTCATGAGTCTCGACAGCAACATCGTGCATGCAGAGGGACGACTCGACTCTACGACGAATAACACCATCGGCTCTCCTGTGTTCAAGATGGGTAGCGATGAGTATCAGACAGGCCCGATGTCGTTTAACTTCAAGTCGAAGAAAGGTCTAATTGCGGATGTTTATACCCAGCAGGACGATGGATTCCTGACCAGTGAACTCTCGAAACGTGGCGCTGATGGTGAGATGTATCTGCAGCACGGCCGCTATACGACCTGCGACGACCCTCATCCAGACTTCTACCTCGCCATGTCTCGTGCGAAGGTGCGTCCAGGCAAGGATGTGGTCTTCGGACCTACCTATCTGGTCGTGGCCAATGTGCCGCTGCCACTGGCCATCCCATATGGTTTCTTCCCCTTCACCAAGAGTTACTCCAGTGGTCTGATTATGCCTACCTATGGTGATGAGACGGAGAAGGGCTTCTATCTGCGCGAAGGTGGCTACTATTTCGCCATTAGCGACAAGATGGACCTGAAACTGTTGGGTGAGATCTATACAAAAGGTTCCTGGGGTCTCAGCGTCACCTCGAACTATAAGAAGCGCTATCGCTATAATGGCAACTTCCTGGCCAGTTACCAGAATTCAATCAGGGGCGAGAAGAATATGCCCGACTACCTGAAGACGACAGACTTCAAACTGACGTGGAACCATACGCAGGACACGAAGGCCAATCCGTACCGCTCCTTCAATGCCCGCGTGAACTTCGCCACGACTGCATACGACACGAACAACCTGACGTCAATGTATAATCCTCAGACACGAACGCAGTCTACGCGTACTTCGGCAGTGGGTTTCAATACGGGCTTTTCCAGCATCGGCATGACGATCAACTCCTCGTTTAACCTGTCGCAGAACATGCGTGACTCCACCCTGGACGTTGAACTGCCCACACTGAGCATCTCTATCGCTCAGTTCTATCCCTTCAAGCGAAAGAAGGCGGCTGGCGCAGAACGTTGGTATGAGAAGATCTCACTCTCATATACAGGTAATCTGAAGAACCAGATTACGAATGTGAAGGAAGACAGGATCCTGCACACCAATCTGGCACGCGACTGGCAGAACGGTATGCAGCATACCATCCCTGTCAAGGCCACCTTTACGGCACTGAGTTATCTGAACATCATCCCATCGTTCAACTTCACAGACCGTACCCTTTTCCGGAAGGCTGAGAAACACTGGGACGTCGAGAACCAGAAAGAGGTGACAGATACGTTGACAGGCTTCTATAACGTCTATGACTGGTCGCTCAGTCTGAATGTCAATACGAAACTTTATGGTTTCTATATTCCTAGCCGCAAACTCTTCGGCGATAAGATTGACCGCATCCGCCACGTCCTCACCCCCTCAGTATCCTTCAACTATGCCCCTGACTTCACGGATGATAGTTATGGCTATTATAAGACTTATCAGAAGACAGATGCCAAGGGCAATGTGTCACTCGTGCGATACTCACCCTATGATATCAATATCTATAGGGCACCAAGTTCAGGCAAGCAGGGACGTATCACCTTTGACCTGAAGAACAATCTGGAGATGAAGGTGAAGTCTGACGACGACTCTACAGGGTTCAAGAAGATCAGCCTGATCGATGAACTCTCTGCCAACATGTCGTACAACTTCGCCACGGACATCAGACCCCTGAGTGATTTGCGAACCAATCTCCGACTGAAACTCACGAAGTCGTACACGATGAATATTGCCGCCAACTTCGCCTCGTATGTCTATGAAGCAGACAGTGTGGGCGCCACGCCAAGAGTCAGTGAGCACACCACCTATTGGGGACAGGGCAAGTGGGGCCGCTGGGATGGTATCGATCAGAACATCTCCTACAACCTGAATAACGACAAGGTCATCAAACTCTTCAAGCGCCTGACAGGTCAGAAGGTGGATGATGATAAGGATAAGAAGAAACGCAAACAAGATGAAGATGATGAAGACTGGGACAGTGTGGACAGCAACGTCGACCTCGAGATGGAGAAGGCCAAGCACCCCAAAGGTGAAAAATCGAAGGCTGAGACTGACGAGGACGGCTATATGAAGTTCAAGATGCCCTGGAGTCTGAACATTGGCTACACCGTCTCCTTGCGTGAGGATAAGGATAATAAGAAATTCAATTATAGTTCGATGCGCTATCCTTACAAGATCACCCAGACACTGAACCTCAGCGGCAACATCCAGTTGAGTGACGGATGGAACATCAACTTCAATTCTGGCTACGATTTCGAGACCAAGAAGATCTCCATGACGCGCATGTCGCTCTCTCGTGACTTGCACTGTTTTAATATGTCGGCAGACGTCATGCTGGCACCCTATACGAGTTATAACTTCTCTTTCCGTTGTAACGCCTCTACGCTGACTGATGCCTTGAAGTATGACAAGCACTCAGGTTCTACCAACGCCGTGCAGTGGTACTGATTCATAACCCCCAAGAGAGATATGTCGGAAATTCCTAGTTTGATAGAAGACCTCGCCCTCATTCTGGTAGTGGCAGGCATCGTGACACTGATATTCAAACGTCTCAAGCAACCACTGGTGTTGGGATATATCGTTGCAGGCTTCCTGGTAAGCCCCAATATGCCCTATACGGCGTCTGTTGTCGATCACAATAGTGTGCATCTCTGGGCTGATATCGGTGTGATGTTTCTGCTGTTCTCGCTGGGTCTCGACTTCTCGTTCAAGAAAATCCTGAAGATGGGTGCGTCGCCCATCATCTCCACCTGTACCATCATCTTCTTCATGTCGATGCTGGGTGTCTGTGTGGGCAAGGCCTTCCACTGGAGTAAGATGGACTGCATCTTCCTGGGTGGTATGCTAGCCATGTCGTCGACGACTATTATCTATAAGGCTTTCGACGATCTGGGTCTGCGGCAGCAGCAGTTCGCAGGCCTCGTGATGAGTGTGCTGATACTGGAGGATATCCTGGCTATTGTGATGATGGTGATGCTGAGTGCTGTTGCCAGCGGCAACGACCTGGAGGGCGGACAGATGATCGAGGCTGTCGTGAAGATAGCCTTCTTCCTTGTCCTCTGGCTCGTGGTGGGCATCTTTGTCATTCCGCTGTTCCTACGCTCTGTACGCAATCTTATCAACAACGAGGTGCTGCTGGTGGTGTCGTTAGGTCTCTGCTGTGCGATGGCGGTGGCTTCGACAAAGGTTGGCTTCAGTTCTGCCTTCGGGGCCTTTATCATGGGCAGTATCTTGGCTGAGACGGTTGAGGCCGAGCGCATCGAGAAACTCGTGGAGCCTGTGAAGAATCTCTTTGGCGCCATCTTCTTCGTTTCCGTGGGTATGCTCGTCGATCCGAAGATACTGGTCGATTATGCAGTGCCCATCCTGTTGCTGGTGCTCACTATCCTCTTGGGACAGGGCATCTTCGGCACCTTCTCCTTCATGCTGGGCGGTGAGTCGCTCAAGTCGGCCATGCGCTGTGGATTCTCGATGGCACAGATTGGCGAGTTCTCGTTCATCATTGCATCGCTGGGCCTCTCACTGGGTGTCATCAGCGACTTCCTTTATCCTGTGGTTGTGGCAGTGTCTGTCATCACCACTTTCCTGACGCCTTACATGATACGTCTGGCCACGCCGGCCTATAACCGTCTGGAAAGGCATCTGCCCAAGAAAGTCATCCTCATGATGAACAATCTGTCGATGAGCCATCAGCAGTCGCAGCAGCAGAGTAACTGGAAGCGGCTGTTGACGCAGATGAGCATCAATACCGTGGTCTATTCCATCCTCTCTTCGGCAGCCATCGCCCTGATGTTCACCTTCGCACTGCCCTTCATGCACACCCTGTTTCCAGGAGAGGAACTGCGCCCCTATGCCAATATTATCACGGGCATTCTCACGATCTTGCTGATAGCACCGTTTCTGCGGGCGATGGTTATGAAGAAGAACAAGAGCGAGGAGTTCAAGGCCCTCTGGGCGGAGAGCACTCGTAATCGTCTGCCCCTTCTCTTCACCATTCTGGTGCGAGTGATGATCGCCGTGGCTTTCGTCTTCTACATCTGCAATCATCTGACGCATTTCGCCAGAGCACTGCTCATCTGCTTCGGCATCTTCGTCGTCGTGGGTATCGTGTTCTCCCGTTGGATCAAGCACCGGAGTATTACGTTGGAGCGCCTCTTCATCCAGAACCTGCGCTCTCGTGAGATAGAGGCTCAGGTGCATGGTAAGAAGCGTCCACTCTACGAGGGCCGTCTGCTCGATCGTGATATCCATATTGCTGAATTTGAGGTGCCTGCTGATTCCTTGTGGATGGGGCAGACGCTGAAACAGTTGAATCTGGGTCAGAAGTATGGGGTGATGATCAGCAGCATCCTGCGTGGTGGTCGTCGAGTGAATATCCCAGACGGCGATTATGTCGTATTCCCCCACGATGTGCTACAGGCTATCGGTAGTGACTCACAGTTCACGGCTTTCCGTGATGCCCTTGAAAGGGAACGCTTTGGCGAAGACCCTGAGATGGAGAAGCGTGAGATGAAACTGCGCCAGTTGGTCATCGGCAGCGGCAGTCCGTTCATCGGCAAGACGCTGATAGAGAGTGGTATCCGCGATATCTACAGTTGTATGGTCGTCGGACTGGAGGAAGGCAAGGAGAGCCTGTCAACCTACCGTCCTAATCGCCGCTTTGAAGAGGGTGACATCATCTGGGTGGTAGGTGAGCAGGAGGCGCTTGATGCCCTGATGAAAGCATAGGTCTTGTTTACAGTTTACGGTTTACAGTTTACAGATGATTACACTATAGGATTGAGTGGCTTTGCCAGCATATCACCTGTAAACTGTAAACCGTAAACTGTAAACACAATACTATAAACCATATTCCCCTGTCAGTTCGCAGATCTTGACGATAACCTGCATCGCCTTCTCCATCGACTGGATGCTGACAAACTCATACGGTCCGTGGAAGTTTACGCCACCAGCGAAGACGTTGGGGCAGGGGAGACCCTTGAATGACAACTGGGCACCGTCTGTGCCACCACGTATGGGCTTCACCTTCGGAGCCACGCCACATTCCTGCATGGCACGAAGCACCAGGTCAATGACGTGCATCTGTGGGTCGATCTTCTCTTTCATGTTATAGTACTGATCCTTCACCTCACAGGTGACCGTCCCTTCACCGTATTTCTCGTTCATCTGCTCGGCGCACTTCTGAATGATACGCTTGCGGTTCTCAAAGCGTTCACGGTCATGGTCGCGGATGATGTAACTCATCTTCGCCCCCTCCACGTTCGATTGGATGCCCAGCAGGTGGTAGAATCCCTGATAGCCCTCCGTCGTCTCTGGCGTCTCATCGGCAGGCAGCATCATGGCGAACTCAGCTGCCAGTGCATTGGCGTTCACCATCTTTCCCTTGGCATAGCCCGGATGCACGCTCACACCTTTTATATATATCTTGGCCGAGGCAGCGTTGAAGTTCTCGAACTCCAGTTCGCCCACGTCGCCGCCGTCCATCGTGTAGGCCCATTCGCAACCGAACTTCTCCACATCGAAGTGGTGGGCGCCCATGCCGATCTCCTCGTCGGGGTTGAAGGCGATGCGGATGGTGCCGTGCTTCACCTCCTTATGCTGTTGCAGCCACACCATCGCCTGCACGATCTCGGCAATGCCAGCCTTGTCGTCGGCTCCAAGGAGCGTATGGCCGTCAGTCACAATGAGGTCTTCGCCCACATGGCTCAGCAGTTCTGGGAACTTCTTGGGCGACATCAGAAGGGAATCACCTTCCTCGGAACCGCCCAGCGCGATGTCCGCTCCGTCGTAATTCCTGATGACCCGTGGCTTGATGTTGGCCCCAGAGTAATCGGGCGACGTGTCGTAATGAGAGATGAAGCCGATGGTGGGCACATCGTCCTTCGTGTTTGCCTTCAGCGTGGCGTAGATGTATCCTTTCTCATCGAGTTCCACATCGCTGAGGCCCTCGTCTTCGAGTTCCTTCTTCAGGTATTCTGCAAATATCAGTTGCTTGGGTGTACTGGGCACGCTGCCGCTGTCTTCGGCCGACTGCGTGTCGAATTGGGTATAGTTCAGAAATCTCTCGGTAATGTCCATCTGTGTTTATTTTGTTCTCAGTATGAGTTTTCCGTTGGCAATGATGATTCCGCGTGTGTTCTTGCCGACTCGTTGTCCTGACAGGTTGTAATAGCGCTCCTCCGTAGGGTTTTTGGTGGTGAGGCGCTCGATTCCTGAAGGGTCGTCGGATTCTGTGAATAGCGTGGCGCCGGCGTGAGCCAGAGTCTCTGTGGGAACGGCTTGTGCATCAGCCACCTCGTAGGCATAGGGCACCGTGACGGTGGCTCCTTTGGATGAAGGCTTGCTGACGGACTTCTCCGTGATATAGTTGCTATCGGCCCAGGTCACCGCCGTGGCATCTGACTGGCTGTAGCACTTCTTGACTCCTTTTTCGAAGTAGTTGCCTTCCACGAGAAACTCCGAGTTCTTACGTGGATTGATGCAGTTGTTGCATCCTGCGCTGGCGAAATAGTTGTTCAGCATGTGGATCTTGCCCACGCGGGCCATCGGCATACGGGCAAGGCAGTTGTCGCCCCAGTGGTTGAAGGCAAAGGTGGTGTTCAGGAATCCTGTTGCCTCGCTGTCGCTGCTGCCGATGAGGTTCGTGTTCTGGTGCATGTACGAACGCTCGGTATAAGAGAAGGTGCACCAACTGACGGTATTGAAGTCTGACTTCTGCGTGATGTCGAAGTTGCCGTCCATGCCGTCGGTAAACTCACAATGGTCTACCCAGCAGTTCTTCGTGCCCTCGAATGACACGAGGTCGTTGCCCCCGACATCGATGGAACCGGGCCCTACGAACTTCAGGTTTCGGATGATGAGGTTCTGGCAACTCTTGAATAGGAAGATGCCCGACTTGCGGTATGCTTCCTTGGTGTCGCCAGTCATGTTGATGATGATCTGTCGCGTATTAAACTCGGCTTGCTCTTCCACCTTCGTGCCGTTCGAGAGGGTGCCGCCTGTGCCCTTGCTGGTGCTCATCTTAGGCACGCCAGCCTCGTTGAGCGCATCGATGATATCCTGCGTGGCATACCATGTGGTGCAGAGGCGGGCATTGTTGATGCCGATCAGAGTCTTGCCGCTGATGCTTGTCATCGAGATGGTGCTCGATACGATGAAGTCGCCATTCGAACCGTCCAGGATAATCACGCTGTAGTTCCTGATGGCTTTATCGATGTCGCCCCTCATGTCGTCGCCGTTCGATGTCAGGGTGATGATGTCGCTGCTGCTGACGTCCGTTGCAGGGTAGTCAAAACAGCCTCCGCCCGTGATGTCGTAGGGCGTATCTGTGGTGCGCGACGATAGTGTGCAGAAGCCAAAAGGCTTTTGCAGGTCATAGGTACTTGTCCCGGCCATCGCCGTGAGCGGGAGCAACATGAGGCATAGCCATCCATAGTTACGTAGTTTCATAAGATGCGTTGTTTTAGTAAATATTCGACAAATCTGCTGCAAAGGTATGAATAGTTTTTGAGATGGCCAAATAAATGGAGAGTAAAAGTTTGGGATACTCAATAACAGGATTGGCTTTGTCCATCCCAAAAGTGATCCCGTTGGGATTCAAACCCAAGACCTTCAGAACCGGAATCTGTCATTCAATTTCTTTGAGTATCCCTTTGTTTATGGGCATCTTCGGCATTCCTCAAAAACGCATTTGCGCCGATTTTGCGCCGATTCGGCTTGTTAATACTCTCTTGTCGGTTGCAAAGGTACGAATAAGTGAGCAAAAAGCCAAAATAATTATGGACTTTTTCGAGTGAGAGTGCTTCGAATGAGCACAAATTTGGAAGATTGTACTGTCAATTTGGAAAATTTTCCATAAAATCTTCACTTTTCTAGATAAAAATACTACCTTTGCACCATCAAAGCACTGATTTATGGAAAAAAATGCCCTATTGAACCACGAAGTCGTTATGGCTTCTTCTGACAAGACCACCAACAACTTCATTTCAAAAATGAAGAAGGAAGGGCGTCTTATCAAGATTGCCGCGAAGATTTACACTACAAATCTCAACGACACTCCGGAGAATATCATCCGCAGGAATCTCTTTTTCATCCTTGGAGAGCTGTTCCCCGATGCCGTCATGAGTCATCGTAGTGCTTTCGAATGCCGTCCTACAAGTGACGGACACATATATCTTACTTA
>Ga0256407_10002524_pt1 | contig 34893 bp, 48 predicted proteins | sample RumenRJG_04DNA_FD_193489 | JGI IMG/M metagenome (GOLD analysis project Ga0256407, IMG submission 193489) | Bovine rumen microbial communities from Lethbridge, Alberta, Canada - RJG_04 | ecosystem: Host-associated > Mammals > Digestive system > Stomach > Rumen | place: Canada: Alberta...
AAGCACATTTATTGTATAAATTGATGATTAAAAAGTCTAATAAAAAGGTCATGTCCAAATATTTCTATAGAAACTATCTTAAAATTTTAATTTCCTAGATTTTTGGAGATGACTATTTTATTTAAGCTTGCTAAATTGCATATTTTTCGCATTTTTTATGCAATTTTAATTGCTGAATTGCATATTTTTACAATAGTTTTATGCAATTCAATCTTTAACGATATATTTTGCAACGTGTCCTTTAGATATAAATTGAATGCGATTTTTGTTTAATAATATAGAAAGCGCTTTTTCAATTGATGTACGGCTATATTTATATAGAATCTCCTCTATATATTCTTTTGAAGATGGCTCACGATTATCGCTGATAACTTTATAAACTAGTTCTTCGCAAGTAACATTTAAATCATTAGTCTTCATTATATAATCGAGTTTTAAATACCCTTCTACAAGTCTAACTAGGTGATAACGAACAAAAGTATATGGATCGTTATTATTTTCATGCCAGCCAATTCCTGATAAATGTAGGGACTTATAGTAATCATCTAAATGTTCAAGAATTAAATATGATAAGGAGTAATAGTTATCAAGAACATAACCATGCTTTAAAAGCAAAAAACTAGTTAATAAACGCGATGTTCTTCCATTACCATCTGGAAATGGATGAATACACAAAAACTCAAAAATAAATATAAATATTAAAACAAGGATATTAGCGTCAGGCGCACTACATGCATCATTAAACTGCCATATTAAATTCCCTAGTTGTTGCTCAACATCTTCTGGATCAGTTGGTGTAAAAGCCACTCCAAGAAAATTACCTTTCGCATCATATGAATTAATATAGTTCGCGACCGTTTTATATTTACCGCCAAAAATAGGCATATAATCCGAATACATATAATAATGGAAATCTTTGATAGTTTTTTCGCTTAGCGACAAATGTTCATAATTATCCATCATATATGTTAAGGCGTTGTTATAACCTAAAAGTTCATAGTCTTCTTTTGATTTAGGATCTGCGTGATTTAAAAATAATTCTTCTTCTCTTTTTTTAGAAACCGCAATACCTTCAATTTTATTACTTGAAGTTATCGATCTACGTTTAGACAAATCATGTAATCTATTTAGTTTTTTTCTATTTGGAAGATTATAGAAATGACCATTAAGCTTTTCTATGGATGATAAAAGAGACACTATCTCAGGTGTTAATAATTTAATAGCCTGTTCCTTGAGTGAGAATATTTTCATGGGAAAATAATAACATAAATCACATCTATATTCAATGCTGAATTGCATATTTTGACTTTTATTTTATGCAATTCACAGAAGTCAAAAAAAGACTAAAATAAAAAAGTCACTAAGTGACTTAATATTCTACAGCGACTAGTAATAAACCTCTACTAGGAGCTTTACTAGCGATTATATGTCTTTCACTATCATCGCTTAATAGTTCGTCAATTGATTCGATATCGTATTTCCCATATGCAACATCCATCGCATACCCGATAATAAATCTAATCATATAACGCATAAATCCTGTCCCTCTAAAGGTAATAGATAAAAATTCTTCTTCTCCAACAACATCAATTGAGTAGATTTCTCTAACAAAGTTATCTTTATCTTCTTCTTTAGAAGTGAAGTTTTTAAAGTTGTGTTTACCCACAAATCTTTCTAATGCACTTTTAAAAGTAGGGACATAAAACTTTTTAGGACATAAATAACAGGTATCATAAAAGAAAGGTGATTTTGCTTCAAAAGATATTAAGTAATTATAGATTTTACTTTTCGCGGATAACCTCGCGTGGAAGTCTGGTTCCACTTCTTCCATATCTTCAATCGATATATCATCTGGAAGCATTTTATTTAAAGAATAGATAAGTCGATCAATATCAAGTTCATCAACATCAACATCAAAATGGAACCTTTGTCCTAAAGCGTGCACTCCAGCATCTGTACGTCCTGCCCCGTAGATAGTGATTTCACGATTAAAGTATTTAGATAATTGTTCTTCAATTACTTGCTGTATAGTTAAAGCATTAGGCTGTCTTTGCCAACCCGCATATTGAGTACCTTTATATTTAGTTAACGCTAGAATTCTCATATTATAGGTTTAACTCCACTAATCCAGTAAATAATATCAACAGTGACAAAATGGTTGTTATATATAACTAAAGTTAATATAGCGCCAAACACTAATAGAACAGTTAATAAAGCAAATAAATCACATAAGTGGAAGGTAAGTTTACGATATCTAGTTCTTTTCGCGTATGGATCATATCCTCTAGCTTCCATTGCGTCAGATAGTTCTTCGCTTCTTGTAATCGCGGAGACAAATAAAGGAATAATTAAAGCAAATATTGCTCTAAAGCGTTTAAATATTCCTCCATGATTAAAATCAACACCTCTAGATGATTGAGCTTTAATAATACGATTAGTCTCATCAATAAGAGTAGGAATAAATCTTAAAGCGATACTTAAAGTCATCGCTACTATATGGGCAGGGAATTTCACTATTTTAAGCGGAGTGAGATACCACTCTAAGCCGTACGTTAAATCCATTGGTTTAGTGGTGCTAGTTAATATCATTGTGACCATAAGCATCATCACTAAGCGGATAACAATATAACCCCACTGAATAAAGGCGTCATAATAAACCGGATAATTATTAATCGTAAAAGCAACATGAGTCTTATCATAAGCAGGATTAGGAACAAACATATATATTACAAGTAGGAATAAGAATAATATCCACATCGCTCCTAGTGACTTCAGTAAAGATAATAGACTGACTTTAGATAATAACATCACACTTATTAAAAATAAGAATAAGACACCAGACATAATTAAAGTTGATGACCAGACTGTGACTTTTAAGAAGACGCAGACAAATAAAACAATCATCAAGAAAATCTTATTTCTTGGGTCTAATTTATGAATAAAGGTGTTATATGGAGAAAATCTTCCAAACGTTAAGTTATTCATCTTTTCTCCTTGAGCTGACTAATTAAGTCATCAATACTACGAATCTTAGAAATATCTAATTTAATTCCTTTAGACTCTAATAGCTTTACAAATTTAAATAATTCTGGAACATCAATCGAGTAAGTAGATATATCTCCAGAGAATAAATCACTTGGTGTACCTTCAAAAGCAACTTTCCCATCATTCATCACTATAACATGGTCACTATAATTAAGAACAATATTCATATCATGAGTGACTAAGATAATGGTCTTACCTTCTTTATTAAACTTATTAATTAAGTTAAGGATGATTTTACTTCCTTTAGGATCTAATCCTGCAGTAGGTTCATCAAGCACTAAAATATCGGGATTTAAAGCGATAATACCCGCGATTGCTACTCTACGCTTTTCTCCTCCAGAAAGTTCAAAAGGACTTCTTTTATAAAATGATTTATCAATACCTACTTCTTCTAAGGCTTTATGAGCAAGTTTAATGGCCTCAACTTCTTTATAACCATAATTCTTTAATCCAAAGGCCACATCTTTTTCCACTGTCTCTTCAAAAAGCTGATATTCAGGGAATTGGAAAACAATCGCTAAAGATTTTCTAAGCTCTTTAATCCTTTTATTTTTCTTCTTTTTGTTAGTGACTACATATTCACCCACTCTAACTTCTCCACTGGTTGGTAAAAGTAAACCGTTAAGGGTTTGAATAAGAGTCGATTTCCCGCTTCCAGTATGACCAATAATTGATGTGATTTTACCTTCTGGAATATCTAAAGAAACATTATGAAGCGCTTCAACTTCATTAGGGGTTTTCGCTAAATATGTATAGGAGAGATTACTTATTTTAATTTGCATAATTTCTCTCCAATTTCTTCATAAGAATCGCTATCTTTAACATCGATTCCTAATTCTTTAATTTTGGTCTTTAATTCAATAATAAACGGCAAATCTAGGTTATATTTTGAAATAATGTCAGTTTTTTCGAATAATTCGCTAGGGGTGCAGCTTAAAACATTTACCCCTTCATGCATTAAAATTATGCGGTCTGAATCATAAGCTTCATTAATATCGTGAGTAATAGAGATAATGGTCAAATTTGGATTCTCTAATCTCATCTTTTTGACCAAGTTTAAAATATCTTGTTTACCAGCAGGATCAAGCATACTGGTCGCCTCATCAAGAATTAAAATTTCTGGATTTCTAATTAAAGCATCCGCAATCGCAACTCGTTGTTTTTGTCCGCCTGATAGATAGCCTGGCTCTTTAGTTAAGAATTGCTCCATACCGACTTTTTTAGCGTATTCTTGAACTAAAGAGAGCATCTTTTCTCTAGGGACACACATATTCTCTAAAGAAAAGGCTATATCGTCTTCCACTGTTGCCCCGATGAATTGGTTATCAGGGTTTTGAAAGACAATTGCTACTTTTTTACGTATCTCATTAAGATTCTTGTTATTGAGTTCTAAATCGCATATTTCAATAGTGCCTTCACTAGGAATAAGTAAACCCACTAGTAATTTAGCTAAAGTAGATTTTCCACATCCATTATGTCCCACTAAAGAAACATATTCGCCTTTATTAATATCTAAAGATAAATCTTTAATAACTGGTCTATCTTTTATATATGCATAACTTAAATTCTTAATCGATACACATTTCATGACGACTATTATAACAAGTTATTTTGTTTCATTCTATTGATTGAACAAAATATTTACAATCTCGCGTCTGACGTTTTCAATTTTGTATCTGATTTGGTAGTAACTTTTATGAGTTAGAGCGGCAATATCACTAATAGAATAGCCTGCTAGATATAGTCGAAATATATCAATTTCATCACTTGCAAACTTATTCTTTGGATTAGTTAATATCTCTTCTAATTCAAAATTAGTGAGATAATCATCTTCAAATTCTTCTGGTCTTTCTTTAAAATAACCACTTTGATTAATCCCTTGCTCATAATTGATATAGTTCACAACATTCCCTTTTTGAATATTTGGGAATTTAGATACATAGGTAGATACTTCATTAGTAGAAATCGTCTTCCAATATGTATAAAAGTTAGAGGATGCATCTTTAAAACTTCGAATCGCAGAAAATAAAGCACCTAAAAGAATGCAATATAAGTCATCAAATTCGACTTGATAAAGAAAAGAGAACTTATCAAAGAGTTCTTTCGCTAACTTTTTACTGTGTCTTTGATAACGTGCAATTAGTTCATATTCAACATCATCATTATGATTGTTCTTATATAACAAAACTAACTCGTTATCGTTTATGTTTTTATACTTTTCAAACATAAAAAATTCTCCCTTTCTGGAGAAATTCAGTTTGAAAACTATAACACTAGCTTCTTATTCTTGATAATAATATGCCAGCGGCAACAGAGGCATTAAGCGAATTAACGTGCCCGTATTGAGGGATTTTTACAACATAATCTGAGTTCTTGATAATTAAGGAAGACACTCCTTTTCCTTCTGAACCAATTACTAAGGCCACAGGAAAATCATATTTTATTTGAGTGTAATCAATTTTTGCGCTTCCATCAGTGGAAACCACCCAGAACCCATTATCTTTTAATTTTTGAATGGTCTGATTGAGGCTAGATACTTGACTGACTGGCACAAAATTAATCGCTCCCGCACTACTTTTAGCCACAGTCGCATTGAGAGGAACTTGATTATGTTTAGGTATGATGACACCAGTCACATTAAAAACATCGCAAGATCTTAAGATAGCTCCAAGATTATGTGTATCGTTAATCCCATCAAGGATAACCACAATCGGAACTTCTACTTTCCTGCTTCTTCTAATAATTTCATCTAAATCTAGATATTCATATGGCTTAATTTCCGCCATAATTCCTTGATGTACGCCGTTGGTTTTAGAATCCAATTCCGCATTACTAACAACCTTAATATAAGGTTTCTTTTCTTGTAGAAGTAAGTTAATTTCTTTATCGTTAAAATTGTTTACAATAAAGACCTTAAGCACTCGATTTGATCTTAAAGCTTCCTTAACTGGATTCCTCCCAAAAATGAGATTATTATTTTCTTTATTCATAAATTATTTTAATTACATTATACCTTTTTCAATAAGCTCTTGACGGAGTTTATCGGAAAGGTCAAAATCTTTATTTTCTTTACTTTTTAGGTAGTTTTGATAGAGTTTTTTATCATTTTCGTCCATTTTTACATATGGAATATCAAGTCCTAAAACATAGAACATATCGTTAATAGATTTAAATAGATCAACTAACTTATTATAGTCAATTTCTCTATTTCTAATTTCTTGATTAGCTAACTTTATAGTGTCATATAAATGAGTTAAGGCGTTCGCGGTATTTAAGTCATCTGATAATGCATTTAAGAATTCATTTATGTAGGTTGGTTGACCTTTTTCTAAATCTATATCTGCTGCTTGAAGCTTTAAGGCCATTTGTTTATTAACCATTTTCATTTTTTGAATTTCAGAAACTGCCGCATTAACTGTATCTTCAGTAAAGTTAACAGGCTGACGGTAATGAGTAGAAAGAATAACTAATCTAGTGACTGCACCACCAACTTGAGCAATTAAATCTTTTGCATAGACAACATTGCCTAAGCTCTTAGACATTTTCTCGTTACCAAAATTGATAAATGCGTTATGCATCCATAATTTAGCGATTTTATTGCCGTGTGTCGCTTCACTTTGAGCAATCTCATTTTCATGATGTGGGAATTTTAAATCATACCCACCACCATGGATATCGATATAGTGGTTAGGAAAGATCTTATCAATCATCACTGTACATTCAGTGTGCCAACCAGGTCTACCGTTTCCCCAAGGAGAAGGCCAATTAATACCTTTATCAGTCTTTTTCCATAAAGCAAAATCTAAAGGAGACTCTTTATGAGAATTCTCTTCTATACGCGCTCCAACAAGTAAATCTTCGACATTGATGCCGCTTAAAGCGCCATAATCTTTAATTTTAGGCACTCTAAAGTAAACATCTCCATCTACTTCATAAGCCGCCCCTATTTTTACTAGATTATCAATATAATTAATAATATCAGGAATGTATTCAGTGACTTTTGGAGTGATGGAAGGAATTTGACTACCAATTGCTAAAGTCGTCTTTTTAAATTCATTAATATAGAATTCTGTTAATTCCTTTTCAGACTTATTTTGTTTAATCGCTTCATTAATGATTTTGTCATCAACATCAGTGAAATTAGAAACATAAGTCACATTATATCCAATATAAGTTAGAAATCTTCTTAAAGTATCAAAAACCACTACTGGACGCATATTTCCAATATGAGGATAGTTATAAACTGTAGGTCCACAGACATACATTGATACCTCACCCTCTTTTAAAGGATGAAATTCTTCTACTTTATTAGTTAATGAGTTATATAATTTAATTTCCATAGCCAAGATTGATTATATCATTATTGTATAATTAAGTAATGTATTTTATTAGATGTAAAATTCAAGAATTGTTTCTATTCTTACATCAAATAAGTTAGCTAACATGCAAGCGGATTCCGCTGGCATTTTTTTGATATCTCTTCTTCTTTTTTTATAACTAAATATAGATGCATAAGACATTCCTGTTTCCTTAGAAACATTGTGGTTAGATAGTTTTCTATTTTCCATCAGCAAAGACAATGTAGAAGATTTAATGAACAGCCTTGAAAATTCATTAACTATATGGAAAAAGTCCATTTCATGATACACAGGAAAATACTGAAACATCTTTTTAATTGGAATATAGAGGAAAATTGCTTCAAATGTTAATCGTGTCTCCCTTTGAATATGACAATATGATTCAGCAGCCCACGCGCATTCTTTATATATTGTTATACTATTATCTTCTTTTATTGATTCTCCAAAAATTTTACTTATTAGAAAATTCTCATTAAGATACGGAAGAATAACCCCTTCTTTTTTCTCAGCCAGTTGGAAAAATGATGATCTTGATATCTCTTTTTCAACCATCTCAAAAGAATAATCGTATTTATATGCATAAGACAGGACTAACTCTAATAAGCTAACAACCTCATCGAAATAAGTATCATTCATTGTCTTTCCTCATTAAATCAAATAAATATGTCTTGTTAGGATCGCTTGTTTTATTAAGCAAATCGTCAAATCTCTTGCTAGCCTCTTTAACAATATTGTAATAGTGATTAATAAAAGAACTATCACAATCGATTTTTTCTTCAAAGGACAACGATTCTATAGCCCTTTTAGAAACAAAAACATATTGAACGCCTAAATCACCTGATAAAAATACATCTTCTAAATCTTCGAGCGATAAATCATTTGTAATAAATCTTGAAGGAAAACGGAAATACGCATCATCTGCTCTATAACCAATAATAACATCGTATTGTTCAACGTCTACAAAATATTTTTCAAGCCAATCTAGTGCGGGCTTATTTTTAATTTTAAAGGTCGGACTAAGTATTCTGAAATGGATTAAAATCGCAATCCAATTTAAAACACTATATTTTTCTTTATTTGTAAGGTCAAGCACATTGAAATTATTAAAAACATTATCCCTAATGGAGTATTTATTAACTATACCAAGTTCATTATTTTTACAAGCCCATGATTTAGCGCTATCTAAATCTAAAGTCAAATAAAATGCTGGGCCATAATCATTATGAGGATTAGAACCACTAACAATTGGTTTTTCTATTTTTTTCTTACTTCCGTGATAAATAATCATACATTTATAAAATATCAGTTTTTACATAAATATCAAGCGTTTTTAGTACTGCAGTACCAAATTTATCAAGTTTTGCTGCAAAAATAAAACCACCTGATGATTATCAAGTGGTTCATTTATTAAATGGCTAATTACTTACTTTCTGGATATTTCTCTCTATCAGAGGAATATGAAGTATGTAATAATTCTTCAGCAAGTTCACTTCCTGGTTCACCTAAGAAGTCTTTATAGAGCTTTTGAATATCCTTGTTATTATGAGATTGTCTAATAACTTGTCTTTCGTCTTCTTTATAAAGAACACTTGCTCTTTTCTCTCTATAAGTTTCTAAGATGTTATCATCTTCGTTAACTAAGAAGAGTGGTTTCACGTAAGGTTGACCACCACCATTGATACATCCACCTGGACAACCCATGATTTCAATAAAGGCATATGGTGATTTACCTTCTTTAATTTGATCTAATAACACTTTCGCGTTTTTCATACCGCTTGCAACAGCGACTTTTACCACTGTACCTTCGATATTAATATCAGCTTCTTTAATAGCGGCTTGACCTCTAACTTCATGGAATTCAACTTTGCCGTATTCTTTTCCAGTAAGCCAGAAATATGCTGTTCTTAAGGCTGCTTCCATAACGCCGCCAGTAACACCAAAGATGACACCAGCGCCACTATAATCACCTAATAAATCAGGATCAAATTCTTCTTCAGGAAGTTTAGCCCAGTTAATACCGCTACGTTTAATCATCTTCGCGAGTTCACGAGTTGTTAATACTGCATCAACATCATTAGGCATTTGCTTTCTTTGTCTTTCATACTTTTTAGCAGTACAAGGCATAACAGAAACCACAAAGATATCTTTAGGGTCAATATCATGACTCTTAGCAAAATAGCTCTTAATAATCGCACCAACCATCATATGTGGCGATTTACAAGTAGAGACATTTGGAATTAATTCTGGACAATAATATTCCATATAATTAATCCATCCTGGAGAACAGGAAGTAATTTGAGGTAACACTCCACCTTTTTTAATTCTCTCTAGTAATTCGTGGGCTTCTTCCATAATGGTTAAGTCCGCACCGAAATTAGTGTCAAAGACTCTATAGAAGCCAAGTCTATGAAGTGCAGCGACCATTTTACCAGTACCTGGGGTACCAATCTTTTCGCCAAATTCTTCAGCAATCGCAGCTCTTACCGCAGGAGCGGTTTGAACAATCACTTTCTTACCCGCTTTAAAGGCTTCATCAACTTTAGCGATTTCACTATGTTCCATTAAAGCCCCAGTAGGACAGACATTAACGCATTGTCCACACTGGATACATGGAGAAGTAGCAAAGCTTCTATTTCCAACAGGAGAAACAATAGTTTGGAAACCTCTATTTTCAAAACCTAAAATGGAAATACCTTGGGCTTCTTTACATCTTTCAATACATCTACCACATAAAATACATTTAGAGGTATCTCTTATTAAACCTGGTGCGAGTTCATCAATAGTAGCAGGAGTTTGTTCTCCTTCATACATATGGTCTCTAGCACCGACCATTTTAGAGACTTCTAATAATTCGCAGTGTCCATTCTTTTCACACTGTAAACAATTTTTATGGTGATTAGATAAGATTAATTCAACGGAAGCTCTTCTAGCTTCAACAGCCTTAGAAGAGGAAATGGAAATTTCCATACCTTCTGCAACTGGATAGACACAAGAGGCAACGAGTCCTCTAGCGCCTTTAACTTCTACTAAACAAACTCTACAGCTTGCTCTAGAACATTTGCCGTTATTAAAGGCACATAAACTAGGAATGACAAAGCCACATTTTCTAGCAGCTTCTAAGATAGTAAGTCCACTTTCAACTTGGAAATCTTTACCATCAATTTTAATATTCACTAAACTCATGGATCTTACCCTCCTTAGTCCTTAATAATGGCGCCGAATCGGCAGTTAGCCATACATAATCCACATTTCACACAGTTATCAGGATTAATTCTATGGACTCTAAGAGGCATAGATTCACTCTTACCAACTGGAACGATATCAGTTTTAGCGATCGCACTGGCAGGACAGTTTCTCGCACACATGCCGCATCCAACACAGCGATCTTCAATAATTTTATATTGCATTAAGTTCTTACAAACGTGAGCAGGACATTTCTTATCTTTAATATGCGCGACATATTCATCGTAGAAGGCATTCATTGTCGATAAGATTGGGTTAGGAGCAGTTTGTCCTAAACCACATAGGGAGTTACTCTTAATAACATTAGCTAAGCTCTTAAGTTCATCAAGATCTTCCATTGTCCCTTTGCCGTCTGTAATCTTCGTTAATATTTCTAAGCAACGTTTTGTACCAATTCTACATGGAGAACATTTACCACAACTTTCATCACAAATAAATGTCATATAGAATTTAGCGACGTCAACCATACAGTTGTCTTCGTCCATGACAATGGCGCCACCACTGCCCATCATTGAGCCGGCAGCGATTAAGTTATCGTAGTCAATTGGAGTGTCTAAATCTTTTTCAGTTAAACATCCTCCAGAAGGTCCACCAGTTTGAATAGCTTTAAATTTCTTACCGTTAGGGATACCACCCCCAATATCAAAGATTAATTGTCTTAAGGTAATTCCCATAGGAACTTCTACTAAACCAACGTTATTGACTTTACCGCCTAAAGCAAACACCTTAGTACCTTTAGATTTTTCTGTACCAATAGAGGCATAAGCTTCTGAGCCATGAAGTAAGATATAAGGAACGTTAGCAAGAGTTTCAACGTTATTAATAACAGATGGTTTATCCCATAAACCTTTCACCGCTGGGAAAGGTGGACGTGGACGAGGCATACCGCGTTTACCTTCAATAGAGTTAAGTAAAGCAGTTTCTTCTCCACAAACGAAGGCTCCTGCTCCAAGTCTAATATGACAGTGGAATGAGAAGTCTGTTCCTAAGATATGGTCTCCTAATAAGCCCATTTCTTCACATTGTTTAATAGCGTTCTTTAATCTCGCCACAGCGACAGGATATTCAGCACGGATATAGAAATAACCGTTTTGAGCACCAATCGCGTAGCCTTCAATCATCATGCCTTCGATAACATTAATTGGGTTACCTTCGATGATACTACGATCCATAAATGCTCCTGGATCACCTTCATCTCCATTACAAACGACGTATTTTTCATCGCATTTGACGTCATGAGCGAATTGCCACTTTCTTCCAGTTGGGAAGCCAGCGCCCCCTCTACCACGTAAGCCAGATTTTAATACTTCATCAATGACTTCTTGTGGATCCATATGAAGGGCTCTATTTAAGGCTAAGAATGCGCCTTGACCTAAAGCTTCATTAATATCTTCTGGATTAATTTCCGCATTACCTTTTAAGGCAATATCTCTTTTTTGTAATTTATAGAAAGGAATTTCATGTTGTTGAGCAACTTTATGATGAGTTAATGGATCAACGAATAATAGTCTTTCAACAACTTTGCCGTCCATAATGTCTTTTTCAATAATTTCTTCACAGTCTTCAACCTTCACTTTGGTGTATAAAGTATCTTCTGGGAAGACTTTAACAAATGGACCTTGGGAACAGAAGCCAAAGCAACCAACAATGTTCGCAGTTACTTTATCTTCTAAGTGATGTTCTTTAATTAAGTGTTGGAGTCTTTCTAAGATTTCTCTACTATCAGAGGATAAACATCCTGTACCACCACAAACAACAATAGCTTTTTTACCAGGTTCGCAGTGGAACTTTTGATCTAAACATTTATGTTCAGCTTCGTGTTTTTGAATTAATTCTTCACTAGACTTAATTTTGACCATATCCACTTACCTCCTCTTCTTTTCTTCTAATATCGGAAATGATTTTTTCAACGTGACTTACTTGAACCATTGGATGAACTTTACCGTTAATAGAAACAGCAGGAGCAATTGCACACGCTCCCACACAACGTAATGCATCTAATGTGAATAAGCCATCCGGGGTAGTTTCACCTGGTTTAATACCAAGCAATTCTTCAAATTTATCTAAGACTAATTGAGAGCCTTTGACGTAACATGCAGTACCTAAGCAAACACCAACAACGTATTTGCCTTTTGGTGTAAGTGAGAAGAATGAATAGAAAGTAACAACACCGTAAATTTCACTCACTGGGATACCAGTTAATAATGAGACTAATTCTTGAACCTCTAGAGGAATATATCCGTATTCCTTTTGAATATCAGAAAGAATCATCATTAATGGGGTTCCTTCTCCTTTATATCGATTTACGATCTCTGTGATTTGCTTCACAGCAGCGCCTTGTAAATGTGCCATAGAGGCCCTCCTTTTATATTACTTTGTAATATTCAGCGATATTATTTTAAGGAATATCGAATCTATAGGCAATATAAAATTGCATATAGAGATAGTAAAAGATTACTTTTTTATATATATCAACTTTGTTGATTGCGAAACAATTTCCTTTAAAGTATCAATTCGATATTTTATAAATTCCATTATTTAAAATAAATTCCTTGATTTTACTTATGTCGTTTGTTTCATAGAACTTACTTAATAAAGACAAAAACTTTTTCTTCTTATCGGCGTGAATTGAAATAATAGATGCATCATTTTGCATTAAATACAAATTAGCAAACACATTAGCAGTTCTTTTGTTTCCATCTATAAATGGCTGCGCTCTCATGACGTATAGATATAACTCTATTCCTTTATCTAATATATTTTTATTCTGATTAACTATATCAACGATGGAATTATTAATTTCGTATTCATCTGGAATTGGAGGTATGTATTTGCAGTTAGTAAGATACACTTCATCAATACGAATTTTCCCTGCTTCTTTCACTAATCCTCTACCATTAATAATAGAATTAACTTTTTTTAACGTAAAAATATCAATTGGTTGAGATAAAAAGGATTCATCCTTTAATGATTTATATGCATCCTTAAGATTTTTTAAAATAAGGATTTTATCGGAGTCCAAGTTTGGCTCAATACCATCTTCAACAAGGAGTTTGGTGTCTGAATACTTAGTGTTAACTCCTTCAATACGAGCCGCGTTATAAACATAATCAACAATATATTTATCAATCAAGAGTTTGATTCTATCAATGTTCATAATTTCCCTCCATATTTCCTTATCAGTTTTTCTATTTCTTTTAATTCTTTTACATACTCATTTTTTCTTTTTTGTAATGTCTTGTGATTCTTTAGTTCACGATTGATATTATCAATCTCTTCCTTAGAAAGATTTTTGCCAACATATTTAGAAACAACCTTCCCATTTTCATAGTACTTAATATAAAAATAATTATTTTTAGCAAACAAAGATCCTTTACGATAATTAATTAATCTCTTATTAATTTCGTCAATCTCTTTTTTAAGCTCATCTCGCTTATTTTCTAAATCGTTAACAATGCTCTCTTTAAACATATTTTGATTATACAATGTTTTTGTATTTTTTCGAGTTTTCTTGTACAAAAATAAATCAACAAAAAGGAGAGAAATGAATCTCTCCTAGTATATTTATGCTTTAGATTATAATCTAACGTCTTGGACTTTTCTTCCTGGTTTTGCGGTCTTTTTAAAGACGATTTCTCCTTTAGAAATTGCTCCAACTGGACAGACATGTCCGCATAAGAGACATCCAACACATTTATCATGGTTACAGCTTGGTCTTCTAGACTCTTCATCCCACTCCATAGCTTGGTGAGCGCCATCATAACAAGAGATATAGCAGCGGCCACAACCAACGCATTTTTCTTTATCAATTTCTGGATAAACAATATAGTCTCTATCAAGTTCTTCAGCAGGAATAATGTTCTTGTTAGCTTTACCCACTAATTGCTCTAAGTGATCAACATGTTGTTCTTCCATGTAATGCATTAAACCATTACATAAATCTTCAACGATTCTATAACCGTATTGCATAATCGCGGTGGTAACTTGAATAGTCTTAGAACCTACTAAAATAAATTCCGCTGCGTCTTCCCAAGTTTCACATCCTCCGATACCAGAGACTTCTAGATTAGGAATCGCGGTTCTCATTTGTTGGATAAATCTTAAGGCTACTGGTTTAACAGCTTTTCCAGAATATCCAGAGATCGCGGATTTGCCGTTAACGATTGGCATACCAATTTTCTTATCTAAATCAATATTACATATTGACTTAATGGTGTTAATCGCAGCAATACCGTCCGCTCCACCTTCTAGACAAGCTTTAGCAACTGGCACCATATCAGTAATATTTGGTGTCATTTTCGCCATCATTGGGAGTTTAGATCCACGTTTAACAGCCTCACAGTATCTCTTACAAAGTTCGGCATTTGTACCTACGTCACTACCCATCGCATGGGATGTCATTTGAGGACATGATAAGTTCATTTCAATCATGTCCGCGCCTGCTTCGGTAACTTTACGAGCGAGGTCTTCCCAAGTCTCTTCACTATTACCCATAATCGAGGCGATTAATACTTTATCAGGATATTCTTTCTTTAATCTTGCTAAGTCAGCAAGGTTTTCTTCTAATGAATGTTCAGCGATTTGTTCCATGTTTTTGAAACCGACAAATGGTTCAGCTTCTTTAGTTAATGTATCAAATCTAGGAGAGACTTCATTAATGACATAGGATTTTGGACCAATTGTCTTAAAGACAATTCCACCCCATCCACAGTCGTAGGCTTTTTTACACATGTCATAATCATTTCCTACTGGAGAAGATGATAGACAAAATGGGTTAGGGAATTTAACACCTAAGAAGGTAATACTTAAATCTTTCTTTACCATAATTATTTACCTCCTAAATATTTTTTAACTTTATAGGCGACTTCTTTAGCAGATCTCACCGCATAAACAACGGTCTTTTCTCCGCCTTTATAGATATCACCACAAGTGAATAAGTTGCCTTCAACTTTTTCAACTTCTTGAAGTTTATTGACTTCTAAACCAAATGCGCCTGCTTCAGTAGCTTGACCAACAGCGAGAATGATTAAATCAGCTTTAACTTTGACTTCGCTTGGTACAAATCTATGAGTGAATCTCACAGTCTTTCCTTTTAATGAAACTGGAACAAAACCGTCCATAATAGAAACACCTTGCTCTTGAGCGCCCATTAATTCTTTCTTAGAGGCCCTAAATTCTTCAAATGTTTCATAAACGACATCAGTGACTTGTTTAACGCCTAATAATTTAAGGGTAGTTACAACGTCCATAGCGACGTCTCCGCCACCGATAACTAACACGTTATCAGGGACTTTAATATTACCTTTCTTTTTCTTGCAGTCATGTAAGAAGTCAACGGCAGTTTTCACAAATCTATGGCCTTCAAACATTGGAAGCATCTTGCCTTTAGAGTGGCCGACCGCTAAAACGACTGCGTCATATTCTTTTTGAAGTTTCTTTAAATCTTCTACTTTGGTAGAGGTTCTAATTTCTACTCCTAATTTTTGAATACGTTTAATTTCTTTATCAACAACGCTAGATGGTAAACGATATTCAGGCATGCCATATCTCATATAGCCACCAGCTTTAGCGTCTTTTTCAAAAACGACGACAGAGCAGCCTTCTAAAGCTAATAAGCCAGCAATAGATAATCCAGCAGGACCACTACCAACAACTGCCACTTTCTTACCGTTAGATGCCTTCTTTTCTAAGATATCCATCTTTAAGCAGTCTTCATAGTCAGTAACATATCTTTGAATTCTTCCAATATCAATTGGCTTATCAATACCACTCCTAGAACAACCAAGTTGACAATATCTTTCGGTTGGACAGACTCTTGCGCAAATTGCGCCTAAAATATTATTGATACGAACTGTTTCTGCTGCGCCTTTAAAATTTTTAAAACGTACAGAACGAATAAATTTTGCTGGATCCGTTCCAGCAGGACAGGCTTTAGAACATGGAGCGTCGTGACAAAGTAAACAACGTGATGCTTCTTCCATCACGAGTTTAGGTGTATACCCGGCTTCATATTCTTTTAAGTACTTTTCGGACATAAAAATCCTCCTAATTAAGTCTACAAAAAGAAAAATCCTTGTAATTATTTTAACAAATAAAAAAAGAATATGCATTATCAATTGCATACTCTTAATTTTTAGTTATCTTCTATTTTCGTATTCTTCAATTATTCTTTCGCGATTAGAAATCTTTTTAGAAAATACCGCGCCTGAAAGAATGAGGAAGACAATTCCGGCATCTGCAACTAATTCAAATAGTACCCCTAAGAATACATACATCACATATTGACTAACAAATCCATAACCCGGATTAGCAACATCAATTGCTTTAACTCCTAGAGCAATAAATAAAATACAAAGTGCTAACCCAACTGGCAAAAAAATTAAGCCTAAAGTTAAAAATGTTGTTCTTTTAGATTTTAAAGAAGCAATTTCTCTTCTATATCTTTCAATGGTCGCATCATCAACTTTATTATTAGATGAATTAGAATCGATAAAACTAGCCGCTTCTCTAGTAGATGAAATAGCTTTTCCGCAATAAGAACAATAAACTGCATCTTCATCAACGCTCGCTCCACAGTGTGGACAAGTCGCGTACTTCACTAATTTACTACCGCATTTATCACAATACGTTGCCCCATCTCCAAATTCCGCATTACAGTTTGGACATTTTTTCATTTTTTCATTCCTCCTCTTGTAGACGTAAGTTTGTTTATGGCAATAATTCTATTATTAATTCTATTATCAAAAACGGCTGATTGAACAATGGAAAGTGCAATACCAACTATAACAAAAATAAAAGCGAAGGCAAAACCAAGTGAACAAAATACAGCAGCGTTTCCTTTAAAATCAACAACAAAAACCAAAACAAGTGAAACAATTAAAAAGAGAGAGCCTAATGCTAATGATATATATGCATCCTTAATTAAAAGAGATTTTTTGCGGCGAAAATTAGCAATTTCATTTCGATATCGATTAATTAGTTTTTCTTGATCGTACTCCGTAAATACTTTTGCTCCACACTTTGGGCAAAATGAAGAATCTTGTTTAAGCTCCGCGCCACATTCTTGGCATATTTTATTTTCTTGGAGTTTATAACCACACTTATCACAAAATAAATCTTCGTCGTTTAATTCCGCACCACAACGAGGACATTTTTTCATAATTAATCACCATCCTTTTTAGGATTTAATTCTTTATAAATACTCACTAATTGTTTAGCCCATTTATCACTAGAATAATTTAGCATCGTCTTTTTAGCGTTTTTAATGATTGGTTTAATATCATCAAATAACGCTTTTTCTAGTTTAGAAACCCATTCATCATAGTTATGATAAATTAAAGCGTTTTCCCCATCAACAAATACTCCATCTAAAGCGGTATCAGCTTTCGCTAATATTGGAGTGCCACACACTGCGGCCTCAAAATAAGTTAAGCCTTGAGTTTCAAAATTACTCGCGGTGACAAAAACGTCGAATAAAGAATAATAATATTTGAGTTTGGAGTTTTCAATTTCTCCCACAAATATCACGTTTTCTTCTAAATCTAGCTTTTTCACAGTCTTTTTAAGCATCGGAATCGCATCTCCGATTCCCACAATAATAAAAGCTAGGTTAGGGATTTCGTGCTTAATTTTTGCAATATATTCTAAAGTCTCGACAATGTTCTTTTCTAAGGAAACTCTTCCTACATAACCAATAACTTTTTTATGTTTAAGTCCATACGAATCTCTTAAGTTATTAATTAATTCATTATCCATCTTAGAGATTTCAAAGCGAGCGACATTAACTGGAGAAGGAATAATACGAATATCTTTTTCTCCAACATCTTTTTTTAAGATCTCATAGCTTTTTTGAGAAGGAACAGTAATAATCTTACAGTCATTATAAATACGTTGGAAAATTAAACTTTTCGCAGTTTTATAGATAATATTGCCTAAATCTAAACCAAACTTCTTTTCATAATATAAATTCCATAAGGTGTGATATGTATATAAAATATTAACTCCTGTTAACTTCGCTAATTTAAGAGCGATTACCCCGACAGAATATTCGGTATGTAAATGAATATAGTCAAAACCAAATAAAGAAAGCATCTTCGCTGATTTAGTAAACTGGAATGTTTTTAACATATGTAGTTCTTTATTTCCTCTAAGTAAAGAGGCGTAAGTTGCAGGAATAGGAATATAGTTATCTTTAGGTAATTCTTTATAAGATGAGTTATTATTCCAAAGCGCTCCAATATAGACCTCATAACCGAGTTTTTGTAGCTCTAACTGTAATAAATCAATAACCACTGCCACTCCGTTAACAAATAAAGGACAAACATCAGTTAATAATGCAATTCTAGGTTTATTAGGAATATCATCTAGTTCATTAAATAAATGAGTAAAGAATGTCTCATTTAATATGGCTTCTTCTGGAAGAGCTGAAGCTATGTATTTAGATTTTTTACCCACTAATGGGTTATAGTGATGTTTCTTATAATATTCTTCAAGTCGAATAGACAATATATCCTTATAATATAAATAATGCCCACATACTGGATAAGAAGAGAATTTCACTAAAGGATTTAAATGTCCTTTTTCATAAATCTTAAATCTGTTTTCAAGTGACACCACTTCATCGTTTTGTCCAAAGTGGATATAAGTAGGAACTGTAAAATTAACGATTTCATCACTCAATTCATATTCAGCTTTGTAAGAGTTAACTGGAGAAATAAGAATCATCTTGCTGATATTTAAATCAGTGTTCTTATGAAGTTTAGAGGCTAAATACGCCCCTACTCCAAATCCTAATAAAGTTAGTGATTGATCTTTTCTAATAACTTTATTAGAGAATAATTCAAAAATAATTCTTTCAAAAACATCAAAGTAATATTCTAAATATAAAACACGGTCATGTTTTGTAATAAAGTTAATTACAATAACTTGCTCCCCGCGATTAATAATAGGAGCAAGTAAATCATAAAATTGTCTTTCTCCTTCAAAATGAAATAAAGGAAAGATAATAATATTTTTTAAGTTATTCTTACTATTATAAAAACTAACCTGATATGGGTTATGATCTAAAACAATTTCAATCTTTTTGCCTTTAAAAGACGGACGAACTTTAGACATAGAAATATTATAAACTAAATAATTTTATTTACATATAAAAACCCCATCTAATAGATAGATGAGGTCTTAAATAATTTAGTGTAGATTATTCAATCCAAGTCACTAAGACAACTGGGGCGTCATCTCCACGACGGTTTTCAAGTTTTAATCTTCTTGTATAACCACCATTTCTAGATGAGAATCTAGGACCGATGACAGAGAATAATTTATCTAAAGCAGAAACTCCTTCACTAGCTTCGATATTTCTCACGAATCTAGCGGCTTCTCTTTTAGCGTTCATAACGTCAGCTTTCTTAGTTAAAGTAACTAATCTATCAGCTTCTTTAACGACATCACGAGCGACAGCTTCAGTAACTTTGACGGATTCATGAATAATTAAATCAGTGACCACATTACGAAGCATATTTTCATATTTGCTTTTGGTGTACGCGGCTTTAAATCTCACGCCGGTTTTACCATGTACATTTTTACGACCTTGTGCTGGCATAATTTATTTCCTTTCTAATTATTCAAAATCTCTGAATGATAAGCCAATGGATTGAAGCTTCTCTTTAATTTCCTTAAGAGATTTCTTACCAAGATTTTTGACTTTCATCATTTCTTCTTCACTCTTCTCAGTTAATTCTAAGACAGTGCCGATATTCGCTCTTTTTAAGCAGTTATAGCTTCTGACAGATAAATCGAGATCTTCAATAGTGATGTTCTCATATTTATTTTCTTCAACAGTAACAACTTCTTTTTCAATATTAATATCTTGAGTGATTTCCGCTAAGCCTAAGAATTTGTTAAGGTGTTCGATTAATAATCTAGCAGCCCAAACAACTGCTTCTTGAGGAAGAATACTTCCGTTAGTCCAAACTTCTAATGTAAGTTTATCAAATTTGGAATCGTGACCAACACGAGTGTTATCAACGATGTAATTTGCTTTTCTTACTGGAGAATAGTTACTATCTGTAGCGATAACTCCAACTGGGAAATTTGGATGTAATACTTTATTTTGTTCACCAGTGAAATATCCTCTACCGTTACGAGCGTGAAGCACCATATGTAATTTGCCGCCTTCCGCTACGTGAGCGATGACAACATCTTTATTAATAACTTCAACGCCAGTTGGGCACACGATATCGGCACCAGTAACAACTTTTGCTTCATCAACATTAATTTCAAGTCTCTTATTAGCGTCATCGGTTTCATCAATCTTTAAGACTAAATCTTTAAGATTAAGGACGATAGAAGTAACATCTTCTTCAACGCCTTCTAAACTTGAGAATTCGTGTTGTGCACCTTCTACTTCAACAGCATAGATGCTAGCGCCTGGAAGAGCGGATAATAAGACTCTTCTTAAAGCGTTTCCAAGGGTTAATCCGAATCCTCTTTCAAGAGGTTCGATGACGAAACGACCATAATTTTCATTACCGTCGTAGTCAGCTTGGGTAATACCAAACCTTTCAAATGGATTTGCAATTTTCATTGTTATATCCTCCTAAAATTAACCACGTGGACGTTTTGGTGGACGGCAGCCATTATGTGGGATTGGGGTTGTGTCAACAATGGACATAACTTGTAAGCCCGCAACCGCTAAAGAACGGATAGCGCCTTCTCTACCTGGGCCTGGACCTTTGACATCAACATCAACTTGTCTAATGCCTTGTTCATAAGCACTCTTTGCTGCAGCTTCACTAGCTTGTTGAGCAGCAAATGGAGTGGATTTTTTCGCTCCTTTAAAACCTAATGCACCGGCGCTACTCCAAGCGATGGCATTGCCGTCGGCATCAGTAATAGTAACGATGGTGTTATTGAATGTGGAGTGAATGTGCGCCACGCCTTTAGTATAGGAACGTTTGACTTTCTTTTTACGTACAACTTTAGCCATGATACATCTCTCCTTTCATTATTTAGGTGCGACTTTCTTATTCGCAATGGTTTTACGTGGACCTTTACGGGTACGCGCATTTGTTTTGGTTTTTTGACCGCGGACTGGTAAACCTTTTTTATGTCTAATTCCACGATAACAACCAATTTCAGTTAATCTTTTGATATTTAAGGCGACTTCTCTTCTTAAATCACCTTCGACTTTTAATTTGCTAACTTCTGCTCTGATTGCGTTCATTTGAGCGTCGGATAAATCCTTAACTCTAATTTGTGGATCAACTTTAGCAGTTTCACAAATCTTTCTAGCAGTAGTTCTTCCAATACCGTAAATATAGGTAAGGGAGAAGGCTACTTGTTTGTCATTTGGAATATCAACACCAACAATACGTGCCATATTCTAATTTCCTCCTATATTAACCTTGTCTTTGCTTGTGCTTTGGATCGCTACAAATGACCATGATTTTACCATGTCTTTTGATGACTCTGCACTTTGAGCAAATAGGTTTGACTGAAGGTCTGACTTTCATAATTTCTTTCCTCCTTAATAGTTTTGTTAGGACTATTTAAACCTGAATGTTATTCGGCCCCGTGTTAAATCATAAGGCGAGATTTCTACGGTAACTTTATCACCTGGAAGAATGCGAATGTAATTCATTCGGATTTTACCAGAAACGGTAGCCAAGATTACCATGTCGTTTTCAAGTTTGACTCTAAACATTGCGTTTGGAAGAGTCTCAGTAACGACCGCCTGAACTTCGATGACATCTGCTTTAGACATTTATTTACTCTTCTCCTTCATACATTGTAATGATTTCAATTCCCTCACTAGTGACTATCACTGTGTTTTCATAGTGGGCAGTTAATTTGTGGTCTTTAGAGACCGCTGTCCAGCCATCAGGTAGGACCCTGATGTCTTTTTTACCTTCTAGAACCATAGGCTCTATACATAGTGACATACCTTCTTCAATCTTCATTCCTGTTCCCGCTTTTCCATAATTTGGAATCGTTGGATCTTCATGCATATGAGTTCCGATTGAGTGACCTGTATAATCACGAGTGACGTTATAACCATGATTTTCAACATAGGACTGTATCGCGTGAGATATATCTCCAATATAGTTACCGACTTTCACTTGTTTTAAGCCTTCAAAGAATGCATCTTTAGTGACTTTCACAAGTCTTTCGGCTCTATCGGAGAGCTTGCCAACCGCGAAGGTACGGCAAGCATCTGCCATATAGCCCTGATAAGACGCCACTAAATCTACGGAAACAATATCGCCTTCTTTTAAGATTCTCTTATTAGAGGGGATACCGTGCACTAACTCTTCATTAACGGATACGCAGACATTAGCGGGATATCCATAATATCCTTTTTCCGCACTGATACATCCGTGTTTGATGAATGTGTTAATGACAATTTGATCAATATCCATGGTGGTCATACCTGGCTTAATGACTTCTTTAATAGTTTTGAAGGCATCAGCGACAGCTTGACCGGCCACTTTCATTAATGCAATTTCTCTTTTAGATTTAATGTACACCATAGTTATTTTTTTAAGTATGAAGAAACTTCATCGAATAGTTCTTCTTTACCAACTAAAGAGTTAAATGACTCTAATAGCCCAAGCTTCTTATAGAAATCAAGAAGTGGTTTGGTTTCAGAAACATAATGTTCCAATCTCACTTTGAGAGCTTCTTCGTTATCGTCTTTTCTTTGGAATAATGGTCCTCCACATAAATCACAGACACCTTCAACTTTTGGTTTCATGGTGACAACGTGATATGGAGCGCCACAATCTTTACAGACTCTACGACCGGAGATTCTTCTCACAAGTTCTTCGTTATCACAGTCTAAATTGATAACTGTTTCGATTGGTCGAGAGATAGACTTAGCGATTTCATCTAACGCTTCAGCTTGCGCTAAAGTGCGAGGGAAACCGTCAAGTAAGAACCCAGCTTCACAGTCTTTTTGACTGAGTCTCTCTTTGACTAAGCCAATAGTTACATCATCAGGGACTAAATCACCTTTATTGATATAACTAGCGGCAAGTACGCCGAGTTCAGTTTGCGCTTTAATTGCTTCTCTAAACATATCTCCAGTAGAAATATGAACGAGATTTAAAGCTTCTTTTAATTGCTTTGCAAGTGTACCCTTGCCAGCTCCTGGGGGACCCATCAAGATAATGTTCTTTTTCATAAATATTAATGACCTCCTGAAGCCACAACTTCATCGAATGATTTACCAGCAAGTAAGCCATCGATTTGGTTATTTAATTCTAAGCAAACACCGACAACAATGATCATTCCGGTACCGCCCATGACTAAGCTTGCATCGCCTCCGAATATACCACTCATTGTTAACACTGGTGGTAAAGCGGCAATTAATACAAGAGCCATAGCGCCGATAAATGTCACTCTATTTAAGACACGACGGATATATCTTTCAGTTTCAATACCTGGTTTAACTCCAGGGATATAGCTTCCATTCTTTTGGAAGTTCTCCGCCATTTGTTGTGGATCGATTTGTAAATTCGCATAGAAGAATGTAAATGCTACTACAAGGACAATATAGATAATTAATCCCCAAGGCATTTTCCAACTTCCCATGTCGTATAATTCGCTGGTAGAGAAGATCTTTAACCAACCAGCGTTAGCCCCATCATTAGAGACAAATGCCGCAATGACACTAGGTGCCATTAATAAGGAGCTAGCGAAGATGACAGGAATAACTCCAGCACTATTAATCTTAATTGGTAAGAAGCTCGCTCTAGCCATTGATTGAGTTTGTCCTCCACCTTTACCCGAATGTTGAATTGGGATTTTACGTTGAGATAACTCAATAAATGTGACGAATGCGATAATGACGAGGTAAGCAACGACATATAGTATGAATTTGAATACTCCCGCAATCACTAGGCTATCAGGACGACCATCAGTGATGCTGATATAGGTAGTGAAGGCATGAGCGAATTGATTTGGTAATGAACAGACAATACCCGCAAAGATAATCATAGAGATACCGTTACCGATACCTTTAACGGAGATTTGATCACCAAGCCACATCACAAGCATTGAGCCTGCAAGCATAACTATGATGATATATAAATATCCCATCCATGCGTTTCCATTAGCGGAAAGCTGATTCATTAATTCAAATGTCACACCACTATCAGAAGAGTTTTCAATAGTTTTGATAATACCATATGCTTGGACCGCACCTAATAATAAGGTTAGGTAACGGGTTGCATATTCCATTTTCCTTCTTCCGTATTGGCCTTGACGTCTAAGCTCAGATAGAGCAGGTAATACATCAGTACTTAATAGTTGCACAATAATTTGTGCGGTGATGTATGGAGAGACGCCGAGAGCGAAGATGGAGAACGTTTGTAACGTACCTCCACCAAGTAGGTTCATAAGAGATAGAGCAGACCCGGAATTGAGATAATCGTCAAATCCTGAGACTTTTACTCCCGGGACTGTAATCTGTGCTCCGATACGGAAGATAAAGAGAATGAGGACCGTAAACAAAATACGGTTCATGATTTCTTTATTTTTAAGAATCGAAGCAATCTTTTTCATAATTAGATTACCTCAGCGGTTCCACCTGCGGCTTTAATTGCTTCAAGAGCGCTCTTAGAGAATTTAGAAGCTTGAACAGTTAATGCTTTTTCAAGCTTGCCTTTTCCTAAGACTTTTACACCGCAATATTCTTTGCCGATTAAACCGGCTTCTTTGAGAAGTGCAGCATTGACCACTTTGCCAGCTTCGAATCTATTTAAATCTTCGACGTTAACAACAGCGAATTCGACGCGATTGACATTCTTAAAACCTCTTTTTGGAAGTCTTCTCCATAAAGGCATTTGTCCACCTTCAAAGCCTAAAGCGACTCCACCACCACTACGGGCGTTTTGTCCTTTATGACCTTTTCCAGCTGTCTTGCCGTTTCCGGAGCCGATGCCTCTACCTTTACGATAGTGAGCGCTTCTACTGCCTTCTACTGCTTGTAATTCATGTAATTTCATGTGACTAAGCCTCCTTATTCTTTGCTACGAAGAGCTTGCATTTCTTTGTAGCTCTTGAGGTTGTCTAAGCCTTGGTTAGTCGCTCTAATGATATTGATTGGAGCGCGGCTACCATAGACTTTAGAGCACACGTTTTGCACGCCAGCAAGTTCAAGAATTGCTCTCACAGGACCGCCAGCGATAATACCAGTACCTTCAGGAGCAGGTTTTAAATAAACATTGCAAGCGCCATATTTACCAACCACTTCGTGGGAAATTGTATTTCCTTTAACTAAGTGAATGGAATATAACTTTTTACGAGCTTGTTCACTAGCCTTTTTGATCGCATCTGGGACTTCAGCGGCTTTACTTAATGCAAATCCATAATGTCCTTTATGATCACCAACGACAACAAGGGCGGTGAATTTCATACGACGTCCACCTTTAACGGTTTTAGAAACACGGTTGATGTAAACGACTCTTTCTTCAAAATCGTCTTTTACTTCTTTACGTTCTCTTCTATCGTCTTTTTTACCTGGTTTACCGCCTTTACGGTCACCATGAGGACGTCTATCTCCGCGTGGAGCTCTTTCTTCTTTAGGAGCTTCAGTAGCTGGAGCTTCTGCTTTTACTTCTTCAGTAACAACTTTTTCTTCTGCCATGATTTTTCTCCTTATTAGAATTCTAAGCCAGCTTCACGAGCGGCTTCAGCAAGGGCTTTGACTCTTCCGTGATAAATATAACCACTTCTATCAAAGACCACTTTCTTAATTTTCTTAGCTTTAGCTTTTGCGGCTAAATCTGCACCGACTTTACTAGCGGCTTCAATATTGGAGCCATTTTCAAGTTTTAAGCTCATTGAACTAGATGCGACTAAAGTGACTTTCTTCACATCATCAATAATTTGAGCTTCGATGTTTTTGTTAGAACGATAGACACATAATCTTGGGCAACTAGTTGTTCCAGAGACTTTAGCTCTAACACGGGCATGTCTTCTTTTTCTAGAGACATTTTTGCTTTCTTTAGAAACCATTTTATATACCTACCTTTCTAATTATTTCTTACCACCAGCACGTTTACCTTCTTTAGTGACAACGTGTTCGTCTTTATAACGAATACCTTTTCCTAAATATGGTTCTGGTGGTCTCACTTCACGGATTCTAGCAGCGGTTTGTCCAACTGCTTGCTTGTCAATACCTTCAATGTCGATTTCAGTTGGAGAGACAAGAGTCACTTTGACACCTTCATTTGGTTTGATGGTGATGGTGTGGCTATATCCAGCCCATAAGACAATGTTATTGCCTTGCATTTGTGCTTTATAACCAATACCTCTCATTTCTAAGGATTTCTTATATCCCTCAGAAACTCCAACAACGGCGTTATGGATATTAGCACGGGTAGTTCCGTGATTTTGTTTTGTTTGTTTTAAGTCGTTTGCTCTTTTGCACACCACTGATGTTCCTTCGACTTCCACGGAGATACCGTGATTCATAGGAACAACTAAGCTACCTTTAGGACCGCTAACTTTGACGTTAGTACCTTCAACAGCAACTGTGACTCCAGCAGGAAGAGTAATGTGTTTGTTACCAATACGTGACATAACTTCCCTCCTTACCAGACATAAGCAACGACTTCTCCGCCGATACCTAAGGTACGAGCTTTCGCATCAGTCATAACACCTTGGGAAGTAGAGATAATCGCAATTCCTAAGCCTTTTAAAACTCTTGGGAGTTTATCGCAGCCTACATTAACACGTAAGCCTGGTTTAGAAATTTTCTTTAAGCCAGAGATGACTCTAGTGCCATCGCTAGCGTATTTTAAGGAAATTGATAATTCTTTTTTAGTGGTTCCTTTGACTTTGTAGTCAACAATGAATCCTTCTTCTTTTAAGATCTTAGCAATTTCCACCTTCATCTTGCTAGAAGGCATTTTTACAGTTTCATATTTTAATGCATTTGCATTTCTAATGCGGGTAAGCATATCCGCAATTGGATCTGTCATCATAATCGAACTTTACCTCCTTATTACCAAGATGATTTCTTTAAGCCTGGGATTTCTCCCTTGTATGCGAGTTCACGGATACAAATACGGCATAAATGGAATTTTGAATAGACAGCATGAGGACGTCCACAACGTTCACAACGTGTGTATTCTCTAACTTTGAATTTCTTTGGTCTCGCACAGCGGACTTTAGCACTTGTTTTCGCCATTAGTACATCCTCCTATCTTGAGAAAGGCATACCTAATAATTCTAATAAGGTATACGCTTCTTTATCAGTTTTAGCGGTAGTAACGACAACAACGTCCATACCTCTAACTTTTGAAACTTTATCGTAGTCAATTTCTGGGAAAATTAATTGTTCTTTGACACCTAAGGTGTAATTACCACGTCCGTCAAAGGCGTTTTTAGATACACCACGGAAGTCACGAACACGAGGGAGAGCGATTGACACTAATTTGTCAAAGAAGTCCCACATTCTAATTCCTCTAAGAGTGACTTTACAGCCAATGGCTTGGCCTTCTCTTAATTTGAAGCTAGCGATGGATTTCTTAGCTTTAGTGACCACAGGTTTTTGACCAGTGATTTGAGTAAGTTCAGCGACAGCTTCTTCAAGTCGTTTGGCATCTTGAGTGGCATCACCAACACCGATGTTCACAACGATTTTATCTAAACCAGGAATTTCCATGACACTGGAGTATTTATATTGCTCCATAAGAGCTTTTTTCACTTCAGTTTCATATCTAGCTTGTAATCTATTGACTACAGCAGCCTTTTTATTTCCGGTTTTAGCCTTTGGGGCTTTAGGAGCAGCTTTAGGTGCTTCTACTTTTGCTTCTGCAGGTTTTTCCGCTTTTGGTGCAGCAGGTTTTTTTGCTGTACTTGCTGGCTTTTTGGCTGCAGGTTTATTAGCTTCTGCCATTTTTAGCTACCTCCTTATAATTCAGTGCCGCTAGCTTTAGCGACTCTGACTTTCTTTCCTTTAACAACCTTATGGCCAACTCTAGTTGGTTTTTTGGTTTTTGGATCAACAAGCATGACATTTGAAGCATCAATTGGAGCGTAAATCTCGACGATACTTCCTTCTGGAGTTTGTTGAGTTGGTTTTTTGTGTTTCTTACGGAGATTGACACCTTCGACAACCACACGGTTAGTTTTTGGATCAACCTTTTGGATTGTTCCAGTCTTTCCCTTGTCTTTGCCAGAGATGACAATGACTTTATCACCTTTTAATAATTTCATTGTTTACTCCTCCTTATAACACTTCTGGAGCAAGGGAGAGGATTTTCATAAATCCATCAATACCCTTCTCTCTTAACTCACGGGCCACAGGTCCAAAGACACGGGTTCCGACTGGGGCATTATCATCATTAATGATAACAACTGCGTTATCATCAAAGGCGATGGTGCTGCCGTCAGCTCTTTGAGTTGGTTTTTTGCATCTGACGATGACGCATCTGACAATGTCACCTTTTTTCACTTTTCCATTTGGAATAGCTTCTTTAACGGAACATTGGATGATATCACCGATATAAGATGTTTTTCTTTTACTTCCTCCGTAGAGGGTGAAAGCGCGAACTTTACGAGCGCCACTATTATCAGCGACAACAAGATTTGTTTCCTTCTGGATCATAATTATTCGGCCTCCTTTTCTTCTTTAGCTGGTTCTGCTTCTTCAACTTTCTCTGCTGCAGGTTTCTCTTCGACTTCTTCAGCAGGAATTTCACCAGTAAGAATTTCTTCTTTTAATTCTTTTTCTGCCTCTTTAACAGACATTTCGGCAGTCTTATCGATTGAGACTAATCTCCATCTTTTGGTAGCGGAGAGTTTTCTAGTTTCCATAATGGTCACAACATCTCCAACTTTAGCCTCGTTCTTTTCATCGTGCGCGTAATACTTTTTTCTATATTTAACGCGCTTGCCATACTTAGCGTGCTTTTTGTGAGTTTCAACAAGGACACCGATGGTCTTGTCGTTTTTATCACTAACAACTACGCCTTGAATGGAACGTCTTAAGTTTCTTTCTTCCATTTTTAACGATCTCCTTATTTAGATTCACTTAATTCTCTTTCACGTAACACCATGTTTACGCGGGCGATATCTTTTCTCACGCCAATGACTTCTTCTCCTCTTTCAAGAGTTCCGACGGCTTTTTTACGTCTTAACTCGAAGAGTTGTTCTTTTAATGAGTAGAGCTTTTCTTTAAGTTCACTCGTAGACATTTCACGGACTTCACTAATTTTCATTGCTACTACTCTCCTTTTCCGACAACTTTACATTTGATTGGGAGTTTATAAGCAGCAAGTCTAAGAGCTTCTCTTGCGACTTCGGCTTCAACGCCACCAATTTCAAACATTACTTGTCCTTGTTTAACTACTGCGACCCAGTCTTCTGGAGATCCTTTACCAGATCCCATACGAACTTCGGCAGGTTTTTTAGTTTTTGCTAAGTGAGGGAAAATTCTAATCCAAATTTGTCCTCCACGTTTGGTGTATCTAGATAATACAATACGGGCAGCTTCGATTTGTCTTGTGGTAATCCAAGCACCTTCAAGGGCTTGTAAACCAAATTCACCAAAGCTAATTTCTGTACCGCCTTTTGCGTGTCCTTCATATTTAATAATATGTGGACGACGATATTTCACTCTGTTTGGTTGTAACATCTCTTACTCTCCCTTCTCGCTTTTCTTAAGTTCTGGGCGGATTTCTCCTCTACAGATCCAGACCTTAACACCTAAGCGACCATATTGAGTAGCTGCTTCACTGACTGCGTAATCGATATCACTTCTAAGGGTGTGTAGAGGAATAACTCCTTCCTTATAGCCTTCGCTTCTAGCGATATCAGCACCACCAAGTCTACCAGAGACCATGGTTCTGCATCCTTTAGCGCCAGCTTTTCTCACTCTTTGAATAGCTTTCTTTTGTACAGTTCTGAAACTTGCTCTTTCTTCTAATTGTTTTGCAATTGTTTGGGCAACGATTGTCGCATCTAAGTCAGGATTCTTGACTTCTACTACGTCCACGCGCACGCTCTTATTTTTAATTAATTTAGCGAGTGCTTCTTTTAAGGCTAAGATGTTCTTGCCATCTTGTCCGATAACAACACCTGGACGAGCAACGAATGTTTTTACGACAACATTAGTGCCTTTATCTGTTTTGGTTCTTTCAATTTCAACATGAGATAATAATGCTTCTTTTAAAGAACTTGCGAGATATTTACGAATTTTAACGTCTTCATTTAAGTAGACAGGGTATTCTTTGTCTTCGGCGAACCAACGAGAATTCCAATCCTTGTTGACACCGATACGCATACCTACTGGATTAACTTTTTGACCCATTGTATCTATCTCCTTATCTCATTTTGACCACCACGGTAATGTGGCAGCATCTTTTCACTAAACCAGAAGCGGAACCTTTCGCTCTTGGTAAGTATCTTCTCATTTTTAAGCCATCATTAGCATAGATTTCTTTAACATATAATTTGTCTTCATCCATACCGAAGTTATTGATAGCATTTGCTGTAGCGGACTTAATTACTTTAGTAACTGGTTCACATGCTGCACGGTTGATGTTTCTTAATAAACCTAAGGCAACTTTGACATCCTTACCTCTCACTTGGTCGATGACTAAGCGAGCTTTTCTAGGAGTTAAGCGAATGTTTGTGGCGGTCGCTCTTGCTTCAGTTGGCATTGGCTTTTTAGGAGCTTCAACCTTCTTTTCTTCTTTTTTAGCCTTTTTGGCTTTAGGAGCTTCTTCTACTGGAGCAACTTCTTCTTTAACTTCTGCTTCTTTTTTAGGAGCGGCCTTTTTAGGGGCGGCTTTCTTAGCAGGGGCTTTCTTTGTTTCTGCCATTATATGAACCTCCTATTATTTACCAGCCGCGGCTGCTTTATCTTCAGCAGTGTGGCCTGTATGACCGGTGTATTTTCTGGTTGGAGAGAATTCACCGAGTTTATGTCCTACCATATCATCTGTGACGTAGACGGAGATGTGTTCTTTTCCGTTATAGACCGCGAAGGTGTGTCCGACGAATGATGGGTAGATTGTAGAACGGCGGGACCATGTCTTAATGACTTCTTTTTTGCCAGCAGCATTTAAAGCTTCGACTTTTTTCATTAAGTGTTCATCACAGAATGCGCCTTTTTTCAAACTTCTTGCCATTTGCGTTTACCTCCTATTTCGCGTTACGTCTACGAATAATTAACTTAGTAGACTTTTTCTTGTTATTTCTGGTCTTAACACCCATTGCACGTTTACCCCAAGGAGTTCTTGGTGCGTCACGTCCAACTGGACATTTACCTTCACCACCACCATGTGGGTGGTCGTTAGGGTTCATAACGGAACCTCTAACTGTTGGTCTAGTACCGTACCATCTGGTTTTACCAGCTTTACCAAGATTGATTAAGTTCCAATCCTCGTTACCAACGGTACCAACTGTGGCTCTACAAGTTGCGAGAACTTTTCTCATTTCTCCACTTGCAAGTCTAAGCATGACATATTTGCCTTCGCTACCGAGGACTTGAGCAGCCGCTCCAGCAGCACGACATAATTGTCCGCCTTTTCCTGGAACTAATTCGACGTTATGGACGAATGTACCTTCAGGAATGTTCTTTAATGTAAGGGCATTACCGGTTTTAATATCAGCGGTTTCCCCAGATATGATTTTATCCCCGACTTTGAGATCTTTAGGTGCTAAGATGTATCTCTTTTCACCATCTAAGTAAGCGACTAAGCAGATGTTAGCGTTACGGTTTGGATCGTACTCAACAGTCTTTACAACAGCAGGGATATTGTCCTTATTACGTTTGAAGTCAATTACACGATATTTACGTTTGTGACCTCCACCAATGTGACGGCAGGTAATAACGCCTTGGTTATTTCTTCCGCCAGATTTGGATAAGCTGACTAATAAACTTTTTTCAGGAGTGCTTGTTGTAATTTCTTCGAATGTCGAGTTTGTCATGTTTCGTCTACTTGCAGAAGTAGGCTTGTAAGTTCTAATTGACATTACTTTTTCCTCCTATAGTTTGAGAATATGAACTTGATTATTCTCTGAATAAGTCGATTGCTTCACCACTTGCGATAGTGACAATCGCTTTCTTATAGCCTTGGATGTATCCGTGATAACGGGTACCTCTTGTTGTGGCTTTAGCGTGGACGTTAACGATTCTGACATCAACAACTTTTACTTGGAAGATTCTTTCAAATGCAAGTTTGACTTCAGTCTTGTTAGCATCTTTTGCGACTTTAACAGTGACTTTGTTGCTGTTTTGCATACCTGCCATACTCTTTTCAGTGATGACTGGTTTTAAGATCACAGCGAAGTCTCTTTCTGTTGGTTTTTGGAAGCTATTTTTTGGAGCTTCAACTTTCTTCTTGGCTGCCATTATTTAAGTGCCTCCTCAACTTCTTTAACTGCGGCTTCACTCATAACTAATTTCTCAGCATTTAATAAGTCAAATACAGAGACGTTATCAGTGGTAACCACTTTGGCGTAGCTTACGTTACGCACGCTGGCGAATAAATTCTCATCAATTTCGCTCACAACCACGAGAGTCTTAACTTCGGATTTAAGAGCAGCAAGCATCTTGACGAATTCTTTAGTCTTTTTACCTTCGAATTTGATTTCGTTAACAACAACGAGATCTTTTGGGGTCTTAAGAGATAAAGCACTTCTTAAGGCTAATTGATGTTCTTTTCTGTTTTGGGATAAGGTGAAGTTTTGGTTACCAACTGGTCCAAATACTGTTCCACCACCAACCCAGATTGGGGATCTAGAGCTACCAGCACGGGCTCTACCTGTTCCCTTTTGTCTCCATGGTTTCTTACCACCACCAGAGACTTCGTGTCTAACTTTGGTCTTAGCAGTTGCTTGACGTTGGTTAGCTTGCTCGACTTGGACGGCGTTGAACATTGCTTGTTTGTGTGGTTCGACAGCGAACACAGCACCATTTAAGCTTAATTTGCCAACTTCTTCGCCGGCCATGTTAAGAACTTTAACACTGACGGTTTTCTTTTCTGACATAATGTTCTCCTTTCGTCCTATTCAGCTTTTGCTTCTTCAGCAACAGGAGCTTCTACTGGAGCTTCTTCTGCTTTAGGAGCTTCAACCTTTTTAACTCTTTGAATTAAAGGTTTAACACTTTCTTTGTTTTTGACTGTCTTAATTGCGGAACGGATTGTCACAATACTCTTCTTGGAGCCTGGTAAACCGCCTCTAATTAAGATGTAGCCTTTTTCGGCATCAACCTTGACCACTAATAAGTTTAATAAAGTGGCAGATTTGTTACCGTGATGTCCAGACATGTGTTTGCCTGGCATAACACCGTGGTTATAACGACCGTTATTAGCGAAGGAACCTTGTCCTCTGTGATAACCTGAACCATGTCCTTTTGGACCGATGTGCATATGCCATCTTTTAATAGTTCCACTATAACCATGACCTTTACTAGTTCCGATAACATCAACGACGTCACCAGCTTGGAACATATCGGCTTTAATGAGATCACCTAATTGGTAAGAACCCATTTCATCGCCTCTTAATTCCGCGGACACGTAATGTGGAACGGTATTGGCTTTCTTTGCAATGCCTTTTTCTGCTTTGTTAGCACGAGATTCTTTCTTTTCTTCGTAACCAACTTGGACAGCGACATAGCCATCTTTCTCTAAGGTTTTAACTTGTGTAACAACGTTTGGTAAGACTTCAACGACTGTCACTGGGTATAAGGTACCATCTTCAGCGAAGACAGAAGTCATGCCCATTTTACGACCTAAAATTGCTTTCATTTCGTCTTACCTCCTTAAAGTTTAATTTCGATATCTACTCCTGAAGGTAAGTCTAAGTTCTTGAGAGCTTCAAGAGTTTCCTTCTTTGGATTTGTAATATCGATAATTCTTTTGTGTGTTCTAATTTCGAATTGTTCACGAGAATCTTTGTACTTGTGAACCGCTCTTAAAATGGTAAACACTTGTTTTTCCGTTGGTAGTGGGATAGGGCCAACAACGGTCGCCCCAGAGTTCTTCGCTACTTGAACGATTCTCTCAGCAGATAAATCAAGGTTAACATGATCATAAGCTTTGAGACGAACTCTAATCTTAGTAGTTTTTGCCATGAAATTTCCTCCTATATCACTTTCAGGCTTTGACCTCACTCTCTCAGTACGAATTCCCAGATACACCTTCATGACAACGCCTGTGGGTGTGTCCGCAACCTCGCACGTCAACGCGAGCAGTCAACGTTCAAATACTACTCTTATGCGTAT
>Ga0256407_10002527_pt1 | contig 34870 bp, 27 predicted proteins | sample RumenRJG_04DNA_FD_193489 | JGI IMG/M metagenome (GOLD analysis project Ga0256407, IMG submission 193489) | Bovine rumen microbial communities from Lethbridge, Alberta, Canada - RJG_04 | ecosystem: Host-associated > Mammals > Digestive system > Stomach > Rumen | place: Canada: Alberta...
ATGATACAAATATACGAAAATTATCTCAGATGGCCAAATCAACAGGAAGGATTATGTGCTAATCTTATATTGTCTGGTTTGAACCCACTTAAGGGACTTTTTAAAGTGGACTCATAATATAAAAAAAACGGTGCTCCAACAGACTCTTGCCTGTGTTGAGCACCGTTTGTCAAATCTAAAAGTCGCTTTCCTTGCTTTCTGAAAGCAGAAAACAACTTATGCTTTCTTAGCCTTCAAAGCGTCCAGTGCTGCACGACGGCCACCGAGAATCATGTCGATGCGCATTTTGTCTTGCAGATCTGCCTGAGCATTCATTGTCACTAATTTGTCTGTCATAACTACAATCTCTTTACATTGATAAGATTTAAACAGTGGCTACCGACAGAAGTCGTAAGCCTTTTTTGCGAGGGCAAAGTTATGTTTCTTATTCCATTCTGCCTAATATTCATGCAGAAAAGTCGCAATACAATCGTTTGATATTGATGTAAATCAAGCGCAAGACTTTGTCACAGGGCTTTTTTGAAGTGTGATCAGGCACCTTCTTCTATAAAAAAGCAGAGGCTACTGATATGCTAAATCTTCACTTCATGAAGACTTTGCGATGACCTTCTCTTTGTAAGAACCCCTACCCGTCTCATTTTTTTTGCGTTTTTTTTTGCTATTCCACTCGTTTACACTATCTTTGCAGTAATATAATCATTTAAACATAAAACGCCATGACTGTAACAGACATGCAAAAGATAAAAACGGGCGGCATACAGAAACTCACCATAGCTAAAGACGATGGTCAGGATGTGTTGCTTATCTCTCTTAAAGAAGCCTATCAGAGCAAACCACAATACCAGCGGTTCATGAAAAAAGAATTTGACCGCTGCAAAGATCTCGACCATCAGCATTTGCTGAAATACCTTGGCATGAAAGACGTCGAGGGCCTTGGCTCTTGTATCGAACTGGAATGGGAATCCTCACGCTCTCTGTTGGAATATCTTGATGAGGGTCACGGTGAAGACGAGAAAAAGCGGATTGTCAGCCAGATTGCGTCAGCACTGGAGTATCTCCACCAGAATGGTATGATACATGGCGCGCTCGATCCTTCCTACATCTTTGTCACAAAGAAGGCTGACGAGGTAAAGGTTCTCAATTTCCGTATGCGATATGCCGACACCATAAGCATGCCCAGTAGCAGTTTGCGCTTCTTCGCTCCGGAAGCCAAGGACGGCACCGTAGCTCTGGATGCCCGTGCTGACGTTTATTCCTTAGGCATGATTGTCAGGGTCATGGAGCTCGGAGAGGAGTATAACCAGGTCATTGATGGCAGTTGCAGCTTTGGTCGGAGTGAGCGGCACGCCAGCATTGAAGACTTTATGGAGGCTTTCGAGCACCACCACTATAGCCGTAAGAACGAAAGTTCATCTTCGACTGCAAGCAAGAAGATGATGGGATTGGTAATTGCCATTGCCGTACTCGTGGTCATTGCCGCCGTACTGCTTTTCAGTAGAAGCAGCCAAACGGCCCAGCAGACTGACGACGCTGACTCCACGCTGGTCGCTGACGACAATCCGGCTCAAAACGCTGACTCCGCCAATAGCGTTTCCGGATCGGTGGCTCCCACCACAGACAGCACTAACAACACTCAGCAGACTGCATCCGCACAGACACCACAGTACACGGGCGATTTGGTATTTCTCAACAACCTCGTTCCGCAGATGCACATCGACATCGACAAGATTTATGCTTCCAGCACAGATCCGGATCAGATCCACAAGAAGGTAACCATTTACTACAAAGGACTGCGCAAGACATTGGGTAGCCTCAACGAACAACAGTTCGCCGCCTTTGACAAAGCATTCAGCGACTATATCAAGTCGAAACAACAATAAAAAAGTAAGGTGTAGCACGTCATAAAGCATGCTACACCTTATTATTATATATGATACTGGCGCAAACTATTTTTTGCGTAAGCACATACTAATGTCATAAGTCAACAAGCACCTATGTGATTATCAAGAATTTGAGAATTATAGAATATCTGCGCATCATTGTGAATTGTTGTATAAACTGACAAAAAAGCGGGTACGAGAGGGCGATCTTTGCGAGCAAGTGTGGTCTTGGACGTGATTTCGCGATTTCTGTCAACCGCATATAATTCTCTGATTGACAACAACTTAAATATTCTTTACATGGTTTTGCGTTGCAAAAACAGCCTTTTTCTTACGAAAATCCATAGATTTCTTTCGATCATCTCGGTGACTTTACCTCATCAAAGCGGTGATTTGATGAGGTAAAATCACCAGGATGATACAATGAAATCACTGCTCTCTCACTTGTGGAATGCTTTTCTGGCCTTCAACTCCTTATTTTTTGATTTCTCTTTCTCTATAATGCAAGTTGCCGCGGAGGACTTTTTGTAGGATTTATTTTCGTTGTTACACATAGCTGGGGAATATTTATTTCTCAAAAAAGTTTCCCTCACGTGCAAGTTTTTCCTTATCTTTGCATTTGTTAATTAGAAACGTTTAAGTCTATAATAATAAAGAAAATGAGAAAAACTTCAATCTTGACACTGTTGCTGTGCATGATCGCAGCACTGACCATGACTTCCTGCTTAAGCGATGATGACGACGACAGCGGACTGACGCGCGAAGAGCAGCACACGGCTTATCTGTCTGTAGCCGGAGAGCATAGTGGACAGTTGGTCTACTACGACTCTATCTTCACCTCAAAACCATCTAAGGTCGATTCCGTTGCTGCGAGAGTGAATTTTGATACCGACTCTACGGTGACGGTCTACAACTTCCGTGTCAACTCCATCGCACATTTCGTGCAAGACGCGACAGCCAAGGCATGTCTGGAAAATGCTCCGGCACAGATCCTGAAATGCTATACTCTTTTCTACGGTCTCTCTCCGGTGACGTTCCATATCCAGCCTCAGAAACTGACTTTCAGCACAACGGCTGATGGAACGCCTCACACGATCACACTGGCCTTCTACACCGGATATCCCAATTCCTATGGTGTGAAGAGCGGAAAGACCCTTGGTCTGCAAATTGTCTTAGGTGGTGTCTTCCTTGATTACGAAAATATCACAGGTGGAACGAACCTGCTCGCCAACGGTCTGGCACTGCCGTTCTACTTCAATGCAAAATAAACCTTCGTGACAATAACGAAAGCCCCTAGCAACCATCAAATCCGGTTGCTTGGGGCTTTCTTGGTTTTATAGCATCAGCAGGAAACGTTTTTCCTATTGACTTCTCTTACGATTTTATTATCTGACAAATGGCTATTCTTCCAGCCACAAAGCCGACTGGGCATCAGTAGGCATACGCCAGTCACCACGTGGACTGAGGCTGACGGAGCCCACCTTAGGTCCGTCGGGCAGGCAGGAACGCTTGAACTGCTGGGCAAAGAAGCGGCGGCAGAACGTGCGAAGCCAGTGACGGATTGTCTCCTCGGAATAGATCGACACGCCTTTCTGGGGATGCGTACCGTCGAAGACATGGCAGGCCAGCATGAAGATCTTGCGGGGACTGAAGCCGCAACGCAGGAAATAGTAGAGGAAGAAGTCGTGGAGCTCGTAAGGACCCACGAGGTCTTCGGTCTTCTGCTTGATGTTGCCGTGCTCGTCAGCGGGAATCAGTTCGGGCGAAATCGGTGTGGCGATGATGTCGAAGAGCGTCGAGGCACTCTTGTCGTCAACGGTCTTGGCAACAAACTCCACGAGATACTTGATGAGGGTCTTGGGGATAGAGGCGTTGACGCCATACATGCTCATGTGGTCACCATTGTAGGTAGCCCATCCCAGAGCGAGTTCCGAGAGGTCACCGGTGCCGATGACGAGACCGCCAAGCTGGTTGGAGAGATCCATGAGGATCTGGGTGCGCTCGCGTGCCTGTCCGTTTTCGTAAGTGACATCATGCACTTGCATGTCGTGGCCAATGTCCTCGAAGTGCTGTGTGACGCTCTTGGCGATGCTGATTTCGCGGATGGTCACGCCCAGAGAGTTCATCAGGCTGACTGCATTGTTATAGGTGCGGTCTGTGGTACCAAAGCCCGGCATGGTGACGCCGACGATGCCTTTTCTGTCCATGCCGAGCTTGTCGAAGGTCTTCACGCACACCAGCAGTGCCAGTGTAGAGTCCAGTCCGCCACTCACGCCGACGACCACAGTCTTGGCATGAGTGTGGACAATGCGGCGTGCCAGACCCATGACCTGAATAGAGAAGATCTCGTTGCACGACCGCTCCATGTCATCGCTCTGTGGGATGAAGGGATGCGGATTGACATTGCGTTCCAAGACAAAGTCGTGATGGTCGACAACGTCGGCATCGATAAAGCGAATGTCTTCGTTGATCATCCGGCGCTGAGCGTTGGTAAACGTCGTGTTCATCCGTCGCTCCGAGCGCAGGTATTCCACATCGATCTGTGCCGTCTGCAACTGTGGCTGCAAAGAGAATCGCTCTCCCTGGGCCAGCAGTTTGCCATTTTCATAGATCAGCGCATTGCCACCATAAACGACGTCCTGTGTGCTTTCGCCAAAGCCCGCACTACTGTAGACATAGCCGCTCATGGTGCGTGCGCTTTGGTTGCTGAGCAAGCTGAGCAGATAGTCGTGCTTACCGATCAGCTCGTCGCTGGCACTGAGATTGAAGATGATGTCGGCACCTGCCAGTGCAAGATGGTTGCTCGGTGGCGTCGGTGCCCATACGTCCTCACAGATCTCTATGCCAAAGGTCACGCCGTCCATGGTGCGGAAGAGCTGTGGCGATGAGGTGATGGAGACGGAATGACCCGCAAAATGGAACGTGCAAGGACGCAGATCCTGAGCGGAAGCAAACCACCGCTTTTCGTAGAACTCACTGTAGTTGGGCAAATAGGTCTTTGGCACAATGCCGAGCACATGACCTTTCTGAATGACGATGGCACAGTTGAGCAACAGATCTCCCACCGCTACGGGTGCTCCGACGATGGCAATGATGTCGAGTTGGTTGGTGAACTCAAGAAGTTTCATCACCGCCACCTCGGCAGCGTCGAGCAACACATGTTGCCGGAAGAGATCCTGACAGGTATAGCCGGTGAGGCACAGCTCCGGAAAGACGATGATCTCCACACCCTGTCCTTCGGCCTGTGCGATGAGCGTCTCTATGTTTTTGACGTTTTCGTTGCAGTTGGCAACGCTGACAAGAGGCACAGCCGAGGCCACCTTGATATATCCGTATTCCATTTTGCTTGCGTTTAAGAGTTGATGGTGACCATCGTGGCCCCGTAGCCGTATTCCTGAAACGAGGCGTCCTGGTAGGTGCATTTCTTGTAGCGGTAGGTGAGATCGTTGATGAGCGCACGGCGCAGCACGCCCTCGCCCTTGCCATGGATGAAGACGATCTTCTGGCCTTTGTGGTTCAGATGAGCGTTCATCGTGTCGCGGAAGATCTTGAGCTGATAGTCGAGAATCTCACCAGGCTTCATTCCCTGCGTGGTGTCGAGGATTTCCTCAGCATGCAAGTCGACGACGAGTGCGTCGTCAAGACCCCGATGGCGGATATAAGGCGAGTTGCGCTTGTTGCCCTTGCTCTGGTCGTCGGTGTAGCGGCTCACCAGTTGCTCACGCTGTTTGGCGGTAGGAGCCTGAGCAGCAGCGTCGGTTTGCTTGCCGGCGTACATCTCTTCCTTGAGCCGCTTTGCGTCAAGGACGAGCGGCCGCGCGACTTTGTCGTTCTCCACCAGCGTGTAGAGCAGACAGGGAGACTCGAAGAAGTCGGTGACCTGCATCGTATGCACTTTATAGAACTTCACCGGATCGAGACGCAGCTGAACGTCGACAGTGGGCTTGAGGATAAACGGCTTCTCACGCTTATAGGCAATGAGCTGCACTGACACACGGTCGAGATGGTTGACATCCTCACGGCCGAGCTCTCCAAGGAAAAGCACAGTGTTGGGTTCCACCTCACCTTCAGAGAGCACTGTCCAGCTGTTGCCCTCGGCCTGGAGATAGGTATATTTCAGATAATAGTTGCAGTCGTTGACAAGGTTGACCGTGAACTTCGGGTTGTTGATGAGTTCCTTGACATCTTCAGGAACGAAGGCGAGATAAGCCGAAAGCTGGTTGCCGCCCTGCCGCTCCACGGCCTGCGGCCGGTAAGTGACCTCTTTGGTGTCGTCGACGGTGTCCTCGACCGTCATGTCCACTTCCTCGTCCTGACCGTCTTGCATCATGGCTTTGACGGAGCGTCCGCCACGGTTGAGCGGTGTCTCCTGAGCCCGGTGCTCCTCAGCCTCGGCGCGTTTGTTGATGACATTGGCTGTGGTGTAGTCGTCCTGTTTGACGACAACGACCTCATTGACGGGCATGGGGATCTGAAAACCATCCTCGTCCTCTACCAACACGATGTTTTTGCCCTGGAAGCCAGCTACCTTTCCGCCGCCGACCTCACTGAGAAAGCTTACTTTGTCTCCTATCTTCATATACTTAAACTTTTAACAAACTGGAATCGCCATAGCTCAGGAAGCGGAAGTCATGGCTGAGGGCATAGTCGTAGACCTTGCGCCAGTCGCCATGAAGGAAGGCACTGACCAAGAGCAGCAGCGTGCTCTGAGGCTGATGGAAATTGGTGATGAGCATCTTCACAATCTTATAGGTGTAGCCCGGAGCAATAATGATCTGAGTACTGGAATGGAGGGCTTCCAGGCCGTCGCGATCGAGATAGTCGAGAAGGGCACGGATGGACTGCTCCACCGTGACGCTGTTTCCGTCGACGATCACGAGCCCCTGTTCGTCATGCGGCAGGTCGTAGGGCTCCCACTGATTGACGTGCAGCTCTTCCTCCGAGATGTCGGGATGGGTCAAAGCCTTCACGCCCATATAGTAAAGGCTCTCTAAGGTGCGCACGCTCGTGGTGCCCACAGCAATGGCCCGACACTGATGCTCAAGGAGATGCTCAAAGGTATGGCGATGGACGACGATATACTCTGTGTGCATATTATGGCCTTCTATCTCTTCAGACTTCACGGGTTTGAAGGTTCCGGCACCAACATGCAGCGTGACCTCATCGCGGATGATGCCATGCGCGTCGACGTCTTTGAGCACGCGGTCGGTGAAATGCAGTCCTGCCGTCGGTGCAGCCACACTGCCTTTGATCTTGGAGTAGACGGTCTGGTAAGTGGTTTTGTCGCTCTCTTGCGTCTCGCGGTTGAGATAGGGAGGGATGGGCAGCTCGCCAACAGCCTCAAGGATGTCGGCAAAGTTGACCTGGTCGTTGTCCCACTCAAAGTCGACCCAATAGTTGGTGCCGCCGCTCTTCTCAGCCGTACGGCTGCGGTCCATTGTGGCATTGAGGGTGAGTTTGTGACCCTTGATCTCAAAGTCACGGTGGAGCGTACCCTCTTTCCACTTCTTCAGATTGCCAACCATGCACAGCCAGCTGCACTTTCCGGTTGTCTGGAACATCTGCTCGTAGTCGGCAGGCTCAGCAGGCTCCATGAGAAAAACCTCGATGAGCGCACCGGTCTCCTTGCGGAAGTGCATGCGCGCCTGAATGACGCGGGTGTTGTTGAAAACCATCAGCGCACCGGCAGGAAGGTGCTGTGGCAGATTGTAGAAAATATCTTCGCTGACCGTACCGTGGTCGTAGATAAGCAATTTGCTGTGGTCGCGCTCTTTCAGCGGGAACTTGGCAATACGACTGTCGGGTAAGTCGTAGTTATAATCACTGATATGTATATGTTTTGTATCCATTGTCGTTGTGTATAATACTGATAAATGAAGTATGAAAATCAATAGCTGCCTGTCATGGTCAAGAGTGCGCAGATGATAGCCACACAGATCGTGAGCGTGAGCACAAGCATGACATTGTGGATGTCGACGTTGCTGTAGCCTGTGGTGGTATACTGTGATGAGATGTAGTTGACGGGCGGGCTCACCTTATTATATAGTCTGTAGAAAACATAATAAGCCACGCTGCCCATCATCGCTCCCCACAGCCAGCCCACGACAACATCCAAGGGATAGTGCTGGGCGAGGTAGATACGTGACCAGCCATTGAGCAGGGACCAAGAGAGGAGCGTAAGGCTCAGCAGACGACTGCGCACAAGCCACATCATAAACACGGCGATCGCCATGGTGTTGGCAGCATGATTGGAGAAGAAACTAAAACCTGACGCACGGTAGTTGTTCACCACATCGACGGTATATTTCAGCATTGGGTCGTCACAAGGACGTAGCCGCGCTACCAAAGGTTTGATGATCATGCCGTTGATGCCACCGGAGAGGAAAACGCCCAACAACACGCAGCCTACCACAAGACCGATCTGCACCATCGTCTCATTGTTCTTCATCACAAGTAGGAAAAGGGTGAAGAGCAAGGGAACCCACGTTAAGCCGTTGGTAAAAATGAGCATGAAGTGATCCCAAAACATAGAATCACTCCCATTGAGCATCACCAGCAAGTGCTGGTCAAAAGCGATCAATCCGTCCAATGCCATGACTACCTGAAACGATTAAATGATCTCTACTTGCGAGGCGGGAATCCATCCTTCCCGCCCGTCGCCTATTTTTATGCCGTACCACGACTTCATGCTCTTGTCAGTAATGTCTACTCTTGTGCCTTCGTGAAGCACGAAAGCGTCGGTGCCATTAGCGACGGGTGTCTTCTTGATCGTCACGGACGGTGCCATGATGATGGCTCCGCAATGGCGTTCAAGGTTTTGTTTTTGCTGCCAGGCAAAGAAGGTGGTGACGACAAACAACAACAAGGCAATGCTGCTGCCGTAAAAGCCAATCTTGCGAACCAGCAGTTGTGGACCGAAGAGATAAGCCAGCATCAACAGCAAAGCCAGCACGACGGCAACGATGCCCGTGCGTGCCCAGTTGTCCACACTCGTGAAGTTGACGAGACGCTTGTACCACGTGACAAAGAACATCTCGTTGTCCGGTACGATCTTGTCGATGGTTTTGGCACGCGCGAACTGCAAGTTGAAACGGATGTCGCTGTTCCCCGGCGACAGCTGCGCGGCGCGCTCATAAGCCAAAATGGCCTGCGCGAGGTTGTCGCTGCGATAGTAGGCATTGCCAAGATTGTAATACAGCTCCGGTGACACACCTTCTTTCAGCAATTCCTGATAGTCGATGATCGCCTGCTGATACTTACCTTGCTTATAGGTCGTGTCGGCATTGTCCTTTGTAATGGCAAAAGACAGTGTGACAGACAACAAGCCTGCCACAAGCACGAGCAGGCGTCTGATGCTGTTTCCTATGTTTGAGATATGCTTCTTCATCATGATTTCTTCCTAATCGTTTTCTTTTGGGACAAAGTCCAACGCTTATTTCTTGCGTTCGCCGTTGCGTTTCATCACCTCCTCGATCTCCTCGATGGCGGTCATCGCACTGTTGAAGGTCTTCTCCATATTGCCGGAGGCATCACCGGGAGCGTAGCGCTCATACTCGCATGTGTCGAGGGCTGAGATGAACTTGCCAATGGTGGCATCGTCGACTTGGTGCCCTTGCAGTTTCTCGGTGATGTTGTCGCGGTTGAGTTGTTCCACTGCAATATTGAGTTTATAGCCCACATAGCCCCACAGTGCACGGAGCACTTCGTCGTAGAAGGCCTCACTCTTGCCTTGGAACATCAGTTTGCTGGCTTTCTTCAGTCGTTTGCGCGCGATCTTGTTGGCCTTCTTGCCACGCATCTTCACGGCATCGGCATGATCCAAGGCACGCTTGCGGAAGATGACCAACAGCACGATGAAGGCGATCAACGGCAAGAGCAACGAGATCCACCAGGACGTGGAGCCGAAGAAGAAATTGCCGACCTGACGCTGCTCACACTTGCCCGACATGATGTCGTGGATGTCGTTGGCCTTCTGAGCATCGTAGTCTGCCGACGTGCTGTTGCCGTCGCCTTTGTCTACAATCAGCTTGAACGGCTGTGTCTTGATGGTTTTATAGGCATTCAAGTCGGTGTCGTAGTAGGTAAACGATACCGAAGGGATGGTGTAAGAGCCCTGGTTGCGCGGCACAAAAAGGAAGTCGTAGATCATGTTGCCACCCACGCCGGTGGATGTCAGCTTGGTCTTGTCGGTCACCTTGGCGTCATATTTGTCGAAGTCCTTAGGGAAGTTGACCTCAGGCTGCTTGATGAGTTTGAGGTTGCCATTACCGCCTACCACTACTCTGAGGGTGACGGGATCGCCGGCCTTCACCTCTTTCTTGGTGAGTTGCGCGGATATATTGAACTTGCCGACGCCGCCGGAGAAGCCTGCTGGCTTGGCCGGTAAGGGATCCACCTGAACGGTCAGTCCCGGTGCCACAATGTTGCGGTGCACCTCGACATAGCCGGAGCCACCATTGAGGAAAGCCTCGAACGGGTCGACGGAGCGGTTTTGCTGTACCACGATGCCCTTGAATGTGATGCTCGGAATCTGGAGTTTGCCCGTCATCTGCGGATACATGACATACTGGCTCCACGTCACGGCACGATAGGGCTTACCGTTGACGCGCTCAAGATGGAAGCTTTTTTGCTGAGGCAGAGGCACCTCTTGGGAGTGGAAACCGGTGAGATCCGGCATCTTACCCTCCAACTGTGTCAGGTCCACAAGGGAGTAGACCTTGTAGGTGAGCAGTATCGGCTCCTGCTCATGCACCCGCCGCTTATTGGCAGTGACCTTGATAAACAGGTCGTTGGCGGTGATCCGGCTGCCTGCCGACGCCATGCTTGGCTCGCGACTCTCGTCTTCACCATGCATCTTCGGTGCGCCGCCACTGTTGTGAGCCCGTCCGCTGACCACCACCCTAGCAGCCCGCGAGGCTACCATACGCCCGTTGATGCGCGCATGAGCAGGCGGAATCGTGAACGAGCCGTCCCTGGCGGCATAGAGCGTATAGGTGAAAGTGATGGATGACGAACTGCTCGTGTGACCGTTGACCATGCGGTAGCTCGACTGCTGCGAAGTGTAAGGACCGGCAATCAACTCCAGTCCGCCAGGAATGTTACCGGCCCGGAACTCATCGACATCCTGCGTGTTGATGGTATAGGACAGCCGGAAGTTCTCTCCCGCCTCTACATGCGAGGGGACAGAGACGGCAATCTGAGCCTGCGATGCCAGTGCCACGGCAGCCAACATCAGGGTGAAAACAAATATGTGAAGTATTCGACGCGTCTTCATATCAAGTACATCTTATCAGATATCAAGAAAACTTATTACCAGTTTTGTTGCAGTCTTCTGCGTTGCGGTTGCTGTTCGTTGCGTTTCAGACGCTCTTGCGTAGCCTTCTCCTGTTGGATGGCATAGTTGAGCAACTGTTGGGCATTGTCTTTGCTCATCTGCTCCTTGGGCTGCTGTTGTTGCTGCTTGTTCTGATCTTGTTTGTTCTGCTTATTGTTCTTTTGCTTATTCTGTTGTTTCTTATTATCTTTCTTGTTTTTGTTCTTCTGATTGTTTTTGCCTCCGTTTTGCTTTTGTTTTTTCTGAAGCCGTTGGCAGAGGGCAAGGTTATAGCGTGTCTCGTTGTCGCCGGGATTATTGCGCAGGCTCTCTTTGTAGGCTTCGATGGCCTCGCCATACATCCGGTGTTGCTGGCAGATCACACCGATGTTGTGATAAGCCATTGCCTTGCGGCGCGGTGACTGCTCACTGCGCCCGGCATTTTGCAGCTGTACGACGGCGGCGGAATCTTTCTGCTGCATCATCAGTGCGCAACCGAGATTATACATAGCCTGCGTGTTGCGTGCATTCTTGCTCAAGGCCTTGCGGTATTCCGTTTCAGCTTTGGCATAGTTATGTTGGCGGTAGAGCTTATTACCGTTCCGGATGAACTGCCGGTCAGCCTGCGCCTGCATCTGCATGACACCGGCAAGAGCCAGCAGGATCAAAAGAATATACTTACGTATGTCCATTATCTCTTTCCTTTATTCTTAAAGATCGTTACCTTCTTCAGCAATGGATTCCGTGTCTCCATCAGACAGACATCCACAACGAGAAGGATCAGAGCAATGATGGCGAAAGCCTGGAACTGCTCGTTGTAATCACTATAAACCACAGCATCAGTAGTTCCTTGCTGCAGTTTGACCAAATCGTTGTTCAACTCGTTCTGAGCGTCCGCCGTGTTGTTGACATGTATGTACATACCACTGCCCGCTTGTGCTATTTTGCGGCACATCTGCTCGTTGAGCGCACTCATCACTGTCTGTCCTGACGCATCCTTCATGTAGCCGTCGCCGGTAGGGATCGGTGCGCCATGAGGATCACCGACGCCAAGGATAAACACGTTGATGCCTTTTTTCTTGGCTTCGGCAGCCGCTTCCTCAGCACCACCTTCGTGGTCTTCGCCATCGGTGATAACGATGATGGCGCGTCCGATATTGTTGGTCTGCGTGAAACTGTGCATCGCTAACTGTATGGCATGACCGATATCTGTGCCTTGCGTGGCAATGAGCGAAGGATTGATGTCCTGCAGGAACATCTTGGCAGAGACATAGTCAGCGGTAATCGGCAGCTGTACGAAAGCATCACCGGCAAAGACTACCAGACCCACCTTATCGTTGGTGAAGTGGTCGATCATGTTTTCGACGAGCATCTTGCTCTTTTCCAGTCGGCTCGGCACGACATCCTCGGCGAGCATGGAATTGGAGATGTCCATACAGATGATGGCTTCGATGCCCTGACGCTTGTCGTGTGACACATGCGTTCCCATTTGCGGACGTGCCAAAACAAGGATCAGCATGGCCAAAGCACCCATCATCAACCAGAACTTCACCGCACGTCTTGCCCTGGAAACGTCGGGCATGAGCTGCCGCAACAGCTGAGGATCACCCAACCGGCGAAGCCGTTTCCTCTGCTTGAAATGGCTTGCTACCCTCAGCAGAAACAGCAAAGGCAGCAGGCAGAGTAGCCATAAGTATGTCGGATCTTCAAATCTCATTGTCTTTTCGTTTATCTTTTTTCCTTCGGCCTAAGCCTTTGGATTCTCTTCTTTTCAGTTTACCACATCTGCAAGATAGGCTCCCAACGCCATGAATATAGCTTCGATGCGTCATGAATATAGCTTCGATGCACCATGAAGATAGCCTCGATGCGTCATGAACATAGCTTCGATGCGTCATGAACATAGGTTCGATGCACTATGAACATAGCTTGCCTACACCTTATTATATATAGGGGCGTCAGCAGGTTACCTTTTAAGGCAGTCGCCGCAAAACCGTGTTGCGCAGCAGGATCTCCAACAGGAGGAAGAAGACCGCGGCGATGGCGAAGGGCTGGTAAGCCTCGTAGTAGCGCGAATACTTCTTGACGTTCATCTTCGTCTTCTCGAGTTGGTCGATGTCGTGATAGATCTGCTTCAGCTGCCGGTTGTTGGTGGCACGATAGAAATTGCCGTCTGTGATCGCCGAGATGTCGCTGAGTGTCTTCGTGTCAATCTCCACCGGCATGTTGACATACTGCACGGTACCTGCCACCTGCACGGGATAGGGAGCCACCTTGTTCGTTCCCACGCCAATGGTATATACTCTGATGCCCAACGACTTGGCGATCTGAGCAGCAGTCAGTGGTGAGATGTCGCCCATGTTGTTACTACCGTCAGTCAGCAAGATCACCACTTTGCTCTTGGCTTTAGAGTCTTTCAGTCGTGACACGGCGTTGGCCAGTCCCATGCCCAATGCCGTTCCGTCCTGGATGAGTCCACGGGCAGCGATGTCTGTGCGCACGCTTTGCAACAGATTGAGCAGCGACGCATGATCGGTGGTCATCGGGCACTGTGTGAACGCCTCGCCGGCGAAGATCGTCAGACCAATATTGTCGTTGGGTCTGCCGGAGATGAACTCGGCGGCCACATCCTTGGCGGCCTCAATGCGATTTGGCTTTAAGTCCTCCGCCAGCATGGAAGTAGACACGTCCATGGCCAGCATGATGTCGATACCCTCTACCTGTTTGTGTCCCCATGAGTTATGGGTCTGAGGCCGCGCCAAGATGAAGACGATGAGCGTAAACACCACACAACGCAGGAGCATCGGGGCGTTGACGAGGCGCACTCGCCAGCTCTTCGGCGCATTCTCATAGGCGTAGGTGTCGCCCATACGCAGTGTCGGCTCATCTCGCTTGCGGTAAAGGAAATACCACAAGACGTAAGGGATGAGCAGCAACAGCAGTAAGAAATATTGTTTATCAGCAAATTCCATGATCGTCAATCTTTAATTATCGCTCATCCAAGCAGCAGCCATACGTGATAACATACATATACCAGGCAGACTGCAGCAATGATACCCAAGGCCCAGAGCAGCGACTTGATGGTGATGCGGTTCTGTCGCGTGCGCTTGTCACCCTCAGTGAGCTGCGGCACGATACGTTCCTCTGTGGGTTGGTTCTCCTGCTTGGTCTCGTCGATGAAGTTGATCGCATTCACCAAGTTGAGGTCGTTTTCGTTGATAAGCGTAGAATATTTGGCAAACTTCACGAGGTCTGCTGTTGTGAACAGCTCGCGGAGCTCGTCAATCATCTTCTTGTCACCCGAGTCATTGAGCCTTTCGATGATCTCGCCGGAAGTCATCTCCAAGGCATTGAAGCCAAAGCGTTCCTGGATATATTTCCTCAGCGTATCGGTGAGCTGCGTGTAATAGGTCTTCTGATCCTCACTGGCAGTGAGCCGTTCTTCCTTGATTTTGTTGATGGCATTCAGGGCACGCTGATGTGCGGGCACGTGTTTCACGATGCGAATACGTGTGATCACTGGTTTGTTGCTACGCAGACGGATGTAGAGATACCCCATGACGAGCACGATCAGCAACATCAATATCGACAACCAGAAATAAGGCCTCCACTCAGCCCATGAGAAAGGATTGTCCTGAACGTCCTTAGGCGGAAAGAACTGGTTGGGATGGAGCGTGTCGACATTCACCGTGATTACCTTCAGGGCAGCGACGCCGCCTTGATAGTTTTTCCCGTTGACCTTGACTGGCAAAGGAGGAATGGAATAGAGATGTTCGTCAAACGAGGTGATCGTGTAGACTTTGCAGACCTTAAGTTCCTTGCCACTTGACGACAATGTATCAGCGTCGGCGACCTTCACGACTTCCACGCCCGGAACCACCATCTGGCGTTCCTTCAACGCGGGCCATTGTATGGTAGAGCCAGCGGGCATTGTGACGGTAAGCTGCAAATGAGCCTGTTCACCGATGAGAATCCCCACCGAGTCCACATTTTGCTCTACGGTGACCTGTGACGCTGCGTTGAGTGACAGCAACAGCATCATGCACGTCAAAACATATTGCCATATCTTTTTGGTCATAACCTCTATTCTCTACTCTTCTAATCTTTTCTCAAATACCTTTTGTCTTTCCTTCACTATGATCTGGTTTTCCTCCCAAACACCATAGATCTTTCCTTTTGCACGATCTGATCTCCCGCTCAGCCACCATTGATTTTTTCTTCAGTATGACCTGATCTTTATACAGATGCGATCGGTATTATGCTCTGCGCTTGAACAGCAGCATCAGTGCTTTCGTGAAATCTTCGTTTGTGGCGATTGCCGTCCAGTCGATGCGGCTCTTGGCAAACACCGTGTTGAGCTTGTCTTCCCGTTCAATCCAGTATCGCGTATGAGCCTGCCGGAGTTTTCTGCTCGATGTATCGATATACATCTCATGACCCGTCTCGGCGTCCAACACCTTGAGCAGTCCCACGTCGGGCAACTGTTTGGCACGCGGATCATAGACCTGGATAGCCACCACATCGTGTTTGCGGTTGGCAATCTCCATCTCTTTGGTGAAGTCTTTGCGGTCGTAGAAGTCACTGATAATGAAAGAAGTGCAGTGACGTTTCATCACGCGGGTGAGATAGGCCGTAGCCATACCGATGTCCGTGCGCGTGCTCTGTGGATGGAAGTCAAGCATCTCGCGGATGATGTAAAGGATGTGCTTACGTCCATTCTTTGGCGGAATATACTTCTCGATGCGGTCGGAGAAGAAGATGACACCGATCTTGTCGTTGTTCTCAATGGCCGAGAAGGCGATCGTAGCGGCGATCTCTGTGGCCAGCTGACGCTTCATCTGCTGTGTCGTACCGAAGTCCAGCGATCCCGACACATCGATGAGCAACATCACCGTGAGCTCACGCTCCTCCTCAAAGACCTTGACATAAGGATGGTGGAAGCGGGCGGTGACGTTCCAGTCAATATCCCGGACATCGTCCCCGAACTGATATTCACGCACCTCGGAGAAAGCCATACCCTTGCCTTTAAAGGCAGAGTGGTACTGTCCCGCGAAGATGTTCTGACTCAATCCTCGGGCTTTGATCTCTATCTTTCTGACCTTTTGTAGTATCTCGTTAGTGTCCACGATGACTCCTTCTTTAAGCTTCTTGATCAAGGCACCTCGATCTTATTGACAATCTTGCTGACAATCTCCTCGCTGGAAACGTTGGCAGCCTCAGCCTCATAGCTGAGTCCGATGCGGTGGCGCAGCACGTCGTGAGCCACGGCACGCACGTCTTCGGGCACCACATAGCCGCGATGCTTGATGAAAGCATAGGCGCGGGCAGCCTTGGCGAGGTTGATACTTGCACGCGGACTGCCGCCGAAGGTGATCAAGTCCTTCAATTCGGACATGCCATAGCGCTCGGGATAGCGGGTTGCGAAGACGATGTCGGCAATATACTGTTCGATTTTCTCGTCGATATAAACCATGTTCACCACCTCGCGGGCACGGATGATCTCCTCTGCCGTCGTCACGGGACGCACCTCAGGCATCTTTCCTTCCAGGTTCTCGCGGATGATGGCTTTCTCTTCTTCCAGAGTCGGATAGTCGATAATCACCTTGAGCATGAAACGGTCGACCTGTGCCTCAGGCAACTGATAGGTACCTTCCTGCTCGATAGGGTTCTGAGTAGCCATGACGAGGAACGGGTTGGGCAGGGTGAAAGTCTTCTCGCCGATGGTCACCTGATGCTCCTGCATTGCCTCGAGCAAAGCGCTCTGCACCTTGGCCGGCGCACGGTTGATCTCATCAGCCAGCACGAAGTTGGCGAAGACCGGACCTTTCTTGACCTGAAAATTCTCGTCTTTCTGGGAATAGATCATTGTACCTACCACGTCGGCAGGCAGCAAATCGGGAGTAAACTGTATCCGGCTGAAGTCAGCATCCACGAGCTGCGAGAGAGTCTTGATGGCGAGGGTCTTTGCCAAGCCAGGTACGCCCTCCAGCAGGATGTGGCCGTCGCTGAGCAACGAAATGAGCAGCGCATCGATCAAATGCTTCTGACCGACGATGATCTGATTCATACCTGTCACCAAGTTCGTGACGAAAGCACTGTTCTGCTCAATCTTTATGTTCAATTCTCTAATGTCAACTGATTCTGCCATATTCTAAAGCTTTAATGCTGTTCATTTTTATGGCAAAAGTACAATTTTCTCTCAAGAGCAGAGAATCAAGGGTAATAAATAATATTAAATTGGAAATATAGCACGCTATATTTAAGAAACTTTTTCAAAGCTCAAGATATTTATGGGAACTCAACAAGGCAAGTCTGAGTACTTGAGCAATGGAAAACAAAGGGATAAGGTGTTGAATAATGACTGACAGAAAACCACTCTGCTGAAACGAAAAATGGTGGAAGAAGCGACCCGAAGTCCACTCTTCCACCATCATCTATTGTATTTGGAACCAATTACTTGGCCATATCAAATCCCAGTCTCACACCGTTATAGTTCTTGCTGATCTCGCCGATGGAGCTCAGCGTAGCGTTGCCGCTCATCGCGGACATCGTTTGGATTAGTGTCAAGAGTTTTTTTGACTCGAAAAGAATCGCCACTCCTTGGCTGTTGCGCGTAGCGTAGCCATTGAGCGAGAGCAGCAGACCGGTCAGCTTCAAGGCATTGGTCGACTCATCGTAGGTGTAGTTGCCACTGAACTTCTTGCCATCGACGTATGCCGTAAAGGTGTTGTCCTTGTTAAAGGTGATCTGTGTGTTCTTCGCAGTGAAGCCCACTTTGCTGTAGTCTTCTTTGAGTTTAGACTTGATCTGCGAGGCAACTACCTCACCGCCAGCCTTTGCCAATGCACTGTTGGACGTGAAGGCACAACCCGGACCATTGTATTTCCATGTGCCATAGAGCTGCGATTTGGTCAACTTATTGGAACCGATGACGCTGCTGATCACGTCACCAATGGTGTTGGCATTGTTCAATACGCCAATGACACCGTTGAGCACATCAGTGCCCGTATTGGACGATGCGCTACCTGCGCCCACTGTGCCACAACTGGTAGCCAGCAAACATGCCGCGCCGGTTACGAGAAGACTCATTTTTTTCATCTCTCTGATCTGAATGTTTATTTGTATTTATGTGTATAAAGTAATTATCCTTGCATACAATCGCTGAGGTTCCGAGGCCTCAACAAAGAGTTTTTATATGTCGATACCAATCTTTTTCAGTGCATTGTGAGCCATGCGCTCATAGACCACACCGAGGTCGGCAAAGCGCAACACAGCGTTGAGGGCAGCGTGGCGGACGCCGAGTGACGGAGCCTGCAAAGCCGTCGCTGCCTGATCGAGAAACTCGTTGATACCGCGCTCGTTGGGTTCCTGACCATTCATAAACAGTCGGCCGAGGATGTCGTAACCGCAGATCTGGTAGACATCTTCGGGGCGTGCGATCCACTGATAGGCGATCATCGGTGCATAGCTCACATGCTGATAGACATTGAGCGCCTGCATCTCGGCCATCTCCTGCGTGTGGGTCTGCTCCATCCAGATTTCCGCTACCTCCTGCGGCATCTTTTCCGCCGGCATGACGAGGGTTGCCAAGATCTTACATTCCCGGATGTCTTCCTTCCACAAGGCGATGGCAAGATCATAATCCTTGCCGAGTTCCTTTGCCATCTGTTTGAGCTGGATGACGGGGACGCCCCAGTTGAGACGATAGTCAAGACCTTTCTCACGCATCGACTGCGACGCCGGACCGTTCATCACCAAGCGGAAGCTGCGCTTGAGTTCCTTTATCTTCTGTTGTACTTCTTCTGTTGTCATTACATTATCAAATTGTGCTGTTATAGCGTAGCATACTCCTTGGAGTAGCGAAGCATCTGCTCTTCATAGCTCTCGGAGTAGTCGAGACGGATGTCCGTGATCTCACCATGGTCATCGGACACGGCGATCATCTTGGGATTGAGGAAGCCTTTATAGGGCGCAATGTTGAGTTGACGATAACGTTCCAGCACTTCACGATGCAGGTCCGCGTCGATCTTGATGCCATATTCCTCCACGAGCTGTCGGGCTGTCTCATAGTCTCCCTCACTCTTCACGCGCTGGATCTCGGCCAAGAGTTCGGCGAAGAGCTGACGCAGCCGCTGGTAGTCGTTGATGCGCACATAGGTCTTGCCGTCGCGCTTCACCATTTCCACGGTGCCATTGCCGTGGGCATAGCACCATCGGGCGATAAGCGCACGGTTGCGCATGTGTGCTTCCTCAATGACATGTCCGGGCTTGATGCGCACCAACTGCGTCATCAGACCGTTCATCATATAGTGATAGTACTGACTCTTGTAAGCCTCCTTGTCGGGCGTGAGCCCGAGTTCCACGAGCTTGTCATCGGCCAGATAATAGAGTCCGAAGAGGTCGGCACGCGCCTCCTCTATCGTGCTGCCATAGGCTTTGAGCGCGTCGGGCGACGTACCGGGCAGGAGCTGACCACTGCCATGACCCAGACACTCATGCAGATCAGTATGGAGATCATCACAGAGATCGCCATATTTGCGGATCAACGCACGTGTCTCCTCATCGATGACAAACTCCTCATTCATTCCCGAACCTTTGGCAGCTTGGTTGTAAGCCTCCGTGAGATTGCCGATTGTCACGCTCTTTGAGCCATATCTCGCACGTATCCAGTCTGCATTGGGCAGGTTGATGCCAATCGCCGAAGACGGATATTCATCACCGCCGAGCATGGCGGCGCAGATCACTTTCGCCGAGACGCCCTTGACCTTAGCCTTTCGGAAACGTGGATCCACGGGCGAATGATCCTCAAACCACTGAGCGTTGCCTGCTATCTTGCGTGTTCTTTCTGTGGCCACCTTATCTTTGTATTCCACGATACCCTCCCACGATCCTTTCAGTCCGAGCGGGTCACCATACACCTCGATAAATCCATTGATAAAGTCAACATCACCTTCGTTTTCACGTAGCCACTCGATGGAATACTTGTCAAACAGCTTGAGGTCGCCCGTGCGATAGTAGTCTGTCAGCAAAGCAATGACGCGCCGCTGCTGCTCGTTTTCCGCCACCTCACGTGCTTTGTCCAACCAACAGACGATCTTGCGGATGGCCTCGCCATAGAGCCCGTCCGCCGTATAGCGCTCTTCTACAAGTTTCTCTCCTTTCTTGACCAGTTTGGAATTCAGTCCGAACGAGGGTTGCTCGTTGCCACCTGCCTGTTGGCGCAGTTGCTCGTAGTATTTCTCAGCCTCCTGCTGCGTCACACCCTCATAATAGTTGCAGGCCGATGTCTTCACGAGATCCTCGCCGTCGGCCTGGTTGACACGCTTGGGCAGCACATTAGGATCAAAGATGACAGGGCAGAGCACGTCCATCATCTCCTGCTTGGAGCGGTAGTTGCCGGGCAGAGATTCAAAGGGAGTGCCGTCGACGGCCTTGCGCAGCCATGATTCTGAAAATTCGGGTTGGAACTTCTCGCAGCCATAGTGATGATAGATGCCGTTGGAGAACCACACCCGTTTCAGGTAGACGGTCATCGCAAGGAAGTCCTTGCTCTCGCGATCACCGGGAAAATGCAGGTACACGTTCTCCAGCAACTTACGTATCGGCAAGTTGTATTTGCCAAACTGATCGGTGGTGATGTCCCTACCGGTCAGCGTGGCTTTGGACAAATAATAGATATATTTCTTTTGTTGCAGAGACAGCTGCTCAAAGCCATTCAAGCGGTATCTCAGCATCTGCAGGTCGGCGAAGCGCTCACCGGCGAAGGCGAATGTATTGTTTTCCATCACTATGGCAATATAAAACGACCCAAGTAGGTGAACCTTTCAAGAATGATCCACCTGTGGCAATGATAGTATTTTGTTATCCAGACGATGATTCCTCCTTGTCATGAACGGCTACTCCGTTTTAGCTTTGTTCTTTGATCCGGGCTTGCGTCCACGCTTTTTGGGCCGGTCGAGCAGTGAGGGATGAGAAGCCAGGTGCTTGATCTTATACTCACGCGGTGTGATGCCATTGACTTTAAAGAACGAGGCATAGAACGACTGGCGGTTGGAGAAGCCAACCATGTCAGAGATTTCCTCCATATTCAAGTCTTGATAACGGCGGTCGACCAGAAGCGACATGGCTTCCTGGATGCGGTACTGATTGACATAGGAAGTGTAGTTCATGTGAAATCGCACGTTCACGACAGCTGAGATGTAGCGTGTGTTGGTACCAAGGTCTTCAGCAAGTTGCTTAGCAGAGTAGGCTTTGTCCTTATACTTTTTTTGGATGATGATGATGTTGTTGATTTTTTCCTCCAACTCATCCATGAGTTTGGGACTGACAAGCGAGCGATAGGCAGCTTCCTTTTCTTTCTTTTCTGTGATATTGTACTTTGTCATGATAATGTTGATGTAATGGTAAATGCTTTCTAACATTGCAAAATTAATAAAATCATTTTAATATGCAAACTTTCTTGCTTCTTTTTTCAAGCGCAGTGTAAGATTTTTGTTATTTTTAAAAAATAGATCTGCTTTCAAAGCAGAATATCTTTATTATCAATGGATAATATTAGTAGGTGCAGATAACAATTATCAACTCCAACTTTATTTTTGAGAACAATCTTCTTTCAACAAATATGATAACGACACACCAAAGAATAGCTTTGAGGAATTGATAAATATTCCGTTACTTTTTTTGGTGAATGAACTATTTTATATATCTTTGCACGCACACAAGGTCATCACATGCGCGAGGCTCTCCTGCCGCGCCGATAATGATGGATCAAAAAGCAATATCATTAACTAAAAACTAATCAAAAATGGAAAGAACATGGAGATGGTTTGGCCGTAAAGATCCGATTACGCTCGACATGCTCCGGCAAATTGGCGTCGAGGGCATCGTCACGGCTTTGCACGATGTGCCCCTCGGACAAGTATGGACACAGCAGCAAATCCACGACCTGAAGACCTACATTGAGTCCCACGGCATGAGATGGAGCGTTGTGGAATCGCTTCCTGTCACTGAGACAATTAAATATGGCGGACCTGACCGCGACGAACAGATCAGCATCTATTGCGAGAGTCTGCGCCACTTGGCGGCTGAGGGCATCCATACCATCTGCTATAACTTCATGCCCGTACTTGACTGGGCACGCACCGATCTGCTCCATCTCAACCCCAACGGATCGAGCAATCTCTATTTCAGCATTCCCGAATTCGCGTATTTCGACATCGACCTCTTGAAGCGTGAGGGAGCTGAAGAGGACTGGAGAAAATTCCAGACACTCGGTCCCGACGGCAAGCCCAACGGCAGAGACATATTAAAAGAGGTGGCGGAACTGCGCAAGCAGATGACGCCAGAGAAGGATCATGAGCTCGTGGAGAACATCGTCATCAAGACACAAGGCTTTGTTTCCGGCAACTTCAAGGAAGGCGACGAGCATCCGCTCGGTCTCTTCCGCGAGCTGCTCAAGAAATATGAGGGCATCGGACGCGAGCAGCTGCGCGCCAACATGAAGTATTTCCTCGACGCGATTATGCCGGTCTGCGACGAGTGCGACATGTATATGTGTGTCCATCCCGACGATCCTCCTTTCCAAATTCTCGGCTTGCCACGTATCATCACCTGCGCCGACGACATCCAATGGCTGCTCACCGCTGTTCCCAACAAGCACAACGGACTGACCTTCTGCGCCGGTTCGCTCTCCGCAGGAGCCCAAAACAACCTCACGGAGATGGCTCGTCGCTTTGCCAGCCGCACGAGTTTCGTGCATCTGCGCAGCTGCCACGTCTTTCCCAACGGCGACTTCACTGAGGCCAGTCACTTAGGCGGTCGCGCTGATCTCGTAGCCCTGACAAAGATCTTCGAGCAGGAAGAGCAACAGCGCAAAGCTGGAAAGGCTCTGCTCTCCTCGCCCAACGCACAGGTGCTGCCCATGCGTGTGGACCACGGCATGACCATGCTCGGTGACGAGAAGCGCGGATACAACGCCGGATACAGTTTCCTTGGCCGTATGTTTGCCATGGGACAGGTCCAAGGCATCATTGCCGCCGTGGACAAGGAGTTAGGCATCAAATACGAACAACCAGGATTTTTTGATTAAACTATGAACGAACTATTCAACATTAAAGGCTATGTTGTCGTCATCACCGGCGGCACAGGTGTCCTTGGTCGCTGCATTGGCAAGTACCTCGCAGAGCAAGGAGCCAAGATCGCTATCCTCGGACGTAAGGAAGAGGTAGGCAACGAGATCGTGAAAGAGATCACTGACAAAGGCGGCATCGCCAAATTCTATAAGACCGACGTGATGAATGTCGAACTGGTAAAACAGAACTGTGAGGACATCCTCAAGGACTTCGGACGCGTCGACACCCTGCTCAACGCCGCAGGAGGCAATATGAAAGGCGCCACCATCGCACCGGACCAAAACTTCTTCGACCTCGATCCGGAACAGTTCCAAAAGGTGCTCAACCTCAACCTCACAGGTACGGTGATTCCTACCCAGGTGTTTCTCAAGCCGATGGTCAAGCAGGGCAAGGGTTCGATCATCAACTTCAGCAGCATGGCGGCTTTCCGTCCGATGACACGTGTGTGCGGCTATGCTGCTGCCAAGGCCGGCATCTCCAACTTCACCGCTTACATGGCCACCGAGACCGCAAAGAAGTTTGGCGAGGGCATCCGCGTCAACGCGATCGCTCCGGGATTCTTCATCACCGAGCAAAACCGTGCGCTGCTCACCAATCCCGACGGCAGTTACACCCAACGCGGCAACGACGTGATCCGTCAGACGCCCTTCGGCCGCATGGGTAAACCCGAAGAGCTCTGCGGCACAATCCACTATCTGATGAGTGACGCCGCCTCGTTTGTCACCGGCACCGTAGCTGTCGTGGACGGAGGCTTCAACGTCTTCGCCATGTAGCAAACAGCTTTTTTTTAGCAAACACAAGCCACACGATCAACAGTCTCAATCGCCCAGAACTCACGGCAAAGGGCGGAGAACCGGATCGTGTGGCTTGTTTTGTATGGTCACTGCCGATGCAAGAAAATCGCAGAACACCTTATTTTTATAAACGAACAGCCGATTCCGACGCCCAAAACAGGCTTGCATGACCTCGTTTTTAACATTTAAATAAGTTTTCTTAAAAAATATGGATGAAAAGTTTGCCGTTATAAAAATAATGCTTATCTTTGCAGTGTTATCCTGAAAACAATCTTTTTACCTTGAAGGAACTAATACCTATTGAAGATTTGGAGCGGTTGCCTGCGAAGGTCATCGCTTTTTTTATGCCCTTTTCAAACGTCCACGCGACTCTGCGAGGTGTTCCGCCCACTCCATCTCTCCTTTTTATCTTCATCCTTTCTCCACGTCTGAAAAAAGAAGAGACGCTGGAATAATATATTGAAAGTACTTTGCCGTTGCAAAAATAATCTGTATCTTTGCATTAGTAAGAACTAATAATACAACCATTTGATATGACTTACACTTTGCTCGCAGACAGCGGTTCTACAAAAACAGATTGGGCACTTATCACCGACGGAACCGTTGCCGCACGTATCCGCACGAAAGGAATGAATCCTTTCCAAATGAGCGAGGACGAAATTGCCAACGAAGTGGAGACCGCTCTCCTACCCCAGTTGCAATCAGCCTGTGGCATCGGCACGGCTTCCTCAAAGCAAGACGATGCCTGCACGCTCAGCAACCTCCACTTCTATGGTGCCGGCTGCACGCCGGAAAAGATTCCCGTGGTGGAGCGTGCCCTGCGCCGTCATCTCCATGTCACCGGTGTCTGCGAAGTGGCCAGCGACATGCTCGGCGCGGCGAGAGCACTCTGCGGTGACCAGCCCGGCATCGCCTGCATCTTGGGCACGGGCAGCAACTCATGCGCCTACGACGGAGAGAAAATCGTAAAGAACGTGCCAGCACTCGGATTCATCCTCGGTGACGAGGGCAGCGGTGCGGTCTTGGGCAAGACGCTTGTCGCCGACATATTGAAAAATCAACTCCCCCAAGCCATCATCCAACGCTTCAACGACAAATACCATCTCACGGCCGCCGACATCATCGACCGCGTATACCGTCAGCCGAAGCCCAACACATTCCTGGCTTCCTTCGTCCCCTTCTTGCAGGAAAACCTCTCTGAGCCTGCCATCTACTCACTCGTCAAAGAAGGCTTCCGCCGTTTCCTCTGTCGCAACGTCAAGCAATACGATGGTTGGAACCAGTTGCCCATCGGCTTCAACGGCAGCATCGCGCTCATCTATCGCCAGCCGCTCGAAGAGGTGATGAGGGAGGAAGGCATGAAGGTCGGCAAGATCATCCAGGCTCCCATCGACGGACTTATTGAGCAGGAAGCCGCCAAATGGAAACCATAACGCTAAGCAGAGCATCAAATACTTAATTACTAAACTCACACCATGAAAAAACATATCTCTCAGCGCATCGCGGCACTGCTGTTCACCGCGGTCGCTATGATGACAGCTGCCGCACAGTCTGCCCGCCATTTCGAACTCCGTAACAGCCAAGACGGGCTCTCCACGTTGACCGTCTATCTTCCAGAGCAGCCTACGGGGCGTGCCGTCCTCGACTGTCCGGGCGGCGGTTATGCCCATCTCGCCTTGCAACACGAGGGACACGACTGGGCTCCCTACTTCAACAACCAAGGCATTGCCTATGCCGTGCTGAAATACCGTATGCCAAGAGGCGACCGTAACATACCACTCTCCGACGCTTATCAGGCCATGAAAACACTGCGCGACTCAGCCGACGTATGGCAGATCAACCCCGACGACATCGGCATCATGGGATTCTCGGCCGGTGGACATCTGGCCTCGTCGGTGAGCACACATGCTCCTTGGGACCTTCGACCCAACTTCAGCATCCTGTTCTACCCCGTCATCACCATGGGCAGAGGCACACACGAGGGCTCGCGCAACAACTTCCTCGGCTACGACAGAGATAACAAAGAGATCGTCAGGCAGTGGAGCAACGAGACGCAGGTGCGCTCCCACCTCACGCCTCCGGCCATCATCCTGCTGGCCAACGACGACGAGGTGGTGCCGACCGTACAGAACGGCGTGGCTTACTACAGCAGCATGAGGAGTTGCGGCAACAACTGTTCGCTGCTGATCTATCCCCATGGTGGCCACGGCTTTGGCATCAGAACCACCTTCCCCTCCCATCCACAGATGATGGACGACCTCACGGCATGGCTCAAGGCATTGCCCAGCCCACAGCCTCACGCCGTCCGAGTGGCATGTATCGGCAACAGCATCACCGACGGCTTTGGCATCGGCATGAGCGATGAACAGGGCTACCCGGCACAACTGCAACGTATGCTCGGCAAGGGCTATCTCGTCAAGAACTTCGGTGTGTCTGCCCGCACGCTGCTCAGCAAGGGAGATCTGCCCTATGTGGGTGAAGAGGCATGGAGGGATGCACTGGCCTTTCGCCCGGACATCGTCATCGTGAAACTCGGTACCAACGACACAAAACCCCACAACTGGGCACACAACGCAGAGTTTAAGCATGACCTGATGGCGATGACAGACACACTCAAAGCCCTGCCCTCACATCCAAAGATCTGGCTGTGCTCACCCATCCCGGCCGTCAAGCCCTCGTGGGACATCAACGACAGCATCATCGTCAACCACGTCTCGCCCATCGTCAAGCAGGTGGCCCACAAGGAAAAGGTACAGTATCTCGACCTCCACACGGCTTTCCATCCTGCTGACGACATGACCCTCGACGCTATCATGCAGCGCGACGGCATCCATCCGACACGCAAAGGTGCCACACTCCTGGCCAAGATCATCATGGAAGCCATCACAAAGAAATAGAAATTTTCTGAGCTTTCACTTCCACCTTTACACGGCAACACCCTGACTGAGGAAGCACGACATCCTCCATCAGGGTGTTTTCATTTATGGCAACAAGTAGATGGCATGTTTAATAAACTGACATTTTTCGGCCTCTGAGAATCGAAAAATCACAGCCAAGGATGTCCATGCCCTCAAAGACGGCCATTTTACAGTATCCGACTAACCACTTGTCAGTCAGGCAATTATATTTTTATGATCAGACAAGCCCTTGTTTTTGCTTGTCATCCTTATGGTTTCACTCGATCAAAGCACTTGTTTGACCCGGTCATCTCAGTTGTTTTACACGATGAAACAACAGAGATGACCGGGTCAAACAAGTGCCTTCTCCTTTAAAAGCAAGTGTTTTCTTCATCCCTCATGGCAAGAATGAGCCTAAAGAATCAAAAATCCGTATTTTCCTTCTCTATATTGCAACCTCGCCACGACACACTTTTGTCGGGAAAATTCTGAATACGCTGCAATCTTACAGCAATATTGTGCTTACCTGTCGTCACCGTGCATCCTATGGCTTTACCCGATGCTGGCCTTATAGGACGAGCGGACGAGGGGACCACAGACGGCAGAACGGAAGCCCATCTTCACAGCCTGCTCGTGATACGACCGAAATTTCTCCGGCGTGATATAGGCTTCGACGGGTAGATGCCGGGCCGTGGGCTGTAGATACTGTCCAATCGTCACGCGCTCCACACCGCAGTCGCGCAGGTCGCGCAAGGTCTCGAGCACTTCCTCCTCCGTTTCTCCCAGTCCGAGCATGAGGCCGCTCTTTGTGACGAACCCGCTGTCATGGATATGCTTCAGTACATGGAGGCTGCCTTCGTAGGTAGCTACGCTGCGCACCGACGGTGTCAGCCGCCGCACTGTCTCGATGTTGTGTGCCACCACGTCGGGATGACTCTGCAATACGATGTCCATCAGATTTTCGCGTCCTTGGAAGTCGGGCAGAAGCACTTCTATCTTTGTCTGGCATCTCTGCCGCACCGCTTCTACGGTTCGGCGCCAGTGTTCTGCTCCCATGTCGGGCAGGTCGTCACGGTCTACCGAGGTGAGGACGACATATCTCAGGTTCATCTCCTTCACCGACTCCGCCACGCGTTGCGGCTCGTCGGGGTCGAGAGGGAGAGGGCGACCGCTCAGCGTGTTGCAGAAGCGGCAGTGACGTGTGCAGATGTCGCCGCCAATCATCAGTGTGGCAGTGCCCAGTCGCCAGCACTCGGCACGGTTGGGGCAAAGACCGCTCTCGCAGATCGTGTGCAGACGGTTGCCATGGATAATCTCAGAGGTATTCTCGCTCTGCTTGTCTGAGCTGAGGTCGATCTTCAACCAATCGGGTTTCATCACGTGGGGCTTGCGACCAAAGAGTACACGCAGCAGGCCGTCGGTGGTCAGTCCGCGGATGATATTGCCTAAATCGAGTCCCTGCAGTGCCTCCTCCACAGCTTCACGTGTGAAAGCGACGTCGCGCAGACGGGGCAAGAGCTCCTCGTCGAGGTCGCCGGTGAGGAAGTAGTCGCCGAAGAGGTCGATGTCGTGGATATGGTTGTCTTTGATTTCCAGGCAGGCTTCTATCGTACCTACACCGGGAAGGCGGTGCTTCTTTGTGAGTTTGAAGAGCGGTTGTTTGCCATAGATGAAGTCGTCGACGGCAAAGGTCTTTTGTAGTTCTCTGATTTCCGGCATCATCTCCTCTGTGATCGTGATGGCTTTGTCGCCACACATTGCCTTGCGGAAGGATGCTTTCAGCTCCGGCAGCGACATCGTCGTGTATTGGCTGATGTTGCCCACATGCTGTCGTACACTTTGCACGCCTTTGCTTTGCAGCTTTGCTTTGTCGGGTGTGATGACACGTTCCAACATGCTGAGGTCTGAGTTGACGAGCAGTGTGTTGTGCATGATGCTACGGTCGCCGGTGCGGTAGAAGGCGGCTCCGGAGACCTTCTTACCGTCGAGCAGAATGTCGTTGCGCCCCGAGATGGTCACGGGAACACCGATGCGATGCAGTGCGTCGGCAGCGAGGCGCATGCAGTTGGCAAACATCTTCTGTACATTCGGCTCACGGCTGATGAAGGAGAACATGATGTTGCCCTCATCGGAGTAGACACAGCCGCCACCGCTTTTGCGGCGTGAGATGAACACGTCGTGCTCGCGGCAGTAGTCTACGTTGACTTCGTTTTGCAGCAGTTGGTTGCGGCCAAGGATCACGGTGGGCTTGGTCTGCCAGATAAAGAAATAGTCGTCGTCACGGAAGTGGCGGGCCACATACGCCTCGACGGCAAAGTCGTAGGTGATGGGGGGCAGCTCCTGCTGCTCGGGTAGAACTACGTAAGTCATGTGTTTTTCAGTTTAGTATCAGAGGGTCAGTCTTCTTTGTCTTCAAGGCTTTCTGTGTTATCCTTTGGCAAGCGTACCTTGCGCTTGGGATTTTCCTGTGCGCCATATTTCAGGAGTTTGTTGGCTGCTGTGGCAATGCCCATGCCGGTGGGTGCTGTCGTTGTCTTCACGTCGTCGAAGGCTTTGCGCGTACGGTCGAGCAACTGGTCGGCTGTTTGGAAGCGCTCATAGAAGAGTTGCACGCGGTTGATGATTTCGTCGGCGGCTTTGAGCATGGCATCCTGGTTCTCGGCCTGCCGCACTTGCCGCCACGTCATCTCCAGCACACGCAACATCATATAGAGGTTTTGCGAGCCAGAGATGATCACTCCTTGGTCATAGGCGTCTTTCCACAGTGCCGGGTCGTGGGTGAGTGCCAGTTGCAGGGCACTCTCGCTGTAGACATACATCACCACGAAGTCGAGCTGTACCTTGCCGTTGGCAGCATATTTAGCGTATTTCTTCCGTGCGAGCTCTTTCACATGACTGCGCACCGAGGTGAGATGACGCTGCAAAGCCTCGTCGCGTTCCGCGTCTGTTGTGGCATTGTGATAGTCCTCAAAAGCCTTGAGCGACATCTTTGCGTCGATGATCACATCGCGTTTGTCGGGGAAGTGGAGAATGACGTCGGGGATCATCTTGTGGCCGTCCTCTTCGTGTACTGTACGTCCCTGCTCGTCTTTGAGTGTCACCTGCTCTTCGAACTGTACGCCCTCTTCGAGTCCCATCTGTTCCAGTAGCGTACGCAACCGCAACTCACCGAAGTTTCCTTGTGTCTTGTTCTCGCCGGTGAGTGCTTCTGCCAGTTTGTCTGCACGTTGTCCCACTTCATGGGCCTGTTTTAAGTTCTCTTGAATGCTCGCATCGAGTCGCGACATCAGCACAGTCTGGTCATGGTCGCTCTTCTCCACAGCTTCTTTCATTAGTTTCAGATTTTCGTGGAGCGGGTTGAGCAGTGCCGACATCTGTTGCTGGTTGACACTGTTGAGGTCGGCAGCCCGACGTTTGAGGATTTCTTCCGAGGCCGTGTTGATCTGCTCTTTAAGGAGAGAGGACTGCTGTTGCAGCTGGTCGGCCTGTTGCTGCCGCATGGTTTGCAGTTGTTCCGCCTGCTGTTGTTTCAAGGATTGCAGCTGTTCGCTCTGCTGCTGTCGCAAGGACTGCAACTGCTCAGCCTGTTGCTGTCTAAGTGTTTGCAGCTGTTCCGTCTGTTGCTCCCGCAATGTTTGTTGCTGCTCAGCTTGTTGCTGTCTCTGATCCTGCAACTGCCGCTGGTAGTTGGCTTGCAATTCTTCTTTCTGCTTGTTTATGTCTTCTTCCAGTTTCGCGATTTGTTGTGTCAGCATTGCTGCGCGTGTCTCCGCTGCCGCATTCTTGCTGTGCGCCACAAGATATCCGATGACGATACCGATCAACAGTCCGATAATGATGCTTAAAGTATTCATTATGTTGTTTAGAGCTTGGTTAAAGAGAAGAGATCAAAATACATTAAGCGAGTTTTTAATGCTATAGCTTCTTTTATATGCCTATATTCTTTTTCTTGTTCTTCTGAACTGAAAACCACTTTAAATCCATTGTTAATATAGAAGCTTATAGTTTGTGGACTATTATAGGCATCAACTATAACAAACCGGCATCCTGTTTTGTTAAAAGGATCTATAAACCAGTACTTGATGAATTCTATAGTGTCACTTCCTATATGGAGCCCTTTATACTTCTCAGAGACTCCTAAACGTCCAATTAAGACGGCGGGATAGTCTTTGAGAGATTTCTGATGAGGAGTATCTCCACAGGAAAAGCCTTTTATATCTTCTGAAGATCGTAAAATGGAAAACTTGCAATTTTCGGAAAGATAACTCATTCTTTGGATAAATCTGAATTATTTAGTATATCTCTTACTAATTGCATACCTTTCTCATAGCGAGAATTGATTTTTGCTTTTTCAACCTCACTGCTATTTATATGTTCTGCATAAGTTCTTTGAGCTTGAAGTTCAAAGTCTTTTGCTGCTTGCCCAGTAAGTACTGGAATTGAAGAAATTGCTAATGCCATATATTACCTCCTGTGTTGTGTATTAATGATAAGGCAAATATACGAACTTTATTCCAAACTGCAAAACAAATCTAATATTATTAGCGTCTACGCTTTTGGCGATGGGGCTGAAATATAAAAAAGGAGTATGGAAAACCATACTCCTTATTAATATATATGTAAGACTAATGTCTACATCATTAGAACTCGAGGCGCAAGCCAATCTGTGCGTGCCAACGGCTGCCAGTGTCGCTTGCCACAGGCTTGCTGTTGGTGTTGAACTGGTAGACACCGGCACCGTTCTCAACCTTTGTCAGCGTCAGCGGGCTGAGGTTGTAAGCATTGCCGTAGTGAGCGCCCCAGTGTTTGTTGAGCATGTTGGCGAAGTTCATCACGTCGAAGGTAATCTGGAACTTGCCGATACCCTTGATGTTGTAGATGTTCTGAGCAACGTGGAGGTCAACCTCGTTTTCCCAAGGAGAGAGGTTGGAGTTACGCTTAGCATACTCACCACGATGGTTCTTGGCATAGTCGTCTTCCTCAATCCACTTTTCGAAGGCCTCACGGCTCTGCTCGGCAGTCATGTTCTTTGTGCTGGCGAAGTTCATCTTTGCCAGCTCATCCTTTGTCGGGATGTAGAGCAGGTTGTTGCCTTTGAAGCCATCATTGTTGTAGTCGGCCTTCTCGTTCATGGTCAACGAGTAGCGTCCACCGCTGAAACCATTGTAGTTGATGGCCACCTCGGTGTTCATCCAACCGTTCCAGTATTTAGGAGAGTTGTAAGAAACCTGAATGCGTACCTGATGAGGAATGTCGAACTTCGACCAGCTCATCTCGTTCTTGTCGTTGGTGTTGCGGCTGTAGTTGTACTTCCAGTTAGAGTAAGCTACAGAAGACGTACCGTCGTTGACACTGTAAGAGTGACCGAAGATATAGCTTGCCATTACATCCAGACCGAAGTCGAAAGACTTCTCTGCCTTGACAGACACATTATAAGAATAGCCCTTATTGGTATTTCTCAGGTTGATGATGCTGTAGTAAGGAAGCTTATTTTCAATCTTGCTATAAGAAGTGACGGCAGAAGCCTCTACGCCAGGAACAGCATAGACCTTTTCGCCATTATCCTTATAAGCGAGGTTCTCAAAGAATACGTTGTTGAGGTTCTTGGAGTACAAGCCCTCGAGGGTCATCTTCACGTCACCTGGGAGCATCTGCTCCAGGGCGAGGTTGGCACGGAGCACTTGCGGGAAGCGGAAGTTCTTAGCCACGGTAACGATGTCAGGAGACAGACCTGCCTTAGAGGTCTTAGCTGCTGCCATGGGATCCTTGGCATACTTGCCGAGAGAAGGAGCAGTATTGTTCTTAGTGTTGATGGTAGTGCCCTTGGCCTCAATGCCGTTGTTGACGAAAGCGTTGGAGAGCCATACATAAGGAGCGCGGCCAGAGAAGATACCCACACCGCCACGGAACAGTGTACGATGGCTGGCATCAGTATACCAGTTGAAACCTACGCGGGGAGAGACGAGGAGCTTGGCACTTGGCATCTTGCCCACCTCGACACCGAGGTTATGCTCAGAAGCGAAGGTGTTGAAAGCATCATTAGTGGTAGGAGAGTTCAATGTAGCGTTAAGGTCAAAGCGAACGCCATAAGTTACATTGAGCAGTGGAGTGATATCCCACTTGTCCTGTGCATACAGACCGAAGAGACCGAACTTCATGTTCGGGGCCCACTTGGTGTCGCCACCTGTCAGATCTGGGTCGGTATACTTGTAAGTGAACTTGTAAGGAGTGTCAGCGAGGAAGGCGTCGAGATCGTTGTAGTACCAAGCACCGTTAGCGGCTTGGATGAAGAGGTTCTTCATCTTATAGAACTCGTTATGAGTACCGAAGGTGATGGTGTGGTTGCCTTTGTACCAAGAGAGGTTGTCCTCTGCTGTCCATATGTCCTGGTTAAGGTAGTTGGCTGCACTGCTGAATTCAGTACCGATGTTGACAGTGTTCATGGAAGTACCGTCACCACCGTCAACGCTACCGATCTGCACACATGGACCCATGTAGGGCACATCGCGGCTGTCGCGGATGAAGCTTGCAGAGACACGAGCCTCATTATAGAGTACCGGACTGATATGAGAGTTCAACTCAGCTACGAACGAGTTGGTCTTGTTGTTCATGCGATAGCTGGAGTTGCTGAAAGTATAAGTTTTGCTGTTCAGTCCGTCCTTGTCATCGTAAGAGTCGTTGTGCTGATAGCGGAAAGCCAAATGGTTGTTCACGTCGATGTTCCAGTCCAAACGGGCCAAGAGACCAAAGGACTTCGTGCCGAGCTCTCCTTTGCCATAAGATTCCTGAATACCGGTCAAGTCGTAGTATTTATCAGCGATTTGTTTCAGCGTAGCCTCAGTGACATATTTGTTGATATATCCTGGGTAGATAGTAGCAGGAGCCTCTGTCTTCTTATACTCTGCACTGGCAAAGAAGAAGAGCTTATCCTTCACGATCGGGCCACCAAAAGTAGCACCGTAGGTCTTAGTAGAACGCTGGGAGAGTTTATCCTCAGCATAGTCTTGCAGACGGTTGTACTTACTGTACATGTCCTGATTGGTGTAGTACATGTAAGCACTGCCGTGGAATTGGTTGGTACCGCTCTTGGTAATGGCATTAATGGCACCGCCTGTGAAACCGCTCTGACGGACATCAAACGGAGCGACGCTTACCTGCAGCTCTTGAATAGCGTCCATGGAGATAGGGTTGGCACCTGTCTGACCGCCATTGGTACCGCTGCCGGCAAGTCCGAAGACATCGTTGCTCACCGTACCGTCGATCTGGAAAGAGTTGTAGCGATTGTTGATACCAGAGATAGACACACCGCCTAAACGCGAATTGGAGACCAGTGGAGACAACTTAGCCACATCGTAGATATCGCGGCTGATGGTAGGGGTGTTCTCAATGCGCTGCTGGTTGAAGTTGGCAGCAGCGCCACCACTGTTACGTCCACCCTTACCGAGCACGGTGATCTCACCGATTTGCTGAGCATCCTCCTTTAGGTCGATGTTCAGCGTACGAGGCTGTCCCAAGGACAGCTGGATGTTGTCGATGACCTCATCCTTGTAGCCGATGTAGTTGACGGTGACCTTGTAGGGTCCGCCGACACGCATACCCTGGATGGTAAAGCGTCCGCTTTCATTGGTGACAGCGTTGTAGCGTGTACCTGAAGGTTCGTGGATGGCGGTGATCGTAGCACCGATGACGTTTTCACCACCAGCCACCACCTTACCGTTGAGGCCAGATGTGGTGACCTGTGCCATCATGGTTGATGAAATCATCAACAGAAGCATGATGAGCATAAAATGCAATCTTCTTTGCATACCTTTAATAATGAATAATTAATACCTTAGGGCTAAACCCCTGCTTAACG
>Ga0256407_10002530_pt1 | contig 34848 bp, 28 predicted proteins | sample RumenRJG_04DNA_FD_193489 | JGI IMG/M metagenome (GOLD analysis project Ga0256407, IMG submission 193489) | Bovine rumen microbial communities from Lethbridge, Alberta, Canada - RJG_04 | ecosystem: Host-associated > Mammals > Digestive system > Stomach > Rumen | place: Canada: Alberta...
CCACCCCAACCCCTCAAAAATCACCCCCTCCAATAAACCTTCCCCCCTCCCCACCGTCAAAATTACGAGAGCGGCCTCCATCAGCCGCCCTTCATCTATGTCCCCTCGGGCCGTCCCCATCTATGGCCGTCCTCCGCGTCCCTCATCGCGTCCGCCCTTTCGGTGTCCCCGTCAGCAGCCGTCTTTGGCTGCCAAGCGTCCCCCGTCACTTCCGCGTCCCTCTTCGCGTCCATCCCCTTCTGCGTCCCCGTCAGCAGCCGTCTTTGGCTGCCAAGCGTCCCTGTCGCAGCCATCTATGGCTGCCATCCTCATCCCTCTTGTCAATGTCGCAGCCAAGCTTGGCTGCCCTCATCCCTCCTCGTCCCTCTATGAATCGCCACCTCGCCCTCCTTTTAGCCCTCCTCTCCACCCCGCTCTTCGCCCAGCAGCAGGGCGTCCCCTTCAACGGCATCGTCTCCGACATCTCCGGCACCCCCATCAAGGGCGCCCGCATCTATATATCCAAAGGGCGCGTAGCTCGCTCCGACAAGCAGGGCCGTTTCGGCCTCACCGATGTCGCTGCCACCGACACCATCCACATCTATTTCAAGAAACGCACCTACGACATCCCCGTCGAAGGCCGCAGGAGCCTCCGTGTGCGTCTCGGCGACCAACTGCAGGCTCAGGAAGACCAGGAGCTCGTCAACTGGGACTACGGCTTCGTCAAGAAGCGTGAGAGCCTCGAGATCAGCAACGGCATCTCTGGCGAAGACCTCGTCCGCTCAGGCTACACCAACATCACCATGGCCCTCCAGGGACGCGTCCCCGGCCTCGTCGTCAACCAGACCGGCCGTTCCGGTCAGGATGCTGAGCTCAACATCCGAGGCACCAACAGTTTCTACGCCGACCAGACGCCCCTCTTCGTCGTCGATGGCATGATAGTCGAAAGCCTTGACTTCATCAGCGTTTACGATGTCGATCACATCGAGGTCCTCAAGGAAGCCTCCATCTATGGCTCCCGCGGCGCTAACGGCGCCATCCTCGTCACCACCAAGCGCGGTCCCAAATAAGGTTCCCAGCCCTTCTCCGTAAGCAGCGGTTCAGCCGCTGCCCTAGTCTTTTCGTTCAGTCTGCAGCCCTGTCCTGGCTGCCCATCCACCCCTATGAAACACGTCTTCTCCCTCCTCCTCTCCCTCCTGTTGCTCATGTCTGCCCCCCTCGAAGCCCAGACCCTTCGCAACGCCAACAACGCCACCATCGGCAAGGTCGAAAGCAACGGCACCATCCGCAACGCCAACAACGCCACCATCGGCAAGGTCGAATCCGACGGCACCATCCGCAACGCCAACAACGCCACCATCGGCAAAATTGACTCCGACGGCACCGTCCGCAATGCCAACAACGCCACCATCGGCAAAATTGACTCCGACGGCACCGTCCGCAATGCCAACAACGCCACCATCGGAAAGGTCGAATCCGACGGCACCGTCCGCAACGCCAACAACGCCACCATCGGCAAAGCCGAAGGCGTCGATCGCAAAATCGCCGCCGTCCTCTTCTTCATGCACCTCCTCCAATAGCACCTCCCCCCATATAGCCCCTTATAGCGCCCCCATCTAGCCCCCATCTACCATCCTCTTTTCAGTACGCAGCCATTCTATGGCTGCCCCTAACCCATAACCCATAACCCCCAAACCCATGACCCGCCTCCCTCTCCTCCTCATCCTCGCTTTCGCCGTCATCCTCACCGCTTGCACCAGCGAGAAGCGCCCACTCCGTCCCGAGTTCGACCCCACCTATCCCGACGTACACGACCCCGTTCTCGCCATTGGCGAAGACGGACGCTACTACATCTTCTCCACCGGTGTAGGCGTAGGTGTTATGTCGTCCGCTGACTTGAAGACCTGGCGTCAAGAACCCTCCGTCTTCGACCGTGAAGCCATCCCCCAATGGGCCAAGGACACCGTCCCCGGCTATTGGGGCCACACCTGGGCACCCGACATCAGCTACCGCAACGGCCAGTGGTACCTCTACTACTCCTGCTCCACCTTCGGCAAGAACGGCAGTGCCATCGGCCTCGCCGTCAACAAGACCCTCGACCCCAAGTCTCCCGACTTCCGGTGGAGTGACCGGGGTCCCGTTGTCGTCTCTCACAAAGGCGTCACCAACTGGAACGCCATCGACCCAAACATCTGCGAAGACTATCTCGTATGGGGCTCGTTCTGGGACGGAATCCAGATCCAGCAGCTCGACGCCGACCTCCGCACACCTCTCGGCGAACCTATCACCGTTGCACGTCGCATCAATCGCCATCGCGAAATCAGCGAGGTCCCCATCACCGTCGAAGGTAAGGATACCATCGAAGCCGGCGACAACGCCATCGAGGCACCATTCATCTTCAAGCGCGGCGATTGGTACTATCTCCTCGTGAGCCACGACTACTGCTGCCGCGGCAAGAACTCTACCTACAAGGTTGCCTACGGACGCAGCCAGACCATCACCGGTCCTTATCTCGATCGCGATGGCAAAGACCTCGCCTTTGGCGGAGGAACCCTCCTCGTAGGTCCCGACGAGCGCTACTACGGCGTAGGCCACTGCTCCGTCTATCAGCTACCCGATGGCAATTGGTACTACATCTCCCACGCCTACGACTCCGAGTTCGGTGCCCGCGCCAAGCTCTTCATCCGTCCCCTCCAATTCTCCCCCGACGACTGGTTCACCCTCGCCGAGTAAGTCCTACGTATCTGTATTCGCCCAAAAGCCCCTCTTTCTCCCCAAACAAGTGGATAGAGGGGCTCTTTTTCATCCTTTTTTATTCGTTAATTCTCAAATTCGACACAGGGGAGAGGACCAGAATCAAAACATCATGAGAAATTCGAAAAAATTACAGTCTGAGTAGAGCTCGGGAAGGAGCAAACTTTTCCTGTTTTTATTTGTGAATATCAAAATAAATCCTTATCTTTGCCGCATCAATTCAATAGAAAGGAAAGAAAATGAACGAGAATGAAATAAACAATTATCCAGTGGAGAACAATCGGGTGCCTACGGAAGAAGTAAATCTCGAACTGAATGAGAACAAAGGGCCTAAAGAGGGGTTTTCATTCAATTGGATTGCCTTTGCTTTGGGTGTGGCTTTCTGGTACTGGTGGTGTGAAGGAAATGTTGACTGGATTTTCTACATCTATCTGGCCATTGTGGTTCTTATTCATGAAATGGGCCATGTGATCATAGGCACGTCATTCGGATGCCGCATCAAGGTGATGCAGGTGTTCTTTATCCCGTTTCTGACCTATAGGCCGAAACAAGTATCAAGAGGTGGTTGGTGGCGTGATATCATATGGAGTCTGGGAGTGCTTCCCCTGGGTGGTGTCACTATATTCAATTTGCAGGGGGATGGAAACATCGGAGAAAAGCCTGCGTGGCAACGGCTGCTCATCTCGGCGGCTGGGGTGCTGTTCAATTTTGCCACATTTCTCATTCTGTATATTGCTATGCAATTCATGCCAGAAGGCAGCTATGATTTAATAATGCCGTTGGCTTCAGTGTCTCTCATTTTAGGAATACTGAACATTATCCCCATCTATCCGCTTGATGGAGGGGCTATCGTGTTTGCGCTGTTCGAGATAATAACGGGAAGGAAGCCTTCTTCGAAGTTTACCGTGATTTGTGGAAGAATAGGGTTCATCTTCATCATCATCTTCTTCTGGTTCTTCCCAGAGTGGCTGAATAGAATTTTGGATATCGTATTTGATGCATTATTCTGATTTCATATAATATGGTACATAAGGTAAAATTCATGATCTATCGCCGGGATGAGAAAAAGGGATGCGAGGACAAGAAAAAATGTGTTTCGTGGTATTGCTTCAACAAAAGGAATGACGGAACATATGAAGCAGAACTAGATGAGTCGTGGATTGAAGGAAGCCACTATGGGGGTGGCACCATCGACAGGGAAATACCTGCTGAATGGTTTGACCTTTCATATGATGAATTCCTTGAACGCGTCATCACGCTGGCTTCTGCGTCAAAATATGGTTTCACCATCGATGACCTTAAAGAGAAGAAAGAACTGAAGGAGTTCTTTGGGTTTGAATAGGAACAAAATAAAGCGCGGAAAGAGGATTTCTTTCTGCGCTTTTTGATGCTGTTATTTAGTGGCAGGACCGTCCTGTGGGATTTCGGGGATAGGCTTGAAGATGACTTCAATGCCGGCGCGGCGAAGGAGGTCGACGCCGTCGGTGAGACGGTACTCACGGGCGTAGATGACACGCTTGATGCCACACTGGATGATGAGTTTGGAACACTCGATGCATGGGCTATCGGTGACGTAGAGAGTGGCGCCATCGCTCGAATTGTGACTCTTGGCGACTTTGGTGATGGCATTGGCTTCTGCATGGAGTACGTAGGGCTTGGAGCGGTTGTCTTCGGTCTCGCAATCGTTCTCGAAGCCTGTAGGCGTGCCGTTATAGCCGTCGCTGATGATCATCTTTTCCTTTACGATGAGACAACCTACCTGACGGCGCTTGCAATAGGAGTTTTCGGCCCAAATGGCGGCCATACGCAGATAGCGGTGATCGAGAAGTTCTTGTTTGGTGGGCATGGGAGGAGTATTTTTAGGAGCAGCTGAACTTGGCTGCTGACGTTAACACGAGGGATGAGGGAAGACAAAGATGACTGCAACGGGGACAAGTGGAGACCGCTGACTATTCGTTGAAGAGGGAGAGGCCTTTGAGGTAGGTCTTGTCGCTACTGTTGAACTCCTGATAGAAGTAGTTCTCGTCCTTGCATTGGCGCATAATGTAGGCTATGATGAGACGCTCCATCTCGGCACCGCTGCGCTTTAGTTCGTGAGATGTGGGACGGCCTATCTTTGGTGCTGCAAAGTTAATGAAGGAATTGAGGAGACCCTGGCCTTCGAGATAATGCTGCAAAGACTTGAAATCCTTGTAGGCGGTAACGGTCGAGCGATGATTGTCGCTGTACTGGAATGCGAAGGAATACATCAAGCTGATGGACTTGTTGTAGTATGCCGATACGTAGGTGGTGTCACTGGGCACAAAGTAGTCGGGCATAATGCCACCGCCGCCATAGACTGTACGTCCGTTCAACGTAGTATAAACGAGCGAATCGACGAAGTGGATAGAGTCCTGGTTATAGAACTCGCCACGCTCATAGCGATTGATGAGGTCCATTTGATAGTCCTCTCCTTCCCCCATCGAATAAGGCTTCTGGATGCAACGGCCTGAAGGAGTGTGATAGCGTGCTATGGTGAGGCGCAAAGCAGAACCATCATAAAGGTCAAACTGCTGCTGGACGAGTCCTTTGCCAAATGAGCGACGACCGACAATCTGTGCACGATCGTTGTCCTGCATAGCACCAGCAAAGATTTCAGAGGCCGAAGCGGACCATTCATCGATGAGGACGACAACGGGATCATTCTGGAAGTTGCCGCGTCCGTCGGCATTGTGATCCTGACGTGGTTGAGAACGACCTTCTGTATAGACGATGAGTTGATTGTCGCCAAGGAACTCGTTGACCATTGCGATGCAGATCTCAAGATAGCCACCACCATTGCCACGGAAGTCGAGCAAATAGCCCTTGGCTCCATGGGCGCGAAGGTTGACGAGGGCGGTGAAGAACTCGTTGTAAGTATTTCGTCCGAAGTTGTCAATCTTGATGTAGCCGATATTGCCCTCCATATATTGAGCAACGACGCTGTTGACGGGAATCTCGCCACGCTCCACTTCGAAATGGAGCAGATCGCTAGCGGTGTTGCGACGGATGCCGAGTTTGACTACAGAACCAGTTTCACCACGCAGGGTCTTGAGTACCACGTCGTTATTGATCTTCTTACCGACAAAGAGGGAGTCATCGACGGTGACGATGCGGTCGCCAGGCAGTATGCCCACCTTTTCGGAGGGACCACCGGAGATGACCTGAATGACCATAACGGTGTCCTGCTGAATATTGAACTGTATGCCTACGCCACTAAACGAGCCTTCGAGTTGTTCGGTGACAGCGGACATATCTTCGCGCGAGATGTAGGAAGAATGCGGGTCGAGCTCCTCGACGATAGTGGGGATGGCATCCTCGACGAGGTTCTGGAGGTCGAGTGTATCGACGTAGCGATCACGCAGGAGGTCAAAGAGATAGACGAGTTTGGCAGAGGCCTCGCTGCTGGTGAGACCTCCACGGCTCATCTTATTTAAGTCATTACGTTCAGATTGATAGACATGTATCTCGTTGGCCATACGAACTTCGCCGATCTTGATGCCCACGAAGAGGACAGCAGCTACGAGGAGGCTGGTGAGAAGGGGGATCCAATATTTTTTCATTAGGGACTAAGGGATGAGGGCTGCCATAAATGGCTGCGACAGGGACACGAGGGGCGGCCAGAGGACGCTGAGAAGTGCGGCCAAGAATGGCCGGGACAGGGACGCGAAGCAGCCAAACACGGCTGCTGACGGGAACACAGAGGGTGACCAAGGGGACATGGAGAGGCGCGATGACATCGCGCCATACAGGACACGGGGCCTTACTGGGCGTCAGTTTGTTCGAAGAGTTTGATGGCGCCAGTGGAGGGGATGAAGAGGGCGGAACAGGGGCGCTTCTTGTTGGTGAACTGGCCTTGGGGGAGCATCTCGACATGGCCAAACTGGGCCATAGGGATGTCACCTTCAGCAAGGACGGACTTGGCGTTGTAGAGGGTGATGCGGGCCTTACCAGGGACGCAATAGGCGATACCCTTCTCGAGTTTCTTGCGGGCGTTGACATCCATCTCGGACATACGGTTGTCCTCGAGGATGGAGACGCCGACGTAGAAAGGAGCACCGGCATAGTCATCATTAGAGACAAAGCCGAGTTCGCGCGAGAGACGGAAAACAAGTTCACGCTCCACCTCGTCGGTGGGAACGTAGTCAAAAGTGCGCACTACGTCAGTCTCAGTGGTCGTGCCGACGAAGAGGGAGAGCAGGGCCTCTTCCTGGGCGGTGAGATGGTCGAGCATAAGTTGCAACTGTGCGCCATCATTGGGCACATTGTCGGCTTCGCCTCGGATGAGGTCGGAACGACTCTCACGAATGCTGAAAATCTCTTCGGCAACCAGTTCTGCCTGTTTCGCCTTGCTGCCGGCCTTGAGCAGGTCGCTCGTCATCACGTCGGTAGGTTTGAACTTCAGGGAAGTAGACTTTGGGGATTGAGAAGGCATCTCAACAGACGGAGCGGGCAGTTCCGGCTTCTGGTTGATGGCCCAAAGGCAGCGGTCGTCGGTGAGATAGAAGGTGGGAAGGGCCGCCTTGTCGCTGAAATAGATATGATAAGTGCGGGCACTGTCGGCCTTAGCGACTCCACGGAGTTGAATCTGGGTGATTTCCCAGGAGACCTGGTCCTGCTGAGCCACATCCTTCAGGCCGAGATACTTCTCGGCATACATAGCGAACTCTCCGGCCACGACCTTGGTGCAGTGGGCAGAGACCTGGATCTGAATCTTGGTGATGGGCAGGCTATAGGTGAGACCATAATCGAAGTTGTCGCCGATGGTGACTTGCTGCACGGATTGTGCAAAGGTGGTGGTGGAGATGAATGCGGTGAGGACCGCGAGGGGGAATATTTTCATTGGAATCTTTATAATGAGGGCAGCTATAGATGGCTGCGACGGGACGCTTGGAACACATAGCAGCTAAACACGGCTACTGACGGGGACAACGAGGGCGACCGGGAGAGACACGGAGGACAACCAAGGGACGACCAGAGGACGTCGGGGTCTAATAAGAGGACGCAGGGCTCTGGAGGGAGAAGGGAGTGCGGTTGAGGATGCTACGGCCGAGAGTGACGGCATCGGCATATTCAATCTCGTCTCCTACACTGACGCCGAGGGCGAGGGTAGTGACCTTGAGGTGGGGGAAACGCTGGAGTTGGCGGAAGATGTATCCGTTGGTGAGATCGCCTTCCATAGTGGTGGAGAGGGCGAGAATCACCTCATTGATGGGCGTTTTTCCTTCGGCCTGGCTTTGGCGGATTCGCTCGACGAGGCTGTCAATCTCGAGTTGTTGGGGGCTGATGCCATCCATCGGGGAGATGAGACCACCGAGGACGTGATAGAGGCCCTGGAACTGACGTGTGGCCTCGATGGCCATCACTTCCTTGACATTTTCGACCACACAGACGGTAGCGGCATCGCGCTTGGGATTGGCACAAATCTGGCAAAGGTCGGAATCGCTGAGGTTGTGACAACACTTGCAGTAACGCACCTCCTTGCGCAGACGGATGAGCGATTCGCCAAGATGAATGGCACGCTCAGGCTCCAGACGAAGAAGATGGAGCGTGAGGCGAAGCGCCGTCTTACGACCGATGCCAGGAAGTTTAGAGAACTCGTCGATGGCGCTGGTCAGCAATTGTGAGGGATACTGTTCCATCAATATTTACCGTAATCTTTGCGCGCACGATCCATCGCACGCTGGTCTTCCTTATCCTTCATTGTGTCGCGCTTGTCGTACTGCTTCTTACCTTTGCAAAGGGCAATATCGAGTTTGGCAAGTCCCTTTTCGTTGATGAAAAGCCGAAGGGGGACAATGGTCAAACCTGGCTCCTTCGAACTGTTCTGCAGGCCACGCAATTCACGTCGAGTGAGAAGCAGTTTGCGGTCGCGATGGGCATTGTGGTTATTATAGGTGCCGTAGAAATATTCGGCGATATAGACATTCTTTGCCCAAAGTTCACCATGGTCGAAAAGGCAGTAGGAGTCGGTCAGACCGGCCTTGCCTGCACGCAACGACTTGATCTCGGTACCTGTGAGCACCATACCAGCGGTATAGGTATCGAGAATCTCATAGTCGAAGGTCGCACGCTTGTTGCGGATGTTGACGGCCGCGTTGCCCGCCCCTTTCTTCTTATTGTTGTTTGCCATAGTTCAATCAAAAACGTATGAATCGGCTCATCCCTGCAGGAACTGCAAGAGGTGCTGGATGAGACTGGGCGAGAAGAAGATGACGAGGAACGACATAAAGCCGAACAGCCAGCGCCTCTTCTCAGCCACACGAATATAGGTGTGCGAACCGTTCCAGGTGATATAGACAAGATACAACGCTATGAACTCGAAGAACCGGAAAGCGGGGAATACCGCCATCAGCATCTCGATAGCCATAAGGAAACTAGTGCTGTAGAACACGAAGTTGGTGAGTCGGTCCTTATCGGGATGGGGCAAATCGAAGATGTTGACAAGCATCGTCTTGATGAGCATCATTGCCAGATAGGGACCAACAAAATATGCCACGAGGACGGGAACCATCTTCGTCATACCGTACTGGAAGTCGAAACTCACCTCGGGGTTTGGGCTGCGCCAGCCGGCAAAGAGGAAGATGACAAGCGACATAATGCCCAACAGCGGATAGAAGTAGTTCCACAGCATATAGGCAGGCTTTGATTCCTTAGTCTCAGCATTGGCAAGGTAACTCCATGCCTGGTCGGACTGAGTAATCAAAGCAATCAGAAACTTGACTATGTATTTGAATTGGTTCAAGATTATTCTGTATTTTTCAAGAATTAACGAGTTAAAGAATTAGTCTTTGGAGAATCAAATAATTCGATAAATCGTGACAATTGACATTAGAGTCGTGAAAATCCCTTAGTCGAGCGAATGAACCACGAGACCAGAGCGGAGTTTGGGCTCGAACCAAGTGGTCTTGGGTGGCATGATGTTGCCCGAATCGGCGATGTTCATAAGTTGATCCATCGAAACTGGATAGAGGGCAAGGGCTACACGCATCTCACCGCTATCGACACGGCGCTTGAGTTCGCCAAGACCACGCAAACCGCCTACGAAGTCGATGCGCTTGTCGCGACGAAGGTCCTTGATGCCGAGGATACGGTCGAGAATGAGGTCGGAGGAGACGCTGACATCGAGCACGCCGATGGGATCGTTGTCGTTGTAAGTGCCCGGCTTGGCAGTCAGGCTGTACCAGCAGCCATCGAGGTAGAGGCTGAAGTTGTGGAGACGAACGGGATGATAGATCTCGGCGCCCATCTTTTCAACCACAAAGTTCTCGGCCACCTTGGCCAGGAACTCCTCGCTGGTAAGGCCGTTGAGGTCCTTAACCACGCGGTTGTAGTCCATAATCTTGAGTTGACCGGCAGGGAAGCACACTGCCAGGAAGAAGTTGTACTCCTCATCGCCCGTATGATTGGGGTTCTGGAGAGCACGCTCCTGCCCTACTCTGGCTGCAGCTGCGGTGCGATGATGTCCGTCGGCCACATAGAGATAAGGAATGGCAGCAAAAGCCTCGGTGATGGTCTGGATGGTGTCGGGATTGTCAATTACCCAGAACTCGTGGATGAAGCCCTCGGCAGAGGTGAATCGCTCAACGCTTGGACGAGCGGCAGTCTCACGGATGACGCGGTCGAGCACCTCGTTGTCAGGGAATGCAAAGAACACGGGCTCCATGTTGGCTGAGAGGCAGCGAACGTGCTTCATGCGGTCTTCCTCCTTGTCGGCACGAGTGAGTTCGTGCTTCTTGATGACGCCGTTGAGATAGTCGTCGACATTTGCAGCAACTACGAGACCATATTGGGTGCGACCATCCATGGTCTGGCTATAAAGATAATAATAAGGAGCAGGGTCCTGGACGAGCCAACCATTCTGCTTGAACTTCTTGAACTGCTCGACAGCGACATCATAGACCTTGGGGTCGTGCTCGTCGGCAATCGGGTCGAAATTTATTTCGGGTTTGATGATGTGATACAGTGACTTCTCATTGCCCTTGCACTCATCGTAGGCCTCCTGCGACGACAGAACATCGTAAGGACGTGAAGAAACGACGGGTGCCAACTCGGGTGATGGACGAAAACCTTTGAAAGGACGAACTTTTGCCATATTATCTAAGGGGTGTTTAGGGGTTCTTAGGGATACTAAGGAAAATTAAAGGACGTTACCTTTGGTATGTCTGGGGAGTAAAAGGGACGTTACATTTGATAAATATACGTTTTCTTCTTTTACTTCAGATATTTCTTGATCATCAGATTTACCTTGCGAAGGGACAAGGGATTGTTGAGGAGATAGCGGGCACCAAGTTGCTGGACACGCTTATGAAGTGCACGCTGTCCGTAATCATCGGTGATGATGATAGGGGTCTCGGGTGCCTTGTCATGCATATAGGAAATGAGGTCAAAGACCATCATTTGGCCCGGCAGACTTGAGTCGAGGAAGACGATGTCGGGATCAAGTCGGTCAAACTCCTCGCGGAACTCGTCGGTGGTAGCAGTCACGGTGACGTCAAAGAGGTGCTGGTTGCTGTACAAACTGGCATTGTCGCGCATGCCGATGAGGACATGGGGCAATGACGCACGGCTCTGGAGCAACTCTTCAGCCTCGGCATCGTGTTCGCGATTCAACTCGTCAAGCACATCCTCAGGCTTTTCTCCACTGTGGTCATCAATATGCTTGAACGACAACTGATTGGCTACCTTTCTCGCATCAAGAGGCAGGGTGATGACGTATTTCAATTTGCCCGTATCCTGCTGAATGACCTGCACATCGCCAAACAATCGCTTGGCCATAAGTCGGCAGACACTCAGCACAAGACCCGACTCGGTGTATGTAGTGTGCGTCTCGGCCTCGGTGGTACTCGTGCCCACACAGGTAACCGAGATGGCCAGTTCCTCCTTTGCCTGATCGATGACATAACTCATAGTGGTTGTGCCAGCCACCTGCGACTGGAACTGCGGGTTGATGAGATTGTCGAGTAGCAGGTCGAGGAGTTTCACATCGACGTAGATGACCTGGTTGTCGTAGAGGTTGGCGAAATAGAACTTCACACGATTGCCAGCCCTCAGCGAATAGACCTGCTGGAGTTCGGCAAGGTGTTCCCACAACACGAGAGGCCGCACGTCATAGCTGTCGGAGTGATCATTACCTCCGACGGTGAACTTGAACTTGTCGGTGAGTTCGAGCAGATGACTGACCTTATCCTTGAGCGAGGAAAGATGCATCAGCATATCCTCGGACTTCGAAATGCCGTCGGACGAAATGAAGAGATTGGCATTCTCGGCAAGATTGCGGAAGAAGACGCCCACCTCTTGGATGATACCCGTGGAATAGTCGAGTTGCTGACGCGCTTGCTGCAACTGATGCTCCTTCTGGTTGATGAGTTTCAGTTGTGCACGATAGCGCTGATCAAGATTGATGGCGATGCCGTGGACATAGGTGGGACGACCCATACGGTCGCGCTTCACAGTCTTGCCGCGAAAGCCATACCACTCGTATTCGCCCGAACTCTGTCCATCGGGTTTCAGTTCGGCAGCCACATTGATGCGGATGTCGACCTCAAACATCTTGTCGCTCTTGTAAAGGGGCGAAGTGTGACGCACGAGAACCTTCTGGATATCGTCGGGATGAACACGCTCGAGCATGGTGTCAAGCTTGATGTTCTTCTCCTTGTCGTCGAGCCATGGGGTATTCAACGAAGGTATCCCGAAGCGTACCTTGTGCTCCGGGATATACCATTCCCAAACGTATGTTTCACAATCGCTGAGGAACGGCTCGAATTCGTTGAACAATTTGGCCATCAATTTACGCGGAAGCGGTCGATGCCTTCCTTCAGATAGCCACAAGCCTGCTTGGCTGCGGCGATACCTGCGTTGCTGTTTGCCTCAGCTGTCTGTGCGCCACTCTTCTTGGGGGTGAAGAACACACGTGTGCCGTACTTGGCCACAAACTCATCGGCTGCACCTGGCTTCACGTCAGCAATATAACGGAAGTCGGGACGCTCGTCCATAAGTTTCATCAGACCAGCCTCATCGACAACCTCCTTGCGGGCGGTGTTGATCAAGCAGGCGTTCTTGGGCATATCCTTGAGCAGGTCGTAGTTGATGCTGCCGATGGTCTCCTTGGTTGCTGGGCAATGGAGGCTGACATACTGGCAGGTGCTATAGAGTTCGGCGAGCGAATCAACAGCCTTGACGCCACCAGCCTCAATCTGTTCGCGGGTGAGGAAAGGATCGTAGGCATAGACGTCCATGCCGAAGCCCTTTGCGACGCGAGCCACATTGCGAGCCACGTTGCCGAAAGCATGCAAGCCCAGGGTCTTGCCCTTGAGCTCGGTGCCGGCAGCACCGCTGAACTGGTTGCGGCACTGGAAAAGGAGCATACCGAAGACGAGTTCGGCAACTGCATTGGCATTCTGGCCAGGAGTGTTCATTGCCACAACGTTGTGGGCTGTTGCAGCAGCCAGGTCGATGTTGTCGTAACCAGCACCTGCACGAACCACAACGCGGAGGTTCTTGGCGGCTTCGAGCACCTCGGCATCGACTTTGTCGGAACGAATGATCATACCCTCGACATCAGCCACGGCATTGAGGAGCTGCTGCTTCTCAGTATATTTCTCGAGTTTTACCACTTCGATGCCAGCACCGGTGATAATCTCTTCCATAGCCTTTACTGCAGCTGCAGCAAAGGGCTTTTCGGTTGCAATAAGAATCTTCATTGACTTTGGATAATTGTATTCAAACAACGGAATAGACTTGGTTTCACGTCCGGGAGTCCCCAGGATGTTGGGGATATCAATCTTCTGAACGATGCCCATAACCTAAACTTAGATGGTAGCTTCAAACTCCTTCATGCAAGCGACAAGAGCCTCTACGCCCTCCTTTGGCATAGCATTGTAGAGCGATGCGCGGAAACCGCCCACTGAACGATGGCCCTTGATGCCTACCATACCACGCTCGGAAGCGAACTTGAAGAAGGCGTCGTTGAGCTCCTGGTACTCATCGTTCATCACGAAGCAGACGTTCATACGGCTGCGGTCCTCGGCAACGACTGTGCCACGGAAGAGTTTGTTGCGGTCAATCTCGTCATAAAGCATGGTCGACTTCTCGATGGCACGCTGCTCCAAGGCCTTGAGGCCGCCGAGTTCCTTGTACCACTTGAGGGTCTGAAGCACGGTGAAGATGGGGAGACATGGAGGCGTATTGAACATCGAACCCTTCTTGATGTGGGTCTGATAGTCAAGCATGGTGGGAAGACCTTCCTTGGTGACCTTGTCCTTCTTGATGATGACGATGGTAACACCTGCAGGACCTGCATTCTTCTGGGCACCTGCATAGATGCAATCATACTTGCTTACATCAACGGGGTGAGAGAGGAAGTCAGACGACATGTCGGCGCAAAGGGGCACAGCAACGTCGGGAGTCTCGATCATCTCGGTACCATAGATGGTATTGTTGGAGCAGTAGTGGAAATAGTCGACATCAGTTGGTACAGTGAAGCCCTTGGGGATATAGGTGAAGTTCTTGTCCTTGGAACTTGCTACAACCTCCACCTCGCCGACAAACTTGGCCTGCTTGATGGCATTGGAAGCCCATGTACCGGTCTCGAGATAAGCAGCCTTGGTCTTCAACAGATTGAGAGGCATCATATAGAACTGGAGGCTGGCGCCACCGCCGAGGAAGAGGACCTCATAGCCCTCCGGAACGTCGAGCAGCTCCTTAACGAGCGCATTAGCCTCGTCGACAACAGCCTGGAATTCCTTGGATCGGTGTGAGACCTCAAGGATAGAGAGGCCAGTGCCTGCGAAGTTCTGTACTGCCTTAGCGGTCTCATTGATTGCAAACGGACTCAGGATGGATGGTCCGGCATAGAAGTTGTACTTTTTCATACTTTTAAGTTTATTGTATGTTTGATATTGTCAATATAAAAAGTAGTTTTAGGGGTTTGTATTGACGCGCAAAAATACGAAACAAATTCGAGATTGTCAAGTTTTTTCGAATAATATTGAGAAAATGGGGGAAAAATGAATATTTTTAGCCACTATTTATTTGAATCTGTCACCCCAAAATGCCGAAAGTTGCGCCTTCAATCTGTCTTCTTGTGCATTAGGCTGAGGATGATAGAATAACGACTGCTGCATTCCTCCCTCAGCGACAAGGGCATCGGGCAGATACTGCTGATAGGCGAAGTGGCCGGGGAAGTCGTGGGCATACATATACCCCTTGCCATAACCCTCCTGTGCCATCAGTTTGGTGGGCGCATTGCGCAAATGAAGGGGCACAGGCAGATTGCCCGTCTCGCGCACCTTCTGCAAAGCAGAATCGATGGCAAGGTAGGAGGCGTTGCTCTTGGGCGAAGAGGCAAGATAGACGCAGGCCTCGGCCAGGGGGATACGTCCTTCGGGCCACCCGATCTTCTGCACGGCATCGAAGGCAGCATTGGCAAGAAGGAGTGCATTTGGATTGGCCAGACCGATGTCTTCGCTGGCCGAAATGACCAGACGACGGGCAATGAAGACGGGGTCCTCCCCTCCTTCGATCATGCGGGCCATATAGTAGATGGCAGCATCGGGGTCGGAGCCACGGATTGACTTGATCATGGCCGACACAAGGTCGTAGTGCATCTCGCCATCCTTGTCGTAGGCCATCGGATTGGCCTGGAGTTTTTCAGCGACAAGGGCATCGGTGATGACAATCGTGGGTTCCTCTTTCGAAGTGCCTGCCGACTCGTCGTCTTCATTATCAGCTGCTTCGTCGTCGTCATTGTCATCGGCATAGTCGAAATCATCGTCGGCATACTCGCCGCAAACGAGGTCGAGGATATTCAGGAACTTGCGGCAGTCGCCTCCCGCATAGCGCAACAGGGCGCTGGTCTCCTTCACCTCGACTTTTCGCTTCGAGATGACAGGGTCTTCCTTCAGGACACGCTCCATGAGGCCAAGCAGGTCATCGTTGCTGAGCGGCTGGAGGGTATAGACCTGGCAACGGCTCAGCAAGGGGCGAATCACCTCGAACGAAGGGTTCTCGGTAGTGGCACCGATGAGCGTGACGACACCACGCTCGACTGCATCGAGCAGCGAATCCTGCTGCGATTTCGAGAAGCGATGGATTTCGTCGATGAAGAGGATGGGCGAAGCATTGGGCAGGAAGAAACGATCCTTCTTGGCTCGCTCGATCACTTCGCGCACCTCCTTGACACCACTGCTTACGGCAGAGAGCGTGTAGAAAGGCAGATCGAGGGTCTGGGCAATGATTCGTGCCAACGTGGTCTTGCCGACGCCAGGAGGTCCCCAGAGGATGAACGAGGCGATGCGTCCGGATTCAATCATCCGACGCAGCACAGCGCCCTGTCCCACAAGGTGCTTCTGTCCGATATATCCGTCGAGGCTCTTTGGCCTCATTCTTTCTGCTAAAGGGGTCATTGTTGTTTTTTGTTTTTAAAATCCCTTGCCTTATTGATATCCAGCGACATGATGAAGGCGGCACCACGGCAGGTCATATCGTCGAAGCCGACAGCGACGCCGAATTTCCAAAAGCGGAAGAGGTCGATGCCATACTGCAGTTCCCAATGCGGACGATGGGTGGGAACCTTCACTACGTGGGCCTGCACATATTCCTTGAGGAACATCCCATTGCGGGTGAGCCAGGTGAGCAGCATACGGTCGGATGCCCATTGGACATGGCCTTCCATCCAGGAGCGGTCGGTGGAGAGTTCGTAATTGTCGAGCAAAACGAAACGCGACAGCGCATTGTCCTTCTGCCACCAGAATCGCGAGGCGTCGAGGTGATGCCAATCGGTAAGGCTGAGGTCGCCGTGCTTGTAGATGGCACCTCCACTGACGAGATAACTCAGTTCATCTTCGCCGCGCGAAAGGTTGTTGTCGCCACTGATGCGCAGGTCGAACGATGCAAAGTGCCATTTGCCCATACCCAGGTCGGTGAGCAGCGAGAAGCGCGGATAGGACGAACGGCTCAGGCAGGTCATATCGTCAAAGACCACATGCTGCTGGCCAAACTGGTAATTGAACTCCAGGTTGAGCAGCGCCATGTCGCCGTCGGTCTCCCCCTCGTAGAGCATCAGTTCGCTGGCGGTCTTGCCTACCCTCAATCGGGGCACATTGTCCTGGCCATGCGTACCGAAGATGGTGGTCAACTTATGATTCTCCATCTCGCGACGACGTTCCCAGGCAAGGTGCATCCTTACGTCAAGGTCGTTGCCAACGGGGAATGCCAGGCGCAAACCGGCATCGGTGCGTTCGAGCAGCTTGTTATGGTTCCATCCGAAGATACCTGTTGCAAGCAGCGACTGCGACATCGGCATCGTTGGGTCGTGGTCGTAGTCCTCGGTATGACGTCCTCCATGCAGTTCGACCATCACGGCAAGTTCGACGGGGGAATACCAGCGCAAGGCGCCTTTGGCAAGCCAGGCTTCACGGCTCACTGCCCAACGCACAGTCTCCTCCACCTCAAAACGCTGACGTGAGGGCGACATATAGCCGAAGATGGCATGGGGACCGAAACTGTAGCCATCGACGAAGTTCATCACCGAAAGGTCGTTGATGCCGTCGGGGATCTCCATATACCATTGGCTGCTGGCTGTGCGTGTCATTCCTCCATCGTAGAGCATCTTCCACCATTTGATGCCCTCCTTGGGTCTGACGCGTGGGTAGCGAGGGGTATGCGACTCCGAAAAAGCAGTAGTCTGCCCCCAGGCTACCACCGGCAGCAGAAAGAGCAGACTACATATTATAAAAAATGGATATCGTTTCACAGCGTGTTCATTCGTTCGTTTGCATTACGCATCAAAAAACACCTTTCCGCTGGCATCCTCGGGTCGTTCGACACCCGGATATTCCGAACAGAAGTGATTCCTCAGCCTTTCGAGGTAACGCTTTGCCTCATATTTGGCCATAGGCAGATCGTGCATCAGGTAATTGCCGCAGGTGGCCGGTGTGGTGCCGGGAACCTCGTCGTCGTAGTCACGCACATATTCGAACGCGCCGATCATCAGTTGCCGAACTTCTTCACAGGAATAATTTCCCTTCATGATGAGGTAGTTGCCGGTCAGACAACCCATCGGCCCCCAATAGATGATGTTCTCCTTCCAGCCATCGAGGTTGCGCAGATAGGTTGCTACAAGATGCTCGATGGTATGGATGGCCGCAGGATTGAGACACGGCTCATGGTTGGGCGCAGTCATACGGATGTCGTAGGTGGTGATGACGACACCCCCCGCCTCGTCCTGACGGCTCACGTAGATGCCAGGCTGCAGGTTGGTATGATCGACGGCGAAACTGGGGATTAAATCCATAGGTTTAGTGTGCTGCTGCGAATTCGTTGAGGAAACGCTTGTCATTCTCGGAGAAGAGGCGCAGGTCCTTCACGCGGTACTTGAGGTTGGCGATACGCTCAACGCCCATGCCGAAAGCATAGCCGGTGTAAACCTTCGAATCGATGCCGCAAGCCTCGAGGACATTGGGATCGACCATGCCGCAGCCCATGATCTCGAGCCAACCGGCACCCTTGCACATCGAGCAGCCCTTGCCACCACACAACGTACAACTTACGTCCATCTCAGCCGATGGTTCGGTGAATGGGAAGTAGCTTGGACGAAGACGAATCTGGGTGTTTGGACCGAACATCTCGACAGCAAACTGATGGAGCACCTGCTTGAGGTCGGCAAACGATACATCCTTGTCGATGTAAAGGCCTTCGACCTGATGGAAGAAGCAATGTGCACGTGCCGAAATGGCCTCGTTGCGATAGACGCGACCTGGACAAACCACACGGATAGGTGGCTTCTGCTGGTTCATCACACGAACCTGCACCGAAGAGGTGTGGCTGCGCAGTACGACGATTGGGTCCTGCTGCACGAAGAACGTATCCTGCATATCGCGTGCCGGATGATCGTCGGCAAAGTTGAGCGCGCCATAGACGTGCCAGTCATCCTCCACCTCGGGTCCCTCGGCAATCGAGAAGCCCATGCGGGCGAAGATGTCAACGATCTCCTGACGAACAAGGCTCAGGGGGTGACGTGTGCCCACCTCGTCGGGATAAGCAGGACGAGTCAGGTCAATATTCGTATCGATGTGGTCTTCCGACTGATATTCTGCCTTGAGGGCCTCGATCTTCTCGGTAGCAGCAGCCTTCAATGCATTCAGCTTCTGACCAAGTTCGCGCTTCTGGTCGGCAGCCACATTGCGGAACTCTGCCATCAGGCCAGTGATCTCGCCCTTCTTGCTAAGATACTTGATACGCAGCGCCTCAATGTCTTCTGCGTTGTTTGCCTTCAAGGCCTGAATCTCGGCCATCATGGCGTTAATCTTCTCTATCATATATGCAGTTTTTATATTTTTTCTTGAAAAATGCGCGGCAAAGATAGTTAATTTTTTCCAAATAGTGAAATTTTCACGATATTTTTTGTATTTTTGCAGCGAAAAATCAACGAATCGACAACATCATGAGCCAAAAGAGCCAACATATATTACAACGCGTCGCCGAATTCATCACCCGAAACGAGCTTCTTCCTCCTAGGGATTGGAAGGGAAAGGAAGGGATTTTAAGGGATGATAAGGGACGAGTGTGCACTGAGTCCGAGACCTCGAATAACCCCTTTGTGTATATTGGGTTAAGTGGAGGGGGCGACTCCGTAGCCCTGCTGCACATCCTGCACACATTGGGCTACAAGTGCAAGGCATTGCATTGCAACTTCCACCTTCGTGGAGCCGAATCGGACCGCGACCAGCAGTTCTGCGAAGCGCTCTGTGCCTCACTCGGCATTCCCCTGGAGGTTCGCCACTTCGACACCTTTGCATATATGGAGCAACACCATCTCTCTGTCGAAATGGCAGCACGTGAACTTCGGTACAATTGGTGGCAAAGCCTCACCGATGGTGAGGGGTTAAGAAAGGTTAAGAACAGTTCGAATAGTTCGAAAGGCTGTTTGCCCCCCTCGAACCCCTCGAACCTTTCGAACCCCTCGAACCCTTCATCCCCCACCCTTGTTGCCCTCGGTCATCACCAGGACGACAGCATCGAGACGATGCTAATGAACCTGATGCGAGGCACAGGCATCCATGGGATGACAGGCATCGTGGCCCGAAATGAAGCAAGACACATCATCCGTCCCCTCCTTTGCCTCAGCCGGCAGGACATCGTCGATTATTTGAGCGAGAATGGCTTGAGTTACGTCATCGACAGCACCAATGCCGAAAACGAAACGTTGCGCAACCAGATTCGCAACCAGCTCCTCCCCCTGATGGAGCAGATGGTTCCACAGGTGCGACAAGGCATCGCTCGCACAATGGAGCACCTGCAGGGCACCGAATGGTTTGCCGATCGCTACCTCGGGCTCTTCGAAGCGCTGACCGAACACCATAGCCAATGGGGCATCGAATGGGACGAACTGAACATCGCCAAGGCAGCACGACAATTTCCCGAGCATCTCGAAGACTATCTTCACGAATGGTCGGCCGAACACACCATCCCTTCGCGCACCCAGGTCGTTCACACACCCAAACTGCTCTATACAATGCCTTTCGACGAGCAGGAACTGGATAGCCATCGCCCCCAACTCACATTCGAAGAGAAGACACTCGACGCCCCGATGCGACTGGTGCCTCGTCCTTCGTCGCCTTTCGAAAACACTTTCGATGCCGACACCCTCACCCATCCCCTCACCTTGCGCCGATGGAAGGAAGGCGACCGCATTGCCCCATTAGGTATGAAGGGACGGACGCGCCTCATCTCCGACCTCTTCACCGATGCCCACTACAGCCCGATGCAGAAGGCCACAACCTGGCTGCTCTGCGATGCCACGGGCGACATCGTTTGGGCAATCGGGCTGCATATGAGCGATCGTCACAAGGTCTCCCCTGCGACGAAAAGAATCATTAAAATAAGAGTCACTCCTTCTTGATGATCACCGTACCATTGCAGGCCGACGACACCGCCTTTCGGAATGCAACCCATTGCTCGAAAAGTTCGGCGGAATAGACTCCACTCTTGATCTTGAACGTGGTGACAAGTTTCACTTCGTTGCCTTCCACTTGGCTTTCCAACGTATAACTGCCGAACTCCGACATCACAACCTGAGTTTTCGGAACCGACTCGATGGCATAGCCTTCGGGCAGCACCATCGTGATGCTGTCGGTCGAAGTGTATCCCACATTCTCCAGGTCTATCACGTGCGCCTGTTCCTTCGGGTTGCGAAGTGCCGAATACGGATGGATGGAGAACGGGATGAAGATACGCGACCCGCTCACTCGTCCATAGCCTGTGCTCGTGGCCTCCATATTGAAGAACAGCTGCTTACCTTCCGACTTGATGTTCAGTTCGGAGATTGACGCCTTGGGCATTCTGAACGATTCGAGGATGGCCTTGCGCTGTTCGCTTGCACTCATCAGCGCCAATGGCAGGTCGTGTTCGAAGCAACGGTTCTGTTCCACACCCTGCCAGCTTACGGCCGCATTTCCATTTGCCTCGAGGGCGATTCGAATCTTATTGTCCTCGGTGTTTTCCTCATCGGGAATGACCGGCACGCGGGTCAGCTTGCCGCCATCGGCAGTGATGAGCAGCGCCTCGTGGCCCGCCCAGTTGGAGGGTCGGTAGTCGAAGGGAACACGCGGATTGGTGCATTCCACCCAAAGCGTATCGCCCGGCAAAGGCACGTGCGCAACCACGTGATTGAGTTGGCTGAAACTCGGGAAGTCGGGGAACAGATCCTTGTATTCGGTCGAGATCAGGGCATAATGCGCAGGAATACCCACTTCGCCAAGCAAGGCGCAGAAGTAGTTGGTCAATGCCTTGCAGTCGCCCATTCCCTTCTTCACCACGTCATCGACGGTCATCGTCTGATAGCCGCCGATACCCAGTTGGATGCTGATATATCGCGTATTTTCGCCCATGAACTGACGCAGCACGCGCACCTTGCTTCGGTCGGAAGTGCAGGTGTCGGTCAGGGCATGCACCTTCTGTCGGATGACTTCGGGCAGGATGTCACGTCCCTGCTGGAGGTTATAGACCCATTTGCCGAAGGTTTCCCAGTTGGTCATGTCGCAGGGATAACCTTCCATCGTGAACGAAAGTGGCGAAAACACGACGGCGGGCACCTGCTCGTCCAGATCCTGGGCATAGGTGTAGCGTTTCACGGCAGGCAGGTTCTCCAGCTTGAATTCCGTGATCTTCCTGCCGCCTTCCTCACGTGTCACGACTTCGGGTTCGAAGTTGCGTGCATGCCATCGCATGGTATTTTCGGGTGTCGCGATGAAGCGATAGCTCGCCTCGCGCACATCCACCTCATACCTTGCCTGGGGAGCGAACGGAGGATAGGCGCGAAGCCCGCCCGTGAACTTCTCCTCCCATTCGTAGGTCACGGTGACGGGATAGGAAATGGGACTGTACTGATAATAGTAGAAGAAGTCGTCCGACTTGAACTCAGTGGAATACTCGCTTCGCGTCAGTTCGCTTTTCTTGATCTTCTTGATGACCTTGCCCTGTGCATCCGCGACCTCTCCGCTGAAGCGGCTCAGGTCATCACCAGGGCCGCACCAGCAGTGGAAGATGGCAAGGTCGTCGCCATGTGCATTGTGAATCACGATCACACGACGCTCGCGCAGGGTAGCAGTCTTGGCGCCGGTACATTCGAATTCGGTGTTCGACTCCACGATTGTAGCCACCTGCGCATCAGCGTTTTGCAAAATCAGGCATCCGCCCACAAGCAAAGAGAACAGAAGTCTTCTCATGGCTGCTTCTTCAAAACTATCATCTCGCCGAGCTTCAGCTCAGCCGTGGCCCAGAAGTCACGCAGATAGGAATAATTATCGGTGTCGTAGAGCAAGGTCTTGCGACTGTAATTATAGTTGATCACAAGCGTATTGCCCGATTGGCGCACTCGCATGCGGGCATTCATATCCTCGTTGGGCATCACCAGCGTGAACGACGAAGGCAGCTCCTCTACCACATAGCCCTCGGGCAGGGTGAGCTGGATGGTTTGACGATTCATCGTATTGTACATGAATTCGACGGGCAGGTCACGCGTTTCGGCCTTGAAGGGGTTGGTCGCATCGATGAAGAGGAACGGGTTGAGGTAGATGTGCTCATCGTCGGTGTTGAGACTGCGGCTGAACGTGAGGTTCTCCCTCACCTCGTCGCTGTTCGAATCAATACCGGTCAGTTCAAACGAGTCGATCTCGACATTGTTCGAAGTGGCAAAATGCTCGACATAGGCGACGCTGTCGGTCACGTCACGATAGATGTCTCGATAATGACCTGCAGCTATGCCGTGATAGACGGCGTTGTAGTTGCCCTGCAGCATTCCGTCGGGAGTGACAGTAGCCTTGGCCAACGTGATGACCTTGCCGTCGCAGCAGTTGCGCAGATCCACCCAGCTGGCGTTGCCTGCCTTGTTGAGCATTCGTCCGCGGTCTACCAGTTCATTGGCCGTCAGGGTGCCCACAGGATAACCCTTGGCGGCAGCATCGACATAGAACACCGTGCTGTCGGCAGCGTCGGCCACAGCCAGCACCATCGTATTCAGTGCAGCCACACTCGCATGGGCATAGGGCAGACGTCCCTTGGTCCTGCGGCTCAGCACTACGGGGCTGGCCGTGATTCCTGCATCACGCAGCATGCTCATCAGCGCGAAGTTGAGCGTGCAGCTGTTGGCCGTACCCTCCTTCTGCAGTTTCCTGGGCGAAATGCTGTAGAGACCATAGCTCTGGTCCCAGGTATAATAGGCCAGCAGCAGGTCGCGGAGCTTCTCGGTCTTCTCCTTGGCTGTAAGTCCATCCAGCTTGAGGTCGGCTTGCTCCTTTGCCAGCGGGTTGTCCATGTTGAAGTACTTTCCGAAGTCCTCATCGCCCATCATCATCTTGTCAACGTCCTCCCATGTGCTTTGGAAGTTCTTGTAGTAGGAGCCGGTGATGTTGATCGAACGCAGGTCGTGCTCTACCTTGGTCATGAAGTCATCGACGCACCAGATGTAGTCATCGTCCTTGACCGCAGGCAACTCTTTTCCTTCGAAATGATTGACGGTGGCAGCACAGGTCAGCAGTCCTCCGGGCAGAACCGCCTTGAAGGTGTCGTCCTTGCGCGAGCCGGTGATCGTAGCGCGGCCATGCATCGCGGTGTTGAAGTTGAACCACTCGGGGATGGTGATGGTGTATTCGGTGAAGAACACGGGCATGGCGCACTGGGCATCCCAGTCGGAGATGGTATAGATGTAGGGGCTCTGACGCTGGAACTCGTATTCGATCACCGTGCCGACCTTGACGTTCGGGATCGAGAACTTCACCTGGCTGTAGTATTTGTCCACGCGCTCCTTGCTCTTGAGGTCTCCGGTGAGTTTCGAGCGCACTACCTTGCCGTCCTCCAGGTTGTAGGCCGAACCCTTGACGCCCGAGATGCGGTCGCCGTTCGACGAACCCTGCGGATCGTAGAACACTATCGTCACATCGGCAGCCGAAGCGCCCTCGGGCTTGAGGACCTTCACACGTTCCTTCACGCGATAGACCACCCAAAAGTCATCGACCATGAAATCGAACTGCACGTCGGTATTGCTGTATAGCTTCACCGCATCCGCATCGGGATCGGGGGCATAGACGGTCATCGACATCTCCTCGTCGGTAGGCTTGCCGAACTTCTTGTTTACATCCAGTGCCACAACTTCCATTGAAGGGATGAGAGCAAGCAGAATCAAGGAAATTTTGAAAGATGAGACATTTACTGACATACTACAGAAAAATTAATGTTAATTCGTTGTTGAAATCTATTTTTACACGAATGTTCATAAATTGATCACGAATTGGTCATAAATTTTATTTTTGAAGTATGACGGTCAGAACAATAATAATTCATGATAAATTCGTGTGATAATTCGTGTTAAAAGAAAAGTAATTATTGTTCAGTTTTCTTGAGCACAATCATTTCGCTGCACTTCGACTCAAGCTTCGACCAGAAGTCGCGCAACGAGGGATAATACTCATTGGGATACAACATGGATTGGCGGTTATAACTGATTTGGATATTGAGTTTCCGGCCTGCCAGACTCGTCATTATGCGGCAGTTCATGCCGCCGTCGGTCATCTTCACCTGGATTGATTGTGGCAATTCCTCCACCTCATAGCCTTCCGGCAAATCAATCTGGATGACGTGGCGTTCACGCACGGCATAGGGGAATTCGACGGGCAGGACACGCTCCTCGGCCTTGAAAGGTGACTCCATGTCGGCGAACAGGAATGGATTCAGATAGATGTGTTCTCCATCATTCTCGCAGGAACGTGAGAATCTGATGTTCTCCCTTACCACCGGGCCGTACCCTTTGACATCGCTGACATGGTAATCCTCAATCTCCACCTTATTGCGATTGGCAATCTTCTGGACAAAATCCGTGCTGTCCTTTGTCGTAAAGAAGTTGCGACGGAACACGACCGAGGAATTGTCGTGATAATCCACATCACGTGTCCCCTCCAACCGGCCATCAGCCGATAGCATTCCCCTCGAGAACGAGGAAATCTGGCCGGCGCTGGCATGAGTCAGGTCAACCCATTCGGCCGAGTTCTCACCTCGAATCACGCGGGCTCGCTCCACGAGCAGATTGTCGGGCAGCACACCCACGGGACAACCTGGGGCAGCAGCATCGATATAGAACGGTTCGCCATCTTCGCCGATCACCTGCAGGCACATCGTGTTGAGCGACTCTCCACTGGGATGCAGCTGGGGCAGACGTCCGCGCGTACGACGGCTCATCACGACGGGATAAGCCTGGATGTTGGCATCGCGCAGCATGCTCCTCAGGGCAAAGTTCAGCGTGGCACTGTTGGCCGTACGTTCCTTTTGCAGTTTTCGTTCCCCGACGGCATAGATCCCGAAGTTGCCATTCCACGCGAAGTTGTTCTTCAGCAGTTCCCTAAGCCGGGCGGTGCGCTCCCTCACTGGGAGGGTGTCGGGTAGATTGAGGGCGGCCTGTTCCTGTGCCAATGGATTGTTCATCTTGTAGAACTTGCCGAAGTCCTCATCCTGCATCAGCACGCTATCGACCTTCTCCCATGTCGTCGTGAAGCGTCTGCGCCCGCTGTTGGGGAATTCTATCCAGTTGAGGTCATGCACCACCTTTGTCAGGAAGTCCTCCACGCAATATACCCAGTCATCATCCTTGACCACGGGCAGACGGGAGCCGAAGAACTTGTTCACGCCAGCCTGTACCGTAGCCGAACCCTTCGATGTCGCGAATGTGAATGACGTGATGTCAACATCCTGGTCGAGCAGGATGATACCGCTGTTTTCGACATGGAAATTGAACCATGCAGGAATCACCAGGGTGTATTCGGTGTAGAAGACGGGCATCTCCTGGCTCTGGGCATACCAGTCGCTGATGGTGAAATAATAGTCGCTGTGGCGTTCGTATTCATATTCGATCACCGACCCCACCTTGACATTGGGGATCGAGAATTTCACCTGGCAATACTTTTCGTTGATGCGCTCCTTGCTCTTCAGGTCATTGGTCATCTTCGAACTCACTACCTTGCCGCCTTCCAGGTTGTACGATGTGGCCTTGATGCGCGACACGCGTTCATCGCGCGTCTCCTTCGCAGGGTCGTAGAAGACCACCTTCACGTCACCCTGCTCAATGCCTTCCGGCTTAAGGATTTTGATGCGCTCCTTTACCTTATAGACGATTCCGAAATTATCACCCACCTGTTCAAACTTTGCTTCAGTGTGGCTATATAGAATCACGGCCGCAGCTTCGGGGTCATCCTCATATACGGTCATCGACATCTCCTCTGAGGTAGGAGCACCGAACTTCTTGTTCACATCCAGGGCCACAACTTCCAATGGCAGGATGAGAGAAAGCAGAATCAAAAGGAAATGCTTCATTGTACTCTGAAAGAAAAAAAATAAGGTAAATTAACTCGGCAAAGATAATGACAAATGCCGAATCATGGAATCAAATGCATGAGATAATCCTTTTTTCCCAAAAAATCTTCCATCAAATTTGCCGAAATGACACTTGAACTTTGAATTTGGCATAAAATATTGCCAATAAATTTGGAGAAATGTGCATTTGTGCGTATCTTTGCAGCGAAATCCATACAATTATCTGACCTGTCATGAAAATACGACTCTCTCTCTTGTTCTTCCTTCTGTGCTCCACCCTCTCGGCACAGCGAGCCCTGTTTCCCGACTCGGTAGGAAACATCAGCCCCGTTCCCATCAGGGAAATCGTGGAGACCGATCCCTACCAGCGGCAGTTCTCTCTCTCCTGCACAAGCAAGCTCGACAACAAGCCCCTGGTGCTCATCCCCGACAATGCCATCGGCTACCAGCTGTCCTCTCGCGGAATGTATGTCAGCCACACCTTTGAATATGCCGGCGAAACCAAGCATCTCTTCCTGCATCGCGTCGGCACCTATCAGGACAGCCTCTTCTTCTTTGTCTATTACGACGACGAGGCCGCGCGCCATCCCATCTATTACGTGCAGAAGAACGGCGAAAAGCAGCTCTACCCGCTGGCCGACGATCCCGCCACGGGCTATGTCTCGCCCCTTCACACCCTGCTGCTCTCCTATCCCATCGCCCAGGATCCCGAGGCACGAGCCTATTTCGACCACCTTCCTCCCACGCCCGAAGCCTTCCAGGATGCCCATCGCCTTGCCCTGTCGGGCTATGCCTCCCACGTGCCGCGCTTCAAGTGGGGCGTGCACCTCGCCCTCCCTTTGACCAAGGTGCTCGCCGAGGGCTACACGATGGACTTCGCCGTGAGCGTCGCGCCAGGCGTCTTTGCCGACATTCCGCTCCTGTTCGGGCTATCCTATCACCCCGAACTCACATTCGAGAAATACGCTGCCAACGGCTCCCTCTCGTCCGAAACGGCGCTCTATAGCGACGTCGCCTACAACGTCACCTTGCTCTCGTTGCCCCAGATGCTTCGCTACACATCCATCACCCGGCCGTCGCGCGTGCTGCCCTATTACGAACTGGGAGCACAGGCTTCCTTCAACCTCAGGCGTTCGATGGACTACAGATACTTCCGTCGGGACTTCCTCGACTATATCGACTATCACAACGCCATCAATTTCCTGAAGGAAGAGGTTGGCGAGGAGTCCATCCCCGCCGTCTCGTTCGCCGTTCTGGCTGGATTTGGCGTCGAATGGCAGTATTCGCGCCGTCATTCCATCTATTTCTCGGGCCGATTCATCTGGGAATTGGGCCACGTCGGCCGCATCGGCGGTATGCTGCAGGTCTCCTATAACCTCTGATCGTCCAACCTTCGAAGAAGAATAAACCATTTTGACAAGGAACACCACTATGAAAACTAATTGGTTTCTCTCACTCCTCGTTCTTTCAGCAGCGCTCCTCACGGGATGTGCCGATGCCGAACTGACCAGTTTCCCGCAGCTCCATATCGCCCTGAAGATGTCGCTCGTCGATGACAGTCCGCATTATGAGGTGATTGTCGAAAACGCTTCGGGCATCAGCATCCAGGAAATGGGCATTGTCCAGAGATATCAGGACAAAAATACTAATCATGAATACAATAGCGCATCGCGCATCGACATCTTCACGATCCATGCCTTCGAGCCCTACACCTACACCGACACGGGCCTGAATGTCTACGCCAACGACGTCATCACCGCCTGCGCCTTCATCCGCACCGAACTCGGCACTTTCCGCAGCGACGAGCAGACCTTGGTTGTCCCCGGCACCAACGCCATCCAGATCGAGTCGGCACGTTTCGACTTCGACGAGCCGACGGGCAACAAGGGTACACTGCGCGTCTTCGGCAGTAACTTCTCCACATCGGGCGGTGCCATCTCCATCAGCGGCGCCGAGGGCCTCGACACCAGCGGAGCAAGGTTGAAATGCTATCACGACAGCATCGTGGCAAGTGGCGTGAAGTGCAACGTCTATGGCACCTACAGCCTGAAACTCAGGCAATATGCTGCTTACTACCCCATTGAGGTTAATGTCAAGGGCTTGCAGATCGACGGCATCTCATCGCAGCACATCAATCTCGGCGAGACGTTCACCATCTACTATTCCAACGCCGACCCCGATGGGAAATATTCGTTCTGCTCCGAAAAATGGGTATTCTCCACCTACACGCAAACGATTTACCAGGACAAGGACAGTGCCGTGATACTTCCTGTCCCCAGTGATCCGGAGCGAATCACCAGTAAGACCTTCCGTATCGAAGGCTACGACGGCAACCGCGGCATCAAGATTCCATCGGAATTTGATTTGACCATTGAGCGTAAACCCTGGGAAAAATGGGGCTCCTGTTACGGGAATTCCAACTGTCGTGTCGGCAAGTACATCTGTTCGACCGATGGAGAGAGGATTTACGGATACAATCTCGAAACCCTCTGGGTTGACTTCCAGCCAAGGATCAACCCCGCTATCGGCATCGTCGGCTACAGAATGCTGTCTGTTGACGACAGGTACGCCTACATCTGGTACTGGTCATGGTCCTCCGTCAAAGGCTACCTCCGCCGCTACGACACCCAGGAACGCAAGTGGGAGGACGTCACCTCGCTGAAGTGGGAGGAGGACCCCACGCTGACCTATCCTGAGCCGAAGGCGTGGTTCGAGGACGAGAATACATTCCGTATGTTCTTGATGGACAAGCTCTACACCTACCATCTTGACACCGGCTCCTGGGGCAACACAAAGTACATCTCACCGAGCGGCAACAGCGAGGGCTTGAGGCTGACCAGTGATTGCCAGATGTGCGGCACCTACAAGGGCTATGTCTATTTCGGACTATCGGGCAAGGTCTATCGCTATCCTGTGGGGGACCCCTTGGACGTCTCTTACGTCGGCAAGCCCAACCTACCGCTCACCAAGCCTTTCGCCATCCGGAACGACACCTTCTATTTCGAATATCAGTCCTATGATTTTTATTCCAATGATTATTTCGTGTACCTCTATAAGATGCCAATGTCGTCGCTGCTCGACGGCACCAACCAGATCACCTGCATCGGCTGTCCTGATGGCATCGACTACCGCACGAAAGTGAATCTCCACGAAACGGATACTCATTATCTGGTTACTCTCAATGGAACGGTGAAGGCGATGAAGAAATGATGAAACAAAAAAGAAAAAAAATTTTTAAATCATATAATAGGCTTTGAAACGATACGTTCAAAGCCTTGATTTTCAACGAGTATATCGAATCTGCATCTTGAAGATTTGCTCAAAAAATTTTTTTCTTTTTTTTTTCATCAAAAAGTCTGCGCGCGTATATATATTTATATATATGTATTATATATGTATATATATTTATAATAATATAAGATAACAACAACCCCCTAAACTTATTTGTCCCCCAAACAAAAAATAGAAAAAAAAAAAAAATAAAAAAATATTTCGTGGGGCTGTATGCATTGTTATCGTCTAAATTAAGTATGTAATTAATTGATTCCCAAGGCTTATTCAGTTTTTGAACAAGCATTCTCCTAACTTGTTATGTTTCTTCAAAAATTTTTTTTTGCAAAATAATTGGAGAAAATACTATCACGGCCGACAGAATGCTTCCTCATTTCGCGCAAGTATCGTGACGGGCGACAGAGTACTTTTTGCTACGAGATGGAGCACTCTCACGGCCGACAAAGTACCTTATGCTGCAGGATGGAGCACTATGACGGGCGACAGAGTACTTGCTACAACTGCAGAAACACTACGACGGCCGACAGAGTACTTCCGCATTTTGCGCAAGCATCGTGACGGCCGACAGAGTGCGCGATACTACAGGAAAGAGTACTCTCACGACCGACAGAATACCTTATGCTGCAGGATGGAATACTATGACGGCCGACAAAGTACATTATACAACTTCGGAAACACTCCGACGGCCGACAGAGTACTTCCGCATTTTGCGCAAGCATCGTGACGGCCGACAGAATATTCAAAGTGATTATTATAGATTATTGGTACAATTGGAAAATCTTTTTTTCTTTTTTTGTTTTTTCATTTTTATTTGTCAAGACATTCCCCAAAACCTTACTTGCTGGCCAATCTCTTGGGAGTTTGAATTTCACGCTCACCTCCACCTCATCCATCTCTAGTAGTATTAGAAATCTTTCTCGATGAAGTAAACGGGTTCGGTGAAATAAAGTCCCTCTTTCTTGTCTTCGTCCCTGAGCATGTAATCGACGAAAGCATTCTCGTCGGCACGCCAAAGGATTTTGTAAATCCTTGGGTTACTTTCATTAGTGTCGCTGTCGGCATCACCCTCTTTTTCTTTTGAATCTGAATCGTCGGTTCCTCCTAAATCAAACAATCGGCCTGCTCCTTCATAAATCATGCGTCCAATCTGGGAACATCTGAGGTAGTAGAGTTCTCCATTAGGGTTATCCAGATGTTCGGAACACATTGATGCAAATAGGTTTGCAGCAAGGCTTGCCGGATGCTTTTCAAGCGTTTCTTCACAGACTTTGAGGAGCTCCTCGTATTTCTCATTTCGCAGAAGGCTGTCGGCGTTGATGTCCCAAAGCTGTGTGCTGTTACATTCTGGAGTAAGCGCATGTCCGAAATAGACGATGCTGAGATCGCGCAGACTCATTCTTGGATCTCCTTCAATAAACCTTTTCTCGATGTCGCGATAGTCTGCTTCATGATCCTTCATATATTCTTTGATCTCATCGAAATCCACTTTGACGGTTTCGAATCTCCTCATGATATCCTCCGTCCTTGGTGAATATTGTTCATCAATGGCGATGGCCTTGTCGCAGTATTCCCTGGCCTTATCTTCATTGCCGGAATCGGCGTACAATTGTGCCAAGGAGATGATGCAGTATCCTTCCTTGGGATTCTCTTTCTCAAGCAAAAGAAACTCTTCGATGGCTTGATCGGTGTTGCCCATTGCTGCATGAATGGCTGCATGATTGGTTCGGAACATAAAGGTTTGAGGATAGGCAGCGATGAAGCTTTCGACGTAGGTCATGGCATTCGCAAAATCGTCGGAATTCCAAAAGGATCCAATTTCCTCATTCATGTATAGCTCGAATTCCTCAAATCCATCTTCGAGAGGCAGGTCGTGTCTGGTGAGCCAATTCTCTTTGATTTGCTTGGAGTAAGAGATTGTCTGAAGGAGCGTCTCAAGTGCCTTGTCATTCTCATGACTAATAAATAATGTATATACACGATTTAGTCGGAGATCCAAGCGGTTCGGATATTTGGCAATACCTTCGTCAAGGATTTCAAAGGCCGAATCGAAAGCTCCAGGCTGGAAATCCTTTACAAATTGAAGACCCATATAGTCACCCATTTTTTGTGGCGAAACAGACAAATTCCTTCCTTCCTGAATTATTATCGAGGATTGGTAAAAGAATCGTAGATAAAAGAGATCTGCATCGTTAGGAGAATCCTTCTCCCAATCTTCGATAAGTACACGAATTGCTGCCGTATCGGGTTCTTCTGCCTCCGTGATTATGTCGTACCTTTCGTAAATCTGTTCGACGGATTCCGTCTGAGCCATGGCAAATGAAGCCAACGATACGATGGCGATAGTGAGTAATGGTTTGATGTGAGTCATAGTAGTAAGATATTGATTTGACGGGACAAAGATAAGGAATACTCTGCATTATTCAAAATATTTGCGAAGAAAAATACCAATTCATGCCGAATATTCCACAAAAGTTGTGGAGATATTTGGAAGTGGAGAGAAATATCCTTATATTTGCGCCGCATTTAGAAAAAGATTAAAGAACAAATGAAGAAAGCCATAGCCGCACTGGCAATCATAGCCGCGCTCATCGCAGCAATACTCATGTTCTCGTCGCGCTTCAAGGTGACGGAACACATCTACGTGGAATGGAACGGAGAACGTGTCGGCATCAGAGGCGAGGGCTCGGCAGGTCTGAAATGGACCATCGACCGGGGCTTCCTCTCGATGACCGCCAACGAGACCGTGGGCAAGAGCCTGAAGATTCACCTGAGTGGAGAATGTGCAAACGGGCAGTTCGAACTCACCGCAGCGAAAAGGACCTTCGTCCTGCTCGAAGGCCTGAAGCTGCTGAACCCTACCGACGCAGCCCTGGTGCTGAAGGGCACAAAACCGACCTATCTGAACCTTGCCGACAACACCGAGAATACCCTCGGCGATGCGGGCATCACAGCCGCTGGTGACCTCACCATCGGCGGCGACGGCTCACTCACCATCGTCGCTCAAGGAACAGGACACAAGGGCATCAACATCGACGGGAACCTCAAGATCAAGGACGACCCGACTATCACCATCACCACCAGCGGACAACCCGAGCACATGCAAGTGCTTCCCCAGTCGGTATGGCTGGGCAAGGGTCCGGGTCTCCCTCGGAACCTTGCCGAAGGGGACACGCTCCCCCCTCCTCCCCCAGGCTATCAGCGCTACGACTTCTCGGGCACAACCAAGGCCATCAAGGCACAGGGCACCATCCTCATCGATGGCGGCACCATCACGCTATCGACCTGCACTCCGGGAGCTGAAGGCCTCGAATCGAAAAGGGACATCATCATCAACGGCGGCATCCTGAACGTGGAAGCCTACGACGATGCCATCAACGCACTGATGACAATGACCGTGAATGGCGGCATCGTCAATGCCGTGAGTTCCCACAACGACGGCATCGACATCAACGGAGGCCAACTCAAACCCTGGGCGACCTCTATACCCAAAAACTTCGATTCCCAGCGTGCCAAGGAGCTGGAAGGACAACCCACCTACTACCAGACGGGCGGCATCGTCACGGCACGCACCACGGCAGGATATCCCGAGGAAGGTCTCGACACCGACAATGCCCCCATCAGTCACACGGGAGGAGAACTTAGAATTAACAATTAACAATTAATAATTAACAATTGATTGCTCGTCCCAAACTCGTCAAGCAAAGGTAACGTCCCTTTTACTCCCCTTTTACTCCCTTTTTACTCCCCTTTTACTCCCAATAATCAATAGTTTGTGATAGCCTCCTTCACCTGGGCGACATTGCTGCGCGACACGGGAATGGAGTCGTGACTGTGCCTGATGAGCAGATGCATCGCTCCCGAACGGGTGACAATCTGCTCGACCTGCTGCAGGTTGACCAGAAAGGCGCGATGACAACGCACTACCGACCGGATTGCCTGCAGATCACCTTCGACCTGCTTCATCGTAGCGCGAATCATATCGGTTCGCAGCTCGTTATCGCTCCATTGATATACCTTCACATAGTTACCTACTGCCTCGGCATACAGAAAGTCGGCAAGGGGAATCGTCACCGAGTCGCTGGTCGTTCCTTTCAGCACGATTGCGCCAGGGACGGGTTCCCTCGACAAAGTTTCCTTCTCAATCGTCTCGACCGATGGTGCAGCGTCAACACGTTGCACGGGATCCTGCTGCAGTTGCTGCAACTGTTCGTTCAAAAGACGAGTCTCCTCCAGTTCGGCAGCCAGATAACGACTGCGGAACTTGAACCGCCAGTACAGGCCGATGGCAAACGAACAGAACGCGATGATGACGAGCGTCTCGAAGAAGTTGCTCCACGACAGCCTGTTGCCCTCCACTCGGTCGCTGAGCAGGAAGTGCCGATAGAGGCAGATCATCACCGTGACGAGCAGCGTGTTGATGAGCTGGAACCACAGATTGCGTCGGATGATGTATTCCACTCCATTGTCCGAACGCCTCGGCATCCTGACCACCCATTTCAAGATCAGCTCGGTGAGCATACAAACACACACTCCCAACAAACCGACCATCAGCAGATGGGCATAAGCTTCCCACTGCCACGCATCGAGTCCAAAGGGCTTGAAGACCGCAAGTGCCAGTATCGTGAAGCAGACGCTGATGATTCGTGTCCGCAAAGTTTCATTTTGTCCATTCTTCATGATGGGCGCAAAGATACACTTTTTCGGTCATTTCTCCAAACCATTCGTCACATTTAGACCTTTTATCCCATCATTTTTGGCCATTCGTCACAAAACCCTGCAGAATATCCCAGAATTTTGCAGGTTTTTGCATTACTTTATATCTTTGCAGCGAGCTTTAAGATTGTAAAGAATATGAAAGCAAGGACATTCGTTGGTATCACACTTTTCGTTGCCGGCATACTCAAGCTGGCAAGCATCTGGGACATCATCCACCTGGACTGGTTCGAA
>Ga0256407_10002531_pt1 | contig 34815 bp, 29 predicted proteins | sample RumenRJG_04DNA_FD_193489 | JGI IMG/M metagenome (GOLD analysis project Ga0256407, IMG submission 193489) | Bovine rumen microbial communities from Lethbridge, Alberta, Canada - RJG_04 | ecosystem: Host-associated > Mammals > Digestive system > Stomach > Rumen | place: Canada: Alberta...
AGTCAACGTGAGCGTAGTGACGTTTTGCAGTCTCGTACTCAACGTGAGCGGTGTTAATGGTGATACCACGCTCCTTCTCTTCAGGAGCATTGTCAATCTGGTCGAAAGACTTAACCTCAGAAAGACCCTGCTTAGCCAATACGGTGGTGATAGCAGCAGTCAGAGTAGTCTTACCATGGTCAACGTGACCAATTGTACCAATGTTTACGTGCGGTTTGGTGCGCACAAAATTCTCTTTAGCCATAGCTTTTCTTTGTTATAATTATAAATGAATGATCGATTTAAATCCACGTTTTCACTAGAGCTGTTACTGAGATTTGAACTCAGGACCTCTTCCTTACCAAGGAAGTGCTCTACCACTGAGCTATAACAGCGAGCTAAGAGCGGAAAACGGGGCTCAAACCCGCGACCCCCAGCTTGGAAGGCTAGTGCTCTATCAACTGAGCTATTTCCGCAAACTTCCTGTTCGGAAGTGGGTGGTGATGGATTCGAACCACCGAAGTCGAAAGACAACAGATTTACAGTCTGCCCCATTTGGCCGCTCTGGAAACCACCCTTAATTTTCTCTTTGCTTTGCCGAGCCTCTGAACACGATTGACTTCGTCTATCCTTTCGGCTCTTTCGAGCCTCCGAGAACGATTGACTTCGTCTATCCTTTCGGCTCTTTCGAGCCTCTTGTCGGATTCGAACCAACGACCCCGAGATTACAAATCACGTGCTCTGGCCAACTGAGCTAAAGAGGCTTCACTAAGCATCCGCTCCCCAGACGAGTTCGTCATGTCGGAAAGCGGATGCAAAGGTAGGCATTATTTTCGAAATACCAAAACTTTTCTCAGTTTTTTTTATCTGTTACGCAATTTTTCCTTGTATTTTTGCAATTGCACCTTCATTGAGTCCACACAAAGGTCGGTACTTTCCTCAAAAGTGTCACTGGTTTTCTCAACAAAAAGAGTGGTTCCAGGAACGGTAACAGTCATACTTATCTCTTTATTTTGTGCAGTAGCCGGCTTTACTACTTTGCACTGTACCTCTACCTTTTGAATATCCTCAAAAGTCTTTTCCAACTTGGCGACCTTCTTGTCGATGAACGCCTGTAACTTCTCAGTAGCGTCAAAATGAATTGACTGAATCTTAATTTCCATAGTTACCTCCTATTTTTATAAGGTTATACTAAGCCCTTGGATGGGCATTTTTATATACTTTTCTCAACTGCTCGAATGTGGTATGCGTATATATCTCCGTCGTCGCCACGCTCTCATGCCCCAGCAACTTACGCACACTCTCCAGTCCTGCACCATTATTCAGCATCGCCGTAGCGAAGGTATGGCGCAACACGTGAGGGGAGCGTTTCTTCAATGTCGTGACTTGTGAGAGATGCTCTCTCACCAGACGCTGGACCCTGCTGCGGGTTATCCGCCCGCCATCCTCCTGAGTGAACAGTGCCTCTGTGGGGCAGCCCACCACCTGGTCACGCAAAGCAATATAGCCTTGCAACACTTCCTCCACTTCCTCACCGAAGGGGATAACACGCTGTTTGTTTCGTTTTCCGGTTACTTTCAACTGATGTGACACGAAATCCACATCAGAGCTATTCAGCCCGATCAGTTCCGCAAGTCGCATTCCCGTGCTATAGAATAATATAATAATAGTACGCGCGCGAACATCATTATATTCATTTCCCCAATATTCCGGTGTATCAATCAGTTTGTCTATCTCATTCTCTCTGACAAACTGAGGTAACGGTTTCTGTTTCTTAGGACCTTTCACGATATGGGAGGGATCGTGTTTCACCAGTCCTCGAGCCAGGGCAAAACGAAAAAAAGAACGCACGGCACTCAGGTTCTTATTCACCGATGATGCCATGTCGCCTTTATCCATCATACTCTCCATCCAATCACGGATGATATCGGAGTCTACCGACTCCCACGAGAGCTGACTATCTCGATTTTTGAAGTACGACTCAAAATCCCTCAGACACCGCTCATAGCATTCCACTGTGAGCTCAGAGCGATTCCGCTCGTACCGCAGGTAGTCTAAGAACTTCTCTATCATATCTTCGTTGCTGTGTTTATTATTCGGCAACGAATTTACGAAGAAATTCGCAAACTACCAAAAAAAATCGGTTATTTTTTATTCTTCGGTAGCACGAAGCTTCTGTACGTAAATAGCGTGCTCCATCTTGAGGCGCTTCAGTACAGAGGGCTTGTCAAACTGCTGACGACGACGGAGCTCTTTCACTACGCCTGTCTTCTCAAACTTTCTCTTGAACTTTTTAAGAGCCTTTTCGATGTTCTCGCCTTCTTTTACTGGTACAATAATCATGTCGTTTTTTGCTTTATTTTTTAAGTTAAACTTTTCGTTTTGCGATTAAGCGGGTGCAAAATTACAACTATTTTATGAATTAAGCAAGTTTTTTTGTCTTTTTTTGTATTTATATTGGCAAGGTAGCGTTGCGAAGCCATTCTTTCTCACACGCATCAAGAGCGGGAGCCAGTTGGCTGTACACCCTTTCATGATACCGATTGAGCCACTCTTTCTCCTCAGCCGACAGCATCTCCACGATGACAGGGCGCTTGTCAATAGGACATAACGTCAGCGTCTCGAACTGCAGGAAACGTCCACACTCCGTCTCTTCGGCAGGAGCGATCAGCAGGGTGTTCTCTGTGCGGACACCGAAGCGTCCCTCCAGATAGACACCGGGCTCGTCGGTGACGGTCATCCCCGCATGTAGTTTAGCGGGTCGCCACTCCATGCGGATCTGGTGAGGTCCCTCATGCACGTTCAGATAACTCCCCACCCCATGACCGGTACCATGCAGGTAGTTATACCCTGCTTTCCACAAGTCTTTCCTTGCCACCGCATCGAGTTGCGTACCACTGGCACCCTCCGGGAAACGGAGCAGTTGCAGCTGTATATGCCCTTTCAGCACCAAGGTATATACCCTGCGCTGCTCCTCGGTAAGTGGACCGAGGGCGATGGTACGGGTGATATCCGTCGTTCCGTCCTGATACTGCGCCCCGCTGTCCAGCAGGAGGAGTCCTTTGGGCTGCAACACCGCGTCTGTCTCGGGTGTCGCCTCATAATGCACGATGGCACCATGTGCCTCATAGCCGGCGATGGTGTCGAAGGAGAGACCGCGGTAGAGGGGCTGCTCAGCACGCAACGCCTCCAGCTTGTCGGCTACGGAGATCTCTGTCAGCGTCTGTTTCCCAATGTTTTCATCGAGCCATTTCAGGAATTTGACCATGGCGATGCCGTCACGCAGCATCGCAGACCTAAAACCCAGACGTTCCCTTTCATTCTTGACGGCTTTCATCGCCGCGATGGGGGAGGTACCCCGCACGATGTTCCTCGTCACCTTCTGGCACAGCGCATAGCACACCTCATCGGGGTCTATCAGTATGTTATATTCGAAATAGTCCTGCAGACCTTTCCCCACTTCCGCATAGTCGGCAACCTCCACGCCCTGCTCTTTCAGGTAACGCAGCACCTCGCCGTCCACCTTCTCCTTATTAACATATAAGGTTGCCTTGTTGGAGGCGATGAGCAGGTACGACACGAAGACGGGGTTGCAATGCACGTCCGACCCACGGAGGTTCAGCGTCCAGGCGATATCATCCAGTGCCGCCACCAGCATCCCGTCGGCATGCTGCTCGTGCAGTGCCTTGCGGATGCGTGACAGTTTCGACCTCACGTCCTCACCAGCCAGTTCCATCGGCTGTATCTCCACAGGGTTCCGGGGAACCTGCGGGCGGTCTCTCCATATCCTCGCCAACGGGTCGAAGTTGGTACGCACAGTGATACCGCCCTGTTGTCGCAAGGCTTCTTTCATCTCCTCCACGACAGCGACCGTGTTCACCATCCCGTCCATGCCTATTTCAGTGGAGAGTGGAGAGTGGAGAGTGGAGAGTTCTGAGGCGATCCATTCGGCGATGGTAGGGGTACCCGCCATCTTGAGCCGCATCAGCTGGAACTCCGTTCCCTTGAGCTGCTCTGCCGCTTGTATGAAATAGCGGGAGTCGGTCCATAGTGCCGCACTCTGCAGCGTCACCACAGCCGTTCCTGCCGACCCTGTGAAACCGCTGATCCACTCACGTCCCTTCCAATGGTCCGCCGTATACTCGCTGTTATGGGGGTCTGTCGTGGGAAAGACGAAGGCGCTCAGGTGTTCCCTGCGCAACTCCTCCCGCAATAGTTCCAGTCGTTCTGCTATCGTATTCATCGTATCAACAACAATTCGTCAGTGGGTTGTCACAGATCCACTCTGCCTCTATCCATCCCTCATGCTTGCCGTCAGAGGTCTTCACCTTCACCCAGTCGCCCTTCATGCCGACGGGATGCAACTGCATCTCCTCCTTAAACGAGAAGACGACCTTTGAGCCAGCATCGGGTGACTGTCGCAGGCTGAGTGTCTGTCCGTCATAGTTACGGGTATCGAAGCCCACGACAGACCAGTGCAGCCAATAGCCCGTCGCTGAGTAGGCGAGGGGTATCTCCTTCGCACCCTCCGCATCCTCCGGCAGTCCCTCCAGTTGCCACCAGCCGTTGGTATAGTTTTTCAGTGTCACCATCACTATCTGTTTAGTGCTGATTTTCCCGATCACCTCACCTTTCGGTTTATTCCTCACATTGGTAAACGGACCCTTTGTGTCGGTGACATACGCACCGATGGTCTGTGCAGACACCGTCATCACACAGAGTATTAAGGTCAGAAAAAAGAATAGTCTCTTCATAGTCTCATTATTTAGTTCACCATGCAAAGATACGCATAAGTGAGAAGAAAACCAAAAGTTTTTTGAATTTTCTCGAAAGGCTACGGGTAGGCGAACGAAGTTCGGGAATGCGTGAGTATCTTCGACGTTAGTCAAAGATAGTGCCAATCTTCGACCAAAGGTCAAAGATACTTTTTCCAACAAAAGCAAAGGAATAACGAAAAACATAGGAAGAATTGCAAAACGGAGTTAGCAAAGGACGGTGTTTTCAGAATTAATAACATATTAAATAAGGTGAAGATGAATCGATTTCGCATTTTTTTGCTAACTTTGCAACCACGAAAAAAGAACAAACATTTATACAAGTAAAACTATGGCATTTTTAACAAACGACAAATTGACCATCGTCGGCGCAGCCGGTATGATTGGTTCTAACATGGCACAGACAGCCCTGATGATGGGTCTGACAAGTGAGATCTGTCTCTATGACGTATTCTCTCCAGAGGGTGTAGCCGAGGAGATGCGCCAGAGTGGTTTCGACGATGTGAACATCGTAGCCACCACCGATCCTGAGGAGGCTTTCAAGAACGCTAAGTACATCATCTCTTCCGGTGGTGCTCCCCGTAAGGCTGGTATGACCCGTGAGGACCTGCTCGCCGGCAACTGTAAGATTGCCGAGGAGCTGGGACAGAACATCAAGAAATACTGCCCTGACGTGAAGCACGTAGTCATCATCTTCAACCCCGCCGACCTGACTGGTCTGGTAACCCTGCTGTACTCCGGTCTGAAACCCGGACAGGTCACCACACTGGCTGGTCTGGACACTACCCGTCTGCAGTCTGCCCTCGCCAAGAAGTTTGGTGTGAAGCAGTGTGAGATCACTGGTTGCGCCACCTACGGTGGACACGGTGAGCAGATGGCAGTCTTCGGCAGCCATGTAGAGATCAAGGGTCGCAAACTGACCGACATCATCGGCACTGCTGAGTTCCCCGCTGAGGAGTGGGAGCAGATGAAGGTGGACGTAACGAAGGGTGGTGCCAAGATCATCGAGCTTCGCGGACGCAGCTCTTTCCAGAGCCCTGCCTACCTCTCTGTTGAGATGATCCGTGCCGCTATGGGTGGTGAGCCTTTCCGCTTCCCCGTTGGTACTTACGTGAAGACCGACAAGTACGACCATATCATGATGGCTATGAAGACCACCATGACCAGTGAGGGTGCTAAGTTTGAGGTTCCACAGGGTACTGCTGAGGAGAATGCCAAGCTTGACCAGAGCTACGAGCACCTCTGCAAGATGCGTGACGAGCTGGTAACGCTGAACATCGTTCCCCCCATCGCTGAGTGGAATAAGATTAACCCGAACCTGTAATGAAAAGATAAAAGCAAATGGCTTTGATCAAATCATACCGCGGTCTCGCTCCCAAATGGGGGCGAGACTGCTATTTTAGTGAGAACGCCACTATCGTCGGTGATGTGACGATGGGTGACGAGTGCTCTGTATGGTTCAATGCGGTGGTACGTGGCGACGTGGCACCTATCACCATCGGCAACTGCACCAATGTGCAGGACGGCTCCTGTGTCCATGTGACCCATGAGACAGGTCCTACGCATATCGGTAACTATGTGACCATCGGACATAACGTCACCGTGCATGCCTGCACCATCCACGACCACGCCCTGATAGGCATGGGTGCCACCCTGCTCGACGGTTGTGAGATTGGCGAGGGAGCCATCGTCGCCGCAGGGGCACTGGTCTTGCAGAACACCAAGATTCCCGCAGGGGAGATATGGGGTGGCGTACCTGCCAAGTACATCAAGCCCACACGTCCCGGTCAGACCGACAATGCAGAGCATTATGTGGCATACTCGAAGTTCTATATAGACGAGAACCCCGAATGCCGCTTTACTGGTGGGAAATAGTCGCTACGATATATTCTGAGCGTGTTCCGATGCGGAACTTACCGCCCCATATACCGATTCCTGATGATACATAATAATGAGTGTTGCCCCTTTGGTGTTTGCCAAAGGCACACTCATAGATGTTTTCCGTAATCCATGAGATAGGCCATACTTGTCCGTGATGGGTATGTCCGCTGAACTGGAAGTCTACCTTCTGACGCTCTGCCTGCTCCAGGTGATAGGGCTGGTGGTCTAACAAAATGAGGAATGAGGAATGAGAAATGAGTTTTCCGCCATGATTTTCCTCAACGACTTGCGGTGCTGGTTGGTACGGTCGTCACGCCCGATGATGCAGAGGTCTTGGAAGACAGCACAGGAGTCACGGAGCAGACGGATGCCAGCCTGCTCGTAAAACCGCTGGGCATCAGGCTCGCCGCTGTAGTACTCATGGTTGCCCAGGCACGCATAGACAGGGGCGTTCAGCCGGCGGAACTCCTCATACATCCTCTCCTCTTTCAAGGGACGTATGCTCATATCAATGATGTCACCCGCTATCAGAATGGCATCGGCATGCTCCCCGTTGATCATATCCACCCAGCGGTGCAGCTCCTCCCGGCGGTTATGGTAACCTAAGTGCAGGTCACTCAGCATGACGACCTTCAAAGGTTTTGCCAGGGGTTTCTCAGTGGTGAGGTGAATCTCCTCACGGTACTTGTGCTTGTAATGGAAATAGCCATAGGTGAAGAGAGCCGTCATCAGCACGACGATACCGATGGCTGTCATCCAATTATTATATAATAAGGTACGGGGGATCAGTCTGACGAGTCTTCCAAGGTCGAGGACAAGGAAGAGCATGAAGAGATACAGTAGGATAATCAGACTCGAGTTCGCCACCTGATAGCAAGTGACGGCTAAGGACATCGGCATACCATCGGTAGCGCGTGAGAAATTAGCGAATGTCAACAGGAAGCACCCCACCATCACCGCGATAACGAGTGATTTCCACACGGCGGACAAGGGCAACAGGCACCAGACGTGCCAGCCGATATAGCCCAGAGCCAGCAGGGGCATCCCCATAAACAGCAACATCCACATAGTCTATAATTTTACTTCTGCGAGTATTTTCTTGGTGGCACCAGTCATCTGCTCCACATAAGCACCCGCCTTCCTGCCAGCCTCAGCAATGGCAGTGTCACTGCTGAGGAACCGCTGCATGACAGCGTCGAAGTCGGCAGCGTCCTTGATCTCAAAACCTCCGCCACAAGCCTTCAACCCCTGTGCCTCCTGGAACCGTTGGTTGTTGGGACCGAAGATCACCGGCATATTCCATACCGCCGCCTCCAGGGTGTTATGGATACCGACACCGAAACCGCCACCAATATAAGCGACATCCCCATAATGGTAGATGCTGGAGAGCAAACCGAAACAGTCGATGATGAGGACATCTGCCTCAGACAGGTCAGTATCCTCTTTGAGCCCGGTATAGCGAACCACCTTACGTCCCTCCAGTTTACTGATAATCTGCTGCAGGTGATCCTCCCCTATCACATGGGGTGCGAGGATCATCTTCCAGTCAGGATGGGCATTCATATAAGGGATGAAGATATCCTCATCAGGCTGCCAACTGCTGCCGGCAATGAACACCTTATGCCCACTGACGAAGTTCTCCACGACAGGCAGTCTCTTCGCTGCCTCCTTGATCTGCAGCACACGGTCGAAACGGGTGTCACCCACAATCGTGACATCATGGACACCTATCTTGGCAAGCAAGTCCTTACTGACCTCGTTCTGCACATAGAAATGGGTGAAGCACTTCAGCACATGCGCATACTGCCGCCCGTACCACTTGAAGAATATCTGACCAGGACGGAAGATACTGCTGACACTATAGACAGGCACCTGACGGTGCTTGAGGATATGCAGGTAATTATACCAGAACTCATACTTGATGAAGAACGCCATCACCGGATGGATGGTCCGCAGGAAACGGCGGGCATTGGTGATGGTGTCCAAGGGAAGGTAGCAGATGATATCCGCTCCCTCATAATTCTTACGGACCTCATAACCGGAGGGAGAGAAGAACGTCAGGAGGATCTTGTACTCCGGGTGCTCCTTGCGCAACTGCTCCATCAGGGGGCGGCCTTGCTCAAACTCACCCAAGGAGGCGGCATGAAACCACACATACTTCGCCTGAGGGTCTACCTTCTCCTTCAGGACACGGATAGCGTCACGCTCACCGCGCCACATTTTCCGCACCTTCTCGCTGAAGCAGCTGACGATGGCGACACCTATCAAGTAGAGATATATTCCGAGGTTGTACATGCTCAGCCCAGAATTTCAATGGCACGTCTCATTCGCTGAATGGTCTCTTCCTTACCGAGGAAGGCAGAGATATCGAACATACCCGGTCCCTTGCCCTCGCCGACCAGTGTCAAGCGCCAGGCATTCATGATATTGCCGAGTTTGTATTCCTTCTGCTCTATCCACTGATGGACAATCTGCTCCTGGTTCTCCAGAGAGAAGTCCTCAATACCCTCCAGCACACCCATCAGCTCTGTCAGCTGCTGTGCGGAGTCTTCCTTCCAGCGTTTCTTCACCGTCTTCTCATCATATGTCTCCGGTGCCTCGAAGAAGAAAGAGCAGAGAGGCCACAGCTCCTTGACGAAGGACACACGGTCTTTCATCATGGCGACAACCTGCAGGATGCGCTCGGAAGAGTCCTTCACTCCATGCTCACGGCAGATGGGTTCAAACAAGGAGGCAATCTCCTCGGCTGACTTCTTCAGGATATACTCGTGGTTAAACCATATTCCTTTGTCGTAGGCGAATTTGGCTCCTGCCTTCGAGCACTTGGAGATGTCGAACAAGGGTACCAGCTCCTCCAGGGTGAACAACTCCTGCTCAGTGCCGGGGTTCCATCCCAACAGCGCCAGGAAGTTGATAACTGCCTCGGGGAAGTAGCCGTCCTCACGATAGCCACGTGAGATCTCGCCAGTCTTGGGGTCTTTCCACTGCAAGGGGAAGACAGGGAAGCCCAGGCGGTCACCGTCACGCTTCGACAACTTACCCTTTCCGTCGGGCTTCAACAACAAAGGAAGATGGGCAAACTGCGGCATGGTGTCCTCCCAGCCGAAGGCACGATAGAGCATCACATGCAAGGGGGCTGAGGGCAGCCACTCCTCACCACGGATGACGTGGGAGATCTCCATCAGGTGGTCGTCCACGATATTGGCAAGATGATAGGTGGGCAACTCGTCGGCACTCTTATACAACACCTTGTCGTCTACGATGTCACTCTTCACACGTACCTCACCACGGATCAGGTCGTGAACGAGGATCTCCTCACCGGGCTCCACCTTGAAGCGCACCACATACTGCTGACCATCAGCAATCATCCTGTCAACCTCCTCCTTCGGAAGAGTCAGTGAGTTACGCATCTGCTGACGGGTATGACAGTCATACTGGAAGTTCTGCACTTCAGTGCGCTTAGCCTCCAGCTCCTGCGGGGTGTCGAAGGCGATATATGCCTTCCCGGCATCCAGCAGCTGCTGCACATACTTCTTATAAATGTCACGGCGCTCACTCTGACGATAAGGACCTTTGTCGCCACCGAAGGAGACGCCCTCGTCAAACTGAATACCCAGCCACTTGAATGACTCGATGATATATTCCTCAGCACCTGGCACGAAACGGTTGGAGTCTGTATCCTCGATACGGAACACCAGATCACCACCATGCTGACGAGCGAACAAATAATTATACAATGCTGTACGTACTCCTCCAATATGCAAAGCACCTGTAGGACTTGGGGCAAAACGCACCCTTACTCTTCTATCTGCCATATACTTATTTATAAAATTGGTGCAAAATTACACATTTTTTTTTATATTTGAGACATTTTCCGTTTTTTTCCGTACCTTTGCCCATAGAATGAATACGAACTTTAACTTCAAAGAGGAACAGACATGGCGTAACTACGTGATGCGCGCCGTGCTGATTATTTTGTCTATCGGAATGATCGTATGGGCAATGCCCCATGATAACCGCAGTTACTTCCATATCGAGAAAGGGAAGCCCTGGAAGTATGCCGACTTCACCGCGCCTTTCGATTTCCCCGTCTATAAGTCTGACGAGGCTATACAGGCTGAGAAAGACAGTCTGATGAAATCTTATGAGCCTTACTATTATTATGACCAGAACAAAGAGATCCAGATGGTCAACAAGTTCAAGAAGGACTATGCCGAGGGGATTCCCGGACTGGGCGAGGAGTATATCAAAATCATCACCAACCGCTTGCACAGCTTATACCAGCAGGGCATCATGTCACCCACCGAGTATACAGAGCTACGCGCCGACACGGCAAGGATGATCCGTGTGGTCAGCGGGAAACAGGCTAACAGCATCTCCATCATGGAGGTCTACTCCGCCAAGGCGGCTTACGAGCAACTGTTCCGTGACGAGACATTAGCCCTTCAGCGTCCCATCCTGCAGAAATGCAACCTGAACGACTATATCACTCCTAACCTCTTATACGACAAGGACAGGAGTGAGACGAGCATCAACGACCTGATGTCGAGCATCGCACTGGCAAGTGGCGTGGTACAGAAAGGACAGAAGATTGTCGGACGGGGCGAGATCGTCACGGACAAGACCTACCGCATCATGGAGTCGTTCATGAAGGAGAACGAGCGACTGCATCAGGACAACACGCAGAACCAGTTCGTCCTCCTCGGACAGATTCTCTATGTCTCCATCCTTATCTTCGGGTTCACTTTCTATTTGAGTCTGTACCGTAAGGAATATCTGGTGAAGTCAAGGAAAATCATGATGACGTATGCGCTGATCACCTTGTTTGCCATCATGACGGCACTCTTCATGCGCAACACCTTCATCCATGTGTATATCCTGCCCTTTGCCATGGTACCAATCTTTGTCCGGGTGTTCATGGACTCCCGTACCGCTTTCATGGCACATTTCACCATGATACTGATCTGTGCCGTCATGCTGGTACACCCCTTCGAGTTCGTCGTCGTCGAGACAGTAGGCGGACTGGTTGCCATCACCTCCCTGAGAGAATTGTCACAACGGTCCCAGTTGTTCAAGACGGCGGTGTTCATCAGTGCCGCCATGATGGCTGTCAACCTCGCCTTCGACTGGATGCGGACCGACTCCTTGTCGAAGATAGACTACAGCACTTATAATTACCTGATTGTCAACGGTGTCGCCCTGTTGTTCGCCTACCCTCTCCTCTATCTCATAGAGAAAGCGTTCGGCTTCACCAGCGATATCACCCTGATTGAGCTCTCCAACACCAATAACCCGCTGTTACGACAGATGAGCGAGGTTGCTCCGGGCACCTTCAACCACTCTATCCAGGTTGCCAACCTGGCTGGTGAGATTGCCAATAAGATCGGGGCAGAGGCTCAGTTGGTACGTACGGGCGCCCTCTATCACGACATCGGTAAACTGACCAATCCGATCTATTTCACGGAGAACCAGTCGGGCATCAACCCGCATGAGATGCTGACTGATATCGAGAGTGCCCAGATGATCATCAGTCACGTGACGGAAGGACAGAAGATGGCGGATAAATATAATCTCCCCAAGGAGATCCGCGACTTTATCTCTACCCACCATGGTCAGGGCAAGGCGAAGTTCTTCTATATCAAATACCATAACGAGCATCCCGACGAGCCCGTTGACGACTTGCTGTTCACCTACCCCGGACCGAATCCGTTCACTCGCGAGCAGGCTATCCTGATGATGGCTGATACGGTGGAGGCGGCATCCCGCTCCCTGCAAGAGTATACCGAACAGAACATCCGCGACCTCGTCAACCGGCTGATTGACACACAGGTCAGCGAGGGCTACTTCCGCGAATGTCCTATCACCTTCCGTGACATCCAGTATGCCAAGACGGTACTCATCGAGAAACTGAAGACCATCTACCATACCCGCATCAGTTATCCCTCAGAGAAATAACCAGAACGCATTGCGCATTTTGTGTCGTTTTGTGCATCGCATTTGTGCACAAAATGCACACTTTGTGCAAGAAACGTGCAATATTTAGTTAATAAACCTTAATCTGTGTGCGTTTACAGCGCAACCAATAAACATTTATTATACCTTTGCAGCCGATTTAAGAAAATTTAAACTAAACATAATAGAGAAGAAAATGAGAAAAGGTTTAATAGCATTAGCTGTTTTCATGATGACTGCAGGAGAAGCCTGGGCAGGCGGTATCCTGACCAACACCAACCAAAGTGTATTATTCCTGAAGAATCCCGCACGTGATGCCGCCATCGGACTGGACGGTGTCTACAGCAACCCCGCCGGTGTCGCCTTTATGCCCGAGGGTTTCCATATCGCTTTCAACTGGCAGTATGCACATCAGACCCGTACTGTCACCTCTGAGAGTCCTTTATATCAATTAGGTAAGAAGAATAACGGCAATCCCAAGAAGATCTTCGAGGGTGTCGCCGATGCTCCCATGATTCCGTCCCTGCAGTTTGCATGGAACAAAGGGAACTGGAGTATTCAGGCGAATCTCTCCATCCCCGGCGGTGGCGGTTCCTGCGAGTTTTCTGACGGACTGGGTTCTTTCGAGCGTGTCGTTGGCGGTATCGCCACCATGCTGGCTCCTCTTGGTGCACAGGGTTACAATATGGACGGCTACATGAAGGGACGCCAGTACTATTTCGGTGTACAGGTGGGCGCTGCCTATAAGATATACCCCAACCTCTCTGTATACGGTGGTCTGCGACTGCTCTACGGTGATGCCACCTACAAGGCGAAGATCAGCAACATCCAGGTGAAGACAGAGGGTGGCTATGTGGATTTCGCTGATTTCATGACTTATTCATCCACAACAGTCAACAACGGACTCGACCAGGTGAACGCAGGTATCGCACAGTACCAGGCAATGGGCGTCGAGGTACCCGCTGATCTGCTGATGAAGCAGGCACAACTGGAGGGCACCAGGGAGAGCCTCGTGATGTTGCAGAAATACGCAGATGGTGTCAACCTGCTCTGCAACCAGGACGGTATGGGCATTGCCCCCGTCATCGGTGTCGACTGGAAATACAAGAACTTCAACTTCGCCGCCAAGTATGAGTTCAAGACACAGCTCCGCATGAAAAACGAGTCGACGGTCAACGAGGCAAGTGCCATCGATGCCGTCAACAAATACAGAGATGGTGAGAAAGTCAACGAGGACATGCCTGCCCTGCTGACCATCGGTGCACAATGGAAACCCATCGATGTCGTCAGCCTCAACCTGGGTTGGCACCACTATTTCGACAAGGACGCCAACTGGTATAACAACTCACAGGACCTGCTGAAGCATAACACCAACGAGTTCCTTGCCGGTGTGGAGTGGGATGTTACCGACAAGCTGAATGTCTCTTGCGGTGGACAGCTGACCCGCTACGGACTCACCGACGAGTACATGAACGACATCTCATTCGTCGTCAACAGTTACAGCATTGGTCTGGGTGCCAGCTACAAGGTAACAGACAAGGTCACCCTTTCAGCTGCCTACTTCCAGACCAACTACAGTAACTACGAGAAGACGGTCACAGAGGACCTTCCCTATAAGGACACCTATACCCGCACCAACCGTGTGCTGGGCTTAGGAGTACAGGTAGACTTCTAAGGGACGCTTACTTACCGGTGATGACGGTATGTGACTTTGTCGACTGTCCCATGGTGTCCAGCGTCATGTCGACAGTGACAGCCTTCACCCAGCCGTCATCCTGTATATCGTAAGTGGCTGTCTCCTTCATATCCATCTTCAGCATCCCGCTCTGCATCAGCGTGTCGATGTTCTGCTTGACCATCTCAGCCTGATCGGGTGCTGCTTTCTCCACTTGAGCAATGATGAGCGCTTTCAGTTCGTCATTGCTCATATTCATTGATGAGTTCGTCACGACATTCTTGCCATTGACGAAATACATACGCTTCATCTTCATCCCCTGCTCGTTGACATAATCCTCCTGGGCTCCCGTCATCACGGTCTTGCCGTTCAGCGCCATCACACTGCTGGCACCCTGCATGCTCCTGAGCAACTGCTCCTCTGACATGTTCTCCATCAGCTGCTGTTTCAAGGCATCTTTCGGCAGCATCTGCGATATCTGGGGTATCAGCTGAGACAACTTCTCGATGATCTGGTCACCCATTCTGTCCATCTTCGGCTTCAGCTCTTCGTAGTTGACAATCTTCTCTGGCTTACCGTCCTTATTGGTGGCTACACGCACATTAATACCCTTCATCAGCTCAGCGGCACTGCTGACCAGCTGACCGGCGATATTGTCGGGAGTCACATCGGAACTGAAAGCAGTCGTCTCCACATCCACCACAAAACCGTCGGCAGTAGCCTCTGTCACCGTAAACTGCTGGTCGGTAGTGATCTTCACCTCCTTCTGACCAGGAATTGCCGTAGTGGAAACGGCGTTATACACTCTCTTCATCCCCTTCTCCATCTTGGGGGCGATTTTCATCTGTGCACTTGCAGCCATCGCCGCAGTCAGCATCACACTAAGGAAAAATAATTTCTTCATTGTCTTATATTAATTAATAATGTAAAAAGTCGAGGTTTTCAATTCTCGTGGGCAAAGATACGACAAATTACAAAACCATGCAAGAAAAACGGTTCTCTTTTGTGCGCATCACCACTTTGAGAACTATTGAGAACACCCTGACAACAAAAGACTGTCGCAAACCCTCGCGGGCTTGCGACAGATACGTTGCCTTCCCTACGGAGGCGTTTTCCTTCAAAAAACTCCCAACCCTCACGGGCAGGAAGTTTTGCTTTTAACATTTTAGTTTAACAATTAAACATCTTCTTGTTTCCAAGAAAAAGTCGCCGACAAAGCGAGGATTCGGACCTCATCACTGCTCACCGACTGAGCTACTTTGCGTTCACCAACAAAGACGTATGGATACAAAAAAAAGACGCAGAGTGTTACAAGCACTCTCCACGTCTGTTCGTCAGCAAAAAAAATCCCCTTTCCCCCAACGGTGAGGGAAAAGCAACTAAAGCCCTGCCCACGCCCTGACTCTCCACACCCGCTCCACGACATACCGATTCCTCTTGTCATATACGCAAAGAAGGTATCACCATCACTGGCATACACACTATCACATATAAAGAAACCGTATTCGCAGGTGATGCGAAAAATCTACCCACGCAGACGCCTCTGTTGCATCACCGCTGTACTTGGATTCAAAGTTGCTAAGTTTGACGATACAGACAGGTAACGTTTCGAAAACGTCCTTCCGAGACTGGCCATACAACTGACCAGCATCCCGCTCCACTGATATTTATTAAATCCGCCCACGCATAGGCGGCTTGATGTTGCAAAGTTAAGAATAAATTCTGAATCTTCCAAACATTTACCCTACTTTTTCTAAAAACATCCATTTTTTAGAGTAATTCTATGTTTACCAAAGTATTGCATGCGGGTTGCGAAGCCTTAGGCTCCATGGGGCGAAGCCCTGGGCTTCAAGGGTCGAAGGTGCCGCCTTCAGGGGTCGAAGCCCTAAGCTCCGAGAGGCGAAGGTATGGGCTTCAAGGCTCTTGGGGATAATCTCTAAGGGTCTTGGGGATATCTCCTTTACCCCCTAAAGGATGCCTTGCATGACCCTTGGGAGATATCGGAGTACCCCCATAACTGATATCGGAACGTGGATCAGGCAGAGTCCCCCGCTTGCATTTTTTCAACCAATTCCAAAGCCTTAATATCATGCATCAGGGTGAAGGCAAACCATTTCTTACCTAAGTCCTTGATTGACGCACCAACATGGTATACCTCATCATCTATCAACAGGAAACGGTCATGTGCCTTGTTGAACTGCCTCACCTCAATGGCTGCATATTGCTCATTATGTCTTTTGATGTCTAATTGCAGTTGCTCATTGACTGACTTGGTATAGACGATTGCCTTCACCCCTTCACGTCTCTTGTCCAACAAGGAGAGCACGGTATCATCAATATAATTATCAATCAACACCACCGATGTTTTCGCCTTCCTTATCAAGTCCGACACGAAACGGTATGCGTCGAATATCTGTCCGTCATAGAAAATACCCTCTACAGGTGGTAAGGACGTGCGGACAAAGAAGTCTATCTTGTTTTTCATTGCCATTATCTCTACGTCCTGTTTTGCGGCATGTTGTTCCAACGCAACTATTCGAGAATTAACTACATGCCCCCGCAGTAAATACTCTTTCAATATCTTATTTGCCCACTGACGGAACTTTGTACCACGTTTACTTTTGACACGATAACCGACAGAAATAATCACATCAAGATTGTAGTTGGTAACTTCATATCTCTGCATTCCTTCATGACCCATATATGCAAATTTTGCATAAGTGCCCTCTTCACTTAATTCACCTTCGTTATATATGTTTTTTATGTGACGAGCTATAACAGACTGGTCACGCTGGAACAACTCTGCCATCTGTGCCTGTGTCAGCCACACCGTCTCTCCCTCCATACGCACTTCCAACCTGATAGTCTCATCCGGCTGGTACATCACAATCTCACCTGTTTGCTCTAAATGATGCTCCATATATTGCTAGTATGATTATAAGTTTTTATTTCTGGGTGCAAAATTACAGGTTGTATGGAGAAAAAACAAATAAATTTGTTACATAAACATACCCCATTTGTTTCCACACTAAAGAAAAATTGAACATTTAGGGTTATTTTCAGTATTCAGAACAAAAGAGTTGGATCATTCGGTCATCGACGAAGTCGCTTGCCAGAGCAAGAACAAGTCCCCGATTTTCTGGGAGATGCCTTGCATCGATGATAAAGATGCCTTGTGTAGGGGTAACAGGATAAGGGTGATAGGGTATCAGTGCCGTCCTTCGAGGGAGTTAGAAGCATCCTTTCAACCGTTCGGCTATAGGCAAACGACCGCACGGCTCCAGCCAAACAACTGAACGCCTATAGCCGTTTTCAATCCACTCAAAATACAGTCGCTGTCTATTGAGGGTGTAGCAGGGTTGTAGCACCATTGTAGCAGGATAAATCCCAATCGTGCTACAGGCTCCGCCCTTTGTACATCGGCATTTCTTCCTCCCTGTAGCAGGGATAGCAGGGTTAAAGTATTTACAACTTAAGGAATGGTTCATTCAGTCATCGACGAAGTCGCTTGCCCAGAGCAAGAACCCTCCCCGATTTTCTTTGCAAATACAATTTCATTCAATTCCTTTGCTATCTCAAAATAAAACTGTATCTTTGCAAACAAGAATAGACTATCAACTATTCGACTATCATTATATGGAACAGGAAAATAGAAAAAGAGTCAACCTGTAAGGAATACTTACAAGTTCAAGTAGAAGGGAAACGAAAAGTAAAGCGAATTCAAAAATTTTATAACTTAGATGTTATTATATCTGTTGGCTATCGGGTAAAGAGCCAGCGAGGTACTGAATTTCGTAGGTGGGCTCTCCAAATCTATCACAGATCAGTTCCTACTGGACATCAAACGGCATAATGAGCAATATACAAGTATAGAGGTAAAGCAGTTTAATAAGGCACATGACCGTTTCCTGATAATAGACGACGAGGTGTACCATATCGGTGCCTCCATCAAGGACCTGGGTAAGAAGTGGTTTGCATTTGCCCTAATGAATGATCTTGTTGCAGACAATTTCCTTGAAATGCTGAATCTTGTAATCGACAAAAGTCGTTAAGTGGATCATTCGGTCCCCGAGTTTCAACGGTTCTCTGATCTAATTTATCGTCCCTTCGACTTCAAGCGTGTAGGGTTCCTTTCTCGCGTTTGTATAGACATCGAGCGTGCGCCAGAATTCTCCTTGTTCGTTGGACGCATCAAAATAAATGCGGATATACGACGAATCGCCTTTGGCAAGTTCCTTCTGCTCGAATTTCGCAGTAACGCAGTCGCAGGAAGGGTCTACGGTGTAAATCACAAGTTTCTTGTCACCTGCATTCTTATATACAAAGTCGAAAGAGTCACGAGGGTTGTCCTTGTTTAGCGACAAGTGGCAGATGGTGTCATTGAAAACGATGCACGGCGCTGTCGGACTTTTCTTCGAGCAAGAGAAGAAAATGCCGAGATAAATGACGAACAGGATGGGAACAAAGCGTCTGGAATGATTCATAATAATGTCCTAATTATATTCTGTGTATAGAAAAGAAGAGAAGGTGCGTGTTCGCACCTTCTCAACTGATTATCTTATTCCGAAGAATTACTCAACTCTTGGTCTAGCGGCACTGAATGTACCACCAACTTCGAGTTTCTTACAAGTAACCCAAGCAAGTACAGAACCATTACCGTCCTGATTAGCTGGAACAATGTTGAATGTACATCCAGCAGGGTTGCTAATTGTTCCTGTGGCAACCAGGTTCTTGGCAGCACCATCTGTACGGTTACCGAATGTAGCAGTAGCACCATCTGTGAGACTGAAGTTAACACATGTGATGTTAAGAGCATTTACATCGGGTGCTGTACTACCAGCATCAAACGTAGCTCCGCTGACTTTGATGTCCTTCTTAACTTCGAGTCCCTCTATATTCGCCTTGGCTCCCTTGTATGCCAGTGTTACACCTGCGCCTTCAACAGAAAGATTCTCAGTGACAGTAATCTTCTTAGAATCCGTAATAGTAGTATTAGCCTTAACAACCATATCACCATTTACAGTCAATGTACGTTTACCACCACCAGTGACATAGTCGATATCAAGTCCTCCAGCCGTAACTGTAAGGTTACCAATCTGAATTTCCTTAGAATCACCGTTACCACTAGAGATAACCGGGTTATTGAATGTAGTTACTCCACCAGCATTAACTTCAATATCAATATACTTACCGTTATGCTTGTATGCGGATGCGGCAGGAGTAATACCTGATGCAGTACCGAGGTTATAAGATTTAGCACCAGTGTTGACCATTTCGATCACGCTACATGCAGTCCACTGCAGGAAAGCATCGTCAAGCTTAATCTGATCGTCAACGCGGCAACGATATTCACCATTCTGAGTCATGCTCTGAACAGCAGTACCTACACCAGCGTCCACATTGTGGATGAACTTACCATTGTTGGTCATGCGCTGACCATCAGTAGCGGTAGCGTTACCGTTGGCATCTGTCATATCGTATTTACCATTCTTCATTACCTCGATAGTACCATTGTTAACAACAGTGCTACCCATGAAGTTGAGGTCACCGTTGGCGATGACAATGAGTTTCGCATCTTCAGCAATATTGATATTACCCTTATGCTCAACGGCTTTCTGTACTTCTACAGTACCAGCCTGAACATCGAACGTCTTGCCAGCAGCAACTGTAGCAGCGCCTGTGTAAGTTGTATATGGGTTATAAGCAGCTTCCTGGGCTGGTGTATTAACCTTCGCCTCAGTCTTCTCCATAGTTACATTATTAATAGTTCCGCCTTCAACAAAAAGACGACCACCGTTTGTACCGTCGCAGCAAGACTTACCAAGAACGCGGACATCAGACTCCATATTTGTCTTAAGATAGAGAGCTACATCCTCAGGAACGATGATGTCATCACCCTTAATGGTGATAAAGGCATCTTGAGCAGCATTAATGGAGAAGGCCTTGGAGGTTGCTGGTGGTACAGGTCCATCAAATGTGATATCGCCGATAACGGTAATTGTCTGAGGATTAGCTGCGGTTGCGACCGCGCGAGCATTTGTAAGTGCCGTGGTGAGAGATGCTTCGTCAACAGCGATGAACTCAGACTTGAAGTCGGTTGAAGCAACAGTAATAGTTAAAGCCTTAGCACTGCCTGCCTTGAATTCGGTACTGCCCAAATCAACACGAGCCCACGTTCCATCCGTAGCGTTATGTACGAAAGCTACAAGGTCGTCGACAGTTGTAGGAAGAACGGTGATATAAGGAGTCGTAAGAGGAGTGGTTGTTGTAGCTTGCAAAGCTGTGGCGGTGAAGTTTGCTACGATAGTCTTAGTTCCTTCCGTTGAAGCATAGAGTTCTGCACCTTCTTTGCCTGCTGCAATCTTGTCAGCGGCAAGGTTAGCCTGCTTGAGCAGCTTCTGAGATTCGCTGAAAAGAACAACCTGGTCAATCCGCTTAGCACCAATGAACGGATCACCTGCAGGAGCAGCTACACGCAAACGAACAAGTGTAGAGAGGTTCTTAAGACCAAAGTCAGCAGCCTGGTTTCCACCCTCAATGGTAACAGGGGCAGAATAGCGGAATGTAGCTTGACCAAGCTCTGGCGAGTCAAAGGCCAGAGGAGCAGCAGCCCAGTTGGTTACAGCAGCTGCAGGGATTGTACCAGCATCCTTGAAATTCTCATTATAGGGGTAGTAAACGATATACTGACCACCGAAGATAGCCTTGTTGTCGGTCTTATAGATACCTGAATTGTAGTTCAGACCAGTAGTAGTAGACTTGGGAGGAAGAGTGAATTCGGTCTCGTCAGCTTCATCACCTACACCGGGAGTACTAGCAGCCGTCACAGTGATTTCATCATACATAGAACCGTTCGTCAACTCACCACATTCAAAATTAGCACTTGTTTCACCAGCGTTAAGCCAACCAAAGTGGTAAAACTCATAGTTGGTGTAAACATCGGTTCCGACAGAACCATTTCCCAGCCAGCAAAGACCAACAGCCTGAGCAGCAAGGTTTGCATCGACGTTCAAAAAATCACCAGCAGTTGGTGCAACAGCATAGATGGGCAGGAACTTGTTGACGAGTGAGCCACCAACATTTTCCCAGTGCGTACGCATGGTGTTGTCAACCTCACCGACACCAGCAAGAACAAAGTTCTCACCCAACTGAACAAGGCTAGAGTCATCAATAGCCTGTGCTACAGAAGGATCATTAAAATCTTCATTGCTACAGCCTACTAAAGCCATTGCAGCAAGAAACATTGAAATTTTGTTTAGTTTCATAATCTACTAAATTTAATTTAAAATAAAAAAAAGTTCCGTTTAAAATTAGTCGAAGAAGCCCGGATCAATATTCTCAGGGTCAATGTCTTCACTACCGCCTCCAGCAGGACTAGCGCAGAGGAAGCCTTCTTGCTCAAGCTCCACAACCTCCAGGCTGGGAGCCTCATACATTTTCAAATCTTTCTTGTCCATAATCTTTTGTTAAAAGTTTAATTTGTTAATAAAATATTGAATAAAATCTTGTTCTCGCCAGAGCACACGAAGGTGCTGGCCGACACTCCCCTTGCCGGTCATTCATTCGCCATTTTAAAAACAGCCAAAATTATGGATACAAAAAAAGACGTGGGAGTATTGTCTCTCTCCGCGCCTATCCCTATCGTCAGGCCTTAGCATTGCCCCCAAGTAAGGATAAGCAACTTCAAGCCTGCCCACGTCGTATTACTATCATATTCACACCACGACACAACAAACCCTATGCTTATATACACCAAGATAGTAAACCCATTGACGGAGTTTACACATTAATTAATATATACAAAGGGAAAGACAGCCGCGGGCGGATATAGATTTCTACCCACGCGGACGCTTCTGTTGCATCACCGCTGTACTTGGATTCAAAGTTGCTAAGTTTGACGATACAGACAGGTAACGTTTCGAAAACGTCCTTCCGAGACTGGTCGTACAAGTGACCAGAGGTCTCGATCCATCGATGTTATTTATTGTGTCTGCCCTCTCATGAGCAGACTTTTCGGGGACAAAGATAAATATTATTTTTGATACTTCAAAGGTTTTTTAAGAAAAAATGATGATATTTACTGAAAAAATTATCACAAGCCCCATGATAGCATGGTGTTGAAGGCTGATTCACGGACTTTATAGGGGGTCGACATCGTAATAGATCTGGAGGGAGCTGTAACGCTTGTCGGCAAGCATCTGCTGCTGTGCCATGAGCAGATACTCACGGACTCTGCGCATGTCAATGCCGTTCTCCAGTTTCAGTACGAGTTTACGGATATTCTGCGACTTCACCTTTGCCACGGCAGGCTTGTCGGGACCAAGGACACGCCCCGGGAACCACTGGCGGAGACGGGAGCCCAGTTCGATGCCCGCCGTATTCACCATGTCGTCATAGCGGTGTTTGAGATAGACATACACCAGATGGTAATAAGGAGGATAGTGGAATGCCTGCCGCTCAGCGATCAGGTCTTTGTAGAGAGCCACGTAGTCGTTATGCACCACCTGTTGGATGACGGGCACGTCCTTGCTTTTGGTCTGCAGGATGACGAGTCCCCGCTTCCCCTTACGTCCGGCACGCCCGCTGACCTGTGCCATCATCATGAACGCATGCTCATAGGCACGGAAGTCAGGATAATTCAGCATCGAGTCGGCATTAAGGATGCCCACCACACTGACCTTGTCGAAGTCGAGTCCCTTGGAGATCATCTGCGTACCGATGAGGATATTGGTGCGACCAGCCCCGAAGTCGGTGATGATACGCTCATAGGCATTACGGGTACGGGTGGTGTCGAGGTCCATGCGTGCCACCCGTGCCTCCGGGAACACCTCACGCACCTGCTCCTCTATCTTCTCCGTACCGAAGCCACGTGTCTTCAACTCCGTAGAGCCGCAACAGGGACACTCCGTGGGTATCCGGTAGGTATATCCACAATAATGACACGTCAGCTGGTTCATCTGCCGGTGGTAGGTCAGCGACACGTCACAATGCTGACAATGCGGCACCCACCCGCACTGCCTGCACTCTATCATAGGAGCGAAGCCACGGCGGTTCTGGAAGAGGATAGCCTGTTCGCCACGCTCCAGTGCCTCGCGTACCTTATTTAATAATAAAGGAGAGAAAGGACCAGCCATCATCTTCCGGTGCTGCAGGTCAGCGATGTCCACCACCTGTATCTCCGGCAGCTCAATACCCTGGTAGCGCTCTTTCAGCTCCACCAGTCCATACTTCCCCGTCTTCGCATTATGGTAGCTCTCCATCGAGGGTGTTGCCGTACCCAGCAAGGTACGTGCCTTGTACATCTGTGCCAGTATGATGGCTGCACTGCGGGCATGATAACGGGGAGCCGGGTCCTGCTGCTTGTAACTCGTCTCATGCTCCTCGTCGATGATGACGAGTCCTAAGCGCTGGAAAGGCAGGAAGACGGCGGAGCGGGCACCCAGGATGACATCGTATGGATTCTGAGAGAGCTGTTTCTGCCATATCTCCACCCGTTCCGCATCAGAATACTTGGAATGGTAGATGCCCAGCCTGTTGCCGAACACCCGTTGCAGCCGCTGCATCATCTGTACCGTCAGGGCAATCTCCGGCAAGAGGTAGAGCACCTGCTCCTTACGCTCCAGTGCCTGCTGGATGAGATGGATGTATATCTCCGTCTTACCGCTGCTCGTCACGCCATGCAAGAGGGTGACGGGCTTCTTCATCATCGACAGCAGGATATGGTTGTATGCCTCCTGCTGGGCAGTATTCAACTGCTTGATGAGTTCGGGACGATACTCGCCCCCATGGTTGAGCCGTCCCACCTCCACCTCATAGGTCTCCAGCATCCCCCGCTTCTCCAACTGCTGTAACGTGGTGGCGGAGGCATGACTGGCATTGAGCAGTTCCTCACGGGTTATCTCCGAAATACCGCCAACCTGCTGTCCATTCCTCATTTCCCCGATCTGGTCCCAACCGGAGAGTTCCAGGTAGGAGATGAAAGCCTCCAACTGTTTAGGGGCGCGTCCCAGGATGTTCAGTGCGACATGCAGTGCTGACTCATTCTGATAGGCGGGTGTGAGCCGGATATACGTCTCCGTCTTAGGACGGTAGCCGTCCTCCGCCTTCAGTCCTGCGGGTAACGCTGCCTTATAGACATCACCGATGGGCGACAGGTAATAGTCGGAAATCCACTGCCATAGTCTCAGCTGCCCTGGGGTAACGACAGGTTCCGCATCCATCAACTGTGTCACGCTCTTCACCTCATACCCCTGTGGCTGCTCGTCATGCAGTCGTGCCACGATACCCAGATAAGTCTTGTTACGCCCAAAGGGTACCAAGACACGCATTCCCACCTGTACTGTCGCCTGCATGGCTGGTGGCAGCGCATAGGTGAATGTTCCCTGCAAGGGCAAGGGCAATATGAGGTCAGCGTAATTCATCAAATGCAAAGGTACGAAATAGTATTGAATTAGACAAGAAAAAAGGTGCCCTTTGCCTCAGCAAGAGCACCTTTTATATCTTGATTAAGTAGTTCTGCTTCCGATTAGAAATAGTAACCGAGTCCCAGCTGCCAGGTGTTGAACTTCATCTTGCCGGTCGCCTCGTCACCATTCTCGTTGATGTACTTCACCTCACCAGCCTTGCTCAACTGGAAGTTATAGTTAGCGGTAATCTGCAACTTGCTGAATACGGTGGCACCGATACCCACGTTACCACTGATGTTGCTGCTCTTCAGCGACCACTCACCCATCTGGTCGAGCAACTTGCTCTTGTCACCGATATTGAAACCGAACTGCGGACCAGCGAAGGCAAACACATTCACGACACTGCTCAGACCGATGCCATAACGCACGTTGATAGGTATCTGGATAGACTGCGACTTGATGGTATTGTCGGTTCTCTTGATCTTGGCGTTACGCTGATCATAGAGGGCTGCGCCATCAATACTCAGTCCGACAACAGGAAGCGTGAACTTCACCGTAGGACCTATATAGAAGCCGGACTTATTGGAAATAGCATTACTTACATTATCTACGGATATCGATGTCAGGTTCAATCCACCCTTCAAACCGAACTTCACCTGAGCCTGTGTAGGCATTGCAAAGGCAATGCAGGCAATAGCAAGAATTGTCAATATCTTTTTCATAATACTCCTGTTTTATTATCCTGCTGCAAAGATAAACATTTTAAGCGACATCTCCAAACGTTTTAACACTTTTCTTAGTGACGCTGGCGACGCACCGTGATACGGGGTGAAGAGGAGGAACCGCCGTCATTTCCGCCCTTACTCTTCTTGCTCTTGACAGTGCGGGTACGGCTGCGACGACCACTCTTGCTCTTCTTGGCGACTTTCTCGTTCTCGGGCTGTATCTTGGCAATAGAGTCGAGGGAGTCACGCTGTGGGGTATGTCCGAACATGCTACGCTCGAAGAGCTGAAGCTCCTTCTCAATCTTCAGCTGCTCCTTCTTCGCTGTAGAGTCAGCCGACGCGGGATTGAAGTCACCGAACTGCGGCTTGGACACACTCTGTCCCATGCGGTTACCAGCCTTGTAGATCTTACCCTTGTAGCTGTTCATCGTGAAATAGTCCTCCAGTGTCATCGTGGCGGCATTATTGAGATTCGACGCCTGTACGCTCTGACGGCTCAGGAAGGGTTCCAGGTCAGTATATTTTACCCAGAACAAAGGATATTTCGCTGCCTCACCGCCAAAGTCATCCTCACGCATCATGACAGGACAGATTGCCATCACCTTACGACGGAACTGTGCGTTCGACTGGTCGTAATAGGCTGACTCCTTCAGATAGTACATCTTCACCTCGGCAGAGGGGATGTCACTGTTCTCCACCCGCAACTTATTATCCTTCGTCTCGTAGAAGATATGATAGTTGTCAAGCAGTGTCTTCATAGCCACCTTTGACGAGTCGCTGAACGACTCATTACCATCGAGGCGGTACTCATAGACGGGAATGTAGTTGTTGAGTGCCAGCTTAAAGATGTAAGTAAAGAGGTTCATCTGCTTGTCGATAGGCTCCACAGGATAGTACAACCCTGAGTTAGCCTCATCGTTGAGGTTGATCTCACGATACAGGTCACGACGCCACACCACATTCTCCGGCATGTCCAACGAGGTGGGGTACATCAGACGGGCACGCTGACTGAGTCCCTGATTCTGGGTGGTCGTCTGCTGTTGCTTAGCCTGCTGCTTCTGCTGCTGGCGACGAGCCTTTGGCTGAGCCATGACGGTACCAGCCATCAGCGTTATCATCAAAAAGAACAATACTCTCTTCATATCTTCTCTAAACTCTAAACTTTAAACTCTAAACTATTTCACAATGACCTCCATCGACGCGCTCAACTTACGTGCCGTACCGTCAGGACCTGTTGCCGTGACTCTGGAAATATAGAAGCGGCGGTTGCGCTGCAGCTTACGGAAGGTCTCTTTCTGACGGGCGGAGAAACGGGCACCATCACTGACCATCGGCACGGCATTACCCATATTGTCGAAGAAGACGGTCTCAAAACTCTGCACACGGAACGGCACATCCAGGATACCGTCGTCAATGGCGGCGCCAATGCCGTCTGCCGCTGCCAGCTGTGCCTTTGACAAGCCACCTCCCTTGAAGCGGTCAGCACCACCATCAGCACTCACGGCAATATATGGGGTAGGATCTGGCAGACGGCGTACACGGAAGGTGTATGTTCCCATCTGCTGCGGACGACCTGTATTCGTAGAGGTCACCGTAATCGTCACATTCTGTCCCGGGGTAGAAGGGCGGGCGATATACTTGCCCGGTCCGACGGGCTGTAATGTCCCACCGCTCATCGATGCCTGTATCTTCGTGACGGGAACGCCCGGAACACTGATACTCAACGGGTTATTATAGCCTGCATAGAGAACGTTCATCAGGTCGGCACTCACGGTGGCAGAGGGATCTACCACACTGTACTTCTGAGTGAAGTCACGCTTGATCAGCTCTCCATTACCATTCTCTACCTGTATATATCCCTGTAAGGTGAAGTCACCAGTGCGCCCAGCGATGGTCTCATAAACACCGTCAGGGAGGTTCATCTCCCTACCGCCGATGAAGATCTGCGGCACCTGGGTGGTATCCACTGCCGCCATCACGATACGGGCAGAGAACTTATCACCTCTTACTACTGTCTGCGCATTGGGAATGACATAAGCGTTAAGCGCATTGACACGGATATCCTTCACGTCGATATTGGACACCAGCGTATGAAGGACGGCTCCCTCGGCATAACGCACGTCGCTCTGTAACTTACTCAACATTGTCACTGCGGCAGCCACCGGCATGTCCTCAAACAAATACTCCTGCCAGTTCTTACCCATTGCCTTGGCAGTGCGCGAGGGCTCTGTGGAGAGACTCGTTGCTATCGATTTCCGCTGTGTCTCATCTGTCACCATTGTCAAGATGCGCTCCCGGAAGCTATTGATGGCACGATAAAGTTCCTTACCCCTGCCGCGTCCCGGAGCCAGCATCACCTGTGTGGCAGCCTCCAGGTCTTCCTTGTTGCGGATATTGGTGACATCACCATCACTGCCATCCGCCTCCTTTACGATGGCAAGTTTCAGGTCTGCCGCCAGCTGAAAGAGCGAGTCGCTCATCTGCCGCACCTGCTGGGCACGGTCGAACCACTGCTTGACTTTCTGAGGATTCTTCTTCACCTGCTCGGCGAAATCCTCATATATAGCCAGATTCCCTTGCATCGCATTTACTGTCGTACGATTGAGGCTCTCCTCCACGACAGAGAAGCCATTAAGCACCTCTGTCGAGACATTCAATGCGAGCATCGCCATCAAGACCACATACATCAGGTTGATCATCTTCTGGCGAGGAGATACTGGACGTTTCTTGATTGCCATGCTTATTGTCTGTTAATATTCTGTACCGACATCGCCTCTATCATCCGGGCATAGATGGCGTTCAACTCAGCTATCTGTTTTGCCATGTGGCGTGTCTGTTCATTAATCTCGTCGATGGTACCCATCTGTGAGCTGGCACTCTTCAGCTGCATCTCATAGACACGGCTGATACCTGTCAGCGTGCGGTTCAGGTTCTCCATCTCCTCAGAGTCGGCAGTGAGACGCTTGCTCTGCTCGCTTACTTTCTTGAGTACCTCTGTCAACTCATTCAATTCATCGATGTAGCTGCCGGTAGCCTCGGCAATAACGGTGGCTCCAAGAGGATTAGCAGGAATGCTGGATTCGCTAGATGGACTAGAGGAACTAGATACTCTAGATTCACTAGATATACTAGAATTACTAGATATACTAGAATCACTAGAACCACTGACAACACGGCCTGCGGTGCCACCACCATTGATAATGACTGTGCCACCGCCACCGACGACGGGACCACCAGCAACTGCTCCACGGATAACTGGCTCACCATTCACAATAGTATCACTCTCACCCTCCATTACTGGATGGATATCCAAGTCCATACCATCCGTCGTCTTGTCGAAAGGACGGTCGAAAGCGGAGAGGAAGAACACGATAACCTCCGTACCCATACCCAGGAACAGGAAGAAGTTAGCTCCGGGCAAGTGGGTCAGTTTAAACAAGGTACCTAAGATCACAATAGAGGCACCCCAGCTATAGGCATAGTTCAGGAATGTCTGGCCAGGAACACTGTCCATCCATTTCTGCAACTTATAGACGACATTCAGTTTACTATACTTTGTCATTACTTGCTACGTTTTGATTTCTTACTCTTCACCTTATCACTGGTAGTATTCGCCATGCTGCGCACACAGCGGAATCCGATATAGCTGCGCGGCTGGTTCTGGTACTCATAGGAACGCCATGCGGAACGGATGAACGACTCAGGGTCTTTCCATGAACCACCTCGCACACTCTTCTTCTTCAAGCGATAGGGGTCCTCCAAGGCAGCATTATATTTCAACTGCGGGTTGATATCATTCATGGACTCCACTCCCGCCTCGGTATAGATGGTACTGGTCCATTCAGCGACATTACCCGCCATGTCATACAGACCATTGGTATTCGAGGAGTAGATACCTACCCTGCTGGTGATCAGGTTACCGTCCTTGGTATAGTTTCCCTTGTCAGGTTTGAAGTTGGCATAGAAGCATCCATTACCGGAGGCGACATCCTTGTTCTCCCACGGGAACTCGTTCTGGTCCTTACCACGGGCGGCATACTCCCATTCTGCCTCTGTCGGCAGGCGGTAGCGCTGTACATAACGTGCCGCAGCACCCAGACCTTTCAGCAGATACTCTGTACGCCATGCACAGAAAGCGTTCGCCTGCTCCCATGTCACACCTACCACAGGGTAGTCGTTATAGGAGGCACTGGAGAAATAGTAGCGCATGTAGCCCTCGTTCTCGGCATTGGGGAAATCATTCACCCAACAGGTCGTGTCCGGATATACATTTACTATATAGGTATTCAGGAAGTCCCAAGGACCGGTATACTGGCGGTTGATGGTCTGTCGGACGATACGTCCCTCATCATCGATATAGGCGGTATCTTTGGATATCCATATCTGCTCATTGGCACGGGCACGGAGATCGGTGTTGAGGATACGCTCCTGAGGATCCACACGATACTTACGCTTTGCAGCCTCCGTATAATCATACACCTCATAGCGGTAGTTCAGCTGGCGCCAGTCAATCATCTTCTCGCCAGTCACGGGATTATAGGTGTACAAGCTCTCGATGGCACGCTGCTCATCCTCGTTGGGCTTGCGTGGCAATGCCTTCTTCCAGTTCAGATGGGGAGTAACGGGCTCACCGTTCTTGTCCTCCTCAATCTTATAGGTCTCGTCACCACCATAGTTGGGATCGGCAAGACGCTCACGGAGGATGGAGTCACGGACATAGTTCACGAACTGACGGTACATGGAGTTCGTCACCTCATGCTCGTCCATCCAGAAACTCTCCACAGAGATGTCACGGACAGGCACTGGTTTACCCCAAAGACTGTCCTGCTGCTCGATACCCATCTTCAGATGACCACGCTTGATCATCGTCATGCCATAAGGGGTCGGCTCTCTGAACGCACGACCACTGGCACCTGTCACCTCACCACCTTTCATAGAGGCGAGTTTCGAACCGAAACAGCCCGAAAGCATGATAGCAGCGCAGACGCAACCTAATATACTAATGAACTTCTTCATATATTTTTATTTTTCAATTCTTCACTCTTCACTTTACAGGATTCTCACACTCTGATGACGGTTACGACCCTTCTTGTACAGGTTCAACTCCGTCTGATATCCCACAAACAGCTCATGACAGCCATTACCGAGACCCGTTCCTGACGTGAACATCTCATAAGCATAACCGATACAGATACCGTGGAAGTTACCTCCGACCATCGCCGTGACAGAATTGGTCGGGCTATAGCCCACCCCTAAATAAAGCATCTTACGGTCATTCGTATACTTCACTCTCACCGTCACATCAGCACGATAGGCAGAGCCGTCATAACGTCCCAGCACTGAGGGATGTATTGTAAAAAACGGATTTCTTAGTCGAATATTGTATCCACCCGTCAAATAAAACACACTACTCATCTCATAAATAGACTTTTCACCGATCTCTATCTCAGGGGCAGTAGCATGCAGGACGGAAAAACCGGCATACCAATTCTTACGCTGATAATAGAGCCCGGCACTGAGGTCAAAGGCGGTACCGTTGACATCCGTCGTGGAAAAGACCGGGTCATCAGGACGCTCTAAGTCTATCTCCGAGCCTTTAAATTGCTCACTTATCATACCACCCTGCACTCCGATACTCAATGTACCACCGAACAGTCTCTGCTTAAGGGCATATTGCAGCAGTACCCGTTTATGGGAGAACAAGCCTATATCGTCATTCATCAGCTGGAGACCAACGCCATGCATGGCACCCAATAAGCGTATGGGCATGTCCGCTGCAAGATACATCGTACGGGGATTATGCTCATAACCGGCAAAACTCATATTGTAAGCACCCACGGCATTGATCTTCGGCTCCTTACCTGCAGCAGCAGGATTGAAAGATGTCTCCATTGCCCAATAATGGGCAAAAGAGGCTTCCTGCTGACCCATCGCCATGACGGTCTGCAAACATAAGAATCCTATCAGCAAACGCTTTTTCACGATATTATAACGTAAAATACCACACCTTTATTTTATCCACCTACTTTTTCTATCGTACTTAAAAAGCATTAAACGCTTATGAGTTTGCAAATCATGGAGGAAGTCAGAGAAGGGACAAAAGAATTGAGCAAATATTTTATAACCAAATAAAACACCAGCGAGACAAACAAATCATTCTTGTTTGTCTCGCTGGTATCAAGTAGTTTAAACTTAGATGCAGGCTTTAATACTCATCCTCGTTGAAAAGGAAGTCCTCTTTCGTCGGATAGTCGGGCCAGATGTCCTCGATACTCTCGTAGACATCACCCTCGTCCTCTATTTCCTGCAAGTTCTCCAACACCTCCAAAGGTGCACCCGAACGGATGGCATAATCTATAAGTTCGTCCTTGGTTGCTGGCCATGGAGCGTCTTCAAGCTTTGAAGCTAATTCTAGTGTCCAATACATAGTCGTAAAAATTATCAGTTATAGAATTCGAGCGCAAAAGTAATATTTTTTTTCTTATTTGCAAGCATTCTGCCATAATTTTTCACTATGTCCTGCAATAAAATTCAACTTCTTGGCTAAAACGAAAAGATAATCGCTTAAACGGTTCACATATTGAAGCACTTCCGGGGAGACGGTAGCTGTTGCCGCCAGCTCCACAATCCGTCGTTCCGCACGCCGACAAACCGTCCGGCAGACATGTGCCTGAGCTGCCTCAGGAATACCCCCTGGCAATATGAAACCTTGCTTCTCAGGAAGTAAATCCATGATAGCATCCACTTCCTGCTCTAACTGTCCTATTGCGCCCTGCGGCAGATAGGCGGAAGGATACAAGGGTGTCTGGTCCTGATCGGTTGCAAGATTGGTACAGACATTAAACAGGTTATTCTGTACGTTCTCTATCACCTCCTTGTCATGTCCTTCCGGCAGCATGGAAGCCAACAGCCCCAGATGGGAGCTGAGTTCGTCAACGGTGCCATACGACTCCAGTCGGACACTCGCCTTGCTGACTCGTTGTCCCCCGACTAATGAGGTCTGTCCCTCATCTCCCCGACGGGTATATACTTTGGTAATTTTTTTCATTATCGGTACTTGATTAGAAATTCACTTTATAATTCATCTTATGCCGCTTCTTATCGAAGAAAACGATGCCGCAATAATACAGGTCGAAGGTGACTCCTGTCCTGACATCCCGTTCTACCTCGTGCCAGAAGTCCCAGTCACGGCAGATATCCTCTATCACCAAAACGGACCGACTGTCCACCTTATTATATATATTAGGCATCAATTCACGATAATTGCCGGAGAGTGGCAGTCTTGCCAACTCAATATGTCCTGTCTCGTCCACCAACTTTGTCTTCCTGCATCCTGCCGACCAATATTCCTCATACTCGTCACGAAGCATAACAGAAGGTTGGCGCCAGTTGGCAAGTCTGAAATACAAGCGTCCCAACTTCCGTCTCAGCCAGTTGTCATCTTGCTTGTCCAGCTGCTGATAGGCATAATACTGCCAGTGCTCGTTAATCACGTAACGAACAAAGGCATAATCCGTAGGTGACTGAATGCCAAAACCCAACGAATGGTGCAGACGGCTGAGATAAACCCCTATACGTGTCAGCTGGTTCATATCCTTCCGGTTTTATACCTGCAAAGATAACAAAAAGGAATGACAAACAAACTATTCTGTACAAAAAAGCCTGCTCAAAATTTGTCATTCTCATTTTTTCCCGTATCTTTGCACATAATGCATCATAAAATTCTCCTTTTAATCTGTTTTCTGCTCTTATCCAGTCCGGTAGCCGCAGAAGATAGTTTGCCTATCATAGAGGTGAAGGCAGACAGGAAGATGATTTATCCTCAGCGAATGGAGCTGATGGGGGAAGAAACGCTGATGGACGTCCTGCAGATGTTGCCCAGTCTGATGATTGCTGGGTATGAGGATGTCATCACCAACTATAACCTCCGCATAGACAACTGTCCGATAAATGGCGATACAAGACTGATAATCAGTCAGATGAAGGCAAAAGACATTGCCAAGATACAGGTGTGTGACAATACGGGAGTGGCGAAGGGAACCATTGGTATGAATAAGGTACTGGACATTTACATGAAGATGCCTGATGCGTGGCAAGGTTTCGTGGAAGGACAAGGAGCCGCGGGGAAGAAATTTGAAGGCATTGCCTCCGCCAATGCGCTTTACGGCAGCAAGCACACAGACCTCTATGCCAATATATCCTATCGCCACCAAGATGTAAACGAGGAGTATCTGTCGCTTCACATGACGAACCGGTTTGATGACAGGACCAGACTGTTGACCTTTTTCACCCAACAATACCTTGACCGACCTTCTGGTACGTCACGCAAGGTCTTGGGAAGAGCGAGATTTTTCCATAACTTCAATGACCGGGGCACAGAGCTGCTCTTAGCGAGCGGCTATCAGTATGCTAGTGACCTGGTGTTTTCCAACAAACAGCCCATGTTTATCGTTGAGCTGAACACGCCTTTGCTGTCCGACCGGCTCTCCATGATGGTAGGTGTCGAGGGAGGTTACCTCATGACCAGCCTAAAGGATACGGACTGGAAATGGAATGTCTTTAACCATGATATTTATCTGCAATTCACCTATTCCTTACCGAAGTGGAAGTTTACTGCTGGTAATCGCGTGATGTTCTATAACTACAAACTGACGGATTCCGGCAATAGACAGAAGCATAATGACACCCGTGTCAATGCGAATGGCAACATCATTTATACCCCTAACAACCGTCATCAGATACTCATGGGCTATTACCTCAAATACTATAATCCCGTCTATGAAGCCATCGCAATGGAATCCAACATGCTTTCTGATGAGCAATGGGCAATTACCAGGGGACAACTAGAGGAACGGACGATTCACCAAACTAAGCTGTCTCATGTCTATAGCAGACAGAAGCTGACAGTACAGACGGAGGCGAGCTATTACATCATTGAGGATGGTGAGAATTTCATAGAGCTGGGGGCATCGGCTTACTGGAAAACCAACTGGATGAGTCTGACAGGTGGCTCAAACCTGTATACCGCAAGGAGCGAAACCTATGCCTCATTCCGATTAGCCCCCACCGTCTTCCTTCCCCACCAATGGCAGATAGGTGCTCAGGTAGTATATTATACCAAAAACTCACCAAGACGTGAGATGACTGGCGTACCCGTATATGGATGTCTGTCAGTGAACAAGCAATTTGGCAGGAAATGGAATTTGAGTGTTGACTGGCATGATATGTTTGATGCAACCTGCAACGACGCATTAGTCAACCGACATGCTGTCAATATGAAACTGCAGTATAGATTCTAACGTGACAGGAAACGAAAGAAGCCCTGACTCAGAAACTGAATCAGGGCTTCATCATTGAAAAGTGGCGGCCTCCTACTCTCCCGCATTGCATTGCAGTACCATCGGCGCAGGCGGGCTTAACTT
>Ga0256407_10002533_pt1 | contig 34804 bp, 23 predicted proteins | sample RumenRJG_04DNA_FD_193489 | JGI IMG/M metagenome (GOLD analysis project Ga0256407, IMG submission 193489) | Bovine rumen microbial communities from Lethbridge, Alberta, Canada - RJG_04 | ecosystem: Host-associated > Mammals > Digestive system > Stomach > Rumen | place: Canada: Alberta...
TCCCCTGAATTTGTCAAAATTCCGATTGACAGAGTCTTCCTTCCGCCGTATAATTGCTCTAACGCTTTAAGGCTTTCAAGTGTTAACTGTTAACATGGTTCACTCTGATATTCATAAGCGTAATACTTCTTCCGCGCATCGGGCGCGGAGATATGGGGGAATGACCTATGGCAGCAAAATTAATCATGTTACTTATCTTCTTCGCCGTGATGATCGGTATCGGCGTGCACTCCAGAAGACACGCGACGAATGTCAATGATTTCGTTCTCGGCGCCCGCTCCGTCGGTCCCTGGCTTACGGCCTTCGCCTTCGGAACCTCTTACTTCTCCTCAGTTGTGTTCGTCGGCTACGCCGGACAGTTCGGCTGGAAGTACGGTCTCTCCGCTACCTGGGCCGGCATCGGCAACGCCCTCTTAGGCTCTCTTCTTGCCTGGATCGTTCTTGGCCGCCGCACGAGAGTCATGACCCAGAAGCTGGATGCCCGCACCATGCCGGAGTTCTTCGGCAAACGGTACCAGTCCCGCTCCCTGCAGGTGGCCGGTTCCGTCATCGCATTTATATTCCTGGTGCCCTATACCGCTTCCGTATACAACGGTCTCTCCCGTCTCTTCGGGATGGCCTTCAATATCGACTACAAGCTGTGCATCATCATCATGGCCCTCTTAACCGCTGTGTACGTCGTTATCGGCGGATACATGGCCACGGCCCTCAATGACTTCATCCAGGGTATCATCATGCTCTTCGGCATCAGCGCCGTCATCGTATCGGTACTGAACGGCCAGGGCGGATTCCTCAATGCCCTCCAGAAGCTCTCCCAGATCCCGGCGGATGATGTGGCGGTTCCCGCCCTGCAGGGAAGCCAGGGTCTTCTGACCAGCTTCTTCGGTCCGGACCCCATGGGACTCTTCGGCGTTGTAATTCTGACCTCCCTCGGTACCTGGGGTCTTCCCCAGATGGTGCACAAGTTCTACGCCATCAAGGATGAAAAAGCCGTTCACACCGGAACCGTGGTTTCCACCGTCTTCGCTTTCGTGGTTGCCGGCGGATGCTACTTCCTGGGCGGTTTCGGACGTCTCTTTGACTGTCCGGAAATCTACAAGGCAGACGGCACTATTGCTTACGACTCCATCGTCCCGCAGATGCTCTCCACCCTGCCGGATCTTCTGATCGGCCTCGTGGTGGTGCTGGTCTTCTCCGCTTCCATGTCCACCCTGTCTTCCCTGGTTCTGACCTCCAGCTCCACACTGACACTGGACGTGCTGAAGAAGGCTGTGATGAAGGATATGACCGACAAGCAGCAGCTGTTCATCATGCAGGTACTGGTAGCATTCTTCACCATCCTGTCCGTCATCATCGCACTGAACCCGCCCACCTTCATCGCCCAGCTCATGGGTTATTCCTGGGGTGCTCTGGCCGGCTCCTTCCTGGCGCCCTTCCTGTACGGCCTCTACAATAAGAAGACGACCAAGGGTGCCGTCTGGGCCAGCTACATCTTCGGCGTCGGCTTCACCGTCGGCAACATGCTGTTCCATTTCATCAAGTCGCCCATCAACGCAGGCGCCCTTACCATGGTTCTGGGACTCATCATCGTTCCCATCGTGAGCCTTGTAACCCGCAAGCCGGATGAAGCCTTCGTGGAAGACGTCTTCGCAAGCTACGAAGTCAAGGTTCTCGTCTCCAAGGCAACCTCCCTGGAGGAAGAAGAGGCCTGATAGCGGGCTGGATCTTACCCGATTATCATCGAAATATCGTATTACAGCCTGGCTCAGGGGTTTTCACCCCGGCCAGGCTGTTTTTTTGATTACATGATTGCGTCCCAAAAGAGGGGGATGCAGATCTCTCTGTCCCTTTCCCGTCATCGGATCCGTCCCGAATATCGTGCAAGCCAGCAACTGCATGCCGAAAGCAGATCTTATGCCCTCAACCTGAAGCCTGGATCTGCTGTCAGCCCAGCAGATCCAGACTTTCAGCCACGGCCAAAGTGGAGAACTCCGATCTCTTCCGTATTTTTTCTGCTTCAGGTCTGCTTTTTCCGCCTGGCTAAATTGAAGGAAGCAAATCCCGGCAGATCTCCAGGCCAAAATAACCTGTCGGATCCGATTTTGCCCTTCCGGCTGCATGAACAAGCTTTATTTCCTGCCGTCTGCACAGAAGTATACTCTGTTTCCGGCCAAGTGTACGAAAGCAAGTTTTGTTCCGGCCGCGTTCTCTTTCACAGCAGTGAGCAGAGTGAGATGTAAACCTGTACGATGGCGAATTTGAACCGCGAATCGGTTGTCTCTGCCGGCCCTTTTGCGCTATAATAAACCACAAACACGAAGCACATTCCGATCCGGAGGACTGATTATATGAATAACAGAAAACTAAAAGCATTTTGTCTTATGCTCGCTCTCTCTTCCGCCGTCCTTTCCGGCTGTTCGAAAAAGAATCCGCCTGCGCAGACTTCTGCTGCAGTGGAAAGCTCTGTCGACCTGAACGCTGTCCTTAACAATCTGGCAGAGGACCCGGAGATATCCGAGGCGCTTTCCAAAGCGGCGGCCAATGCCGCCACGGACCCTGCACTTGAACAGGCTCTCTCCGAAGCTGCCAATGACCCCAGAGTTCAGCAGGCCGTTTCCGAGGCTGTCTCTGAGGCTGTTTCGGAAGCCGCCACCGACCCGAGAATTGAGCAGGCTCTCTCTGAGGCCGTCTCTGAAGCCGCTACCGATCCGAGAATCGAGCAGGCTCTCTCTGAGGCCGTCTCCGAAGCCGCCACCGACCCGAGAATTGAGCAGGCTCTCTCCGAGGCTGCTTCCGAGGCTGCTGCCTCCGGAACTCCCCAGTCCGCAGCCGCTGCGCTCTCCGAGGAGCAGGCCCTGAATGCAGCTCTCCGGCATGCGGGCGTGAAAGCCGAAGACATCAGCGGACTGAAGATAAAACCGGATTATGAAAACGGAAGGCAGGTCTTCGAACTGGAATTCCACGTAGGACAGACCGAATATGAATATGATATCGATACCCTCACCGGAGATATCCTGAAACACGAAGCGGGCCTCGACGACTGATGCCGGGACGCAAAAAGGTCCCCTTCGGCACGGAAACTGTGCCGCAGGGGACCTTTTCTGCTTTTATGTATACTCTTAGGTTTGCTTCTTATCTTCTCATCTGCCCTTTATCTGCTTCTTCTTCGCCGCGGCCACAAGCCCCGCAAACAGGGGATGAGCCCGGTTGGGGCGGGATTTTAATTCCGGATGGGCCTGGGTGCCGAGGTAGAATTCTTCCTCCGGCAGTTCCATCATTTCCACGATATGGCCATCCGGCGAAATGCCGGAGAGCAGCATGCCTGCCGCAGTCAGCGCGCTCCGATAGTCGTTGTTCACTTCATAGCGATGGCGGTGGCGCTCGGAAATCTCGCCGCTGCCGTAGAGCTGTGCAGCCTTTGACGCCGGATTCAGCACGCAGGGCCATGCGCCCAGCCGGAGGGTTCCGCCCAGATTCACTACGCCCTTCTGATCCGGCATCAGGTCGATGACCGGATGGGTTGTTCCCGGATTCAGTTCCGAGCTGTTGGCATCCGCATATCCCAGAACATCCCTGGCAAAGGACACAATGGCCATCTGCATTCCCAGGCAGATGCCAAGAAACGGGATATGGTTCCTCCGGGCCCAGGAGGCGGTTTCAATCATTCCCTCGGTGCCCCGGCTGCCGAAGCCGCCCGGGATAAGGATGCCGTCCACGCCGCCAAACAGGGCATCTGCCCCCTGCTTCTCCACCTCTTCCGTATCCACCCAGCGGATCTTCACTTCGGCGTGATTCGCAATCCCGCCGTGCTTCAGGGCCTCCACCACGCTGAGATAGGAGTCATGAAGCTGCGTATACTTTCCCGCAATTGCAATCTCCACAGTACTTTCAGGGTGGCGGAGCACGTGCACCAGATGCTGCCAGTCCGCAAGATCCGGCTCCGGACATGGCAGATGCAGGGACTCCAGCACCACCTCCGCCAGATGCTCTTTCTCCATGCAGAGGGGTACTTCATAGAGAAATTCCGCATCCATGTTCTGGATGACATGACTCTTCGGCACATTGCAGAACAGTGCAATCTTATCCTTGATCCCTTCCGTCAGCGGATATTCCGTCCGGCACACCAGGATATCCGGCAGAACCCCCATCCGCATCAGTTCGCGGACACTGGCCTGGGTCGGCTTGGTCTTCATCTCCTGGGAAACCTTCAGCCAGGGAATCAGCGTCACATGGATCATGATGGCATTGTCATGGCCGATGTCATGCTGAAACTGCCGGTATGCCTCAAAAAAGGGCTGCGATTCGATATCACCCGCGGTACCGCCGATCTCGATGATGGCGATGCGGACCTCCGAAGACACCTCCTGTTCCCGGTAAAAACGGGATTTGATCTCATTGGTGATATGGGGAATCACCTGCACCGTACCTCCGCCGTAATCCCCGCGGCGCTCCTTGTTCAGCACCGACCAGTAGATTTTTCCGGAAGTGACATTGGAATTCTTATCCAGGCTCTCATCAATAAAGCGCTCATAATGCCCCAGGTCCAGGTCTGTCTCCGTGCCGTCATCGGTCACGAACACCTCCCCGTGCTGGGTCGGATTCATCGTTCCCGGGTCCACATTAAAATAGGGGTCAAACTTCTGCATGGTCACCCGGTATCCCCGGGCCTTTAAGAGCCGCCCCAGAGACGCCGCCGTGATGCCCTTGCCAAGGCCCGATACCACGCCGCCCGTTACAAATACATACTTTACCATACCCATCTCCTCCCTGTCCTGTCCGCATCATCTCGTCTTCCGGCAGCAATCCCGGCTCAGGCATCCATTTCAAGTCCCGGCAATCCGAATCAGCCGAACATCTCTTCCAGCCGCCGCATGGCTTCTATCGTATTTTCCCTGGTGGAAAATGCCGTCAGCCGGAAAAACTTCTGTCCGCAGGCTCCGAAGCCCGCTCCCGGTGTGCCCACCACGTGGGCTTTCTCCAGAAGCTCACGGAAAAACTCCCAGGAATCCATATCCTTCGGGCACTTAAACCATATATAGGGCGAATTCTTTCCGCCGGTATAGAAGATTCCCATCCGGTCCAGGGTATCGGTGATCACCTTTGCATTCCCCCGGTAATACTCCAGATTCTCCTCCGTCTCCTTTTCGCCCTCGGGCGTAAACACCGCCTCCGCGCCCCGCTGCACGATGTAGGCCGTGCCGTTGAACTTGGTGCACTGGCGCCTGAGCCACATGGCATTGAGACTCGTCTCTTCCCTGACCAGATCCATGGGCACCACCGTATAGCCGCAGCGGGTTCCGGTAAATCCTGCCTTCTTCGAGAAGGAACAGATCTCGATGGCGCAGGTCTTCGCCCCCGGTATCTCATAGATGCTGTGAGGCAGGTCCCCGGTCACAAAGCATTCATAGGCCGCGTCAAAGAGAATCACGCTGCCGTGCCGGTTGGCAAAGTCCACCCATTCTGTGAGCTGTTCCCGGTTATAGACCGCTCCCGTGGGATTATTGGGAGAGCAGAGGTAAATGATATCGCCCTCAAGTTTCTCATCCGGCATGGGCAGGAATCCGTTTTCCTCGCCGGAGGGCATATAGACGATATTTCTTCCGTCCATCACGTTGGTATCCACATAGACCGGATAGACCGGGTCGGGTACCAGCACCGTATTATCGGCGCTGAAGATATTCAGGATATTGCCGCAGTCGGACTTTGCGCCGTCGGAGATAAAGATCTCATCATTTTCAAGACTTACGCCGAACCCCGCATAGTACTTCCGCAGGGCATCCTTCAGGAACTCATACCCCTGCTCCGCGCCGTAGCCGTGGAAGGTCTCCGCCTGTCCCTGCTCTTCGGAAGCCTTTACCATGGCGGCAACCACGCTTTTTGCCAGCGGTCTTGTCACATCCCCGATGCCCATCCGGATCACGTCGGCTTCCGGGTGTGCCTTCTGATATTCCTTCACCCGGCGGTTTACCTCCGCAAAGAGGTAATTCGCCTGAAGCGCTTCGAAATTCGCATTTACCTTTGCTCCCATACTCCTCTCTCCTTCCCCTCTTCCTGTCCTGCTGCCTTCTGCCTGAACCTGCTTGAATCCGGAGAGAACGTAGGGCATATCCCGCTGCAGTTACAGCTCCAGCCGCCGGATGATATCCGTCGCCGCCTCCCTCTTGGTGATGCAGGCATCCATCGCCAGCTTTTCCAGATAATGATGGGCCTCTTCCTCCGTCATCTGTTTTTTCTCGATGAGAAGACATTTCGCCCGGTTCACCACCCGCATGTCGTCCAGCTTCCGCCGGAGTGCCGCGTTGTCCTCCGTCAACCGCTCCAGCCTGTTTTTCATGGTATAGAGCACCTTCACCGCCTGGGCAATGCTCTGGCGCCCCGCCGGCCTCGCCAGCACAAACACGCCGGAATCCGCCGCTGTATAGCTTACCTGGTCATAAACCTCCTGCCGCACAAACAGGAGCACGCCCACATTGCGCTGTCTGGCGGTTTCTATGGCGGCCTGCACGCCGGATTCATCCGGGAGGGGGGAATACACAATCAGGATATCTGTCTTTTCCCGCAGAATCCGCTGCTTTGCCAGCGTCATGGAGGACACGTGGCGCACCGGATAGAATCCGTCCGGCAGAACCGAGCGTATGGTCTGGGCAATCGCCTCTGTCGGCGCCGCGATAAGAACGCTTCCGCCGCCTTCCTTTGCCATCGGTGTCCCTCCTTTCTTCCGGGAATGCTGTCAGCCCGCATGTCCTCCGCGAAGGCGGTATGCGGACGTCTCTGCCCATCAGTATCTTGTCCGATATATCTCCAGAATGCTTTCCGGAATAATCTCTTTCACAAAGTCGCTGCGCAGCGCAAACTGGATGGCCTCATCCAGCTTTCCGGGCAGCCTCCGGAGTTTTTCCGTCACCGCCGGTTCTGCCTGGTACAGGTTCACATCCAGCGGCGGCTCCGGCATCAGATTTCTCTTAATTCCGTCCAGTCCCGCATAGATCAGCATGGCGAAGGCCAGATAGGGATTGGCCGTCGGATCCGCCGACCTGAGCTCAATCCGGTTCTTTCCGGACCGGGTTGCGGGAATCCGCACCAGCTGGGAACGGTTCTGCTCCGACCAGCTGATATATCCCGGGGCCTTCATGTCGCCCAGGCGCTCGTAGGACTCTTTCGTGGGATTCAAGAACAGGGTAATCTCCCGGATATGCTCCATGATTCCCGCCATGAAGGATTCCGTGTAATCCTTCCCGTCATCGCTCTCCACCGACATGTTGATATGCATGCCGTTGCCGGGAGCATCCGGAAGCGGCTTCGGCGAGAAGTCCGCCCACATGCCGCTCATCATGGCGAGGCTTTTTACTACCCACTTAAAGGTGGAAGTATTGTCCGCCGCTGTCAGCGCGTCACTGTACCGGAAATCAATCTCATTCTGTCCCGGCCCCTGCTCGTGGTGGGAGGTCTCCGGGTGAATCCCCATATCGATCAGCGCGTAGCAGATGTCCCGCCGGATGGCTTCTCCCTGATCGTCCGGCGCAATGTCCATATACCCGGCATTATCCAGCGGAATCCTGGTCTGCATCCCCTTCTCATCCAGACGGAACAGGTAAAATTCCACCTCCGCCCCGAAATACACATAAATCCCGGCCTCCTTCGCCGCCCGGATAGCCTGTTTCAGAATATATCGGGTATCCTTCGGATACAGCGTTCCGTCGGGGTTTGTCACATCGCAGAACATGCGGGCCACCCTGCCTTCCATAGGCCGCCAGGGCACGATGGTCAGGGTATCCGGGTCCGGATTCAGGAACATGTCGCTTTTTACCCCGTCGTCGTAGCCGTCCACTGCGGAGGCGTCAAAGGAAATGCCCTCCCGGAAGGCCCGCTCCAGCTCCTCCGGAATCACCGCCAGGTTCTTCGGCACGCCGAAGGCGTCGATGAATGCCAGCTTGATAAATTTAATATTCTCTTCCTTCACAAAGGAAAGGACGTCATTATAAGAACGCATAAAAACCTCCGCCCTCCGGAAAAGCCGGGTGCTGCCCGACGGACTTTCTCCGGCCTCACCGCACAGCAAAGGCGTCCACCGCCAAAGCGGGAAACAATTCTGTTCCCACCCCCGGGTGAACGCCTTTGCTCATCTCAACTGTCGATATAATTGAATTTATATGTAATTTTATACTCAATTATACTTCCACTGTCAAGATGATATTCGTAAATATTATGCCTGCGGCGGAGCGCGGAGATCCTTACGATGCGCCGAATCCTCTGGTAAATCAGATCTCAGAAATCGCCGGCGTGATATCCTCCAGCACGTCCAGCAGAATGCGCACCGTATCCAGGGATGTGAACATGGTGATGCCATTCTGAATGGCGCACCGTCTGATGGCAGTTCCATCCTCGTAATGAACGCCGGAGAGGATGGCCCTGGTGCAGATGATGTAGCTGACGTAGCCGGCCCGGATGGACTGAAGGATCTCGCTGCTGCCCTCGCTGAGCTTGCCCCGGATTCTGGTCCGGATACCGTGCTCCCGGAGGAATGTCCCGGTGCCGACGGTAGCTTCGATATTAAAGCCCAGCCGATAGAACCGGCGCACCAGCGGCAGTGCTTCCTCCTTATCCTCGTCCGCCAAAGTCACCAGCACGGTGCCGTATTCCTTCATCCGCACACCGGAGGCTTTGAGTGCCTTGTACAGCGCCCGCTTCAGGCTCTTATCATATCCGATGGCCTCCCCGGTGGACTTCATTTCCGGAGAAAGATATGCATCCATTCCCTCCAGCTTTGCGAAGGAGAAGGCCGGCGCCTTCACATACCAGCGGTCGGTTTTGTCCGGAAGCTTTCCTGTATACCCCTGATCTTTCAGACTTTCCCCGAGCATGACTCTGGCGGCGATGTCCACCAGGGAAATATCCGTGGATTTTGACAGGAAGGGAACGCTCCGGGAGGCCCGGGGATTCACCTCGATGATGTAGACGTGCTCCTCCTTATCTACGATGAACTGAATGTTGTAAAGTCCCCGGATCCCGATGCCGATGCCCAGCTTCTCCGTATAGTCCGCGATGGTGCGGCGCACTTCTTCCGAGAGGGAAAACGGCGGGTATACGCTGATACTGTCGCCGGAGTGGACGCCGGTGCGCTCCACCAGCTCCATGATCCCGGGCAGAAAAACGCTCTCTCCGTCGCAGATGGCATCCACCTCCACCTCCCGTCCCACGATGTACTTGTCCACCAGCACCGGCCGGTCTTCATCCACCTCCACCGCATTCTGCAGATAGTGGGCCAGCATCTTCTCATTGGCCACGATTTCCATGGCCCGGCCGCCCAGCACAAAGCTCGGCCGCACCAGCACCGGATAGCCGATCTCTTCGGCCGCCCTCATGCCCTCCGGGATGCTGGTGACCGCTCTTCCCACCGGATGGGGAATGCCCAGCTTCTGTATCACGCCTTCGAAGGCATCCCGGTCCTCCGCCAGGAACATGGCCTCCGGGGAGGTTCCCAGGATCTTCACGCCCCGGGCCGCCAGGGGTTCCGCCAGATTGACCGCGGTCTGGCCTCCCAGGGAGGTGACGACGCCCAGGGGCTGTTCCAGGTCGATGATGTTCGTGATATCCTCCACGGTCAGGGGCTCGAAGTAGAGCTTGTCCGCCGTGGTGTAATCCGTGGACACGGTCTCCGGGTTGTTGTTGATGACGATGGCCTCGTAGCCCATCTCGTGGATGGTCTTCACCGCGTGGACCGTGGAATAATCGAATTCCACACCCTGGCCGATGCGGATGGGGCCGGACCCCAGCACCACCACCTTGGGACGGTCGGAGACGGCGGATTCATTCTCCTCCTCGTAGGTGGAGTAAAAATAGGGCACGTAGCTGTCGAACTCCCCGGCGCAGGTGTCGATCATCTTATAAACCGGGCGGATCCCGTACTGCTTCCGGAGCTGCCACACCGCGTCCTCGGACAGGCCGGTCAGCTCCCCGATGTAGGAGTCGGAGAAGCCCATGCGCTTGGCCGCAAGAAGGAGCTCCGGTCCGGGACCCCCCTTCAGCCCTGTCTTAGCTGCAGCGTCTTCTTCTGCAGCGCTTTCTTCTGCAGCGTCTGCTTCCTTTGTCTCTTCCCGGGCTATATCCTCCAGCTTCTTCTCGAAATCCACAATGTTTTTGATCTTGTCCAGGAAAAACATGTCGATCTTTGTCCTGGTATAGATGGCCTGGGGATCCGCCCCCAGCCACAGCAGCTCGGAGATGGCATATATCCGGTCATCGGTGCCCTCTTCAATGTAGGCAAGAAGTTTCTGTACAGCTTCCTTCCGGTTTTCCGGTGCTTCCTTGTCCGAAAGGTTCTTTACATCAAATTTTTCCAGATGAATATGGTTCTTTCCGTCCTCCAGGGAGCGGATGGCCTTCAGCAGGCTTTCCTCCATGGTCCGTCCGATGCTCATGGTTTCCCCCGTGGCCTTCATCTGGGTGGACAGGGTATTGGCCGCATCCGTGAATTTGTCAAAGGGAAACCGGGGCATCTTGGTCACCACATAGTCCAGGGCCGGCTCAAAGCAGGCGGGCGTATTGGCCAGGGGGATCTCCTCCAGGTTCATCCCCACGGCGATCTTGGCGGAAACCCTGGCGATGGGATACCCCGTGGCTTTGGAGGCCAGGGCTGAGGACCGGGAGACCCGGGGATTGACCTCGATGACGTAGTAGGCGAAGGACTCCGGGTCCAGGGCAAACTGAACGTTACATCCGCCCTTCACCTGAAGGGCCCGGATGATCCGCACCGCCGCATCCCGCAGCATGTGATACTCCTTGTTGGTCAGGGTCTGGCTGGGGGCCACCACGATGGAATCCCCCGTGTGAATGCCCACGGGATCCAGGTTTTCCATGTTGCAGACGGTGATGACCGTGTCGTTCCCGTCCCGCATGACCTCGTACTCGATCTCCTTATAGCCCTTGATGCTCTTCTCCACCAGCACCTGGTGCACCGGGGACAGCTCCAGGGCATGGCGCATCCGTTCCCGCATCTCCTCCTCATTATGGGCAAAACCGCCGCCGGTGCCGCCCAGGGTGAAGGCCGGCCGGAGAATCACAGGGTAGCCGATATCTTCCGCTGCTCTGAGGCCCTCCTCCACGGAGGAGGTAATCTCCGAGGGCACTACCGGCTCACCCAGGGACTCGCAGAGCTCCTTGAACTCCTCCCGGTCCTCGGCCCGGCGGATGCTGGCGGCATCCGTCCCCAGAAGCTCTATCTCGCACTCCTCGAGCACTCCCTTCTCATAGAGCTGCAGGGAGAGATTTAATCCCGTCTGGCCTCCCAGGCCGGGGACGATGGCGTCCGGCCGCTCGTGGCGGCAGATCCTCGCCAGATATTCCAGGGTCAGGGGCTCCATATAGACCTTGTCCGCGATGGCGTGGTCCGTCATGATGGTGGCCGGATTGGAATTGGCCAGGATAACCTCGTAGCCCTCTTCCTTCAGGGCAAGACAGGCCTGGGTGCCGGCATAGTCGAACTCCGCCGCCTGCCCGATGACGATAGGTCCAGAGCCTATCACCAGTATTTTATGAAGATCCGTTCTCTTCGGCATAGCTTTGCCTCCTGCTGTTATTCTTCCTGAACTGCGGCAGTCCCGTTTCACATTCTTTCCTGCATCAGTCCCGCTTCACATTCTTTCCTGCATCAGCCCGCAGAACCGGGCAAACAGTTCCGTGCTGTCCTGGGGGCCCGGGGCGCTCTCCGGGTGGTACTGCACGGAGAACATGCCCTCTTTTATGCTCGCGATTCCCTCCACCGTGCCGTCCAGGACATTGATATGGGACACGGCAAGGCCCGTGCCGCCGAGGCTGTCTTCCTCCACGGCATAGCTGTGATTCTGGCTCGTGATGGCGATCTTTCCCGTGGCCAGTTCCTTCACCGGGTGATTGCCGCCCCGGTGGCCGAACTTCAGCTTGTAGGTCTTTGCACCGCAGGAAAGAGCCAGCAGCTGGTGCCCGAGACAGATGCCGAACATGGGAACTCTTCCCCGAAGCTCCGCAAGGGTCCGGATGACCTCCGGAACGTCCGTCGGGTCTCCCGGCCCGTTGGAGATGAGGATGCCGTCCGGCGCCAGGACGAGGATCTCCTCCGCCGGCGTATCGAAGGGCACCACGGTCACGTTGCAGTGATTCCGGTTCAGCTTCCGGATGATGTTCAGCTTCAGGCCGCAGTCGATCACCACCACGTGAAACCGGGGATTGGAGGTCCGGCTGTACCACTTTTTTGTGCAGCTTCTTCTCCGCACCGCATCCCGCGGCACCGGCGTCTCTTCGATTCTCCGGACCGCCTCCGCCGCAGGGGTTCCGATGCCGGTGATCATTCCCCGCCGGGTTCCGAAGTCCCGGATGCTGCGCACCAGCTTCCGGGTATCCACCCCGCAGATCCCCGGAACGCCACTGTCCGCCAGCAGCTCCCCCACCGTTTCCACCGACCGGAAATTCGAAGGATTCTCATTGATATCCCGCACAATGAACGCCGAGGGGGCAATGATCCGGCTCTCGTCATCCTCCCCAGTGATGCCGTAATTCCCGATAAGCGGATAAGACATCACCACTCCCTGATCCGTGTAGGACGGATCCGAGAGAATCTCCTGGTAGCCGGCCATGGAGGTGTTGAACACCACCTCGCAGACCACATCCTTTTCCGCCCCGAAGCCGATACCGGGGTATTCGCTTCCATCCTCCAGCACCAGCTTCCGGTCAAATTCCGACAGTTTCATTGTCTGTATCTCCATCTTCTTCCTCCTGCGTTTCCCGCGCAGCACCTCCGAACCGGAATACCGCGCTGTCGGAAAAAATGAAAAAAAGGCCCCCGGAATTTCCATAAAAACCCCGAAGCGCCTTTGCTTCTTTGTATATTTATACGATATTTTTATCGATTATACGCCCCGGCCAAAGGCCTGTCAATCATCAAACTTTCTGTTCACCGCATTCGATTTCTGCTTGACAAATCCGGAACGCAGTGGCAAAATACTGCATTATAAATGCGAGCGGCAAAGATGTCGGACAGTTCCCGGTATCTTTGTCGCTCGTTTTCGTTTATTCAGGAGGTGGTTCCATGTGTGCAATTCTCGGTTACTGCGGCCGGGGTGCATCCTATGAGGTGATGCAGAAGGCCCTTCAGAAGACCGCAACCCGCGGTCCGGACGATTCCCGTATTCTGGATACCGGAAACGGCTTTCTCGGCTTCAACCGCCTGGCCATCATGGATCTGAGCGACGCCGGAATGCAGCCGTTTACCCGAAACGGCAATGCGGTCGTCTGCAATGGTGAGATCTACGACTTCCGGGAACTGAAGGAGCTCCTGGAAGAGGATGGATATACCTTCACCAGCGGCAGCGACTGCGAGCTGCTTCTTCCCCTGTGGGAGAAGTACGGCGTCCATATGTTCCGCATGCTGGATGCGGAATTTGCCATGGTTCTCTATGACAAAGCGACCGATTCTTATATCGCCGCGAGAGATCCCATCGGCATCCGCCCTCTCTATTACGGTTATGATTCCGACGGGATTCTGATGTTTGCTTCAGAGCCGAAAAACCTGGTGGGCATCTGCGATAAGATTACCCCCTTCCCGCCCGGTCATTACTACCGGGACGGACAATTTATCCCCTACCGCAGCATGACTGCCATCTCCTACACTACCGGTGGAAACCTGGACAGTGTCTGCGAGGCGATTCATGACAAGCTGGTGGACGGCGTGAGAAAGCGCCTGGATTCCGACGCTCCCGTGGGATTTCTTCTCTCCGGCGGCCTGGATTCTTCCCTGGTCTGCGGCATCGCGGCGAAGCTCATGCCCGGAAAGCCCCTCCGGACCTGGTCCATCGGCATGGATGTGGACGCCATCGACCTGAAGTACGCCAGAGAAGTGGCCGACTATATCGGCAGCGAGCATCATGAGGTGATCATCTCAAAGCAGGATGTCCTGGAGGCGCTGGAACCTGTTATCGCAGCCCTGGGCACCTGGGATATCACCACCATCCGGGCCTCCATCGGCATGTATCTGGTGTGCAAAGCCATCCATGAAACCTCGGATGTGCGGGTGCTCCTCACCGGCGAGATCTCCGACGAGCTTTTCGGCTATAAATATACCGACTTTGCCCCGGACGCCAAAGCCTTCCAGCAGGAGGCAGAAAAGCGCATCCGGGAAATCCACATGTACGATGTGCTGCGGGCGGACCGCTGCATCGCGGTGAACAGCCTGGAAGCCCGGGTTCCCTTCGGCGACCTGGAGTTTGTGGACTATGTGATGCATCTGGACCCGGAGCTGAAGATGAACCGCTACGGCATCGGAAAGTACCTGGTGCGGCATGCCTTTGAGGAAGATGAGCTCATTCCCCGGTCCATTCTCATGCGTGAAAAAGCCGCCTTCTCCGACGCGGTGGGCCACTCCCTGAAGGATGACCTCCAGGCCCTGGCGGAACGCACTTACACCGAGAAGGACTTCGCCGAAAGAAGCGCGAAATATGACTTTGCGAAGCCATTTACCAGAGAGTCCCTGCTCTACCGGGAAATCTTCGAGAAGTACTACCCGGGACAGGCCCGCATGGTGGCGGACTTCTGGATGCCCAACCGGAGCTGGCCGGGCTGCGATGTGAACGACCCCTCCGCAAGAGTTCTCCCCAACTACGGAAAGAGCGGTGAATAGGGAATCATCAGGAAAACAGCGGTTTTTCAGAAGAAAGGAGTTTCTTATGTCGGATACATATACCTCCGTACCGGAACTGTTCGGAAGTCTTGTCTTCGGTGACGCCGTGATGCGCGAGCGCCTCCCAAAACCCACCTACCAGGCCATCCGGAAGGCCATCCATGACGGCACTTCTCTCGATATCTCTGTGGCAAATACCGTCGCCGCCGCCATGAAGGAATGGGCGGTGGAGCAGGGCGCAACCCATTTCACCCACTGGTTCCAGCCCATGACCGGCTTCACGGCGGAAAAGCACGATTCCTTTATCTCCCCCACCGGGGACGGCCGGGTTCTTATGGAGTTCTCCGGCAAGGAGCTGGTGAAGGGCGAGCCGGATGCATCCAGCTTCCCCTCCGGCGGCCTCCGGGACACCTATGAGGCCCGGGGCTACACCGCCTGGGATCCCAGTTCTCCGGCTTTTGTGAAGGACGGCAGTCTCTACATCCCCACGGCCTTCTGCTCCTACGGCGGCCAGGCCCTGGACAAGAAGACGCCCCTTCTTCGCTCCGCCGACGTGCTGAACCGGTCCGCTCTGCGGATTCTTCATCTGCTGGGGTATACGGATGTCACCAAGGTGGACGTCACCGTGGGCTGTGAGCAGGAATATTTCCTCATCGACAAGGATTTCTATAAAAAGAGAAAGGACCTGGTCTTCTGCGGCCGGACCCTTCTGGGGGCCGCCCCGCCCAAGGGCCAAGAGATGGAGGATCACTATTTCGGCGTGCTGAAACCGAAAATCGCTGCTTTCATGCACGACCTGGATACGGAGCTCTGGAAGCTGGGCGTGCCGGCCAAGACCAAACACAATGAGGTGGCCCCGGCCCAGTATGAGATGGCTCCGGTCTTTGAAATCAGCAATATTGCCACGGACCACAACCAGCTGACCATGGAGATGCTGAAGAAAGTGGCTGACCGCCACGGCTTCGCCTGCCTGCTCCATGAAAAGCCTTTTGATGGCGTGAACGGCAGCGGCAAGCACGACAACTGGTCTCTGGTGACCGACACCGGGGAGAACCTCCTGAACCCGGGAAAGACGCCGGCAAAGAATACCCGGTTCCTGGTCTTTCTCACGGCCATCATCGCCGCCGTGGACGATTATGCCGGACTTCTCCGGGCCTCTGTGGCCACCGCCGGCAATGACCACCGCCTGGGCGGCAATGAAGCCCCGCCGGCCGTCATCTCCATGTTTGTGGGCGATGAGCTGGAGCAGGTTCTGGAATCCATCGAAGAGGATCGGGATATGACGGAGGGACACGGCGGCATGATGGAGCTGGCGAAGATGCTGCCCCTGCTCAAGCAGGACAACACCGACCGGAACCGCACCTCCCCCTTCGCCTTCACCGGCAACAAGTTTGAATTCCGGATGCCCGGAAGCTCCCTCTCCGCCGCGGATCCCAACATCGTGCTGAACACCGCCGTGGCCGAGGAGCTGGACCGCTTCTATGAAGCCCTGCGGTACGTTCCCGATGAGGCGCTGGAGGACGCTGTCCACCGCCTGATTAAGGAAACCATCCAGGCCCACCGCCGCATCGTCTTCAACGGCAACGGCTACACCGACGCGTGGATTGAGGAAGCCGCCCGGCGCGGTCTCCCGAACCTGCACTCCGTCCCGGAAGCCGCGGAAGAGCTGCTGAAAAAGCAGAATATGGAACTCTGCATATCCCACGGCATCTACACCGAAGAGGAGATCCTCTCCCGCCATGCCATCATGCTGGAGAATTACATCAAGACCATCCACATCGAGGCCCTGACGCTCCGGAACATGGTGACCAAGGACTTCACCGACGGCCTGTTCTCCTACATGAAAGCCGTGGAGCAGGAGATGCTGCAGAAAAAGCAGGTTCTCCCGGACCTGCCCTGCAATTATGAAATCGATATTCTGAAGACCCTGAATGCCTGCGCGGAACAGCTGTCCATCCTTCTCGACGCCCTCTCGCAGGAAACGGAGAATGCAGAATCCATCGAAGACCTTTCTGAGAAAGCGCACTTTTACCATGATGTGATTCTGTCGGAGATGAGCCGGCTTCGCGCCGCCGTGGATGCGGCGGAAGCCCGGGTCCCGGGAAGCTTTATCCCCTACCCGACCTACGAGGAGATGCTGTTCCATCTGCGGAAATATGATGCGTAACGAATTCTAAACCCCTGCGTGACTTTTAAAACCTGTGTTTATTTGGAGGACACAGCTCAATTCTGTTATAAAGGGCAGTTTTAGATGCAGGTTGAGCTGATTCCGCGAGGATAACTGACGAAATACATCTAACACAGTAATGGGCTGAAAAATGGGATGTAGATTTCCCGTGTTTTTCCTGAAGATACCCGATGGTACCTGGAAAACGCAGGAGATTTACATCCCATTGTTAATTATTGTTATACACTTAGGTGCAGTTCCTGAAATCCGCCCGAATGAACATCGCAGAATACAGCTCTATCGTGACCCTGCGACATGAGTGGGCTGTAAATCCCGCAGGAAAAGTCAATATGGGGAGGGGTTCAGGGTTCAGTTCAACATAGGTTCAGGGTAAGGGTTCAGGGTTCAGTTAGATGGTATAGAACCACGCGTCGTCCTGGGGGAGGTCCTTGCTGAGTATGGCCTTGTCGCCGCCCCGGTACTCCAGCTCCTGGTTTTTGACGCTGACTCTGGTGCCCGGTCCCACGGAGGATGTGATGAAGGCGTTGCCCCCGATCACGGCGCCGTGGCCGATGACCGTCTCTCCGCCCAGGATGGATGCGCCGGAATATACGGTAACATGATCCTCCAGGGTGGGGTGACGCTTGGTTCCGTGGAGCTTGTGACCGAGCTTGGTGGAAAGAGCACCGATGGTAACGCCCTGGTAGAGCTTCACGTGCTCTCCGATCTCGGAGGTGGAACCGACAACGATGCCCGTGCCGTGGTCGATGCAGAAGTACCGGCCGATGGTGGCCTTCGGGTGAATGTCGATGCCCGTGACGCTGTGGGCGTACTCTGTCATCATTCTCGGGATCAGCGGCACCTCCAGCATATAGAGCTCATGGGCAATGCGGTTGATGGTGATGGCTAAAAGGCCCGGGTAGGAGAGGACAATGTCCTCCTTGCTGTCGGCCGCCGGGTCCCCGTCGAAGGTAGCCTGCAGATCCGTGTTCAGCAGTTCACGGATTCTGGGGACCTGCCTGAAGAAGCGGACTGCCATGTCCTGGGCAATCTCCCCCAGCTCTTCCTCGGTCTTCTGGTCAAACTTCTTATCGTGGTGGAGTGCCAGCGCGATCTGCTTCTCCAGGTTGAACATGACATCCTCGATCAGCACGGTCAGCTGCCGTTTCGGGCTGTAGCTGCGGTAAGAGTGCTCCCGGTAGTATCCCGGATACACGATGCGAAGCATCTTGTTGACGATATCCACCACTGCGTCCCGGTCCGGCATGTTGTAGATATCCATCTCATCCACATCCCGATCCAGGGCATAGTCCTGCATAATCAGGTCAACGATATTGTCTATTTCATTTCCAATTCGATATGCCATAATGATCTCTTTTCCCGGTTATACTCCGGCGGATGCCCCCGCATCCGCCATATTTTTTTCTCACGCGGTGAAAAAAAGCTGAAGAAGCACCGCGCCTGTATTTGCCCCCATATGCATTGCAACTGCCCCGGCAAGTCCTTTGTCTTCATAGCTTTTTGCAAGACAGAGGCCCACCAGGAATCCGTAGATACCCTGGGCGATATTCCCGTGCGCCGCCCCGAAATACAGGGCGCTGAGAACGGCCGCCGCCCACATGGGACAGGTTTCTCTGAGCTGCGTGTAGGCCAGTCCCCGGAACAGCAGTTCTTCCGCAAGGGGTGCCAGAATGCACATCCCCAGAAGCTGCAGCGCAAGCGGCATTGCGAACATATACTCCGCCGCCTTCTCATAGCTGCCCGAATACTCGGCAAGGCCGCAGGCGGCCATCAGCAGGTTCAGAATCACGCCGAGGACCATTCCCTCCGCAAATGCCGTAAGAATCTCCCGGATGCCGGCCCGCCTTCCCCTGTTCTGCCGGTATCTCCACACAGCATAAAGGACAGGAATCGCCACGAGCGCAGCGCCGAAGAGAGCAAGCCACACGCAGTCTCTTCCGAAGATTTTTCCTGCTGCCCCGGCAAGAAGGTCGTAGAAGACCAGCGGCCAGAAGAACCGCAGGGCCCAGTAAAATCCTTGGGAAATCCGGTGCATCATCCGTCCACTCCGTTCTTCTCACAGATATCAGCAAGACAGCACCGGTCACAGTAGGGATGAGTTCTTGCGGTGCACACGGCTCTTCCGTGCTCCACGAAGCGGTGGCACAGGAGATTCCCTTCCTCCGGCGGAACGATCTTCCAGAGCGCCATCTCCACCTTCTTCGGCTCCTTCATATCATGCACCAGGCCGATGCGGTTGCAGAGCCGGATGCAGTGGGTATCGGTGACGATGGCCGGCTTCCCGAACACGTCTCCCATCACCAGATTGGCGCTTTTTCTTCCGACGCCGGGAAGCGCCAGGAGCTCCTCGAAGGTATCCGGCACCCGTCCGTCATATTTGTCCCGCAGAACCTTCATGCAGGCGCTGATATCCCGCGCCTTGGAGGGCCCCAGCCCGCAGGGGTGAACAATCTCCTCAATCTCGGAGACCTCCGCCTCCGCCAGGGCATTCACGTCCGGGAACTTCTTATAGAGGTCCTGCACCACCACATTGACTCTCGCATCGGTGCACTGGGCTGCCAGTCTCACGCTGACTAAGAGCTTCCATGCATCGTCATAGTCCAGGGTACAGTCCGCATCGGGGTATTCTTCCGCGAGGCGCCGGATGACTTCCAGCGCCAGTTCCTTTTCTGTCATCTTTTTTCTACCTTAATCAGAGCTATTCTTTCTTGCTTCCGGTCAGTCTCCGCATCCATCCGGAGAAAAAGTCCTGGGGTTCCCCGTCGGCAAAGCTTTCGCTGTGCTCATAGAATTCCGGAGGCAGTGCCAGGGTTGTTGTCTCCGGCGCATCCTGCGCCGGCTTCTCCATCCCCCGGAGTCTGTCGGACAGGCTCTCTTCTGCGCTCATGCCGCCATCCGCGGACTTCTTCGCCTCCCCGGCCGATTCCGTGATCTCCCCTGTCGGGTCAACGGTAAATGGAACTGCCATCGTTCCGGCATTCTCGCTGCCTTCGCCCTTCTTTCTCCGTCCGCCCCGTCTCCGGCTCTTTTTTGCCGGCTCCGACTCGGATTCCGCTTCTTCCTGAGGCTTTACGCGGACATAAATCACCGAAAGCAGCGGATTGTGGGGATTGTGGGCAGGTTTCGATTCAATGGAATCAAACTTCTCGATAAACAGCCTGAGCTTGGAACATCCGTAGTTTCTGGGGTCGAAGCCGGGAACTCGCTTAGGCAGATTGTCGCCGAGGACCGAAAGGTCGGCCCATCCGTCGTCTCCCGCTGCGGCCTCGATGATGGCGATCACTTCCTTCTCCATCTCTGCCATATCCGGAATGTTGCGGATGCTCTCTTCCTCCGCTTCCTGCGCAGCCGCAGCCTCTGCTTCCGCGGCAGCCGCCGCTTCCGCCTCCTGGGCGCTCTTCTTCTGGTTTGCGGATGCATTTGCCTGTGCCTGGCTGTTTTTCTTCTTCCTGCTGCGCTGCGCCTTCCCGTTCTCCTCGTCGTAGAGGATATCCAGGAATTTGAACGTCTCGCAGGCCGATACCAGCGCTGTGGGTGTCTTCTGTTCGCCCATGCCGATGACGGTCATGCCGGATTCCCGAAGTCTCAGTACCAGCTTCGTAAAATCACTGTCCGATGTCACGATGCAGAAACCATCTACATTTCCCGAATAGAGAATGTCCATGGCGTCAATGATCAGTGCGGAATCAGACGCATTCTTTCCATGGGTGTAGTTATACTGGAATACCGGCGTGATCGCATATTCCTGCATATTTTTCATCCACGTCTTCACGCTGGCTATCTGGAAATCTCCATACAGCCTCTTGTAGGTCGCCGTGCCGTAGTTGCTGGTCTCATCAAGAATCAGCTTGATGTACTTGCTGGAGACATTCTCCGCATCGATCAGCACCGCGATCCTCTTTTCCTGTTTCGTATCCATGTGTGTGGTGTCATCACTCCTTTCGTTTGACAAAGGTACTGGAAAATGGTTCCGCCGCGGAAGCATTTCCCAGGGTATAGTTACTCACCCATTATAAACGAAAGCGGAGACTTAGTAAATACACTAAGTCCCCGGCACTTTTCATTCCGCAGCTCCGCGCCGCTTTTTCAAAAGCAGGAGAAGCAGCACCACGGCCGCCGCCCCGATGCCAATGAAAAGGTACAGCAGGTTTGCTCCCGGAACCACAAGGATCTCCAGTTCCCGTTCTCCCGTCGTAAACACCAGATACTCCCCGAAGGTCTCCGTCTGCACCTCTTTTCCGTTCACCAGAAGCCTGCACTCCCGGGAGCCGGGCTTCAGAACCCGGATCTTCCGCTCCGTGAGACCGTCCTCCGGAACCGTAACTATATAATGTCCCTCTCCTTCCATGCGGAAGTCCAGGACATCCTCCTCCCGGAACTGTCCGTCGGCGATCACCAGGGGCCGGTCCGTCCCCTCCGCCGTTTCCTCTGAGGACAGCGCGGTCTTCAGCAGGCAGTAGGCAGAATCCACCACGGTATCCTCCGTGAGTACGGTATCCGGATCCGTATCCCAGCGGAGATAGAAGCCTTCCCGCTCCTCGGTTTCCGGACAGGGAACGTCCCGAAGCAGGGTGCCGTTCTGCACCTCCTTTATGGCGAGGGGATGCCCGCACACCCGGAATTTCACCAGAATCTTCTCCAGAGGTTCGGCAGATTTCTCCGCCATTCCGGCGTAATCGATGTTGTCGATGGCGCCGTAATTGCCCGAATAATACAGGTTATCCGTTATCTTTTCCGCATCCGCGGAATTCACGTTCCCCGCGATGGTTCCCGCATACTCTTCCGTATCGAGGATCTCCGCCGCGGCCCGGTTTCCCCGCAGCACTCCGCCGTAGCCGCAGATACCGCCGGCATTCTTCTTTCCGCTGACCCGGCACCGGGCCATGTTTTCCACCAGGGACGCCTCGGAATAGCCCGCGATACCGCCGACAAAGTAACCGCCCTCAGAGCTGACATCCCCCTCGTTGGTATTCCCGCGGACAGAACCCATATCCGCTTTTCCCGTGATGCCGCCGGCGTGATTGTCCTTCGCCGAGACTGCCCCGGTATTGAGGCAGTCCGACACCGACGCAGAGACGCCGAAGGAGTAGTCCAGGGATCTGCTGTTGGACCGGAGGATATCCTCCTCCGGGTCGAGATCGTATTCCACCCCGATGGTCCCGACGATGCCGCCGGTCTGGGTGTCCCCGAAGACGTCCTCGATATTCCGGCAGCCGGTGATCCGGGAAGCGGAATCCACCGTATCCGAATTATCCTCAAAGACACCACCGTTGTCCGCGATCGCATTCAGACGATCTCTCTCATTCTTCATCAGATCCGTCAGCCGGGAGAACCGGCGGTTGATCTCATTCAGGTTTCCGATGACCTCCAGACTGTCTTCCCGGGCTGCGGCATTCATGCTGTCCAGCTGCCCGGAGATATGGTCCAGACCGGCATAGATGTCATTGCCCGCCGCCCGGACGGTTTCATTGGCCTGCAGGTCGATGTCGATGCCGTCAGCTGCGTCCTGAACCGCTCCTCCCAGGTCCGTGCCGAAGGCGGAAAGCCTGGCCAGGGAATCATCCAGCTGCTCCGTGGAATCCAGGAGACTGCCGACAGCATTGCCCAGGGCCCGGTCTCTCTGCTCCGCCTCCGCCTGCAGGGATCCGTCCGCGATTCGATCCCGTTTGCTCCGGAGATCGTCCAGGATCGTCCGCATGGCCCGGGCATTGCCCGCCAGGCGGTTTATCTCCGTCAGTCCCTCGGACATCCGGGCGCGCCGCTCCTCCGGGACCGAAGGAAGACGGTTTTCCCGCACCTCCTCCACGAAGGGAAGGCTTGTATTCAGATCCTGTTTCAGCTCTTCGTTCAGGGAAATGATTTCGCTCCGCTCTTCCTCCGTAAGCCCGAAGGCCCCGGTCAGGTCATCGATGGAAGCGTCAATCCCCCGGGTCATCCGATCCAGGCTGTCGAAGCTCTCCTCCAGCCCTTCGGTGTCCGCCGCGATATCCTCCGCCGCATCCTGCAGCGTTTCGGCAGCGCTGTTGACCGTGTCCGCTGTCTCGTCAAAGCGGTCCAGGGACTCGTTGTAGATCACATTGGTGGAATTCTTCACCTCCGTCATGGATTTCGACAGCCCGGACAGGCGGTCATAGGTGCTCTCCGTGATGGATTCGGAGGTGTTCAGGGTGTCGGTGATCAGGCTGTTGATCCCATCCATCTCCTCCGACATGGCCGAAAGCACATCCCGGGAGAAATCCAGGGTGATTTCCGGCTGCTGTTTTCCGGCGATGCCGCCGGTTCCCCTGCGGCCGTAGACCGTGCCGCGGTTTTCACAGTTCTCCACCGTGCCCCCGGTCCGCCCGCAGATGCCGCCGGTGTTGTATCCATTGTGGGGATATCCGATGATCCCCTCATTGATGCACCCCTCCAGGGTGCCGCCGCTCATGTTGTATCCCGCGATGCCGCCGGTATCGATCCGGCGCCGGAGATTCTCCGTGTTGTTCAGGGATTTGGTCAGGAGAATATTCTCCAGGATATCCTTGATATCCTCCGAGCTGATGCGGGAATCATCCACATTGGTATTGATATGGGCCCGATTTACGCAGAGGGAAATCAGGCCGCGGTTTTTTCCGGCGATTCCCCCCACGGAATTGTCGCCCTTAAGGGAGCCGGAGACCTCACAGTTCAGGATCTTTCCGTTGGGCATATTGACGGCGGCCAGCATTCCGGCCACGGTTTTTCCGGATACCTGCCCCGCCACTCTGATATTCTCCAGCAGGCCGTTATTCTCGGAAACCACGGCGGCAGTATTGTCCCTTGAAGATACGATCCCCGCGGAAACGGTGAGGTCGCGCACGGACCCGTTTTCTCCGATGGTCTGAAACACCGGATACCGGGTGTCCAGGTTTTTCACGGTATGGGAATTGCCGTGAAAGGTCCCGTTGAAGCAGGCGACACTTCCGCTGAGCTCGATTTCCCGGAGATCCAGGTCCGTGTTCAGCTCCACCGTGAGGCCGTCGGACCAGGTATTGGTCCGGCACTGTTCGGAAAAGACCCGGAAATCCTCCGGGGAGTCGATGGTAAATACCTTCCCCGCTTCTTCGGCAGCGAAGGCAGGCAGGCCGCCTGCGCAGACCAGCAGCAGCAACGCCGCGATTAATTTACTTATCTTCTTCATTGATATATCCCTCGATATCCTGTCCTTCATTATCCGCAAGCTTCCGGATGTCTCCCGATATGATGGAGGCCCGCACATCCCCCCGGACGATTCCGTGCACGGTTCCGATAATCTGGCCGGAGATCTGGCCCCGGATCATGCCGTCCACACGGATAATGCCGCTCTCCTCCCGTGACCGGATGGGCCGGGATACGGAGAAGGCGGTCATGGCGATGACCCTGTCTCCCAGAAGAAGAATCTGGGGCAGGACGAACAGCACCAGAACCATGGAAATCAGGGTTCCCCGTCCGAGACACTGCCCGATGCCGGCGATGGCGCCATCCGAGGTCAGCATGCCGATCACCGTTCCGGCAATGGCCAGGATGGATCCGGAGGTGATGATGGTCGGGAAGGCGAAATTCACCGTATCGATGATGGCGTCCTTCCGCCCCATGGTCTTCCGGCACTCCCCGTATCGGGAACCGATGACGATGGCATAGTCGATATTGGCACCCATCTGAATCGAAGACACGATCAGATAGCTGATAAAGAACAGGTTCTCCTGCATCAGGACCGGGAAGGAGAAATTGATAAATATGGCGCCCTCGATGACCGCAATCAGCAGCAGCGGCATGCCCGCAGACTGGAAGGTAAACAGAAGAATCACCAGGACCAAGAGGACCGAAACCACCGAGACGATGATGTTGTCCGTCTCAAACTGGCTCCGGAGGTCCATCTCCGAGGTGGATTCTCCCACGATATAGACGCCCAGGGAGGGGTCTTTGTCCATTTCCTCCTCAAAGACCGGGTCGATTCTCCGATGGAGTCCGCTCAGGAAGGCAAAGGTCTCCTCGCTCTCCTCCGGCAGATTCAGAGACACCAGCATCCGCTCATACTGCTTTCCCTGGAGCTGCTTTCTTGCGGTAACAAGCTTATCGTAAGTGTCGTCCAGGTCTTTTCTGTCCGCCTCATCCAGGCTGATATATCCCTCGTCGATCTTGTCGTGAAGGAACATGTAGATATCGATAAAGGGAATCCGGTAATTGCCGATTCCTCCGATGATCCTGCCGTACTCATCCCGGTCCGAGGCGTACATGCTGTAAAGCATGGAGGCGGCGTCATAGTCCAGGTCCGCCATCTCGGAAAACTGTCGCGGGGTCAGGGGCTCGGAGACCATGTAGCCCTTCTTCGCCTCCGTATTGGAGAGGGAAGTCACGCTCCTGACCTCCGGCAGCATCTCAAAGTATTCCGCAAGCTTCGATATCTTATAGTAATCATGGCTGGGAACATTGACCGCGATGATATTGTCCGAACCGAAGGTGTCCCGGATCATATCCTCCGTGATCTGGGCCTCGTTGCGAACCGGCGTGTGCAGGGTGGAATACCCGTACACATAGGGGCATTTCGAAGAGATGATATATCCTGCGATAATCACCACCAGGAACAGCGGCGGAATGTACTTTCTGGTGCGATAGGCAAATTTTCCCACGAAGGGGATCTTCGGGATCAGGTTTCTGTGCTTTGTCTTCATCATCAGATCCGAAAAAAGCACCAGAAGTCCGGGCATCAGGGTAAATACCGCCACCAGGCTGATAATAATGGCCTTGGTGAGGGTGATGCCCAGGTCCGCGCCCAGCCGGTAGCCCATGAACAGAAGGGCCAGCAGGCCGGAGATGGTGGTCAAAGAACTCGCGGAGATCTCCGGGATGGAGTGGCTCAGGGACACGATCACCGCATCCCGGGTGTCATAATGTTCCTTCTCTTCCTTAAAATGATTGCAGAAGATAATCGCGTAGTCGATGGACAGGGCCAGCTGCAGCACGATGGCCACGGAGTTGGACACAAAGGAGATGGTTCCCATGAGGAAATTCGTCCCCTTGTTGATGAGGGCCGCGGCGATAAAGGTCAGCAGGAGTACCGGCACCTCGCCGAAGGTCTCCGAGGTCAGGATCAGCACCGTGAGAACCACGATGGCCACCACGACGATGATGGTTTTCATCTCCTCGGCGATGGCATCCGCCTGCACGTCTCCCAGTTCCGAAGAAACGTGGAGATCATAGGTTGCCAGGGATTCCTTCAGTCCGTTCAGGGACTCCAGGGCCCGGTCATCCTCCTCGGCATACCGGAAGGTTACGTTGTAGAGGGCCGAGGAATCATTGTAATGATCCCGGATTTCCTCGATGGTCAGCTCCTCATCCTCCTCCGGCACTTCCTCCGATCCCGGCCGCAGGTACTCCGGCAGGAAGGTGACCTCCGACACGCCGGGGGATTCCTGTATCCGGTCCGCGACCCGGAAGGCCTCCTCCAGGGAAATGTTGGACACCATCACCTTCGCGGAACCGAAGGTGGTGTACTCCTCTTCCATCAGGTTCATGGCCTGCTTCGTCTCCGTCTCCTCGCTCAGATAGGCGGAGAGCTCATTTTCCACCGAAATCCAGCCGGAGGAAAAGAGCGAAAACAGAATCAGAATCGCGTAGATCAAAAAGAACAGATTCCTTTTATCGACAATAAATGAGCATATTCTGATAAGCGGTGATGATTTGGTGCTCATGTGCTGCAGTCTCCTTTATGCTTGAAAATAGTGAAAGAATCCTGGCGGATTCTTCTGAAGTCGCTCAAAGCCGCGACGGGCTCCCTCGATCAAAGATCGAGGGCAGAACTGATAATCTCAGAAAAGGCTATTTCTTATGATAGCACAGACAGTCAACCTTTCAAGAATATGTCAGACGTTTTTCCGACTTCTTTCACTGCCGACATTTTTCCAACAGATTTTTTTCAGCGGAAGAACACAATTTCTTCACGGTTTTCCGATACAATGAGGTAAAGTAAAAAACGATTCGCCCCCGGTGCCGATTATTCCCGGATTCTGTGGCAGCAGCCGTCGGGACGCTGAATCATCTGCATTTTAGGAGGTCCCTATGAAGATTTGGAAATGCCTTGCCGCGGCAGCTCTTGCGGCAGCCATGGTCATGACCGCACTCCCGATGACCGCCTTTGCTGCAACCAGTATCAGCAGCATCAAGCTTGACATTGATTCCAACATCAGCTCCGGTGATTCGGACAGTGACGTAGAAGTAAGCACCCACAGTGACAGCGCCCATTATGAGGTTTCCGACGTGGAGGTGACCAATGAACCCTCCGGCGAGTGGAAGGATTCCTCCAGGCCGAAGCTGAAGGTCACCATCACCGCCGATGACGATTACAAGTTCAGCAGCATCAGCAAGTCCGACGTTACGCTGTACGGCTCCGACGGTACCGTCACCTCCGTCAAAAAGTCCGACGACGACCTCATCGTAAACATCACCCTGGACCGTCTGGAGGACAGCGACGACGATGATGACGATGATGATGACGACGATTATGAGCTGGACGTCTCCGAAGCGGCCTGGGATGAGAGCATGGGCCGCGCCGTCTGGGACGGTGCAGCGGATGCCAAGAAGTATGAACTCCGGCTCTACCGCGGCGGCGCTCAGATTGCCTCCGTCACCACCACCAATGAATATTACAATTTCGGCTCTTACTTCACCAGCGCCGGCAATTACCAGTATCAGGTCCGGGCCGTCCACGGCTCCAGCAACAAGGGCTCCTGGGAATCCTCCGAGTACTTCTATGCGGATTCCGCCACAGCGAGCTACATCCTGACCAACTACGGCAATGCCTCCAACGCATCCTCCTCCTCATCCGGCAGCGGCCCCTCCGGCACCTCTTCCGGTACCCAGACAGCCATCGGAACCGTGGTTCCGGCTTCCACCGGCATGTGGATCCTGGACAACACCGGATGGTGGTTCATGAGAGCCAACCGGACCTGGCCGGCAGGCACCTGGGAGCTCATCGACGGCAAGTGGTATCTCTTCAACGCCGCCGGCTACATGCTCACCGGATGGCAGCAGCTGGGCAATCTCTGGTATTACCTGGGCAATGACGGCGCCATGCGCGTAAGCTCCTGGATCGACAACCAGTACTATGTGAACGCCGACGGCGTGTGGGTGCAGTAAGCAGCCTGCACTGTATCAGAATAGCCTCTCGCAGGATTTATGCGATGAAACACATATTAATCATTTATAAAGAACGGGGCTGCCGCATGATTTACGATGCGGCAGCCCCGTTCCTGTTTTGCCTCTTCCTGTTTGCTTTCCATGTATCCATGCACACCAAATATGCTGATTAACACGCTTGGTGCGCCCGCGCAAACTGCGAAAAAAATTTACGCACCACAACATTACTTCACTTAATATAGTGCGTCCATGCACAGCCTCGACCCTCTGTAAATCAATACTTTTTTAATATGCATGCCGGCGCAGCGCACCTGATGAAATAATATGTTAGCTTTGGTATGAAAAGAAGCATTTGCAGCAATGACATTTTCTCTGTACGAACACACCAGAATTCATTTTTGATTCAATTGATGTGTAAAAAAAATTCATCAAATGCACGAGCACACCAATTGCAATGAAAAGTTATAAAAGGTGCGACAAAATTTTCAAAAATAATCATATTAAATATTACTTTATATTATATTTGATTATTATGGTCCGAGCCACATACTTTCAAGGCAACGCCGGCTCATTGGTCTGTTTCCGCAATCACTCTGCAGGGCAGTCCGGACAGTCCTGCAAAGTTCATGGGAAATGTGCGCACCGTAAACCCGTCTTCCAGAGGAAGAAGCTCCTTCAGATTACACAGATTCTCGATGATAAAGGTCCCCTGCTCCGCACATCTTCTGTCCGCCTCTCCGTGCTCCTTCCCCCGCCGCACGCCGGCAAAATCAATCCCGATCAGGGAAACTCTTTTCTCCAGAAGCTGTGAGAGGAGCCTGTGGGCAAGCTGCGGATGATGATGGGTGTATGTATCGGTTCCGTACCCTTCTTTTTCGATGAAACCAGTGTAAAACAGCACAAAGGTGTCCTCTCTGATCCGGTTCAGCTCTTTTTCGTCAAGTTCTATCTCCTCCTCGGCTCCGGACACATCAAATACAATGCCCTTTCTGCAGCTGTATTCCAGAGGAAACTCTTTATCCATCACATCAAAATGGGTTCCCAGATGGCCGGAGAACACCTTCTTCTCATTCTTCTCCGCATCCTTTCTAATCTCCGGCGTTACCCGGAGCGTCAGGTCAATCAGCATGCCGGCTCCTTCCCAATCATATCGGCTCTTTTCTGCATCCTGCTGCATTGCAGTGCCGGCACCTCTGTGCCGGTTCTGCATTCTGTCATCTGCATCCGGTCAGGTCCCGCACAACCTCTCCCGCCAGGATCAGTCCCGCCACCGGCGGCACAAAGGCCACCGAACCGGGAATAGCCCGCCTTCCCTGCGGGAGTTCCTCGGCTATGTCGGGCGAAGCATCTCCTATGCCGGTCTTCCCCTGATTTTCTGCGCTGTTTCCGCTGTCGCCTTCTATATTCTTTGCGGAAATCGGCGTCTCATCTGACCAGACCACCTTCAGATGGTCAATTCCCCGCTTCTTCAGTTCCTTCCGCATCACCCGGGCCAGCGGGTCGATGGAGGTTTCATAGATATCGGAGATACGGAACCGGGACGGATCCAGCTTGTTTCCCGTGCCCATAGAGCTTACGACCGGCGTCCCTGCTGCCCTGCAGGCTAAAATGATAGCAAGCTTTGCCGTCACCGTATCCACGGCATCCACCACATAGTCATACTCCGAAAAATCGAATTCTCCGGCAGTTTCCGGAAGAAAGAAGCAGGTATGCACCGTAACTTGGCAGGATGGATTGATCTCCAGGATGCGCTCCCGCATGACCTCCGTCTTATTCCTTCCCACTGTCGACTCCAGCGCAATAATCTGCCGGTTCCGGTTCGTCAGGCTCACCTGGTCATTATCAATAATATCCAGCGCGCCCACGCCGCTTCGAGCAAGCGCTTCCACCACATAGCCGCCTACGCCGCCGATACCGAACACGGCCACTCTGGCGTTCTGAAGCTTCTCCATCGCCTCACGTCCGAGGAGGCGTTCTGTTCTTGAAAACAATTTCTGTTCCGACATGGTCTTATCTTTCCTTTATACAATCTTCCTTCTATACGGACTTCCCTTTACATATTTACAATAACTATATGCCATTTTTGCCCCGGGGGCAACTGCCCGGGAAGTGAAAGAGCTTCTGTTTTGCCTCTGCGGCCGCCTCGCGGCCGTGCCTGCTTCCGCCGCGCTCTGGCGCGGCATTGCATATGCCAGATTCGTCATTGCATACCCCTTGGACGTATGCCAGGTTCGTCATTGTATATACCCCCCAGGGGTATGTACAGACCAGAGAAGTGTCTTGTTCATCTTATGTTTTCAATAATGCTTCCTGGGATGCATTCTCAACGCAGCAGTGCGTCCAAATGCAATATGTTTTCAGTCTTTTTCTTGTTAATAACATTTATAGTGTATAACATCAATATGCCATTCGTTATTGTCGCTCAATAAGAAGTGTTCTTCTCTTCTGATACCCCTCGCCCATCTGAAAAATGCATCTTGTTTAAGTAACTTCACTCGACAGGATGCGTGCCCGGCTCTGCCCGGCCTCGCTGACCAGCCCCTCTGACCGGCCCATCCGACCGGGCCCATCTGACCGGTCCCTCTGACCGGGTCCATCTGACCGGCCCCTCTGCACGACCAGCTGCTTACTCCGGCCCACAGGCCCCCACCTCCCCCGGAACGCACAAAGCCCCCGCCGCGGAAGTCTTCCGCGCGGGGGCCTGATGCATCCCAAAGTATACCTCTATATTACTATATTACGATTGATTACGACCGTAAAATTACCACTCCATAATCGCGCCCTTTGCGCCGGAGGTGACGAGACTTGCGTACTTCGCCAGATAGCCGGTGGTGATGCTCGCCTCTCTCGGCTGCCATTTTGCCTTTCTGGCCGCCAGTTCTTCATCGGAGACGAGAAGGCTGATGGAATAGTTCGGGATGTCGATCTTGATCTGGTCGCCTTCTTCGACAAGGGCGATGGGGCCGCCTGCAGCAGCTTCCGGGGAAACATGGCCGATGGCCGCGCCGCGGGAAGCGCCGGAGAAGCGTCCGTCGGTGATCAGGGCTACGCTGCCGCCGAGACCCATGCCCATGATGGCGGAGGTCGGATTCAGCATCTCGGGCATGCCCGGGCCGCCCTTCGGTCCTACGTAGCGGATGACGACCACGTCGCCTGCCACGATCTGGCCGCCCTTGATGGCCGCGATGGCATCTTCCTCACAGTCAAAGACGCGGGCGCGTCCGGTATTCACCATCATCTCCGGTGCGACTGCGGAACGCTTTACGACACAACCGTCGGGAGCCAGGTTGCCCTTGAGGATCGCCAGGCCGCCGGTCTCGCTGTAGGGATTCTCGATGGGACGGATGGTCTCCGGATCGCGGTTTACGCATCCCTTGATGTTCTCGCCCACGGTCTTGCCGGTGCAGGTCATGCATTCGGTATTGATGAGACCCTTCTTTGCCAGCTCGTTCATAACGGCATAGACGCCGCCTGCTGCGTTCAGGTCTTCCATATGGGTATCGCCGGCCGGTGCCAGATGGCACAGATTCGGCGTTCTCTCGCTGACTTTATTGGCCAGGTCAAGGTCAAGCTTTACACCTGCCTCATGGGCGATGGCGGGAAGATGCAGCATGCTGTTGGTAGAGCAGCCCAGAGCCATATCCACGGTGAGAGCGTTCATGAACGCATCCTCAGTCATGATATCCTTCGGACAGATATTCTGACGCCAGAGCTCCATAACCTGCATTCCGGCCTTCTTGGCCAGGCGGATACGCTCGGAATAAACGGCCGGGATGGTTCCATTGCCCTTAAGTCCCATACCAAGAACCTCTGTCAGACAGTTCATGGAATTTGCGGTGTACATACCGGAGCAGGAACCGCAGGTGGGACAAACATTCTGCTCAAACTCTCTTAAGCCCGCATCGTCGATCTTGCCGGCTGCGTGAGCGCCGACCGCCTCAAACATGGCGGAAAGAGACTTCTTCTGTCCGTTGACTCTGCCGGCCAGCATCGGACCGCCGGATACAAAGATCGTCGGCACATTGACTCTTGCTGCAGCCATCAGAAGTCCGGGAACATTCTTGTCGCAGTTCGGGATCATTACCAGTGCGTCCAGCTGGTGAGCCAGCGCCATGGACTCGGTGGAATCGGCGATCAGCTCTCTGGTAACCAGAGAATACTTCATTCCCACATGTCCCATGGCGATGCCGTCGCAGACCGCGATAGCCGGGAACACCACCGGTGTGCCGCCTGCCATCAGAACGCCCTTGCGGACCGCTTCTGTAATCTTGTCCAGGTTCATGTGTCCCGGAACAAGCTCATTGTAAGAGTTTACAATACCGACCAGCGGCCGGTTCATCTCCTCCTCCGTCATTCCCAGCGCATAAAACAGGGAACGGTGGGGCGCCTGCTGAGGTCCTTTTTTTACCGCATCACTTTTCATAAATCACTTCTCCTCTATCGTAACTGTTAATTAAGAACGTCGCTGTATACTTCACAGCTTTGCAGTATTTTATTATTATACATCATTGTGCGATCGCGGTAAAGATAACTATATTGCATGGTTTTCATGCCTTCGGTCAGTCACACCCCCGCGTACAGGCCCTCGGCCTGCCCTGCGGCCGGCGCAGCCCGCAGGTCCGAAGATCCGCCCCGGCGCAGCCCGCGGAATTGACGATATCCGCATTCTCTGCTATGATTCAGTTGCACTTTTGAAGACTTTTGCAGATTTCCAAAACCCTGCTGAACCAATTTTCCAGCAAAGGACTCATATACTGCCATGAATATTATCACAACCGAACTTCTCAATGGCGCCAAAGCCGCCCGGGGATGCGCCGTCATCATCGATGTGTTCCGGGCATTCACCCTGGAGTGCTATCTTTTTGCCGGCGGCGCCGGCCGGATTCTCACCGTGGGCAGCGCCGATACCGCTTACCATCTGAAAGAAGAACATCCCGATGCTCTGCTCATCGGGGAACGGCAGGGCATCCCGCTGCCAGGCTTTGACGGCGGCAATTCCCCCGCCCAGTTTGAAAAAGCCGACGTGCGCGGAAGGATGATTATCCATACCACCAGCGCCGGGACCCAGGGCATCGCGGCGGCTGCCGAGCATGCAGACGAGATCCTCACCGGCAGTCTGGTCAATGCGAACGCCATCGCCCGATATCTTCTGAAGAAGAACCCGGAAACCGTCACTCTGGTGGCCATGGGGCTGGATGCGAAAGAGAGTGCCGCAGAGGATGTACTCTGCGCGAAATACATCAAATCCATCCTTCTGGGTCATCCCATGGATCCGGCGGAGGTGGAACAACAGGCACGTGACCTGCAGTATACCTCCGGAAAGCGTTTCTTCGCGCCGGAAACCCAGCATATTATGCCGAAGGAGGACTTCTTCCTCAGCATCAGGCCGGATATTTTCCCCTTCGTCATCCGGGCAGAACGGAAGGATGGGTTCTGCGAAATGGAAAGGAGCGAAATCTGACATGCATGACCTGTTGATTCTCTACATCACCTTCCTGAAAATCGGAGCGGTGAATTTCGGCGGCGGATACTCCATGCTGCCCCTCCTGGAGCGGGAGCTGGTGGATAACCGGCACTGGGTTACTACCGAGGAAATCATGGATTACTTTGCCATCGGCCAGTGTACCCCCGGCATCATTGCCATCAATGTCTCCACCTTTGTGGGCAACAAGAAGGCCGGCATTCCCGGCGGCATCATCGCTTCCCTGGGATTCCTCACGATGCCCATCACCATCATTCTGATAATCGCTGCCTTCCTGACAAACTTTGCGGATATTCCCGCGGTTCAGCACGCCTTTGCCGGCATCCGGGTATGCGTCTGCGTGCTGATCCTGCAGGCCGTTCTCCGGCTGTGGAATAAGGCCATCGTCGATAAGAAGACACTGGGGCTCTATATCCTGATCCTGTTCCTGACGGTATTCTCGAAACAGCTGCCCATCTCCATTCCCACCGCAGCCTTTGTCATCTGTGCCGGTTTATTCGGTGTTCTCTCCGGTGGAAAAGCTGCTGGACAGGCCCCCGCAGCAAAACAGGCCGGGGACAGCCATACCGCACCCGATAACCATCCGGAACAGAGAAAGGAGGAACAGTCATGATGACACTCCTTCAGCTCTGCATCCAGTTTTTCAAGACCGGCCTTTTTGCCGTGGGCGGCGGCCTGGCGACTCTGCCCTTCCTCTATGAGATCTCCGATCGGTTCGGATGGTTTTCCCACGCGGACATCGCGGATATGATCGCCATCTCCGAGAGTACCCCCGGGGCCATCGGCATCAATATGTCCACCTACGCGGGATACACCACCGCCGGTGTCATCGGCGGAATCCTGGCAAGCCTGTCCCTGTCGGCCCCCTGTGTCATAGTGATTCTGATCATTGCCCGGATCCTGGACAAGTTCCGGAACAATCCCATGGTGGAAAATGCTTTCTACGGCCTTCGCGCTGCTTCGGTCGCCATGATCTCCGCTGCAGGCCTCAATGTTGTGAAAACATCCCTGGTTCACCCGGATGTCCTGGCAGAGACCGGTTCCTTCGCCGGCTTCTTTGATCCGAAGGCCATTATCCTGGCCGTCATTCTGGTCATCGCCATGCGGAAGCTCAAGTGGAATCCCATCGCCTTTCTGGCCATCTCAGCTGTCATCGGCATTGTCTTCCGGTTCTGAACATGACTGCCGCAGCCAATGGGCTGCGGCAGTTCTTTTTTCTTTTGTTCATCTCATCCCGGCGGTCTCGGTTCGCACCAAATCTACAATAAACTTCATTTGATGCGTCCATGCAAAAGGCCTCAAAAATTTGCGCACCAATAAGGCTTTTCTCCGAATATAGTGCGTTCATGCAGGA
>Ga0256407_10002535_pt1 | contig 34789 bp, 27 predicted proteins | sample RumenRJG_04DNA_FD_193489 | JGI IMG/M metagenome (GOLD analysis project Ga0256407, IMG submission 193489) | Bovine rumen microbial communities from Lethbridge, Alberta, Canada - RJG_04 | ecosystem: Host-associated > Mammals > Digestive system > Stomach > Rumen | place: Canada: Alberta...
AGGAGTTCTTCGGTCGTGGTGTTCTTGTCCATCACCACGCGGATGCTTTCCATGCCGACGCGGGCGCAGGCGTTGCCCTTCATCTTGACGTAAGTGGCGCTAGCCGGATCGTCGCCCACGAGAATCGTTGCAAGAATCGGGGTCTTGCCGGTCTTTTCCTTGAGCTTTGCCACGCGGGCGCTGAGTTCTTCTTCAGTAGTCTTGGCAAGAGCCTTGCCGTCTAAAATGAGTGCTGCCATAAAATCTCCGTTTTTTGCAAAAATAAAAAATTTGGGCTCGCCGCTAAAGGGCTTTTTTCTAAAAAAGGAGATGCCCGTTCAGTGGCGGGCATGACAAATAAAAATAGACGTATTTTGCTATAAAAGCAAAGCCCGCTTGAGGCGGGCGTTTCAGAATTACAGGTTTTCGAGAATCGATGGGATAACGATGCTTACGATTGCCCAGGGGTAAGAAAGAGCGCCCTTGAGCCAACCCGTAGTCGAATAAGCCGGTTCCTGCTTTTTGAAAACCTGCATTTCGCTATCGCTATGCACCATGGATTCAGATACAACTTTAACCAAGGCGCCTTTAACGTTATCAATAGACTCATCGAACAGCTTTTTTTGAGCTGTTGCAGAATCAATATAACACTTAAAGCTGTTTTTCATTGTAAATTTTCCTTTCAACGCGAAGATAGCAAAAAAGTAAGAAAAATTAAAGGGTTAGTGTGTGATTTTCTTTACATTTATAGTAAATTAGAGATAAAACTCACATTTTTTTGCGTTTTTTCGCCAAAAAAAGTATTTTTAGAGATAAAAAAATAGGATTGGATCCGTTTTTATGAAAATTTTTCGTTATTTGCCAATATTTTTTGTGGGGAGCGCTCTTGTGGCTTGCGGAGGTAGTAAATCTGCTCCCGCAGTTGATTCAAATCCGGTTCCTGCGCCTGCAGAGGTTAAAGAAGCCTCTAGTGCACCTGATTTGACCCCTGTTCCGGAACCAACTGAACCTCAGGAACAAAAAGTATTTTTGGACAATGCGGTTGACCGTTATAGTTATGCGCTTGGTGTAGACTTCGGCAGGGCTGTTTCGAATATTAATGTTCCTGTTAAGCTGGATGTCCTTATGGATGCCATGCGAGATGTCTTAGATTCCTCTCGCGAGATCCTTATGACGGATTCCCAGTCCGAGGCTGCGCTTCAGGACTTGCTCAACCAGATGCAAATGCAAAAGGATATTGATGAGGCCGCTGCTGCACGTAAGGCTTTAAGTGACCAGGCTGCGTTCCTTTCGAAGAATATTCAGGATCCGAGAATCTGGGTCACGAAAAAAGGCGTGCAATATTTAATGCTTAAGGAAGGTACCGGAATCAAGCCGAAGCTGACCGACAAGGTGCAAGTCCATTACGTGGGAACGCTTCTCAACGGAACGGAATTTGACAATAGCGTCAAGCGCGGTGCCCCGATGGAATTTGCGGTGACTTCTGTCATCGAAGGCTGGCAGGATTTGCTTTTGGAAATGAAGGTCGGTGAAAAGGTGAAGGCGTGGATCCCGAGTGCTTTAGCCTATGGTGAAGCCGGTGCTCCGCCTTTAATTCCGCCTAATGCGCTCCTTGTGTTCGAGGTGGAGCTGTTGCAGGTATTCCCGGCGAAGTAGTTTCGCGAAATGCGCGGAACGCCACGCAAAAAAAGGCTTTTTTCTGTTCAAATGGCGAAGGATGTTCTGTCCTTCGCTTTTTCTGTTGCTACTTTTTAACCCATGAATAACGCAGCGTCCGATTTTTATTCTCAGCACTTCGAAGTAGCCGGTTTCATCCGTGAAGTGTTTGGCTATATGGATAGGTTTAAAGGTCAGCTTTTCGTTCTGAAAATTGACGATAGCCTGATGGACCATCCGATGTTCCCCGTGCTGATGCGCGATATCGCTTTGTTGCATAAGGCGGGTATCCGAATCATTATCGTGCCGGGTACGCGAAATAGCATCGATGCTCAGCTCAAGGCATGGGATCTCGAGACGGAATTCCATAACGGCGTGAGACTCACGAACGAAGAGGCGCTTCCGCTTGTGGAACAGGCGTCCTTGGGTGTTGCGCAACGCATCATGAGCCACCTCACGGCGAGCGGTCTCAGTGGCATTCAAGGCAACTGGATCTTGGCGCGCAGCATGGGCGTGATTAACGGTGTCGACTACATGCGCACCGGTCGCATTGAACGCATCCAGCGCGACCTCTTGGAACAGCTCATGAACGAGAAGTTTGTGCCGATTATCCCGCCGATTGGCTGGAACAAGATTGGACATGCCTACAATATTTCTAGTACAGAACTTGCTACCGAACTTTGCAAATACTTGAAGGTTGGGAAGCTGTTCTTCATTGGTAGCCAAAGCGGCATCAAGCTCGAAGGTCTCGTGACGGGCAAGAACACGAAGTATCTTGAACCGACGGACAACGGGCTTATTTCTGCAATGGACGTGGACCAGGCTAAGGAACTTCTGGAACTCAATTCCGATGTGCTCGACTTTGCACAAATGGATTACCTGATGAATGCCATCAACGCTTGCGAAGCGGGTGCGAACCGTGTGCATTTGTTGAGCGGTGAATTTCAGGGCAGCGTGTTGCAGGAAGTGTTCTCTGCTCGCGGTGACGGAACCATGGTGTATGCAAACCAGTACTCTTGTATCCGCCCGGCGACTATCGAAGACATTCCGGATATCTTGCGCATTATGCAAGACTATATTGCGAAGGGTTACCTGGTGCCGCGTACGCAGGACTCCATTTCTGAAAAGCTTGCTGATTACGTGGTGTACAGCATCGATAACAGCATCCACGGTTGCGGTGCTCTCCATGCGTTTGAAAATGGCATGGCTGAAGTTGCTGGCATTGCTGTCGGTGCGAACTACCGCAAGTCGGGTATTGGCGATGCGATTGTACGCCACTTGATTTCGCTTGGTCGTATGAAGGGCTATAAGACTTTGTTCTTGCTTACGACGCAGGCGCTCGATTGGTTCTATCAGCTTGGGTTTGTCGATGGCACTGTTGATGAGTTGCCGCCATCCAAGCGTGAACACTACAATCAAAAACGCAAGTCTAGAATTTTGATGCTCCCGCTTGACAAGTAAAGAGTCTCGAAGGATTTATTATGAATACACTTGAAGCCATAAAGACCCGTCGCAGCACGCGCAAGTTCAGGGCGCAACCTGTTGAAATCGAAAAGTTAAAACTGATTGCCGAAGCGGGACAATTCGGACCGACCGGCGGTAACGCACAAGGTAATCACTTTTTCGTGATTTCAGATGCGGCGGTGATTGCAAAGCTCAAGGAGCTCGTGCAGTCCGCATTTGCAGCGATGGAACTTCGCGAAGACCTTTACAAGAGCCTCAAGAATTCTATCACGCTTTCGCGCAAGGGCAATTATTCTTTCTGCTATACGGCGCCTGTGCTTATCGTGGTTGCGAACAAGAAGGAATACGGCAACAACATGGCCGATGTCGCCTGCGCTGTCGAAAACATGATGCTTGCCGCCAATGAGCTCGACCTTGGCAGTTGCTATATCAATCAGCTCAAGTGGCTGAATGAAGACCCGACGCTTTTGGAATACCTGCGCGGTCTTGGTCTTAAGGAAGATGAACGCGTTTACGCTTCTGTGGCGATTGGCTATGCCGATACGGAATCGGGACTTCCGAACCGCGCGGAAACGCCCCGAACAGGCAACGAAGTCGTTTTCGTGTAAGCTCTTTTTTGCTATCTTTGCGCTCGACGGATGCCGAAGGCAACCGACTTCATACCTCATCGCTTGCGGGTACATTATGGATTTTAAGAAAATGGAAGACGGCTTCCGGATGATTCTGGAAGGCATGGGCGAAGACCCTAACCGCGAAGGTCTTATCGATACGCCGAAACGTGTTGCAAAGATGTACGCCGAGCTCATGACTAGCCTTACGGGTGAAATGAAGGCCGAAGACATTCTCAAGACGCGTTTCCACGAAAAGTACGATGAAATGATTATCGTGCCGGACATCCAGTTTGCAAGCATGTGCGAACACCACTTTTTGCCGTTTACAGGCAAGGCTCACGTGGCCTATATTCCGGGTGATTGTGTGGTCGGTCTTTCGAAGATTCCGCGCGTGGTGGAATATTACGCTCGCATGCCGCAGATTCAGGAACGCATGACGCGCCAGATTGCAGAACTTATTCAAAAAGTGCTCCAGCCGAAGGGCGTTGCCGTGGTTCTCGAAGCTTCGCACATGTGCATGACGATGCGCGGTGTGAAAAAGCCGGGTGCCATGATGGTCACGACGCAGCTCCTCGGACGCTTCAAGACGGACGAAAAGACTCGCGCCGAATTCATGTCCCGCATCTACGCCCCGCGTTAGTTGTTGTTCCCCTAACGGGAATCTCCTTTTTTAGCTTTGGACTTTTTGTCAACGAAACGTGCCCTGTGATTTTGATCACGGGGCTTTTTTGGGGGTATTTTATTGAAGGATGGGATTAAGGTCTTGGTAAAAAAGGAGTGCCTAAAATGAAATCAAAGATTTTTAAGGGTGTGATTTTGGCAAGTGCCATTGCCTTTATCAACTGCGGGGACGATTCTGCAACTTCTCCGTTATCGTCTACTGGCGATATTTCTTCATCAAGCATAGAATCTACGGCTGAAAGTTCCAGCTCTGATGACAAGTGCTTGGCATCAAGTTTGCCGAACGCTTGCGGTGATGCTCCGGTCTCTAGTTCTGATATTGCACCGACCTCTAGCTCCGAAATTGCGCCTGCATCGAGTTCCGACGAAGCTCCGGTGAGTTCGGCAGATGCTCCGAGCAGCTCCGCTGATGTGCAGTCTAGCTCAAGCGACGTGGCGTCCAGTTCTTCCGTGGCGCAGTCGAGTTCCAGCGAACAGGTTTCTAGTTCGAGCGAAGCTCCGAAGGGCATTTTTCTCGCGAGCGGTAAGGAAGAAGAAAAGGACCAGCTGAAGGTCGTTTACAAGACAAATACGGGTTGGGATAATAAGGGTATTTTAGCTTATCCGGAACAGCTTTCTAGCGACCAGAAACACGGCGTTGTCGTGTGGGGGCCGGGCGGTGGTACAGAACCGGGCGCATACGAAGGCATGATCCGCAGACTCGCTTCGCATGGTTTTGTCGTGATTGCCTTGAGCGTTTCGCCGGGCGATGCAACGCAGGCTTCCAAGGCGATTGACTGGCTCGAAAACAAGAACAAAGATTCCAACGACCCGTTCTACCAGAAGCTTGAATTGACGAAGGTCGGTTGCTCTGGGCATTCGATGGGCGGCTTGGAATCGGAGCAGGCTGCTATCAAGGACAAGCGCGTGTTTACCGCATTCCTCAACAATAGCGGTGACAAGAATGGCGGCGTCATCAAGAATTTCCCGAAAGAAAAGACGGCTGCAGTGCTTTACGGCGAAGTCGGCATGGAAAAGCCGAACGCCATCAAGGATTACGAAACGGCAACGGATATCAAGTCTTGCCTGATCGAAATGACGGGCGGTCCGAAGAACAATTCCGAAGGCGGTTACGGCCATGGTTCCGGTTCCTGGGACGGCATGGCGGCAACGATTGCCTGGATGCGCTGGCAGCTCGGTGGCGAAAACGAACGTCAGGCAGATTTTGTGGGTACGACTGGCAAGTATATCGATGGGAGCATCATCGGTAAACAGGGCAAATGGAAAACCCAATGTAAGAATTTCTAATTAATTCATAATCATTTCCACACTCCAACAACCAAGCGTCTCGGTCATTACGATCGAGGCGTTTTCTTTTGTTTACCTTTGGACTTTTTATCCACGGGACTTTGTTCAAAACGTGAAATTTCGATGATATTATAAGGTACTTTCTATACAGGTTATGGGAAAAATAGGAGAACAAAATGAAATCTAAACTCTTAAAAACTGTGGTGTTGGCCAGTTCTTTGCTCTTCCTGAATTGCGGTGACGATGTCACGTCTGCAATTAGCGATTTTACTGCCAGCTTGTCGTCTAGCTCTGCCGGAGAAGTTCAGCCGGGCACGAGCTCTGATTCTCAGGGTACTGCTGGCACAGAAATTTCTAGCTCTGATGCCGCTCTGCCGACTTCTGGTACGACTGTTGAAGCTGGCTCCAGTGCAACTGTTCCGGGTTCCAGTGCGGATGTTGGGCCGCAGGCAGGATCCAGCAGCGCAGCTGCTCCGGGCGCAGAATCCTCTGCTGATGTTGCCGCAAGCTCTAGCTCTGTCGACGCTCCGGCATCGAGCTCAGCTACCGCACCGGCTGTAAGTTCTAGTTCTGAAAAGGCTCCTGCTGTAAGCTCCTCCAGTTCTGAAGAAAAGGTCGAATCGAGCTCCAGCGAAGCAGCTAAGCCGAAGGGTGTTTTCCTTGCCGAAGGCAGGGACGAGACGAAGGACCAGTTGAAGGTCAAGTACATTGAACGCACCGGTCACGATGGCGGTGGAATCCTTGCTTATCCGGAACAGCTTTCTAACGACCAGAAGCACGCTGTTGTCGTGTGGGGTCCGGGTGGCGGCACGGAACCGGGTGCATACGGTGGTATTATCCGTCGTCTCGCTTCTCACGGCTTTGTCGTGATAGCACTCCGTGAATCTCCGGGTAACGCAACCCAGGCAATTCCGGCCCTCAACTGGCTCGAAAAGAAGAACAAGGATCCGAACGATGCTCTGTACCAGAAGCTTGATATGACGAAGGTCGGTTGCTCCGGTCACTCCATGGGCGGTCTTGAATCTGAACAAGCCCTCATCAAGGACGATCGCGTGATTACCGCTATGCTCAACAACAGTGGTGACCTCGGACATACGGCTATGTCTCAGGTTTCTACAAGCAAGACTATCGGTATTGTTTATGGCGAAGGCGGCATGGAACGCCCGAACGCCGAAGCTGACTATAACAACCGGGGTGTCAAGGCTCCGGCATGCCTCATCAAGATGACGGGCGGTCAGGGCAATGAATGCCAGCAGGGCGAATGCGGCTGGGGCCATGGTTCTGGTCCGTGGGGCGGCATGGCTGCAACGGTTGCATGGATGCGTTGGCACCTCGGTGGCGAAGACAACCGCAAGGCTGATTTCGTTGGCTCTAGTGGCAAGTACATCAATGGCCCGATTGTTGGCGAACGCGGCAATTGGAAGGGCCAGTGCAAGAACTTCTAATCTCTTAAACACTCCAAACACCAAGCGCCTCGATCTTCATGGTCGAGGTGTTTGTTTTATGCTTGTCATGCCCGCAAATATTATTGTCATGCCCGCGAAGGCGGGCATCTCCTTATACAATTTTTTATAATTATTCACGAAAACAGTTTGCGGACATTTACCGAACCCCTGTCCACTAAACACTGTTTGCTGTATTATGAACGCTGCTATCCTTACTAATGAGTTTCCGCCAGAAATCTATGGCGGTGCAGGTATCCACGTCAAGTTCCTGAGCCAAGAACTTTCCAAGCTCTGCCACATCGAAGCACGCTGCTTTGGTCCGCAGAATGACGATGCAGACAATATCCGAGCCATTGGTTTTAGCCAGAAGCTAGATCACAATCCGGCTGATGAACGTTTCAAGAAAATCTTGAAGCCGCTCGATATTAATTTGCAGTGGATGTCCTCGCTCAAGGATATCGATGTGATTCATTGCCATACGTGGTACAGCCATTTCGGTGGCGTGGTCGCAAGTCGCCTTTTGCAGTGCCCGCTTATTTTGACGACGCACTCGCTCGAACCGCACCGTCCGTGGAAGGCCGAACAGCTCGGTGACGGCGGCTATAACATGAGCTGCTGGATTGAACGCACCGCTTACGAAGCTGCTGACGGCGTGATTGCCGTGAGCGAAGGCATGAAGCGCGATGTGATGAAGCTTTACGGTGTGCCGGAAGATCGCGTGAAAGTTATCTACAACGGTATCGATCCGGAATTTTACAAGCCGACATTCGATGAAGAAATCTTGAAGAAGTGGGGCGTGGATCCGAAGCGTCCGTTCGTGCTCTTTGTGGGCCGTATTACGCGCCAGAAGGGCATCAGCCAGCTCATTCAGGCTATCCCGCAGATTGACAAGAACGCCCAGGTGGTGCTTTGTGCCGGTGCGCCGGACACGCAGGAACTTGCCGACGAATGCAAGCGCTTGATTGAAGAAGTCCAGAAGACACGTGATGGCGTCGTGTGGATTCAGGACGCTGTGCCGCATACGGAACTTCGCGTGCTCTATAGCCATGCAACTGTGTTTGCAACGCCGTCGCTTTATGAACCGTTCGGCATTATCAATCTCGAAGCCATGAGCTGCGGAACGCCGGTCGTTGGCTCTGCTGTCGGTGGCATTCCGGAAATCATCGTCGATGGCGAAACGGGTTACCTCGTGCCGCTCAAGCCGGTTTCCGAAAAGATCTTTGAACCTGCTGATCCGAAGACTTTCCAGACGGACTTTGCGAACAAGCTCAACAAGATTCTCGAGAATCCGGAACTTGCAAAGAAGATGGGCGAAGTCAGCCGCAAGCGCGCTATTGACGTGTTCAGCTGGAAGACGATTGCCAAGCAGACATTCGACTTCTACCAGGAATGCATCGAACGCTACAAGCGTGAAGGCAAGCGCGTCTAATGTTGTCATGCCGGATTTATTCCGGCATCGCCAGTAAAGCGAAAAAAGGTGGCCTCAAGCCACCTTTTTTTGACCACTATCAATTTTACAGTCTACCGTCTACAATCTTCTCCACAATCGCGCTTGTCGTGAGGAGTTCCGGGAGAACGATTTGCTTGCTTGCATCGCCTGCGGGGTAGATGGCGTAGGCGGGGACGCCGGACTTGCCCATGCTGCGCAGGAGCGCTGTGACTTCGGGTGTTTCGCGAGTCCAGTCAGCCTTGACGCGGGCGACATTCAGACTGTCCATCGCGTGCTTGAAATCATCGCGGTTGAGGACGGCAGCTTCGTTTGCCTTGCAAGTGAGGCACCAGTCGGCGGTGGCGTCAATGAATACGGTACGACCGGACTTCGCAAATTCTTCGATGAGTTCCGGCGTGTAGCGATACCATCCATCTTCGGTGACGAGCTGTACAGACCGTGCCTTGAAAATTGCATCGACTTCGGCTTCGAACTTTGGCGATGCAAATGCAAACCAGATAATGGCAAGGATTACAACGGCGCCGCCAACGGAGAGCACTTCGCGAAAGAACGCGACGCCCGGTGGGGCGATGTTTCCTATCGCAAAACTCATGGCGATGCTCAAAAGTGAAATGGCGGCGAAGATGCCTACGCCGACGTTTCCGGCTTGTTCATGCACAACCCACAAGAGCCATACGACTGTGCCGAGCAAAAGAACGCCCATGATTTTTTGGAGCGTGACCATCCATGCGCCCGGTTTCGGAAAAACTTTCAGGACTTTCGGAAACGCACTTACGAGCATGTAGGGGAGTGCAAGCCCGATGCCTGCTGCGGTGAAAAACAAAAACAGCACAGGGGCCGATGCGGTAAATGCAAAACCCATCGCCGTGCCGAGAAACGGTGCAGAGCACGGAGTGCTCAAAAGCACGAGGAGTGCGCCTGTGAAAAATGCACCCCAAAAGCCTTGCTTGTGCCCTGCCTTGTCCATCTTGGTGGTGGCGCTTCCGGGAAGCCAAATTTCAAAGACTCCAAAAAAACTCATTGCAAAGGCACTTAGAATCACGACCATGAATGCAATGAATCCAGCGCTCTGGAATTGCATGCCCCAGCCTGCATTCCCGCCGCCCGCCTTGACGGCGGCGACAACCCCGGCGAGCGTCCAAAAACTCACAAGTATCCCGAGGGTTGTCGTGGCGCCTAGCATAAGCAGGCGCCGGCGGCTCTCACGAGACTGCTTGATCAAACTGAAAAGCTTTAGCGAAAGCACGGGAAGCACGCACGGCATCAAGTTTAGAATTAAGCCACCGAACAGTGCCGACAAAAGCAAAATGAACGTTCCGGCGGCACCTTCTGAGGCATTTCCTGCGGCACTTGGTGCATTGAGCACATTCCCGGTGGCTTTTCCTGCGGCGCTTCCTGCTGCGTTCCCGGAGGCGATTCCTGTTCCGTTTGTACTCGTGGCACTTTTGGCTCCAGGAGCAGTCGCATCATCTCGCGATGCGCTTTTTTTTGTAAACCCGAGCGGTCCAAGTCCAAATGTCACTTGCGATGGAGCGAGGCAAATCGAATTGTCGCATGCCTGGTAATGGAATGTTGCCTTGGTCGTCAAGCTGTCGTAATCATCTTCGACGCTATCGACCGGGAGCGTGATTTGGAAGAGTCCTTTGAACACGAGATTCTCGAGATCCAAGGCTTCGCTGTATTCCTTGATCGGTTCTGGCCACTTGGGCTCTCCAAAGTGAATGCCCTTTGCCGAAATCTCGATAGACGAGGGTTTTAAAAATTCATCGGCGGCAACGTTTGCGTTTACATGCCAGTTATCCGGAATTTCGATTTCAACAGTAACGCTCGAACCTTTCTGCAAGGCCCCCACGGAATACTTCATGCCAGCTTCTGGAGGCGGCATATTGTTCATGTTGAACTCTTCCGCAAAAATAGCCGTTGCAAACAATAGCATGCAAAATGACGTTTTTTGCAAACGGTTGTTTGCAAAATTTCCAAATTCCTTAAATTTGTCTAAAATTTTCATAAATTAAGTCCCGTTGAAAGAAGTAGAAAATATTGGAAATAAAACATTTATGTCATATACGGGTTTCCTTTGTGACCAACCCCGCGATTGGGTAGGTAGTGTTTGGAAAAAATATTCCTACAGAATATACAAATTGTGTTTGAAAAAGTGCGGCTTAAAAGACGAGGCGGACGACTTGTTTCAGGAGGTGGCGCTCCGTTTTTGCCAAAAGGCAAGTGAGTTGAACAACGGAGTCCATTTGTTGCCATGGTTTCAGACGGTTCTGTTGAATTGCCATTATAGCGGCTATCGGAAAAGGGGATGGAACCGGGAAATTCCGCTTTCGATTCTGTACGACCGCATGGAGCGTTATACGGCATCTGAAAACTTGGAGCATTCGCTGCCCGATGAGGATGTTAACGTCAGCGCTATTATAGGGGAGCTTTCAAGCCTGCTTTCGGTATTGAGTCCGCTAGAAAAGATGATCGTGGAACTTTCGATTGTAGGCTATAATACAGATGAATTGAGTAACTTGATAGGACTTTCTAGAACGGGAATTACAAGGCGCCGAATAAAAGCGTTTGAAAAAATGCGGGAAAAGATGGTCCAACAAAAGGAATTGTTAAAAATGGTTTTTGGTCGGGACGCCTCATTGCGAGAAATTATTGAATATGCCGGTTGAAAAGTTTTTAAAATTTGTAATTTTAGAATGTGAAAATATTGTCAAAGCTTATCTGTATCCTCGCTCTCGCCACAACCGCTTTTGCCGTTGATGGCTGGCTCAATTTTTCAAGCCCGCTTCCGATCAAGTCGGCTGCGCCTTATGGTGACGGCTTGCTGATGGCAACGGGTGGCGGCGTCCGTTACAGGACGAATACCGCAGATGACTTGTACACGACGTCGAATGGTCTTGGCGACCAGTCCATAAGTGCGGTGGTCGTTTCGGAAAATGAAATTTTTGCCGTGAGTGACTTCGGTATCATTTCGACGATGGTAAACGGTTACTGGCAAGTCCTTAGCCGTTCCTACGCAAGCAACAAAGTGTATGTGATCCCTGGCATGGTTTGTTTGTCCGGCTCCGTTTTGACGATTGCGTTCGAAAACCGCCTCTCGTTTTTTAGCCTCAAGACGTTGACGTCAATTATCACTGTGGATCGTATTTCGGATGTGAGCTTGACGTCGGAATCTATTAGTGCCATGAAGGTTCGCGGGGATTCCCTGTTTGTCGCTGTCGGTCAATCTCTTTACGTGCGCAAGATGGACTGGGAAAATCTGGAATCGGATGTGCAGCTTTATAATCAGGATTCCTGGAGTGTCGTAAAATCTGCATCTAACAAAGGCTATGACATTAAGGATATCGCATGGAAGAATGGTAAGCTCATGACGTTCCCTTCGGAAGGCATGAGAATTTGGGACAAGGATGGCGAGACGGTTGTCGCTCTTGATACGTTCTCTGTGATTTCGTCGGATGCTCCGCTAGTCACTCTCCGTGGACATGCGTTGGAAGATTCGGTCTTGTATGAAAAAAAGGAGTCTGTGAAAATTATCAAGAATGATACGATACGTCATCCTTATTTACAGTCTAAAGTCTGCTGGGTTTCGTTGCAGCCTTCGGGTAAGGCAATTTTGGCAGGGCCTAACGATATATTCTATTACGATGGTCGCAAGCTTTCGGAATTGATCGAGTACAAGAAGTTTGCCGTTGGAGGCGCCTACGAACTTCAGGTACTTCCGGGAGGAGGAGTCTTAGCTGCTTCCAAGAAAGGTCTTTTCTCTCGTAATTTTGGTAACGAATGGAGTGAACCTAAGCTCGCTTTGCCTAGTGCTATTGGCAATAACACGGATGCTCTAGGTCACAATATGAAAACGTTGTCGGTCATTCCTGATGGTACGGTATTCTACCATATCTGGGGACAGGGCTATTTCATGTATTCCCAGTGGGGCGAATCTCTGGAAACGTCCTTTATGGCGACAGAAGGTCTTTGCATGGACAACATTCTGGAAAATCCCAAGACTCCATACACTGTGGCGGTGTGGACGATCCCCGCTCCGGATAACAATGGATTCCTTACGACGTCGGGCTCGAACAGTGGGTACAGCCTCATCTATGTAGACCTGAACGGCAATATCTCTTGCGCAAACAATATCGGTAGCGCAATGCTTGGTGGACCGATGGTCGCCCGCATTGACAAGGAAACTGGCGATTGGAAAGTTTATGTCGGTACTCGTAAGGAGCTGACGACGGATGCCGATGGTGGCTTGGATGTATTTACGTTCCCACCTCCAAAACAGATGGGCGGTGAGTTGAAAAAGTCAAAGATTCAGGTAAAGAACTATTACGGAACGCCATCCACTCCGCTGGACATGGTTTATGAACCGAAGACGGATTATTTCTGGATAGTAACGGCGTCTTCGCTTGCATATTGGAACGAAGAGCAGGATTCTCTGAGAACCCCGCTTTCTACAAACGGCCTTACAAGTGCAAGTTTTACAAGTATTGATGTGGATAGCCGTGGAAACCTCTGGGTTGGAACTTCAACGAACGGAGCGTACCGCTTGACTCCGCGAGTGACAAATCCGGATACATTGTCTGTAACCCATTTTACGACATGGCATGGTCTTCTGAGCGATAGAGTCCAGGATGTGGCTATTGACTCGCTGCTCGGTTATGTCTGGTTTGCTCATGATAACGGTGTTACCCGTTATACGAGGAATGACTTGCGCAGTACGGAAGGCAACATGACCGATGCTGCCCGTGAAGAAGTCAAGGTATTCCCGAATCCCTTCCGCCCGAATAGACATCAGTATGTGTTGTTCAACAACATCTCGGATGATGCTGTCATCAACATTTACAATAGAGGTGGTCGACTGGTGGCGACACTTGCCAATGAACGCGTTGTCGGTGGTCGTGCCGAATGGGACGGCCGGATGGATAATGGAAATATTGTGGCTCCAGGTGTCTATCAGTATATTATTCGTGGAAAATCCAAGGTTAAAAAAGGAAAACTCCTGGTCATCCATTGATTTTTGAGTTGAGGACATTCTATGAATAAAGTTATCGGTTTTGCCTTTATAGCTGTTTTTATGCTCTTGGTGGGTTGTGCTGGCGAGCGTCAAGGACTTGTTTGTGAAGAAATTGAATATCGCCTGAATACGATGACGTATTCTCCGGACCAGCGCGCCTATATGGAAAACGAACTCCGTACTTGTCGCGAAGATGAATCTAAAAAGAAGAATGAATCAGGTCCGACTGGTGGCAGTATTTATGACCGCTATGCCAATACGGAAAGTGCAACGACTGGGGATTCTTCTAAGGTTGAAATCCCGGTTTCTACGTTGTTGCAGGATTCTTCTGAAGAAAAGACGATGAGCATTTACGACCGCTACAAGTCTGTCGAGGCGGATAAGTAATGCCGAGTATCGAAACTCTTGCAGGCAAGACGTTTGAACCGGATTTGCCGAACCGTCTCCTTTCTATTGCAGGCGAAATTCGTGAAGCGGGTGGTCGCGCCTTCTCGGTGGGCGGCTGGGTGCGCGATGCGCTCCTTGGCAGGACTTGCCGTGATTATGACGTTGAAATATATGACCTCACGCAAGATGAACTTATTCCGATTTTAAAGAAATACGGCCGCACGAATCTTGTCGGGAAAGCTTTTGGCGTGATCCACTTGGCGATGAAGGGGCTCTCGCTCGATTTTTCGTTCCCGCGTACCGAAAGCAAGGTTGGCTATGGCCATCGCGGTTTTGTGGTGCATACGGATGAAAAGCTTTCTTTTAAGGAAGCGGCGCTGCGTCGTGACTTTACCATCAATGCGATGGGCATGGAACTTCCGGAACTCACGCTTTGTGACCCGTACGGCGGCATTGACGACTTGAAGAAAGGTTTGTTGCGCCATGTGGGACCTGCCTTTGTCGAAGATTCTCTGCGTATTTTGCGCGGTGTGCAGTTTGCAAGCCGCTTTGCGCTTAGACTTGCGCCCGAGACGATAGAACTTTGCCAGACGCTTTCGCTCGAAGACCTTTCTATCGAACGTTTGTTCGAAGAATTCAAGAAGTGGCTCTTGAAGCCGGGCAAGCCATCGCTTGGTTTGCGTGCATTTTTGGATATCAAGCTGAATGAATTTTTCCCGGAAGTTTCGCCACTGCGTGGCTCCTGGGAAGACTTGGGCGAAATGCTCGACAACATGGAGAGCTTGCGCAGGAACTTTGCGAATGCTGAAGCGGCTGGTGGAGCTGTTGGTGACGCCAAGTGCGCACCGCTTTCGGACGATCAGGTGATGGAATTTGCGTTTGCAACATTTCTCAGCGGGAGTTCGGAAACATCTCTCAAGTTCCTCGAACGCATTACGAACGAATCGCACTTGGTGAAGAATGTTCCGCTGCTTTTGAATGCTTATAGCGAGCTTGATTTTGCAATTGTAAGTGATGCGCCGGCGCTTCGCCGCATGGCGGTGAAGCTGGGTGGCTTAAAGCTGTTGTGCCTGCTTGTGAAAGCCACCCCGCGTAAGTATTACGCCGCCGCCGGCGCCCCGGAATTCCCGGAACAGCTATGGCAGGCTGTTACAAGTCTCGACTTGCTCAATGCAGCTCCGCAGCCGTTCCTCATGGGCAAAATGCTTATGGAAATGGGATTCAAGCCGGGCAAGCAAATGGGCGAGACCATCAAGCAGAGTTTTGAGCTCCAGCTCGATGGCAAAATCAAGAACGCCGAAGAAGCAATCGAGTGGGTCCGGAGTCAGACGAAAGAACGGCTCTAACGAGCCTACAGACGAGAGGGCTTTAAAAATCTCTCGTCTTTCGTCTAAATCATTTCCATCGGAACATTCCCGAGATTCCTGCGGGGACGCAGAACACAATCATCGGGATTTGGATAAGCTCTACAGGCAAGAACGCAAGCATGCGGCGCTTGGATTTGAGTTTCCAGGATGCAATGCTCAAGAATACGAAGTCCACGACAATCTTGGGCAGAATGCTGAATACGCACCATTGCCAAGGAAAGTCGAGGAATATAGCGCACCATGGACTCACGAACATCCAGATGTAGTATGTGTAAATGAGCGTGAGCAAAAGGATGTAGGCTTTGCTTTCGTAGTTCGTGCCGTTACTGCTCCAGCGGGCGCGCTGGTTGAAAAGTTGCTTCCACGTGTGCACCGGGGCGGTCTCGATCACAGCATCCTTGTCGAGATTGTAGCAAACCTTCGTTCCCGGGATTTTCATCATCTTGTGGATGAGCATGTCGTCATCGCCGCTCGAGAGGTTGATGAGGTCTCCGAATCCGCCGACTTTAAAGAACAGATCTTTTTTGTACGCTAGGCATGCCGCACTGGCGACAATCGGGCGGCCAAGGCTAAAGCCCGCTGCTTCCATCGCGGTGTAGCCGAGAGTCTCGAGTTTCTGGTAGAGGTGCGGCATCGAGCGTGAGCCGTTGTTCTGCTTGGGGCCTTGCACAATGCAGATGCCATTGACAAATCGCCCCGCCATGGCGGTAATCCAGCTCTTGCGCGGGATGCAGTCCGCGTCCATCGTTAAAAGCACTTCGTTTTTGGCAATCTTGAAGGCGCTTTCGAGCGCGCGCTTCTTGGGGCTTGCAATTTGCGGTAAATCTTGCGGGAGGCTCAAAACGCGGAATCGCGGGTGCGTGGTGGCAAACTTTTCGAGAATCTCGCGCGTGCGGTCCGTAGAACGATCATCGACGCAAATCACTTCCCATTCGCCTACGTAGTCCTGGGCAGCGACCGCTTCGAGTGTGCGTTCGGCAAACTCCTCTTCGTTGCGCATCGGGATCACGACCGAAACACTCGGGGTGGCCTTTGGGCCTTTATAACGATGCGTCTTTAACAGTCCTATGATAAAGAATAGGAACAGTAGCGCATAGAGCGCAGTCAGGCATGCGAGAATAATGCCACCCATGTGGGGAAATATAGGAAATTACTAAATTACGGCTATGCTCCATCCATCCGCTTTTGTTCATCCGAATGCCAACGTTCACGAGTCTGCTGTTATCGGCCCTTGGTGCGTTGTCGATGAAGGTGCGGAAATTGGTGAAAACGTGGTGCTCGAATCGCGCGTGCGCGTTTACGGCTGCGTGACCATCAAGGCGAATACGCACGTTTACGATGGGGCTATTCTCGGGGCGCCTCCTCAAGACCTCAAGTACGCGGGCGAGCCGACTCGATTGGAAATTGGCGAAAATTGCATCATCCGCGAATACACGACGCTCAACCGTGGCACGGTTCAGGGCGGCGGTTGCACTCGCATTGCGCCACGCGTCCTCATTATGGCTTATGCCCATGTGGGGCACGATTGTCAAATTGGCGAGGGGGCTGTCATTGCGAACGCTTGCCAACTTGGCGGCCACGTGCGTATCGGCATGTTTGCCACCCTCGGTGGCACTACCGCGGTGCAGCAACGTAATCAGGTGGGCGCCTACGCTTTTGTGGGCGGCACGCTCAAGGTCGATTATGACGTTCCCCCTTGCAGTCGTGCATTCGGGAACCCGCTTCGCTTTGCTTCCCTCAACCTCCATGCGCTCCGTTTGCATGCTGATGAATTCCCGCCCGAACGCATTGCATTTTTCGAACGAGCCTTCCGCGAACTTTACCGTGGCAAACGCCCGACGGCTGAAGTCATCGAAGAATTGAAAAAAGGCCCGGAACCTCTGTTCCAAGCCTTCTTTGATGAACATTGGGGCGGTTCTCTCGTTCGCCCGTAATATTCCGTAATTATTGTAACAGTGCCTGCGGGAATCCCGGATACCAGGTTTCGCTATATACGTTGTAGGCGTCAAATCCGCCTGTCTGACCAAATCCCCAATAATGGAAGGACATCCCGCTAGATATGGCTGCCTGAGCGGTCTTTTGAGCCCATGCGGCTTTATTTTGGTCTGTGGGCCAAACGCCTTGTTCCGGATCTCCGTTCTGATTGTACCATACGCACTGTCCCATGTTGCTACCGCCGGCGACACCGAATTCACCCATGTTCAAAGGGACGTGATCGGTACCGTTGATGTCGGGATAAAGACGGCGGGCGAGAGCCTTGTAAATTTGCATGTCGGATGCTGCCGTGTTGGCGAAGGCACCGTCGCCAAGGCACTTGTTACCGTGATGACCTTGATGGCTGTACTGGTATGGCTGATAGTAGTGTCCGCTAAAGATGATGTTTCCGTCTTGCGGCAAGTGCAGGCTTTCGAGGTCTTCGAACTTTGCGGCATGGTAGGTTTCAAACATGATGGTCTTGCCCGGAGCGTACGTGCGGATGACGGTGTAGGCGTCAAGCATCAGCTGGTCCACAAGCGTTGCGTTCGGGATGATGGGCTCGTTCAAGATTTCGAGAACGACCTGGTTATCCTGAAATTCACCCATAGCCTGTGCCACCTGTGCCCACATCATGAGGAAGTGTGTCTTTTCGGCTTCGAATTCGGTGGCGTTGTAAGTGCAACCGGTTCCGCCGCCACCGGCACAGTTCAGGTCGGTATAATGGTGGAAATTCACGACAACGGCAAGGCCGTTTGCGATGGCGAGTCGGATATCTTCGAGGACGCCTGCCAGACGATCCGGATTAACGGTATGGTTGGTATAGTCGGAACCGTTCTGCCAGCGGACCGGGATGCGGACGGAGTTGAAACCCGCTGCCTTGATGATGGCGAAATCCGTATCGCGGATGGGGTTACCCCAGCCGCTGTCATCGTTTCCATCGGAATCCCAGGAGTTACCGAGATTGATGCCGCGGCCAAGAATCTTGTTCATGGTTCTTCCGGCGGTGTAGTCTACGGGAACGGCTGTGCTTTTGTTGCTGGATGATGCGGCCGGCGGAGGAGCGGTGCCGTTGTCGCATGCGCAAAAGAGGCATCCGATTGCCATTGCAGAAAGAATCTTTTTAATCATGGTAACCCCCAAAAGGTTATGATACTTAAATGCGTGTTCTCAAAATCTATATAAAACAAAAATTAGAAAATTAAAAACATGCTTATCTTATGTTTACGCTTGAGTCCATTGTGAGCACCGTCAAAATTTTTAATTTGTAAACATTAAGAAACATTACAAACGAAAAAATTTCCGTTTACGCTTGAGTCCAGCGTTTATGTGGCTTAGCAAGCGGTATTTCGTTGATACATCTAGCTTTGCAAAGCCTTTTTTGCAAAACACTGGATCGAAAATTCCCAAAAACAAGCTATATTGTAGATGATCCGAATTTGGAGAATTGTACCTATTATGAATGGAAACTTAAAAAAAGCCATTTGGAAGTCCGCTCTAGCGGCGATGCTTCTTGCTTCATCTTCTTTTGCTGGCTACGGCTTTAGCGATTACCGCGACCGCGACCAGTCCCACTTTGTCATGAAGGATCCTAAGCCGTTCCGTCCTGATAAGGAAGTTGTCACCGTTGTCATGCGTGAAGCTATTCCGCGTGGTGGTGGCTATACCTACCAGTATCCGCGTGAAAACCCCGAACCGGTACTCACGGATAAGTACGCTATGGAAGGTGCTCTCTCCATGGAAATCGAACTTATCGCGAGCGACTATTCCGGTGTCGCCATTTGTATTGCGGGTTCCGTGGACCTGACTCCGTATTTGGAAGAAGGTGTTCTCGAATTTTGGCTTAAAGGTGCCCAGGGTGGCGAAAACGCCTTGTTCGTGCTCGTTGACGATGGCGTGAAGAGCAACGGCGAATCCCTCCAGGTTAAGCTCCGTTCCAAGAGCCTTGGTGAAATTACGACCGAATGGAAGCACTTCAGCATTCCTCTGAAGCTCTTCGGCAATACCGGTGTGTACTGGGATGCGAAGAACACGCGCGAAGTGATGCTCCCGTTCGCATGGTCCAACTTCAAGGGCTTCCGTCTCGAAGTCCGCAAGGATGAAAACGAATCCTTCAAGGTTTGGATCGATGATATTGTGATTAAGAAGCATGGCAAGCCGTACGAAGGCCCGGCTCATTATCCGTTCCGCAACGAGATTTAAGAGGATTTTATGCGCAAAACAGTTTCTTCCCTTTTATTAGCGTCTAGCCTCGGTGCTGCGTGGGCTCTTCCTCCGCAGTTGCAGCTTGATTCCCTTCACGCTTCGTTGGATACTCTTTCCAACAACATGGAATCGACTCTTCTCGGCAAGGACGATCTGCCACTGGCAGTCTCCGGTTACATGGCTTTCCGTTTGAAGAATTTCCACTATTCTGAACAGAGCCCGTGGGTCAAGGATGACCAGGCACGTACAAGCGTCGATGCAGTCTTGAATGTGAACGTCGTCGCCATGCCGAACTCCTACATTACGTTGTTTACGAACCTCTCGTTCCCGTTCGACTTGAGCGGTATCTTTACGAACGACTTGGCTAAGCACCCGACTCAGACTCCTGCCTATTACGATGAACGCGTCCTTTACGATCACTCTACGGACTACTATGCATCGACCATCAATGAAGAATTGAACGTCGGTGTCGATATCCGTGCAGGTGTGTTCGGCGCCTACATTACCGCAGGCGGTGTTATCTGGGCTAACGCTTCCCCGCTTACCATGTGGGAACGTGAAACGAACCCGCGTTTCGTATGGCAGTACGAACTTTTCGAAGACGAAAAGACCGTTTCTACCTACTATAAGGAAAAGGCATTCAAGCCGGTCAAGGAAGGTGGTCGTGCTTTCTGGACGAACCGCTCCTTCGGTGGCGTCTTTGCTAACGTCTACCAGCTCCCGTATGACTTGAAGGCTCAGTTCCTCGTGTCCCAGCCGATGGATGCCGACGTGGCAACTCGTGACGGTCTCCGTATGTACGGTGGCCAGCCGGGCGAACTCGAAATGATGGGTGGCTACGATTTCCGTGGTACAATCCTTCATGGCCGTATCGCCAAGGAAAAGATTGCCGACAACCTGACCGTTGGCGTGAACTACTTGGGCGTCACTTATGATGACGGTATCATCCGCGAAGATGAATTCCGTGACCAGTGGCTTAACTATGGTATCCAGAGTACCGGTGATGCAACTCCGAGACTCCTCAATACCCACGTGGCTTCTATCGATGTCAAGGGCAACGTTACTCCGAAGCTCTTCTTGATGGCTGACTTGGGCTTGAGCATTGTTGATACTACGGCATTCTACCAGTCCGAAGTCATTGATGACTATAAGGCAACCAATAAGTCTTCTGGTTATTCTGTCGATACCAAGAGATCTAGCGTTGGCGATCCGAAGATCGGTATCTATGTCAAGGCTCAGAGCAAGTATATCGAAGGCTGGCCGATGACTGCAGAACTCGTGTTCTTCCAGCCGGGCTTCTATTCTCCGTACTCTCTTACGAACCCGTCCCGTTTCCCGGGCTGGCGCAAGGATGAATTCTACCTCAACGGTGGTGCTCTCCGCTACTCCCCGAACATGGCTGGTATCAACTTCAAGTTGGAACCGAGCTTCAACCGTGGCTACTTTGACTTCCAGTATGCTCAGCATCGCCAGATCGAAGCTGGCAAGGACGTGATTTCGTTCAACTACCGCTTGAACGGCCGCAACATTTGGGAAAGCACCAACTCCTGGACCAAGCACAAGCCGCTTTTCGTGGCTGACTCCGGTAACAGCTCCGGTACGTCCTATGTTTCCCGTGTCGGTGTCGAAAAGATTGCTGCTGATGGCGTTAAGATGTATCGCCAGCATGGTGGTCTTTATGGTGGTACTTGGGAGATGTGGGAATCTTTCGCCGCTTATGAAAACGGTGAACAGGCTGTTTTCAGACAGGTTCCGGAACACGCCAAGTGGTCTAGCTACATGTCCTTCATGGGTGGTTACGATATTGGTCACTGGTTCGGTACCGACCGCAACATCATGATGACTGCTTTTGTTGCTCTCTCCGGTGTTTCTACTTCGTTTGCCCCGATCGCCGTTTCCGAAAACACGTTCGACATGCTCATGACGAGTTTCTACGGTCAGTTTGAACCGACTGTTGCCGTGACTCCGACATTCCACATGGTGGGTATTCTCGGTCTCGAAACGTTCAGGTCTAGCCAGGCTTATGTCGCCCGTGAAACCGGTAAGGCTATGCCTCAGTGGTCTGCTTCGGCAAAGAACAAGAGCCGTATTAACGAAGTCAGTACCTACATTTATGAAAAGGCTCCGATCAACTACAAGGACTTCGCTATTGGCCTTGGCTTTGACTGGGACTTCTCCGACCGTGTGGGTCTCCACTTCCGCTACAAGTTCATGACGCACTCTGACGAAACCGTTTCTGAAAATAATTGGCATTCCCATTACATCGCTGCTGAAACCAAGGCTTGGTTCTAAGGGAGGATGCTAAAGATGAATATGAAAATGAAAAGACTTTTAATCGCCCTTCTTTCTGCCTCGGTTGCCGCATCGGCTTCCGCTGTTGCGGATAATCAAAAGGCTTTGCAGGCCAAGGCTGATAGTGCAAACGCCAAGCGTGGCGTTGAAATTGGCGGTAGCATCCGTGCTGTAGCACAGCGCTCCAGTTTCTCTACGGATAACGATCCGACCGGTATCAACAACATGACGGATGTGGAACGCAACGAATTCGTCAGTGCTGACTTGAACTTCGGTTTCCGTCCGTACGAATTTGTCCGCGCCAACGTGACGATGCGCCTTGGCGGCGGTATGCAGGAATACTTTGCTGCTGCATCTAAGACTCTCGAAGCCAAGTGGCTCAATGTCGAAGGCAATATCGGCAAGAACTTCTACTGGGTTGTCGGTGACTTCCGTCAGGAAATCACTCCGCTTACGATCTACAATCCGGGTATCGACATCATGTACGAACCGACGATTTTCGCCCGTAAGCGCCACATGGCCCAGAAGGAACAGCTCCTCGAAGGCAACAAGCGCAACCTCCAGGGTGTGAATCTCCAGTTCCGTCAGGAAATCGACCCGATGATTGGTGAACTCCGTGCCGAAGCATTCTTCGCCCGCGTGAACCGTGTGTCGGTGCTTGACTTTACCGGTGCCGAAGGCAACATTCTTCCGGGTGATGAAGTCGATGGTACGTCGCTTGCCTCTGCAACGGACAAGTGGCTTGTCGGTGGCAACATCGAACTCTTGCCGATGCAGAAGAATATCTTTGTCGGCGTGACTCCGATGCTCATTTTCGATAACGAGAGCACCAACTCTTATACTTACCGCCATGTGAACAGGGACCCGGTGGGCTTCGTTCCTGGAGATAAGGCTAACCCTTACGAAATGCAGCAGATCAATCCGTACGATGATGCTTTGCAGAATACGTTCGTGCTGAGCGCTCGCGTCGGTGCCGATGTGGCTGCCCTCATGCAGAACAAGAACCTGACTCTTGACCTTGTTGCTGAATACGCCATGTCCATGAACAAGACGAAGACGTTGAGCAAGGTTGTCCAGGGCCCGGCCGCTATCGATCCTACAACTGGTGAAGAACTGACGGATCCTGAAACTGGTGAAACAGTTTATACCCAGCTTACCCTTCCTACGACCGAAGAATCTGCTAACGGTTCTGCAATTCTTGCTAACTTGAACGTGGGTTACAAGGTGGACAATAGCTGGAGTGCTGGTCTTGCCCTCGACTTCATCCGCAACGATGAAAAGTGGTTCAACAACCTCGCCCAGTCTCCGAGCTTCTTTGCTCAGCGCATCTTGAACTCCGATAAGGATGGCGAAACGGTCAAGTACGGCGTGAACTCTCCGCTTTACTCCACCTTTGACGCTCTCTACAACTACTCTCCGAAGTTCTCTCCGATGACCCGCTCTCTCGGTACGAACGACGATAAGATTAGGGACGGTCAGTCCAAGAGCTACAACATCGCTCCGTATAACAAGAACTCCTGGGGTTCTAACGTCTATACCGCTGAACAGCTCGCTCTCCTCAATTTGATGATGGATCCGGCTCTTCAGCTTGCTTTGCCGAACGGTCTTGCCACTGCAAACCGCATGGGTGTCCGCGCTCTTATCAAGGGCGACTGGCAGGGAATGGTTGAAGCTCAGGCTCTCGTGAGCATCTTCAATCAGGTCAAGCCTGAAATTGAAGGCTTGGACAAGGTTTCCTACATGGAATTCGGCGGTGGCGCCAAGGTTGATATCGCCAAGATTGCTGGTCTCAGCAAGGCTTTGGAAGTATCCGGTTCTTACAAGCATTCCGAAAGCAAGAACAACATGATGTACGGCGGTGTGGTCGGCACTCTTAAGAGCGACTTCATCAACGCTGGCCTCTGCGCCCAGTTCTTGCCGCGTCTCGGCTTTACGGCTGGTTTCCAGATGATCAATTCCGATTACGGTGTCGGCAATGTCGAAACGAAAGTCGGTGCTGACGTTCCTCTCATGAAGAGCAAGCAGATGCAGTGGATGGTTGGCTTTGACTACACGGTCGCCGACAATGCATGGCTCGCTATCAACTACGGCATGATCAATGTGACGAATGACTATAACACCGCTACCGTTACCGGTACGCCGCGTAATCTGCCTGATTACTTCAGCAATACCAAGAAGGGCAAGGCTGATGGTGTAACGGGAACCTACCAGCATAAGTTTAGTCAGTCTATCTTTGAAGCTTCCATTAATGTGGAATTTTAATGGGAGGTAACTAGAATGAATTTCAATATGAACATGCGCAAATTTTTACTGACCTCCGCAGTAGCTTTCTCGGCCGCATCTGCTTTTGCTGCTGAAAACCAGGCTGAGGTTGTGACGCAACAGAAGTCCTTGTTGGAAAAGCTGGATTCTCTCAATGCAGCAGTTCTTGGACTTAAGATTAACGGTACGGCAAAGGCTGGCGCTCTCGCTTCCTTCGCTTCTTCCGATCAGTTTGCTAAAGGCGTTCCGGAATCTCCGACTCAGGAAAACCAGGCTTTCACGGATGTGAACCTGCGCTTGACCGCTCGTCCGAGTTCTGAAACCATGATTGACGTCCAGTTGCGCTTGCACAAGGATTGGCAGAGCGCTTACGACGAAAACAACAACCCGATTATCGGTCATTGGTTCAGCTACGACGGTACAATCCTCAATAAGCATGTGGACTTCAACTTGGGTTACATGCGTGTCGGTTATACCCCGCTCACCATTTACACTCCGCAGACCGAAATCCTCCAGGAACCGGAAATCTTTGCGGAAAAGCGTCGCGAAGCTCTTGCAAAGCGTAACCTCGATACCACGAGCCGTCGCCTGTTGCAGGGTCTCAATGTCGCTTACCAGAGTGGTAATGTGGGTCCGGTCGATAATATCACCGCTCAGCTCACGGGTGCCCGTCTTCGCAACACGGGTAAGAAGACCGACCAGGTGTTCTTTGACTTCGACTTCTCTGACCGTTACCTCCTCGGTGCACGTGCCGGTGCCGATGCTTATGGTGCCCATCTTGGCGTGAACTTCGTCAACTTGATGGACCGCAAGCAGACTCGCCGCTCGAAGTCGATCGACAATGCCGATACGATCTATTACGACAACAACATGGTCATTTCTGCTGACCTCGCTTTCGATTCCAAGAAGGTGCTCCCGGAACTTCCGGTTACCTTTGGCTTGAACGGCGAATTTGCCATGTCCAAGTGGAAGGTCGATCGTGACTACATGACGACGGAAAAGACGTCGAAATATACCATTATGTCCAAGAATGTGGACGGCAAGGATATTGTCTACGTCAAGAACTCAGTTTCTGATGCGAATGTCTATACGAACCAGGATTACCGCGATCAGGATGGTAACAGCTTCTATGCCAACCTCTTTGTGAAGGGTGACATTAGTGGTATTGAGTTCAATGCTCAGGCCGGTTACCTCAAGACGGATTCCAGCTTCTGGTCTGAACTGGCATCTTCTCCGATCTATCATGGACGTTCGGTGATCCTCAATTCGAACTCCTTCTACGGTACCCCGGTTACCGAAGCCATCATGTCGACTTTCGGAGCTTCTAGCCTCGAAAATCTCTACTTCAATGTCTATAATTCCACGACATTGAATGCAAACAACTTGATGACCTCGAACAGCACGAATACCTTGTCTAACGATGAAGAAAGCAAGTACATGTATTCTCGCTTGGACAACAACTACAAGAATGGCCACTTCTACCGCAACGGTTACACGGGTAATATTGCGAAGAAGCTCGAAGCCGAACAGGACCTTTTGATGGATATCGATCCGTCTGTCGGTCTTGCATTGCCGTTCGGCATGGCTACTCCTGACCGTAAGGGTATTGTCGCCCAGGTCGATGTGAACTGGGAAGACAAGGTGTTCTTCAATGGCCGTGTCAACCTGTTGACTCAAACTTATGCCGACTATGGCAAATGGGCAGGTCTTGGTATCCCGGTAGTTGAAGAGAACAAGTTTACGGAATTTGCTGCGGGTCTTGGTGTCGATGTTGGTGCACTCGCCGCTCTCGATCGCCAGATTCTCGTTCAGGGCTCTTTCTCGCAGGCTTCCGAAAACGCTTACCTCAAGCGTAAGGCTACTCGCATCGTTGCCGGTATTACCGCCGATGTTTGGGGTCCGTTCGGCTTGCTCGCCGGTTTCCAGCAGTATAAGAAGGTCTTTGACAGAGGTGGCGTCCCGTTTGTCGGCGGCACCGAAGAAGCTCCCTTCCTCTTTAACGTGAAGGAAACTAACGAACGCTTGATCATGGCTGGTGTCCGTGTGAAACTTGCTCCGATTTCTTACTTGTCCTTGCAGTATGGCATGCTTACCAACGAACTTCAGTATTCTTATAATACTGGTGCTGTTGCGGGCGAAGACAAGCTTTCCATCACCAAGAACATACTTTCCGCCGATGTGACGGTGAATTTCTAAGAGGTGCTGAAAATGAAAAAACTTCACCAGTACACGATGATTCTCTTGGCAGGTGTTTTGGGCGCCTGCTCCTCGATGAGTGTTGATGATCCCTATGTCGATAGCTTCCCTGCAGACTTCAATTCGGAAGTGTACATGAAATTGCATCCGGAATTGCGCATGATGCAGATCAGGGAAACGGTGGCGGACTATAACGAACAGTTCAGGGTAAATGCGGGACTTAAGCTCCCTGATTTTAATAAACTGAAGGCTGCAGAAGATGCTGTTTTCGTGACAAACCTTGAGACTCTGAAAGCCATTTATCTGGACCCGTACATGGGCGGTGGAACGGAAGCAGGATGGGAAACCTTCTCTGCTGACGCAACCAAGCTCCAGTCTTTGGCTGACGGCTACAATTATGTAGGCGTTGACAATGACCTTGCCTTGTTGACCGCTATTCCTGTGGATTACATGGGTATTAGCCAGCACTTCAACATGTATGGCAGAATCCATGGTTGGGCATATCGTTATTGCCTTCCGACGGAACTTGGTACTCCTCGCTCTGAACTGCCGATTGCCGGTCAGCAGCTTGAAGGTGTCCAGTATGCCGAAGATTTTGTTCCGGATTACAACTTGTATTGCCGTGACGCCAATGGCGTTGATCGTCTGATTCAATAAGGATGAGAGGTTATCAAATGAACTTTAAAGTTATTACATTGGCTCTTGCTATGGGCGCTGCTATGGCCCAGGCTGCTGCTGACAAAGTGATTGGCTTCTATCCGTATTGGAGTCAGTATTCCCAGTTCTACGCCAAGGACATCCGCTACAATCTCGTGACTGATATTCACTACATGTCTATCACTCCGAGCGCAGAAGGTACGGTTGCCTTTGCCGATGAATACGATGCCGACAACTTCAAGAACCTCGCCAGCATGTCCAAGGAAAACGGCGTGAAGCTCATCGTTTCCGTGGGCGGCATGGAAGCGGAATCGAGCCTCAAGGCTATCGCCTCCTCCGACGAAACGCTTTCTTCCTTCGTCTCTAACGTGAAGGACTGGATTGCAACGAACGGTGGTGACGGTGTTGAACTCGACTGGCAGAACCTCACGACGGATGATTCCGAAGATTACGCCAAGATGGTGAACGCCTTGGTCGACGGTCTTTCGGGCTCGACGGTGACTGCCGTGATTTACCCGGCAGCCGGCATGGATGCCTACAAGGCCGAAGCCTTGAACCGCCTCGCTTACGTGGATGTGTTCATGACTGACCTTATGACCGAAAGTGAAAGCAGCCTCGTTCCGAACCAGAGCGCAAACTCTGTGCAGGAAACGCTTGACGCTGTTGCAGCTGCTGGTGTGAACAAGGACCTCCTTGCTCCGGTGGTGTTCATGTATGGTAAGTCCTTTGCAGGTGCAAAGGGCCTCGGCACGAGCCATCAGGGTGTGGGCAGCGGTAACGAAGGTTACCTCCCGTATGCTGAACTCATGAACCGCTTCGACACTCCGGATTACACGGTGACATTCGATGAAGCTTCCAAGTCCGAAGTGGCTGTGAGCGAAACCGAATCTATCGTGTTCATGGGTATCCCGTCTGTGAAGGCTGTTGCCCAGCATGTGAAGAGCGAAGGCATGGCAGGCGTTGCCGTGTACGACCTCTCTCAGGACCACTACGAACCGATCGTTTCGCTCCTCGTGACGGTTGGCCTCGAACTCCGTCCGGGCGTGAACTACAAGCCGGGTAAGAAGAAGTAATTCTCGGAATTAGCGAGAATCGCAAGATTCGCAAACGCTTTTAAAAATCCTCGACGCATCCGCGCTGAGGATTTTTTTACATCCGCACATGTCACCCCGGACTTGTTCTCTTTGACCACTTAGAGCTTCAGCTCTTATGTGGTCATGATCCGCGAATGGGGACGGGGTCGCCATTATCGCTATGAAAACAGGCGAAGCCGCCCGCTACACTCGATACACTTGGCGTTGCCTATAGTAAACATTAAAATGGGTGGTGGAGGTACGCTTTTACAAAAGAAAAGGTATTTTTTAAACAAAAATGAGGTTTTCTATGCGTAAACATCTAGTAGCTGCGTTAGCGTTTGCTGTGCCGACAATGGCTATCCCCCTGGTGAACCAGCTTGGCTTTGCCCCCGAATCCGAAAAGACGGTCGTCATTCCCGGTAACGATGCGAACCCGCTCGAAGTCCGTGACATGGCGGGCAACACGGTGCTTACGCTCGAAGCTCCGATGGTTTACGATTGGGACTATAGCGGCGAAGAAGTCCAGACTTACGATATATCTTCGATCAAGAAGCCGGGCACGTACCGTTTGTACAGAGACGGCTATATCGGCAACCCGGTCGTGATTGGCGAGCACGTTTACGAAGATTTGACGAAGGCGGCCCTCAAGTGGTTCTACTACCAGCGTGCAGGTATGGCTCTCGATACGCGCTATGCGGGCAAGTGGGCACGTGCGGCAGGCCACATTGACGATAGCGTGACTGTTTACGGCACCGATTTGCAGACGGCGATGGTCGTTGCGCAGTCCAAGGGCAAGCCTGCTCCCAAGAAGGCTGACCCGAAGATTATCAAGTCGCAGCGTGGCTGGTACGATGCCGGTGACTACGGCAAGTACATCGTGAACTCGGGCATTACCATGTTTACGCTTTTGGAACTTTATGAACACTTCCCGGCATTCATGGATACGCTCCAGTGGAACATCCCGCGTGAATTCCCGAAGATGCCTTCACTCCTCGAAGAAATCCGCTGGAATCTGGACTGGATGCTTTCGATGCAGGACAAGGACGGTGGTGTTTACCACAAGCTCACGTCGCTCAAGTTCGGCTCTAGCACGATGCCCGAAATTGATGGCGCGAAGCGCTATGCGATTGAAAAGAGCTTGACCGCAACGCTTGATTTTGCTGCCGTGATGGCCCAGGCTTACCGCGTGTACGCTCCATTCGACAAGGTTTTTGCAGACCGCATGCTCAAGGCTTCCGGTGCCGCCTACTACTGGGCGAAACACAATCCGAAGGCTTTGTACAAGCAGCCTTCCGATGTGGAAACGGGCAATTACACGTACGGCGGCGAAGACGGCAAGGATGAATTTGCCTTTGCGGCAACAGAACTTTTCCGCGCCACAAAGAAAAAGAATTACCTCAACGACTTGAGCGCTTACAAGATCAGAAGCGATGGACCGTGGTGGGGCGATGTGAACATGCTCGCTGTTTACCATGTGGCTCTGGATTCGGCTGATTTTGGCGCAAAGCTCGGTGGTGCTGCACGCAAGGCTTTGCTTGCCGCTGCAAATGAACTCCGCGCGATTGGCGATACGAGCGCTTACAGACTCCCTGCAACTCCGTCGAGCTGGAACTGGGGCAGTAACAGTGCTATGGCGAACAACGGAATCGTGTTGCTCCACGCTTATTACGTCACGGGCGACAAGAGCTACTTGGATGGCGCCCAGCAGTGCCTCGATTACCTCTTGGGCAAGAACCCGATTGAAATGTCGTACGTGACTGGCTTTGGCTACAGAAGCCCGCGCAACCCGCACCATCGCGTGAGTGAATCGGACTTTGTCGATGATCCGGTCCCGGGCATGCTCGTGGGCGGTCCGCACTTGGGCAAGCAGGACATCAACCTCGATGGCAAGGAACTTTGGAAGTGCCCGAACTACGCTGTTGCAGACAAGCCGGCACTTGCTTACATCGATAACCGCTGCAGCTATGCGACAAACGAAGTGGCCATCAACTGGAACGCTCCGCTTGCATACCTCGCTGGCGCCTTGCAGGCCATTTACGCTGGTCACGCCAATGCGGTTGTGAAGTAAGTTTGCGCTAGGTTGTGTGTTTTGGGTTAGGCGGGCCTTGTGCCCGCCTTTTTTGTCAATCGTCGAGCGTCACTTCCACAATGCCGCGGACGGAATTGAAACAGTAGATTTTCTCGGCGGTCTTGAGGTCACTCGGGTACAGAATTTTTTCTTTGGCTTTGCCTTCGTTTAAAAGTTTTTGTCTTGTGATGCCGTTTAAAAGCCCGCACTCGATAGGTGGCGTGTAAATAATGCCGTCTTTTAGAATGCCTATGTTCGTGAATGTGCCTTCGGTGATTTCGCCTTTCTCGTTCACGCAGATTTCATCGAAGACGTCTTTCGGGAATGGCAGGCGAATGCTCGTTTTGTGATACAGGAACGGATTGGAAGAATCTACTTTGTGTACGATTTTGACTTTTGGATCTTGCTTGGGTGCGGGAATTGGTCTTGTCGTGAGTTCAAAGTGACCATCTTTGAAAAGTTCAATCCTGTTCACGACGGAACTATCGAATTTGATTTTTTCAAGGTCGCTATTCCAGGTGAAGCCGAGTGCATTTGCGGAATTTCTCAAACGTTCAAGATGCATCTCGAAATCGGTGATGCCTGTTTCAATCAGCGAAAAATCGGTATTTAAAAAACTTGCTTTGGTCATTGTTTCATTCCATTCGTCATCTGCGGTAGATGCCCACGTGATGGCGCCGCCGGCATCGTATCTGTATTCCGATTCGCCTTGCTTTTTCTGCAAGATCCTGATGGGCACGGAGAAAATTATTTCGTCGCCGTGGATGTAGCCGATGGCGCCGCAGTACACTTCTCGTGGGAACGGTTCTGCATTTGCAATGACTTCCATTGTAGAAATTTTGGGCGCACCCGTGATTGAACCGCACGGATAAATGGCGTTGATGATGTCGTAAAGCGTCGTGCCGTCTTTCAGTTCCGATGAAATTTCGGAGGTCATCTGGAAAACGGTTTTGTGCTTTTCAACTTCATAGAGTTTGTCTGCGCGGACGGTTCCCGGCTTTGAAATTCTCCCGAGATCGTTTCGCAGCAAGTCTACGATCATGACGTTTTCGGTGCGGTTCTTTAAGTCGTTGTGCAAGAATTCTTGCAACGCATTGTCTTCTTCGGAAGTCTTTCCTCGCTTGAGCGTTCCCTTCATGGGCTTTGTCAAAATCTTGTTGCCGCGCTTCACAAAAAACAGTTCCGGCGAAAACGATAAGATGGTCTCGTACTTGTTTTGCAAAAAGGCGTTGTAAGGGGTCTTTTGGTTTTGCAATAGGAACTGGTACAAGTCCAATTCACTTGCGTTTGTTCTGAGCGTTGAAGGGTATGTGTAATTGACTTCGTATGTAATCCCGTTCTTGATTTGCTCTTTGATGTTGTCAATCTTTTGCGAGTATTCTTCTTTTGATAGGCGTGGCTTTACAAGGGTGCCGATTTTGTAGTCGGGGATTTTTTCTTCAAATGGCTGGAACGAATCGAATGCTTCAAAGTAGATGAGGGGTGCGCTTTTTGCTGCGTTCTTGAGGTCGTAGCGCATATAGCCGAGAAGGTAATAGCCTTGACGTTGCAGGACCTCGATTCTATCCAGTGATGATTTGATTTCGTTGGGGGAGAATGCCTCAATGGTTTCGATGGGTGTGTTGAATACTTTATTTGCGTATATTTGCATGATTTTGTTAATCTATCGTTACAAAAATGGTTACTTTGTAGTAAGTTTGTAACTTTTTGCAAATGAGAGACCTGTTTCACATTTTCAGTATATATTACTGACATGCAAAACTGGTATTTTCTTATTGTTGTCTCTATAATTTTTGTGTCGGCCCTCTTTGCTTCAGCAGCATCGACGCCGATGTAACAAAAAGAGGTCCCTCGCGGGACCTTTTTTGCTTTTGATTCGCGAGTTTATTTAACTAAATTCACAAATTCCTTGCAGACGGCTTCTGGATCGGGCTTGCCAAAGATGGCGCTTCCGACGACGAAGATGTTTGCGCCCGCTTCCTTGCAGGCGAGGATGTTGTCGAGCTTAACGCCGCCATCGATCTGGATGTTGAGTTCCGGCTTGAGGGCGCGGAGTTCGCGAATCTTGTCGAGACAGTAAGGAATGAGGCTTTGACCGCCGAATCCCGGGTTCACAGACATGATGAGTACCATGTCCACGATGTCGAGCACGTACTTGATGCTTTCGAGCGGAGTAGCCGGATTGATGGCAACTGCGGGCTTGACGCCGAGTTCTGCAATTTGGTGTAGCAAGCGGTCGAGGTGGTTTGTGGTTTCGGCATGCACGCTGATGATGCTTGCGCCAGCTTTAGCAAATTCACCTACGTAGTTTTCCGGATTTTCGATCATCAAATGGCAATCGAGCGGGAGCTTGGTTCCCTTCTTGACGCAGGCAGAAATACCCGGGCCAAAGCTGATGTTTGGGACAAAGTGCCCATCCATGATGTCCAAGTGAACGAGGCCTGCGCCTCCGTTTTCAATGGCCTTGAGACCATTGCCGAGTTCGAGGAAGTTTGCGTTCAAGACGCTGGGAGCGATGATTTGTTTAAGCATATTTCAAATATAGCAAAATAAAATTTTTTTTACTAAATTTAGGACACTAAGAAATAAGAGGAGATTATTATGTCCAAGAATTCTAAAACTGTGGTTGCAAAACCCGTAAAGAAAGTTGCGACGAAGGCTGCGGCAAAACCCGTTGCAGAAAAGTCCGCCGTAAAAACCGTGAAGGCTCCTGCCAAGAAGGCCGCTCCGAAGGCAGAAAAGCCAGCTAAGGCTGCAAAAGTTGAAGCCCCGAAAGCTGAAGTGAAGGTCGCCAAGGCTCCGAAGGCTGCCGCCCCGAAGAAGGTCGCTGTCGAATTCGTTGCCGATTGCCCGCTTGCAACAACCGTCTCTGTTGCTGGTACGTTCAACAACTGGACTGTCGATGCCGACATGCTCAAGAAGGACAAGAAGACGGGTCTTTGGGTTGCAAAGATTTCCCTCGTTCCGGGCGACTACGAATACAAGTTTGTCTGTGACGGTGTGAACTGGGACGCAGGCGACAACAAGATCAAGCACGTATAATTACTCTGATTAAAAAAATATTGAAAATGCGCCGGGCAAAATAGCTCGGCGTTTTTTTTCATTTTGTGTAAAATAGTAAACTAGTGAAAAACGAAAATATTGTTATAATTCTAAATTCTAAGTTCTAAGTTCTAAGTTCTATTTTTCTAAATTTGCACCCGTATGAAATATTCCATCCCTGATTCAGTGCTTTTGAAAGCGGCCAGTGAATACGGCACCCCGCTTTGGATTTATGACCGTGCGACGATTGAACGTGCTGTAAAGGACGTGCAGGTTTTTGACACTGTGCGCTTTGCCCAAAAGGCATGCCCGAACCTCTCTGTGGTTTCGCTCATCCGCAAGCTTGGCTGCGTTGTCGACGCCGTCTCCGCTGGTGAAATTGTGCGCGCCCTCAAGGCCGGCTTCAAGGGTGGACAGCAGAAGGGCAAGGTTCCTGAAATTGTCTACACTGCCGATATCTTCGACCGCGACGCTCTCGAACTCGTCAAGAAGTACGACATCGCCGTGAACGTGGGCTCTCCGGACATGATTCAGCAACTCGCTGATTTTGGCGTGAAGTCTGAACTCACCATCCGCGTGAATCCGGGCTTTGGCCATGGTCACTCCCGCAAGACGAATACCGGTGGCGACCTTTCCAAGCACGGTATTTGGCACGAACAGATTAAGGACTGCATCAAGCTCGCCCAGAGCAACGGCATGTGGATTACCGGTCTTCACATGCACATCGGTTCCGGCACGGATTTTGAACACTTGGCCCAGGTTTGCGATGCCATGGTGGACGCTAGCCGTCACCTCGGTTCTCACCTCCGCACGATTAGCGCTGGTGGTGGCCTCCCGATTCCGTATCACGAAGAAGAAAAGGGCAACCGCATTGACGTGAAGGCTTACTACGATTTGTGGGACAACGCCCGCAAGCGTATCCAGCAGAGCATTGGTCACGATGTCCACCTCGAAGTGGAACCGGGCCGTTACCTTGTTGCAGAAAGCGGCTATCTCGTTGCGGAAATTCGTGCCGTGAAGAAACAGGGAAATAATTTGTTCTACTTGCTTGACGCTGGCTTTACTGATCTCGTTCGCCCGAGTTTTTACGGTAGCTACCACGCTATTTCTGTGGTTGCCCGTGATGGTCGTGAACTCAACGAAACGGTTGACGCTGTTGTCGCTGGCCCGCTCTGCGAATCCGGTGACGTGTTCACGCAGGAAGAAGGTGGCTTTGTCGTAACGCGCAAGCTCCCGAAGGCTCAGGTGGGAGATCTCTTGATTCTCCATGATGCTGGTGCTTACGGTGCCGCCATGAGCAGCAACTACAACAGCCGTCGCTACGCTGCTGAAACGATGTACACGAAGGGTGAAATCAAGCTCGTTCGTGAACGCCAGACTTTCGAACAACTCTTGCAGAACGACCGCATTATCGAACTGTAAGCTACGTACTGCGGCGTTTCGAAATGCGCCGCTTTCGCGAAAGCGTTGTCATCCCCGCCGTCGAGCGGGGATCTCCTTTTTTATAGCCAAGTCCATACTCAAATTACTACCTTTGGTCTCGGAAATAAGACTATGGGTAACTTACGCGCTATTCTCATGCCGGTCGCCATTCTCGCTGGCATCCTCATTCCTCAGGCGCACTTTCTGTCGCCGCTCTTGCCGTTCACTATCGGCATCATGATGTTCCTTACGTTCGT
>Ga0256407_10002537_pt1 | contig 34784 bp, 31 predicted proteins | sample RumenRJG_04DNA_FD_193489 | JGI IMG/M metagenome (GOLD analysis project Ga0256407, IMG submission 193489) | Bovine rumen microbial communities from Lethbridge, Alberta, Canada - RJG_04 | ecosystem: Host-associated > Mammals > Digestive system > Stomach > Rumen | place: Canada: Alberta...
TCGCTGCTCATTATCTGCAGCAGGTATACGAAGAGAGAGAAGATCCTGAAGCATTCGTTCAGTCCCTCTATGCAGGCGAGGCTGACCTCATGAAGGACGAGAAGTTCAACGCTCTCATGGATACATTCGACACTCTCAAAGAGTACAACATGTTCAAGGCCGGAGCTATCTCCGCTGAGGACGAGCTCGTTCACCAGGCTATGGCCGAAGGACAGGATGCATTCCAGTTCGGCGGATGCTGGGAGTGGAACGACCTCCTCACTTATGACTACAATGGCCCTGTTGGAATCATGCCTGTACCACAGAACCTTCAGGACGACTACAGCGGCAAGCTCGTAGGCGGCGGTTCCAAGTACTTCTACGTTGACGCAAGTGAGTACACATCAGAGGCTGATCAGGAAGCCGGCAAGGCATTCCTCGAGTGGCTCGCTTCTTCAGACGAAGGTAAGACATTCGTATCCGACACATGCGGAATGGTATCCCCATTCAAGAGCAACACTGTTCCATGCACAAATGACATCGGCAAGGTTGTTAAGGAGTACGTAGATGCCGGAAATCTCGTTCCTAACTATGACTATGACCCTGATGATCACTATTCAAAGCTTGGTATCGAGATGCAGAAGTACCTCGGCGATCAGTGCACACGTGAAGAGCTCGCTAAGGCTATCCAGGATTACTGGGCAAATGTTACACCTGTAGAGCACTAATTTTCTGACAAAGGCAATTGTCTTGGATCTTTAACGGTAAGAGGCGCGCTTTATGCCGCCTCTTACCATACTGCTTTTAAGACAAATGCTGATAGAGAACAATTAAGGGGTAAATATGAATAGGAACACAATGAGCTATAAGGTCAAACAGTACCTGATGTTCGGCGGAGTCGGAACATTCCTGTTCGCGGCTGTCGTAATCGTACCGTTCATCTATGGTATCTACCTGACTTTTACAAGCTGGGACGGCGTTTCGCCAAACAAGCCGTTCGTAGGGCTGGCAAACTACATCGCTGCATTCAGTGACCACGATTACTGGCTGGCAATGGGAAGGACCGTTATCTACACGGTATTCGCCGTTGTACTGATCAACATCCTCGCTTTCGCGATGGCTTATCTGGTAACGAGCGGTGTAAAGGGCCAGAACTTCTTCAGAGCAGGATTCTTCATCCCTAACCTGATCGGCGGTATCGTACTTGGTTACGTATGGAAGTTCGTTTTCAACAGAGCTTTCGTAGCGATCGGTACAGCTATTACAGGAGCTCCGACGACATCACTTCTGGCTACGCCTGGCGGTGCCATGTTCTGTCTGATCTTCGCGTCAGTCTGGCAGTACGCCGGTTACATGATGCTGATCTATGTAGCAGGATTCATGAGCGTATCTGATTCGCTCAAGGAAGCTGCCATGATCGACGGATGCACACCTTCACAGGCTATGTGGAATGTAACTATTCCTCTGATGCGCTCGTCATTCGTACAGTGCATCTTCCTCAGCATCACAAGATGCTTCGTAATCTACGATGTAAACCTGTCATTGACAAAGGGCGAGCCGTTCGGACAGTCCATCATGGCAGCTATGCACGTATACAACACAGCCTTCACATACAAGAACTACGGTATGGGTCAGGCTGAAGCGCTCATACTCTTCATCGTATGCGCTGTCGTAGGTATCACTCAGGTTTGGGTAGGTAAGAAAGGAGAGGTAGAAGCATAATGACTCAGAACGAAAAAGCTGCAGCAGCTAAGAAGAGAAATCATGCTATCATGATCATCATTCTGATTCTGCTCTTCATCCTCTTCATTGCACCATTCATCCTGGTAATAATCAATGTCTTTAAGGATAAGGCAGATATCGTAACAAATCCGCTGGCACTCGTAGGTGCCCACGGATTCACGCTGAAGAACTTCCCTGAAGCTATGGCTAAGATGGACTTCTTCAACGTATTCAAGAACTCTCTCATGATCACAGTCTGCGCGACGGTCCTCACTATCCTCGTATCGGCGATGACATCCTTCGTTATCGTACGTAACGGAAAGTGGAAAATGTGCTCGGCGGTATTCGCCCTGATGGTCGCGTCGATGGTTATCCCGTTCCAGGTTCTGATGGTACCTCTGGTATCCGTATACGGAGGAATCTTCGGTATCCTGAACAGCCGTATAACCCTGATCTTCATGCACGTAGGGTTCTCGGTCGCCATGGCTACATTCATGTTCCATGGAGCTATACATACAAATATTCCGCTTGAGCTTGAAGAAGCGGCTCTTATCGACGGATGCACCAGATGGCAGACATTCTGGAAGATCGTATTCCCGCTGCTCAAGCCTACTATTGCAACAGTTGCTATCATCGATGCTATGGCATTCTGGAACGACTACCTCCTGCCAAGCCTTGTGCTGACAAATAAGGCCATCTATACTATTCCAATTGCCACACAGCAGTTCTATGGTACATATTCCACAGATATCGGTCTGGTAATGGCGGCTCTGCTGCTGGCCATGCTGCCGATACTCATCCTGTATCTCTTCCTGCAGAAGTACATCGTTGCGGGAGTTACATCAGGAGCTGTTAAGGGTTAAGTTGTATCCGGTCAGATTGCACTGAAAATTAATGGACAAGTTTTTTGATTCTGACAATCCGGTGATGAAGTTTCTCTCAAGACTGGTCGATCTGGTGGTGCTGAACGTTATCACCATTGTGTATTCGATCCCGGTCGTGACCGCAGGAGGAGCGCTTACAGCGATGAATTACGTGCTGCTCCATCTGCACAGGGGAGATGAATCGTACATTATAAGGATGTTCAGAAAGTCCTTCAGGGAGAATTTCAGACAGGGCATACCTGAAGGCCTGCTGGCGCTGGCGGCTGCCGGCATTACAGCTGTAGATCTTCTGGCCCTTCATGGGTCGGACTCAAAACTGGCAACCGTGATGATGATCGCAATCACATTTGTCGCGGTGATGCTGTTTGTGACATGCGTCTACATGTTTGCCCTGCAGTCGAGATACGAGAATACGGTCGGAGGAACGATCCTCAACGCGGTAAGACTTGCTGTAAGCAATCTGCCGAGATCGATGGGGATGGCAGTGATCTGGCTCATATGGATAATGATACTCGTATTTCTTTACAAGGCGGCGTCACTGTTTTTCCTGATATTCGGACTTTCACTTCCGGGATATCTGTGTGCGATGCTTTATGACAGGATTTTTGAAGATCTGGAATCAGAACAATAGTTGACTGTGCAGGATCTGACTGATTGTGTGTATATTGGAATAAAGGAGACTAAAACATGGCAAGTTTATCATTAAAACATATTGAGAAGATATATGAGAACGGCTTCCATGCTGTTCACGACTTCAATCTCGAAGTTGAAGATAAGGAATTCATTATCTTCGTAGGACCTTCCGGCTGCGGAAAGTCAACAACTCTGCGTATGATCGCAGGCCTCGAGGACATCTCCGACGGAGAATTCCTCATCGACGGCGTCAAGATGAACGACGTAGAGCCTAAGGACAGAGACATCGCTATGGTATTCCAGAGCTACGCTCTCTATCCTCACATGACAGTAAGAGACAACATGGGATTCGCTCTCAAGCTGAGAAACGTTCCTAAGGACGAGATCGACGCTAAGGTAAACGAAGTTGCGAAGATCCTCGACCTCGAGAAACTGCTCGACAGAAAGCCAAAGGCTCTCTCCGGCGGACAGAGACAGCGTGTTGCCATGGGCCGTGCTATCGTAAGAAGCCCTAAGGTGTTCCTCATGGACGAGCCTCTGTCAAACCTCGACGCTAAGCTGAGAGTTCAGATGAGAACAGAGATCGCAAAGCTCCACGAGAGACTGGGAACAACTATCATCTACGTAACACACGACCAGACTGAGGCTATGACACTCGGTACAAGGATCGTTGTTATGAAGGACGGTATCGTTCAGCAGATCAACTCGCCTGAGCACCTCTACAACAAGCCGTACAACCTCTTCGTTGCAGGCTTCATCGGATCCCCTCAGATGAACTTCCTCGACGCTGTAGTTGAGAAGAGGGGCGCTGACACATTCCTCAAGGCTGCCGGTTTCGACATCAAGCTTCCTGCTGACAAGGCCGCTGCAGTTGCAGGATATGAGGGCAAGACCATCGTAATGGGTATCAGACCTGAGCACCTCCTCGACGGAAGAGGCAAAGAGAAAGATCAGTGCGTAGTCAAGGCACCTGTAGAAGTCCGCGAGCTCCTCGGCGCTGAGGCGTATCTGTACTTCAGCCTCGACGGCAAGCAGTGCACAGCAAGAGTTGCTTCCGATGTCGATCTGTACGTCGGAATGGAAGGCACATTCGCTCTCGACATGAGCAAGCTCCAGCTTTTCGACAAGGAAACAGAGCTGAGCCTCCTCTGGAAAGAGTGGTAAGATCAACCGGATTTAAGTTGAAAAAACATTTGCGGGACTGTCACTATCATGTGGCAGTCCTGTTCATTTTTTGATATTATTGCCGTGGACTAAAGAGAACCGCGGAGGGCGCAATGAGCATAAGATTTATAGAAGAAACAAAGCAGCTGATACTCGAAACAAAGAACACCGGCTATCATATGAAAATCGACCAGCTGGGGTATCTTCAGCACATGTATTATGGTCCTAAGCCGGGCCAGGATGACATGTCATATGCCTTCCGCTATTATGACCGCGGATTCTCGGGCAACCCGTACGACAAGAGGTATGACAGAACATACTCGCTCGACTCCATGCCGCAGGAGTATACATCCTTTGGCGTAGGAGATTTCCGTGTCAACAGCATAGCGGCGTCATGCTCGGACGGCAGCCGATGCGCGGAGTTCCGCTATGTAAGTCACGAGATCTCCGAAGGCAAATACGATATTCCGGGGCTTCCTTCGGTTTATGAAAACGGCGGCAGGGCGCAGACTCTGACTGTAACGCTGAAGGATAATGCGGCAAACATGGGGATAAGGCTGTACTACGGTGTTTTCGAAGATCTGGATATAATCACCAGATCGGCCGAGATCATCAATACGGTGTCTGAAATGGTGTGGCTGCGCAAGGCGTCATCCATATGCATGGAATTTCCTTACGGAAACTGGGATCTCATGCATTTTTACGGCAGGCACTGTATGGAGCGTCAGCCGGAGCGCGTAAAGCTGTTCCACGGTGTACAGACACTCGTGTCGGGCCGCGGCATGTCGAGCCACCAGCACAATCCGTTCATAATAATATGCGATCATGATGCGACCGAGGACAGCGGAGACTGCTACGGCATGATGCTCATGTACTCCGGCAACCACAAGACAGAGGTGGAACTCGATCAGTTTGAGAGCGTGCGTGTGGTGATGGGTCTCAACGACGACAGGTTCCGCTGGGAGCTTTCTCCGGGCACATCATTGCATACTCCTGAAGTCATACTGGCTTATGCTGACGGACTTACCGCTCTTTCGCACATATATCACCGCGCCATACGCAACAATGTTGTGCGCGGAAAATATAAGCTGAGCCACAGACCGGTTCTGATAAACAACTGGGAGGCTACTTACTTCGATTTCACAGAAGAAAAGCTGCTTCAGATAGCAGCAAAAGCGAAGGATCTCGGCATCGAGATGTTTGTGCTCGATGACGGCTGGTTCAGAAACAGAAATGATGACAACGCGGGGCTCGGTGACTGGGTGACAGACACTGAAAAGCTTCCGGGAGGGCTAGGCAGCCTGATATCAAAAGTAAAGGCCATGGGGCTCAGATTCGGCCTCTGGATAGAGCCCGAGATGGTGAGCGAGGACTCCGATCTTTTCAGGGCTCACCCTGAATGGGCTCTTACGGCACCGGGGCGCGCGCCTATGATGGCCCGCAATCAGCTTGTGCTCGATCTCTCGAACGAGGAAGTCCATGAATACCTCTACAGCACCATATCGGGGCTGCTCAGAGATAATGACATAGATTATATAAAATGGGATTTCAATCGCCCTATATCTGATGTATACTCGCACTCGACGCCATCCGCGAGGCAGGGCGAGGTGCCTCACCGCTATTACCTGAGCCTCTACAGGCTTTATGACAGGCTGACGAAGGAATTCCCTGATGTGCTTTTTGAGGGATGCGCGGGCGGCGGCGGACGCTTCGATGCCGGGATGCTGCAGTACTCTCCTCAGATATGGTGCTCCGATAACACCGATCCGGTGGCCAGGCTGGCGATCCAGTACGGCACCTCATTCGGATATCCGGCATCGTCCATGGGAGCGCATGTGAGCGCCTCCCCGAATCATCAGACAGGGCGAAAAACGCCTCTGTCTACACGCGGCACAGTTGCGATGGCAGGCACCTTCGGCTACGAGCTCGATCTTTCGAAGCTCACGGAAGAGGAGTGCGAAGAGATAAAAAAGCAGATAGAACGATATAAAGACATAGAGCCTGTGGTACACGGCGGCGACATGTACAGGCTGAGCGATCCTTCGGAAAACAGCAGGTATTACTGCTGGGAGTATGTAAGCAGCGACAGTAGCCGCTGTATTCTCAGCGCAGTCGTGACCGACCCTCAGGCAAACTATACGCTGATACATGTAAAGCTCAAGGGCCTTGATCCGGATGCCGTTTATTCGGTCGGCGGGGAATTCGAATGCCGCGGACGGACCCTCATGCAGAACGGATACACCTTTACTCAGCTGACAGGCGATTATCCGGCAAGACAGATAGATATACGCAGAATCAAGGAGAAAACACAGTGATAAGCGAAACATTAAGACAGGTGAGGGATTTTGAGAAACAGGAGTCTGCTCTTATAACAAAAGAGGAGCGCCCTGAATATCACTTTTCTCCATACACAGGCTGGCTCAACGATCCTAACGGATTCTCGTTTTACCGCGGCCGGTATCATCTCTTCTATCAGAACCATCCGTTCAGCTCATACTGGGGCCCTATGCACTGGGGCCACGCGGTGAGCAGCGACCTGATAAACTGGGAGTATAAGCCATGCGCCATGGCGCCCGATACAGACTATGACGGATCGGGATGCTTCTCGGGCACAGCGATCACTCTTGAAGACGGAAGACAGCTTCTGATGTACACAGGCTGCGGAAGCAATGAAGAGGATCCTCTGAAAAAAGGCAGATGGCTGCAGACGCAGTGCGTGGCGGTATCGGAGACTCAGGCTGACGGAAGCACGGAATACGTGAAATACGAAGGCAATCCGGTTATCGGAGCCGGCGACCTCCCGGAGGACTGCGACCCGTACGAATTCAGGGATCCGTACATCTGGCGCCTTCCGGACGGCACATACAAGGCGGTCGCTGCTGCCGGCAGAACAGGTGAAATAGGTGAGGACGGAAATTACCATTCAAAAGAAGGCACACTGCTCATTGTTTACAAAAGCAGGGACGGCTTCACCTGGGAATATGATAAAGAGCTTTTCAAGGATCACCGCAGGATAGGCGTCATGTGGGAATGCCCTAATTTCTTTGAGCTTGACGGCAAGCAGATACTTATCGCCAGCCCGATGGACATGGAGGCTGAGGCCGATGAGGCCATGGGCTCCGTCAGATTCCCGCAGGGCAGCAACGTATGCTGCATAGCCGGCTCCTACGATGAGGAGAGCAGCAGCTTCACGCCTGACGGCGGCTACGAGCCGGTAGATCTCGGCCTCGACTTCTATGCGCCTCAGGTGATGAAAACTCCTGACGGAAGGACTGTCATGATAGGCTGGATGCAGGATCCGAAGAACGGAAATTTCGCGAACGCTCAGGACGGCCTTGCAAGACCGGGTCTTCTCTATGCCGTTCCTATGGACTATCCTGACGGATACATACACGGACCTGAGGCGGGCACCCGCATATTCGGACAGATGACGATCCCGAGGGAGCTCCGTTACAGAGACGGCAGGCTCTGCCAGTGGCCAGTGCGCGAGCTCAGGGCCTACAGAAGGGACAAGCTGGAGTACAGCGGCGTAAAGCTTGAGAACGAAGAGCGCGGCTTTGCCGGGCTGTCGGGAAGATCGCTCGAGATCAACCTGGAGATAGCTCCGCGTGAAGAGGGCGCTGCCCTTTACAGGGAGTTCTCGATGGAATTCGCTAAGGATGAGGAGCATGCGATCAGGCTCAGCTACAGACCGGGCAGGTCGCTTATCACCATCGACAGAAGCAGAAGCGGTCAGTGCAGCCGCATCACCTCCAGAAGGAGCTCGAGAGTCGCATACAACGAGGGCAGGCTCAGTCTGAGGATACTTATCGACAAATGGAGCGCGGAGATATTCGTAAACGGCGGTGAGCAGGTGCTCTCGCTGACTTACTACACTCCTTTGGAGGCGGAGGGCATATCCTTCTCTGCTGACGGAAGCGCCATTATGGACTTAACTTCTTATAAAATACAAAGATAACACGGGGTAGAATGATGACGGATAAAGTAACGGCGGGTCCGGCAAGGGACACCTTTGATACAAGGCTCGCTAAGTATTATGACGAGCTGAAGTGGCTCTACATGGAGCTGTATAATGATGAAGAGGCATTCGACTATTTTCTGAAAATGCTTCGCAGGAGTTTCAGGGAGCGCAAGCGTACTCTCAGAGACGTTGACAAGAGGCGTGAGAGCAATCCGGACATGCACAGGTCCAACCGGATGATGGGCATGATGCTCTATGTTGAGAATTTTGCCGGCGATCTGGAAGGCGTGCGCCATAAACTTGGATATTTTAAGGAGTGCGGCGTAAAATACGTGCATCTCATGCCGCTTCTGGATACATCAAAGGATGAGAGCAGAAGTGACGGAGGGTACGCGGTCAGCGATTTCCGCAAGGTAAGGCCCGATCTCGGAACGATGAAAGACCTCGAAAAGCTGGCCGGGGACTGTCACAAGAGAGGCATACGCATCTGCCTTGATTTCGTAATGAATCATACGAGCGATGAGCATGAGTGGGCCAGGGCAGCCCGCGCCGGGGATAAGACCGCTCAGGAAAGATATTTCTTCTACTCTGACCGCACCATACCTGATGCTTATGAGAAAACCATGCCGCAGGTGTTCCCCGAGACAGCACCGGGCAACTTTACATATCTTGAGGACATCGGCAAAACGGTCATGACGACGTTCTATCCGTTCCAGTGGGATCTCAACTACGCCAATCCGATGGTTTTCAACGACATGACAGACAACCTGCTCTATCTTGCCAACCGCGGAATAGACATACTGAGGCTCGATGCCGTGCCGTACATATGGAAGGAGCTGGGTACCAACTGCAGGAATCTGCACCAGGTGCATACGCTTGTCAGAATGATGAACATAGCGTGCAGGGTGGTGTGCCCGGGAGTGCTGCTTCTCGGCGAGGTGGTAATGGAGCCGTCAAAGGTTATTCCGTATTTCGGAACCGAAGAAAAGCCTGAGTGCGACATGCTGTATAATGTCACAACGATGGCGAGCATATGGCATACGCTGGCTACGCGCGATGTAAAGCTGCTGAAGCATCAGCTGAGACATGTGGAGCACCTGCCTTCGAATTGTGTTTTCCAGAATTACCTGAGATGTCATGATGACATTGGCTGGGGACTGGAATATGACTATCTCGGCGTATTCGGGATCAGCGAGGCAGCGCACAAGAAATACCTGAATGACTGGCTGAGCGGCAGGGCGCCTGGAAGTCCGTCCAGAGGAGAACTGTATAACGACTCCGAGTGGATGCAGGACGCCAGACTTTGCGGCACCACGGCATCGCTCTGCGGAATCGAAGCGGCCGAATATGAGCAGAACGAGGGTGCGCTCGAGCTCGCTGTGGCGGCAGACCTGATGCTGCACGCATGCATGATTACACTCAGGGGCATACCGGTCATATACAGCGGTGATGAGATCGCTGAACTCAACGACTACAGCTATCATGACGATCCGGGAAGATCCGCGGACAGCAGAAACCTTCACAGGGGCAGGATGAACTGGGATCTCGCAGCGTCGCGATATGATGAAAGCACAGCGACCGGAAAGGTATTCAGCGGAATCAGGCAGATGATGATGATCCGCAAGTACAACAACATATTCCATTCAGACGCCAAGGTATATGTAGTCGAAACCGGTGATGACAGAGTGCTTGGCCTTTCGAGGGAATATGACGGAAAGAGGATGCTGGCGCTGTTCAACTTCTCACCTGACCGGGTAAGGACAGAGATAGTCACTTCGGACCGCATAGACATGACAGCTCCTGACAGGGAATACATAAAGGGCGAAGGGCCTATGAGCGAATACTGGCTGGAGCCGTACGGCTACCGCTGGCTGCTGGAGACAGACAAACCTGAAAAGAAGGTTTCACATAGAGCAAAGAAAGGCTCAGGAAAAGCAAAATGGCAGGGCGAATTTGATCCTGCCGGCGCAGTTAAATGATATAAGGAGGATGAGATGGCAGATATAATCACACTCGGAGAATTACTTATCGACCTTACACAGAGCGGCTCGGATGAGAACGGCAACGGATGCTTTGTTGCATATCCGGGCGGAGCGCCGGCAAATGTAGCTGTTGCAGCATCAAGGCTGGGCGCTTCAACAGGATTTATCGGCAAGGTAGGAAATGACGCGTTCGGACGCAGCCTTGCGGATGTACTGAAACAGGACAATGTAGACATCAAGGGACTGTACTATGACGATGATCAGCCTACAACGATGGCTATCGTTTCGGTGGATGCTGACGGCGAGAGGGACTTCTCTTTCTACAGAAAGCCGGGCGCGGACACACAGCTGACCGTTGACGAGGCCATAGGGGCCCTGTCGGAAGATCTTCCGAAGATACTGCACGTAGGCTCGCTTTCGATGACTACATCTCCGGGAAAGGAAGCCTGCGAAGAGGCTGTCAGATACGCCAGGGAAAATGGTTCGGTAATAAGCTATGACCCTAATTACAGGGCAGCGCTCTGGGATACTGAAGAGCACGCGGTCGAAATGATGAAATCGCTTCTCCCGTACGCGGATATCCTTAAGGTTTCAGACGAAGAAATGGTGATGCTGACCGGAACCGATGACTTTGAGGAGGGAAGCCGCATACTTGCTGAGTATGGATGCGGGATCGTGCTGGTTACTCTCGGCGGAGACGGAGTTTTCGTCCGTATGGGCAGCAAAACGGCAAAGGTGCCGGGATTCAGTGTTACAGTGGCAGATACGAACGGAGCCGGCGACACCTTCCTGGGAGCAATGCTCAAGCAGATAGCAGACGGAGTCAGTCCTTTAGCTGATGTGTGGGAGCAGATCCTGAACATGGTGCGCTACGCAAACAAGGCGGCATCGATCACATGCACAAGGCACGGCGCTATACCGGCTATGCCGACAGCAGAAGAAGTCGTACTATAATAAACTGATACATAAAAAAACGGAGGTGCTGTCAGAAGCGAACACTCCGCAGAAAATTCAGAAGCATACCGCGGCAACGCTCTGACAACTGAAGGAACCGCGGGAACTGGAGCTCCGCACGCTTGCAGCGGAGCGGAATTCCCACGGGCCATCGGAAGAGCGGTGAAGCGGCATATGCTTCGGATTTTTGAGGACGTTCGCAGCTGACAGCATCTCCGTTTATGTTATGCTCTTATACTATATTGCACTTTTTCAAGGTCGGCATCGAGTGAAGCTTCTGCTCCATTGCAGCGCCATGTTATGAACAGCCTGCTTCCGTCCGCTTTTACGCTTATTTCAGCATCAGGACTGAATGCCGGATGGCTGTTGCGAAGTCTCAGCAGCTCTATCTGCTTTTTCACCGAATCACGGCTCAGAGCCTCTGCTGCCTTTTCTGCTGAATAATTAGTCCTGTTGATCTCCTTATGTCCGCCCGGACCGGCTTTTCTTACTGCTTCATAGTCATTGCTGCCGCCCAGAAGGTCGAGGTACCATATCTGCGGCTTTCCCGGCATGAAGAGCTGTATGGCGCGGGCAAGAAGGAGCGCGTCCTCATCATCACCGAGCGCGCTGAGATAGGTGGAATTGACCTGATAGTACATGTTTTTCTGTCCGTGAAGGTCTTTTACGTATCCGCCGCGCTGCTTGAGTATGGCGATGAGTTCATCTATGCGTTCATCAGGCAGAAGACCCTTAAGGTCGAGCATTGGTATGCCGTCATGGCATCCCAGCATGTTGACCGTATGCATCCCGCTGTCTATGATCTCATTTGCCCAGGCTTCAAGGCGCTCCGCGTTTGCCGATTCGAGCGCGTCGATCAGAAGACCCGGCAGGAAGAAATCATAAACGTGATAGCCTTTTTCCGCCAGCACCCGGTATACGCCTTCTGCGTATGCAGCATGGATCTCAGGCAGCAGAGACAGCCCGTATCTGTCGGCGATCTCCTGAATGCTCCCGAGAAGTTCCCATGTCTCGGGCTCGTTCATGAAATTGCGGCGTCCCGGCGCCTTAGGGGCGTATGCAAACGCGTCAAGCCTGATTATCTCGGCTCCGTATGACGCCAGCCTTGCGAGAGTTTCTTCGTAATGCTGCCATACGGATTCCGATTTTATGTTGAGGTCCATCTGGCCGAGGAAATCCACGCTTCCGTCTTCCTTTTCGATCACTTCCTGATAGAAGGTGTTCCAGTACGGCACCTTGCTCCCGTCCGGAAACGGGACCATAAGAATAGGCAGCCCCGGCTTGCGGAAGAACATGTCTTTTATAAGTTCAGGGTCGGGCTGTATGTAGCCGTCTTCTGTCATTTCGCCATGACCATCCCAGAAAGCATTCCAGTCTATGAAGAAATCCCTGTATTCGGACTCCCGGCCGTATTTAAGAAGGTCTCTGAACTGCGGAGAACGCACTGAAAGATGATTCAGTATGAAGTCCAGTTTCAGGCCTATTCCCATGCCGCGAAGAGCCGCGAGGTCTTCCTCTGAGGCTATGACCCCGTTTATACCGTAATCCTGAACGGAAAAGCCCCTGTCGAGGTCTGTGTTGTAGAGGCTCGGAAGTGTGTACATTGAACTGAAAGCACCGCTCAGCTGCGGGCTTTTGAGAAGTCCGGCAATATGCGAAAGGCTGCCGCCTATGCTGTCGGGATATGCGTTGAGCATGGGACCGATACCGGCCGGTCTGTTATCTGCTTTCATTGATCCTCCTGAGATACTCTTCACAGCTTATGATCTCGCCCTGCTTTGACAGTATGATCTTCGCCTTATGAGCCTGCGAAGTCAGCAGGTCCTGTTCCATTCCCAGCACCATCGTTATGAACGGGCTGTCAGGAGCCTTGTCTCTGTTCCTTTCGATGCGGTGGGCGAGGGTCTCGGCAGGAGTGCTGCCGAGCAGTATAGGTATGTCGATGCCGCGCAGGTTATCGTTGTTGCCGTGTGTCCACTCGAGCATGAGCACATTTACATTGCTGAAGTCAACAGGTTCATACCACAGCTCGGTCTCCGTGCGCCCCATGCGCCTGAGGAATATGGTTGGCTCACCTGCGTGGAAAAGCCGGATTATCTCATTGACTTCCTTGAAATTGATCTCAAGCTCGGAGCCGAGATAAGCACGCAGAGCGGCCTCGCCGCCTTCAGCATATACGCGCTCGCGCTCCATGTCGTTATATTTCGGGATGCGGTGAGGATAATTGTCACCTGACATCGTGTAGGTGCCGATGCCCGAACTGTTCAGATAGAAGCTGAGCAGAGAAGCGGTCTCTGACTTGCCTACGCCTGATCCTCCGCATACGGATACTACTGTTTTTCTGTTTTCCGGACTGCCCCCGGCCCGCTTTTCGATCTCTGAGATAAGCTCCGGGTATATGGTCTGGGCCTTCAGAATGTGATCATGCTTTATATGCACGCTGTCTCCCGGCATGTCTCCGTGAGGTATCGAATCAGGGAGGGCAGGGACGGTGCTGCTGCGTTTGCTTTTATCCATAAATAAGGTCCTTTCTGAATAGTGATGAGTCGTTCATACTTTATCATTTAGGAGGTTCAACGTCCAGCACGAAAAGGCGCGACAGCAGATATCCTGCAAGGATCCCTGCGGCGGGGACGGTAAGGGCATACAGTATGAGTCCTGCCGGTATGCCGGCAGCTTGCTGTACGGTACTTACCACAGGCTGAGGAGATATATGGTAAGGGTTCAGATAGAACATCGCGGCCCAGTCATGTGCAACAGAAGGATGCGCGGCCCGTATCGCCGGCATGATGTGCTCAGCTGCTGTATTGATCCCCAGAGCGGCCAGGCACATTGCAGAATAAAGCGCCGCCGCGCCGCGCCGGCCGCGCGGACCTGTGTCCGCACTCCCTGTCATCAGTATCAGGAGGCTGATAAACAGCAGGAGCCCGTGCCACACAAAGCCATGGACTGTAAGCGATATATATGGACGGAGCATGTCCTCAGGCCAGATAAGTGCAGCTGCCGCACTCACAAATGTGTAACCTCCCATGAAGGTCATTGCCGGGACGCGCAGTCCGTCTTTCATTAGCGGCAGCAGAACGCAGAGGTACATCGGCACGGAGCAGAGCTGGAACGGGAAGAACCACAGATCGAATGCTCCCTCATTAACTATATAGTAAAGAAAAAGCTGCTTATAGGCTTCGAGCAGCACAAGGACACATCCGGTAAGGAAAAGTACGGTGGTGATGCCTTTTTTGCCGGCGTCACGGCGCGCAAAAAAGACGGCCGCCGCTGCTGCAGAAGCAGAAGCCAGAAGGGCTGCAGTGATGTGGAAGCTGCCGAAAAGCTGCGGAGCTTCCATGCTCCACGCGGTCTTATCCAGTAAGCAGATGATAATGTCTTCCATCGCAAAAATCATACTCTGTATGAAAAGCAAAAGCAATTCAAGATTAGGGTTGACAATCTTGGAACTGACGTTTTATTGTTAACTGCAGAAGGTAGTGGGATACAGAGGACAGGAGATGCGAAAGCGTATACTTTTTAAGGAAGAGGAAGTCGCCCGAGACATAGAGCTGTACATAGAGGAAAAACGGCTCTCCGAGGGGAGCAGGCTGCCGTCGGAAAGGCTGCTTGCTGAAAAATACGGCGTACAGAGAGAAACCATCAGGAGCGCTCTCAGGGCACTGCTGGGGAAGGGTGTTGTCATCAATAAACCGCGGCAGGGATATTTTGTTGCACCCAGAAAGATAGCGCTTAACCTCGGAGACTTCAGATCCGTATTGAAAGAGCTGGAAAGAGTCGGGGGCGAAAACAGATCGGAACTGATTGGCTTTGAGATGACAGTCATGGGCAAAAGCCTTTCCGATATCACGGAGATGCCTGAAGGCACCATGTGCTGGCAGCTGCTTCGGGTAAGATATGACAGTGAACGTCCGACCTCGGTAGAAAGGTCGTATATTACAGCGGAATATGCTCCGGATCTCACGAGAGACGATGTTGAAGGCAGGGATAAAGAGCCTCTGCAGGGAAACCGCTTTGATATCACACTGGCCAGTGTTCGTCAGAGGATCACGCAGGTTTATGGCGGCGCGATGGAGACCGAACTTCTGAAAGTAAAAAGAGACACGCCGCTGCTCAGATATGAGGGACTGGTATACGACGCAGAAGGAAGACTCATAGAGTACTTCGACAATCTGATAATACTGGATGGCATAGAGTTCAGCATCAATGACTGCGAGGAACGGTAAAGGGGCACGGAAAGATCATGAAAAGGGAAAGGGGACTATATAAGCGCATAGGAGACCGGATACTTGAGGATTTCGGAGAGCTTCTTGAAGGTGAAATGCTGCCGGGAGAAAGAACACTCGCGGAGAAGTATTCCGTAAAGCGCTCCACCATCCAGTACGCGCTTGGAAAGCTCGCGGAAAAGGGTCTTGTGGTGCGCATCAGAGGAAAGGGTACCTACCTGCGCAAAAGCAGCAAAGGCGTGCTTAACATCAGCGATGATGCGCTTAAAGGCACTGCGGAGCTCATACGCTCATACGGTGTCAAGATAAAGAATGTGGTGCTGGTAAGCGGCACTGTGACAGGAAACAGATTTCTCGAGAGCAAGCTTGGCCTGCAGAGCGGAGAGCCCGTATTCGCGCTCCACAGAGTCAGATACGGGAATAATGAGCCGCTCATAATAGAGTATACTTATCTGCCAAAAAAGTATTTCCCGGGGATCGAAGGGATAGACTTCAGGATGGTGCCTCTGTCTGATTTTATGAGATCCCGCGGACGCCGGCCTGAAAAATACAACATAAAATTCAGGTTTGTAAAGCTGTTTCCAAAGGAGGCAAGATATCTTGAACTCCCGGTGGATGCCCCGGCGTTCATTTTTGAAATGACGGGATTCGACTCGGGCGGGCACATAGTGGAATATACGGAAAACTATGTGCGCAGTGATAAAACGGAATTCAGCATTACGACGAAGCTCTGAGTGAATTGCCTTCAGGGGTCTGGTATAGAAAAAACAGCCAGCTGGTCGGAAAATATTTTGACTCTTTTAGTTTATATCTGAGAAAACCCTATTATAATATAGGCGAGGTCGGGGTTTCCCAGTAAATGCTTCGGCATTTCGATGTTCCCTCTCTAACCATCGTATGGGAACCCGCTGATCTCAGAGAAAGGTGTTTAACAGTATCTTTCGAAAAAGGGTCAAGCTGCGGACTACCGCAGCTTTTTTTGTTTCTTGATAAGTCCTGCCCGTGAATGTACACTATTCAGTAGGGCTTTTTCTTATGAGTCAAAGAGAGGTCGCTTATGGCAGGGATGAATGATACGCCTTCGGGCGAAAGGATACATATAGGTTTCTTCGGCCGCAGAAATGCGGGCAAATCAAGCGTGGTAAATGCCGTAACAGGTCAGGACCTGGCGGTAGTCTCAGACATAAAGGGAACCACGACTGACCCGGTGACAAAATCGATGGAGATACTTCCGCTTGGACCGGTCGTGGTGATCGACACGCCGGGATTTGACGACGAGGGCAGCCTTGGCGAACTTCGTGTGCAGAGAACGCGCAAGATACTTGAAAAGACAGACATCGCCGTGCTGGTGGTCGACGGATCGGAAGGCCTGAGAAAGGTCGATGAAGAGCTGACCGGGCTGTTTAAAGAGAAGGACATACCATTCCTTATCGCGTTCAACAAAAGCGATCTTCCGTCTTCCGCGGCAGACAGCGTGACAGGTGAAAACGTGATACATGTCAGCGCCCTGACCGGAGAAGGGATAGATCTCCTGAAGGACAGGATCGCGGCCTTAAAGCCGCAGGAAAAGGAAGGACGCATCATAGCGGACAGGATAGATGCGGGTGATCTCATCATACTGGTGGTGCCTATAGACAAAGCCGCGCCTAAAGGCAGGCTCATACTTCCGCAGCAGCAGACCATAAGAGACATACTCGATGCAGGCGCGGCTGCGCTTGTGGTACAGGACTCAGAGCTCGGGGAACTGCTCGCGAAGCTTGGAGACACAAAGCCGGCTCTTGTGATCACCGACAGCCAGGTATTCGGCAAGGTGGACAGGATAGTGCCGCAGGATGTTCCGCTCACATCGTTCTCGATACTCATGGCACGTTATAAAGGGCTTCTCGATGACGCTGTAAAAGGGGTCACGGCGATAAACGGGCTTAAGGACGGCGACAAAATACTTATAGCTGAAGGCTGCACTCATCACAGGCAGTGTGGGGACATCGGCACTGTAAAGATCCCGAAGTGGCTCACTGAATTCACCGGAAAAAAGCTGACTTTCGAGACCGCGAGCGGTACGGGATATCCCGATGATCTTACTCCTTACGCTCTGGTGGTGCACTGCGGCGGCTGCATGCTCAACGAGAGGGAAGTCCGAAACCGCAGTTTAAAAACGACCGCTCAGGGAGTGCCGATAACAAACTACGGAACCATGATCGCGTACGTGCACGGCATACTCAAACGCAGTCTCAGCATATTCCCCGAACTCGCGGACACGCTGTAAATCAAGGGGTTGCGAAACTGATGCGCCAAATATAGTTTCATTGATAAAACATCTGCAATACTGTATATTGGGATAAGTAGAGAGGGTATTCTACGTGCGCTGACAGCGCAAATATTCTTTTGAAAGGGATGTAAAATGAGAAAGTATAAATGCAAATATGACATTGAATTCCAGGATCTCAAAGAGATAATGGATTTCGTCGCAGATAAGTACGGCAAAAACACCGCGTTTATCTACAAGACTCCTGACAGAAAAAGCAAAGTAGAGATCACATACCGCAAGTTCAGGGACGATATGGATTCCATCGGAGCTTATCTGATCAGCAAGGGCCTTAAGGGCAAAAGGATCGTGGTGATCGGACCTAACTCGTATACATGGCTCGCAGCCTACTACGGAATAGTCATCAACGTGGGAGTCGTTGTGCCTTTCGACAAAGGACTGCCTGAAGAAGAGATAGTGAACTCACTTAAGAAGTGCAAGGCTGATGCCATCGTTTATGATGAAAGCCTCAAAATGGACTTCGAAAAGATCTGCGGCATGGACGGCATAACTGTTGAGACACTGATCCCGATGTCAGAGATCTCACAGGAAGCGCTCGTGGAGCACGCGAAGCTCGTAAAGCAGTATAAGTCTGAATTCAAGGTGATCGACAAGCATGCGGTAGACATAATACTGTTCACCTCGGGCACATCCGCAGACGCGAAGGCGGCGCAGCTTACTCAGCGCAATATCGCTTCAACCATCGCTGCAATGAGAAAGGTGGAGCCGATCTACGAAGATGACGTCGAGATGATACTCCTTCCGCTCCATCATGCCTTCGGAAATCAGGGTGTGCTGATGTTTATCAGCAACGGATGCACCAACGTATTCTGCAGCGGACTAAAATACATACAGAAGGAGCTGAAGGAATACGGTGTTACAGCGTTCTTCTGCGTTCCGCTCATCATCGAGTCCATGATAAACAAAGTGCTCAAGACAGCAGAGAAGGAAGGCAAGCTCCAGAAGCTCGAGACAGGCCGCAAGATCTCCAAAGCGCTGATGAAGGTGGGCATCGATGTAAGGCGGAAGCTCTTCAAAGACGTAATAGACGGACTCGGCGGCAAGCTGAGATTCCTCATCAGCGGAGCAGCAGGCCTCGATCTTAAGATACTCGAGTACGCGACAGATTTCGGCATCCTCACGGTGCAGGGCTATGGCCTGACTGAGACCGCGCCGACTATCGCTTCGGAGAGCTACTTCTACCGCAGACCGGGCTCGGTCGGCCATGCGATGCCGGGAGTCGAGGTAAAGATCAATAACCCAGATGAAGACGGCATAGGCGAGCTCTACGCGAGAGGCCCTAACATCATGAAGGGATATCTCGATGATGAAGCCGCCAACAAGGAGGTCTTCGTGGACGGGTGGTTCAACACAGGCGACCTGGCCAGGATAGACAAGGACGATTATATCTTCCTGACAGGCCGTAAGAAGAACGTGATCGTACTCAAAAACGGAAAGAATATCTATCCTGAAGAAATAGAGGAGCTGATCAACAAGACACCTTATGTTGTTGAAAACGTCGTAATGGGCGAAGAAGAAGGCGACGACTACAGGCTCGTAGTTCATGTGGTATATGATCCTGAATTCGAAGAGTTCAAGGGAAAGAGCGCTGAAGAGATACAGGCTGTGGTCGATGCTGACATAGAGAAGATCAACAGCGAGATGCCTAATTACAAGCGCATCAAGCGGGCATATCTCAGGACGGAAGAATTCGAAAAGACCACTACACAGAAGATAAAGAGGCGTACCATAAAGTAGGAGGGCTGACATGAAGAAGGGCATCCGGCGCGTACTTTACCTCATTCTTGCGGCGGCAATGATGATATCCATGCTCAGCGCATGCGGGCCTAAGAAACCGGCTCCTGAAGACGCTCAGGCGTATGTACAGGCCGTTCTCGACCTCATGTGCACCGGCGATTACGATCACTCGGTCAAGCTTACGGACATCGAAGAGGGGAAGGAATCAGAAACAAGAGACGCTCTTATCAGTGAAATGATAAAGGGTATCGGTGCCGAATCCAATCTGAGCGAAGATGTGACGAATGCTTTCAGGGATTTCATGATCAAAGCTCTCGAAAGCTCAAAGTACACAGTCGGGGAGGCGACCGCGACAGAAGACGGCGGATATGATGTGAGCGTTTCGATCGAGCCTCTGAAGCTGTTCACGGGGGTCGATGAGGAGCTCAACACCGTGCTCGAAGAAAAGGTGGCAGCCGAGTCCGACAAGATCCTTGCGATGTCGGAGGAGGAGCAGACGAACTACGTCATGGAGATCCTTCTGGAGATCCTGAATAAAAAGATCGAGAAGCCTGAGTACGATGACGCGGAAGAGGTCGTTGTTCACTACGGGCCTCTGGAGGATCAGGACGGAGTCTACGGCTGTACGGAGGCTGACGGCGAAAAACTCGGCAAAATGCTTTTCTCTCAGGATGGCCTATAGACAATAGAAATGACGAATATGATGGGCGGGCAGGATAGTTTTATTCTATTTTGCCCGCCCTTTTCGTAATAGTAAAATCAGATTGTAGATAGTGTCTTCAGCCTGGTCTGAGGCACTTTATGATGTTTGTTCTTTATTAAGTAAGGGAGAAATTATTATGGCTGACAATCAAAAAATGTGGGCAGAGCTTGGTATGAACCTTGAGATGCATGACATGCTGTGCGAAGTGCTTCCGGGAGCGATCGGCGATGTTTTCATGTCGCAGGAGAACAGACCTGAGGCAATGGATTACTTCGATATGGTACTCGCTGATGTACATGGTCTGAGACCTTCCGAACTCGTTGAGTTCCGTAAAAACGGCGGCAAGGTTTTCGGTACATTCTGCGCTTACGTACCTGACGAAGTCATCTTCGCAGCAGGCGGCATCGCTACAGGCCTCTGCGCAGGATCACAGTTCTGGGTACCTGGCGGCGAAAGATATCTGCCTGCCAACACATGCCCGCTGATCAAGGCTATGCTCGGCGCAAGATTCGATAAGACATGCCCGTTCTACAGACTGGCTGACATCTATATCGGCGAGAATACATGCGACGGCAAGAAGAAGGCTTATGAGATCCTCGGAACAGACGTGCCTATGCACATCATGGACCTGCCTCAGATGAAGAGAGAAAAGGACTATCTCAAGTGGGCTGACGAGATCAAGGACCTCATCAAGGTAGTTGAGGAAGTAACAGGCAACAAGGTTACTCCTGAGGCTCTGGCTGAGAACATCAAGAAGATCAACAACAAGAGAAAGGCTCTGGAGAGACTGTACAAGCTCAGAAGAAATGAGTGCGTTCCTATCTCCGGAACAGACACACTGCTTATCTCGCAGATCGCATACTATGACGATCCGGAGAGATTTGCGACAATGGTCAACAAGCTGTGCGACGAGCTCGAGCAGAGAGTTGCTGACGGCGTAAGCGTAGCAGAAGGCAAGAAGAGAATCCTCATCACAGGTACTCCGATGGCTATTCCTAACTGGAAGATGCACAACCTCGTCGAGACAAGCGGCGGCATCGTAGTATGCGAAGAGACATGCACAGGTACAAGATACTTCGAGAATCAGGTTGATGAGAGCGGAGCTACTCTGGATGAGATGGTTCAGAACATCGCAAACAGATATATGGGCATCAACTGCGCATGCTTCACTCCTAACACAGGCAGATTCGACGATGTCGTAAGACTGGCTAAGGAGAGCAAGGCTGACGGAGTTATCGATGTTAACCTTATGTTCTGCCAGACATATGATATCGAAGGCAGGAGCCTCGAAGAGAGATGCAAGGCAGAGGGGATCCCGTTCCTCGGAATCGAGACAGATTACACAGACAACGACGCTCAGCAGCTCAAGACAAGGATCGGCGCGTTCATCGAGATGCTCGGCTAATTGCCTATCGAAAGATGACTCAATAGGGCCAAAAATGATAATATGGGGGCGGAGATTATCCGTCCCCATATTTTAGGAAGAAAAGATGTCAGAATATTTACACTATTACATTTTATTTCAGAATCATACCGACGCGACGGCAATGTACCGCTCGCTTAAAGGAAAGGGCATGTATGCCCAGATCAGTCCGACGCCGAGAGAGCTTTCGGTATGCTGCGGAGTGTCACTGCTGGTGCACGGAGAAGACGTGGAAAAGATAAAGGAGATCGCCGGTGAGGAGAATCTGGCGTATCTGCAGATAAGCGGGCTTAACAATACATTCGATAATACGCGCCACAAATACGGCTAGGCTCATGATTCAGGCCCTGCGGCGCTGGGAATACAGAAAAGGAAAATAAATATGGGAAAGAAATATATCGGAATAGACATAGGCTCGACCGCATCAAAGGTGTGTGTCCTTGAAGAGGGCAGGGATCCTGTATTTGAAGTGCTTCCGACGGGGTGGAACAGCAAGATCACTGCGGGCATCATCAAGGATGACCTTCTTAAAAGATATGGTGACATCGATGACTCAAGCGTGGTCGCGACAGGCTACGGCCGCATTAGCGTCGACTATGCCGACAAAGTCATCACCGAGATCACATGCCACGGAAGAGGCGGCTATGAGATGATAGGGCGTGACTGCACCATCATCGACATAGGAGGACAGGACACCAAGTATATCAACGTAAAGGGCGGCAAACCTATCGACTTTCTTATGAACGACAAGTGCGCTGCCGGCACAGGAAAGTTCATTGAGGTAATGGCCAACAGGCTGGGACTTACAATAGAAGAACTTTTTGACCTTGCCGAGATAGGCGACCCTATTTCGATCAGCTCACTTTGCACTGTGTTTGCAGAGTCGGAAGTGATAAACTACATGGGAGAGGGCAGAAGCCGCGAGGATCTGGCTGCAGGAGTCATAGATTCCGTAGCGCTCAAGGTCGCTACTCTGGTGCAGCGAAAAGAACTGCAGGATACCATAATCATCACCGGGGGCTTCAGCAACAACGAATTCTTCGCTTCGCTTCTGAGCAAAAAACTTGGTAAAACAGCTCTGGCCATGCCTGACGGCAGGTACGCGGGGGCTTACGGCGCAGCGCTGCTTGCGCGCGAGCGTGCCGCGAAGGATTGAGAAAGAAAAAGCAGAAAATGAAAAAAACACGGGGACTGACGATATTTATAATCATTCTTACCCTTGCGGTCATAGCCGCTGCTGCTTTCATTGTCCATAAGGCAGCAATCAGAGCCGATCTTAGGGAGGCAGAAGAAGCTGCAGAGGAGGCAAGGCAGAAGCAGGCTGAAGAGGAAACCAGGGAGCAGGAAAAACTCGACAGGATAGCTGAAGAAAAAGGCCAGTGGTATCTGATACTCGTGAACGAGTGGAATGCCATTCCGGACGATTTTGATGTAGCGACTGCAGAAGCCGAAGACGGCTACTATGTCGATGAAAGGATAAGGGATCCTCTTATGGAGATGCTGTCGGACTGCAGGGAAGCCGGCTATTCTCCGAGGATAATCTCGTCATTCAGGACCCGTGAGACACAGCAGTATCTTTACGATCACACTGCCAACAAGGCAGATACTGCGATCCCGGGACACAGCGAGCATGAGTGCGGTCTGGCTATCGATATCATCGATGCAGACTCACTTGGCTGGGGCGATCCTCTCATAGATGAGCAGGAGGACATGCCTGCCCAGAAGTGGCTTATGGAACATTGCCATGAGTACGGATTCATCCTTCGCTATCCAAAGGATATGCAAGAAAAAACCGGCATAATCTATGAGCCTTGGCACTACAGATATGTCGGTAAAGAACATGCTGAAATCATTATGAGCAATGGCCTGTGCCTTGAGGAATACCTCGAAGACATGCAGACATACTATGATCCGGAGTAGACCGGATCATTTTTTTCGGATCAGTATAAATGGCGTGCACTGGTCGTCCTGGCCTGCAGGGTTGTCTCTGATGATCTCGCAGAGCTGCTCCTCACTGAGAGTCACATCGCTGCTTTTTCCGAGAATATCACGGGTAAAATCGTTCGCATCTATGATGATGCACGAGATGCCCGTTTTTTCTTTGATCTTTCTGCAGACACCGTCCGGATCTTTCGGAAGAGGAATGCCGTATTCGCCGTAAACAGGGAACACATCCGGGTAGAAGCCGTCGAGTCCGCGGACTTCTTCTCCTACCATGTCATAGAAGATGCCCTTCTTTCCAACCAGCTTGCCGAAACCGGCACATACAGCGGCGAGGAAGACCTTCGCTCCTCCGTTGAGATCAATGGCATACTGCATCTTGTATACATCGCCTACGCCTATGCCGGCCGAATTGTGCTGAGTGGCAAAGCGGCTGAGAAATTTCGCGAGCTTTGTGACCTTCATGTCCTTTTTAGGAATGACGTTGTTCTGGCAGAGCGAAATGATCTTTTCTGCTATGGCGAGCATATCGCCCTCCTGCCAGAGAGGCTTTACATATCTCTCAACAAGCTCACCATAATCTTCTCCGATCTGAACAAAATGGGTCTGTATGGCACATCTGTCATAGGTGCCTGTAGAAGTCTCGATCGAAACGTTTTTATTTGCATTAGCTGTGAATTCCATAAATCTTTCATCCTTCTCTGTTATGCGCTAAACAAAATACTCGCCTCGCCTGCTCCGTCGACGGGAATGCCATCTCGTTCGGCCTTGCTTCGCGGGGAACGGCTCTGACGCTTCGCTTGCGAGACTCGTTCCATCCGCTCACCGGCGGCCTCTCTCCGGCATTCCTTGCGTCTTCTGCGCAACGCTCGTCTCCGCGTTTTGTTTATCGCATAAGTATTAATACTGACAGGTTATTGTATCATGCTTTTATAATAAAAGTGATACGCATTTGGGATTATATCATATTATTAAGTTTGGATGACATACTGGCAACCTGCGGCGATGTATTGTACAATTATATAACTATGAGTAGAAACAAGGAGGTTACAAGGTGCTGAGTCCTAGTTACATGTTACGGGTTCTCAAGGGAATGAGCCTTGATAAATATAAGGATGTCCTCGACAGGACAGCGAAGTTTTCGGGAATGAGCAAGTCTGCGATCACTGCCGACATGGTAAAGTGCGCAGTGAAGTATGGCGCGGGATATTATGATTATGTCACTTTCGGATTCTGGGATCTGACAGACGAGCAGCGTGACACTTTCCTCACAAGACTGCGCAATAAGAAACTCATAAGCCATTTCAACGATGACACATATGAGCATCTCTTCGACAACAAAGAGGATTTCAACAATCTGTTCAAAGATTATATCAAACGCGACTTCATCAATTTCCAGACATCATCGAAGGGAGAGGTAAGGGAGTTTGTTGAAAAGCATAAGGTCATATTCTGCAAGCCTGTCGACGGCTCCTGCGGTCACGGCTGCATGAAGAAGAACCTCGACGACTACAAGGACTTCGATGAGATGTACAGGGAGCTCCTGCAGGAGGACTCATGGCTTCTTGAGGAAGTGCTGAAGCAGCATCCTGACAATGAGAAGGTATATCCTTACGCAATGAACTGCCTGAGAATAATAACAGTTGTGGATAAGCAGAGAGTCCCTCATGTTATATTCGCTACACAGAAATTCGGATTGAACGGCCGCGTGGTGGATAACTACGGATTCGGTACACGTGTAGATCTGGAGACCGGAAAGATCTGCTCGCCGGGCGTAAGCGGAGACGGATCGATGGCGATAACATATGATGAGCATCCGATGACTCATTACAAGCTGATGGGGCATCAGGTGCCTATGTTCAAAGAAGCTTGCGAGCTCGCCAAGCAGGCGGCCCTGGTGGTGCCTCAGGTCAGATACGTAGGATGGGATATAGGCATTACGCCTGACGGGCCTGCCATTGTAGAGGGCAACAATTACTGCGCTCATGACTTCTGGCAGCTTCCTGCCCAGACTCCTGAGAAGACCGGCATACTTCCGGTGTTTGAAGCCATCGAGCCTGATCTTGATGTAAGATAGAAAAACGGACAAATAAAAAAGCTGTGCCTGTCACGACAGATGGGCACAGCTCATTATTTATTCTTTAGTTTTGATCACACCGTAGCCGTATATGGCAGGATCATCAACGAAATAGCGTTTCTGTCTGCAGAGGTCGCCGGAATTGCCTTCTACCGTGAAGACTTTGTCATCGACTACGCCGGTCACGATGCCCACGTGATCGCGGGCTCCGTCCTGATCCCAGTCGAAGAATATGATGTCGCCGGCCTCAGGCGTATCGCCCATAAGGCGCCACTGATCGCGAAGCACGAACCAGTCGGCTCCGTCACTCACGATGGCGAATTTAGGAGCAGCATCGGATTTCAGATATCCGCACTGATCTTCGCACCATGACACGAAAAGCGCACACCAATCCTCGCGGTTTTCGAATCCATACCACGACCAGAAACGTTCGCCGCCTTTATTGCCGAGCTGTCCCATCGCTGCCTTGACGATCGGCTTGTCACTGACGACTGAAACGATACTCTTCATCTCTTTCGTGTAGCTTCTGTTTCCGATCGCGGTACCGGCTAAAACACCGCCGCCGACAGCGATGACTGCCGCTATTGCGAGTGATATTATACGCCTTTTGAACAGCTTGCGTTTTCTTTGTTTACGCAATTCGCGCCTGATTTCTTCATCTGTCATATTTATAGTATACATCATTAGACAAGTGCGGACAAATGCTATATGATAGATATACAGGACAGGAGAGCAAAATGAAAAAGAAAAAATCCACCCAGATACTGATCGTTGCATTGCTGATGACATTGCTTATTTTTGTCATCGTTACGATTGTGACAGCAGTGCACACATACAATAAAAAAGTAGCTTCTGAGAATATTTCAGAGCCGGATTTTTACACAATGGCGGAATACAGCAAAACAAATTCCGACGCGGTAATGAAGGCTCTCAAAACCGGAAAAGCAGATAAGCTTGCAGGAATTATGTCAAACCCGAAGGGCGCGGAGGATGTAGTCGGATTTGCCGACTGGAGCGCCGCAGATTTTGATAATGCGGTGTCGCTCGGAGCGGGAAGTTTTTCTTCTGCTCCTGATAAAAAAGGCATGATGGATATAAGTGAGAGGTTCATAGTGCCTGTCGGAGAGGCGAAGTATGTACTGTATATAGAGACTCTTACGTCACGACATGGAATGACTAACGACGGAGTAAGCTCTGTCGGCGTTACGACATATGAACACTTCAATGAACTCGGCTATGCCTGGAACGGTGAAAAAGATGATAACAGCGCATCTGCCGGAGAATCATTTGTGAAGAACAAATAGCTGTCCCGGTGCAAGGATAAAAGGAAATTATCCGCCCGCAGAAAAATAAAGAGGATACTGCATGTTCAAAAAATTCAGACAAAGTCCGTATACAAAAGCAGCCCTGCTGATCCTGGTATGCGGAGGCCTTCTGATAATTTTCAATAACTGGATCACCAAAAACCGCATATCGATCGGTTTTGAAAACATAAACAGCACACTCGCGCCTATTTACATAGGCGGTGTGCTGGCGTTCATCCTGTGCCCTGTTTACAACGCCTGCGTAAAGTGGAGCTACCGGCAGATACTTGAGAGCGCGAAGCATAAGGGCTTTTCCATGGGCGCCATGCTCATCCACGAGGATGGAAGCCATGCGATCGACAAGGAAGAGAAGCGAAGCATACTTGCTGCAGCAAGAGTGCTTGCCACTCTGGTATGCGTGGTACTGGTAGTGGGACTGGCTGGTCTTTTCATATACTTAGTAGTGCCGCAGGTGGTAGCGAGCGCGGTCAATCTGGTCAACACACTGCCTGAAAGACTCATCTCATTCTCGGCCTGGTGCAATACACACCTCAGCCACTTCCCGTTCATCGCAGTCTGGGTAAAGAACCTCGCGAACGCGGAAAACAGCGAGATCATATCATGGGTGCAGGAGCACATTCTGACCGGCAATGCGGCAAGCATCGCGTCGATGGTATCGAACGGAGTCATGATGGCGGTAAAGTATGTAGCAAACGCCTTCATCGGACTCCTGATTATGGTATACCTCCTCAACTACAAGGAGAGACTTTTCGCGATAACCCGCAAAATAGTCAATGCTACATGCAGCCAGAGGCGCAAGGCTACTCTCTACGAATTCGCGGGCATAGTCAATGAGACATTCATCGGATTCATCGTAGGCCGCATAATCGATTCGTTCATCATAGGAGTACTGACATATGTAGTGCTCAAGATCACCGACATGCCGTTCGCGCTCATGCTCAGCGTAATAGTAGGTATTACAAACGTTATACCGTTCTTCGGTCCGTTCATCGGAGCCATACCGTCGGTATTCATACTTCTCCTCGAGAATCCTATAGATGCTCTGTATTTCATTGTCATAATCGTCATCATACAGCAGCTTGACGGTAATGTGATCGGCCCTAAGATCGTAGGCAACGCCATAGGCATCGGAAGCTTCTGGGTACTGATATCCGTGCTGATAGGAGGCGGACTCTTCGGGTTCGCGGGCATGGCTCTGGGCGTCCCTGTGTTTGCGGTATTCTACAGATATGCCGATAAGATTATGAAAAACAGCCTGAGGAGCAAGGAGAAAAATACCCACACCTCGTATTATTACAGTCTTGAGCCTTACGGCCTCGATGATGATGAGATAGAACTCGAACCAGACAAGAAAAACCAGCAGTCCTGGATCTCAAAACTCAGAAAAGAAAGGAAAGACATTTCGCAGAACAAATTTGCCTTTGACAACAGCGACGGAGAGAGTGCTGATGACGATGAGACTAACAGCACACGCCCGGCCGATCCAAGGGAAAGGGATCTGCTTGAGTAGAAACATGCAGCAAAACATATCTGAAACAATAACAAAAATACGCGCTTATGTGCCTGATGATCGTGTGCTCATTGATGAGCCGATGAGCAGGCACACTTCATTTCGGATCGGAGGCCCGGCAGCGGCTTTCATAACGGTCTGCGATGAAGAGGAGCTTTCCGCCGTGATGAAGATCATAACGGAGACCGGAGCTGAGCACATGATGATCGGAAACGGATCAAACCTTCTGGTCTCGGATGAGGGCTATCCCGGCATCATGATAAAGCTCGGAGGCGATTTCGAAAGCATCGTACGCGATCCTGATGATCTGCTCAGAGTCAGAGTCGGAGCGGCGATGCTGATGTCGAGAACGTCAGCGTTCCTGACCGAAAACGGACTCAGCGGCTTTGAATTTGCCAGCGGCATACCGGGAAGCATAGGCGGAGCGGTGTTCATGAACGCCGGCGCTTACGGCGGAGAGATAAAGGACGTGGTCAGATCAGTCCGCGTGATGGATGCTGACGGGACCAACCTGCGTACGGTAAGCGGTGAAGACATGCAGTTCTCATACAGACACAGCATCGCGGAGGATGAGGGCATACTCATTCTTTTCGCGGATATGGAGCTGAAGGAGGACTCGCCTGAAGCGATAGCGGCAAGAGTTGCAGAGCTTCAGTTTAAGAGGAATTCAAAGCAGCCTGTAAATTATCCAAGCGCGGGCAGCACCTTCAAGAGGCCTGTCGGAGGCTATGCCGCGGCGCTTATAGAGCAGTCAGGCCTCAAGGGCTTTTCTGTCGGCGGAGCTCAGGTATCCGAAAAGCATTCGGGATTCGTTATTAATACCGGCGGAGCCAGCTGCGAGGATGTGCTGGCGGTAATGAGACACGTGAGAAAGACAGTTATGGAGGACTCGGGGATACTGCTCGAGCCTGAAGTGAGGCTGATAAACTGCAGCCTTTAGAGAAATGAATATGAGCATTGGAGAAATCATAAAGGAATACAGACTGAAATATGATCATCACACCCATACGATCTATTCCAGGGTGGGGCCGTATTTCCACGGCAAGGGGCGCATCATAGACAATGCTCGCGCGGCTGCTAAAAGAGGGCTCGACTCGCTTGCGATAACAGATCACGGGCCGTTCGATTTTTACGGCATCGATCTCCGCAAGCTTCCGCAGATGAGAAGGGATCTGGCGCTGGCTAAGGCCGCGTTCCCCAAGCTGATGCTGTTTCTCGGAGTGGAAGCCGACATAGTGGATACGGAGAATGGGCTAGACATTTCGCCTGAAGACTTCGACAAGTTCGACTTCGTGAATGCAGGCTATCACTACGTGCCCAGATGCCACATGATACATAACTTTCTGGCCTTCAAGCTTCCGGCATGGCCGTCAAGGCTTAAAGAGAGGCTGAGAGCGCAGAACACGGCCCGCATCGTAAAGGCTCTAAGGAGCAATGACATAAATATCCTCACGCATCCGGGCGACAAGGCCTTCATCGATGAGCACGCAGTTGCGAAGGCATGCGAGGAGACCGGCACGCTGGTCGAGATCAACGCCAGGCATAAACATCCTGACGCCGATGATCTCAGGATTTACAAGCAGTATGATGTGAAATTCGTCATCAGCAGCGACGCGCACAGACCGAGATACGTGGGCCGCTATGCCGAAAGCATGGCACTCGCCATTGAAGCAGGTATTGATCCGGAGAGGATCGTAAATATTCAGAAGAGGTAAGGTAAAGCTATGGAAGTTGTTATTATTACGGGAATGTCGGGAGCCGGACGGAGCAGAGCGGCAAACTGGTTCGAGGACCAGGGCTATTACTGTATCGATAATATGCCTCCTGCTCTCATAAACAACTTTCTTGCTCTGGCTTCTTCCGCTGAGAACAATATACAGAAGGCGGTCTTTGTTGCGGACCTCAGGAGCGGACACTTCTTCGGTGAGCTTATTGATGTAATAGATGAGCTCAGAAGCAGAGACGACATAGAGCTGACCGTGCTTTACATGGAAGCAGCCGTATCGGATATCGTCAAAAGATATAACGAGGTGAGACGCAACCATCCTCTGACAGGAGGGCAGGCAAGCGCGAGCGTTATAGAGGAAGAGCGAGAAAAGCTGAAGGATATACGCAAAAAAGCAGACCTTATACTCGATACAAGCAATCTTAAGCTGCCGGAGATGGTCTCCGAACTCGAGCACATGTTTTTCGGCGGCTCGGCATCGTCCACATTTGCCGTCAACATAAGCTCCTTTGGATTCAAATACGGCATACCGACAGAGTCTGACGTAATGTTTGACGTGAGGTTCCTGCCTAATCCGTTCTATGTTGCCAGCCTCAAAAAGCTCACAGGCAACAACAAGAAGGTAAAGGAATACATCTTCAAGAGCCCGCGTGCAGGCGAGTTTGTGGACTCGGTGCACACTCTGCTGAAATCGATGGTGGAGGGATATATCGAAGAGGGAAAGTATCACCTTAACATAGCCTTCGGCTGCACGGGCGGCCACCACAGATCGGTGGCGATCGCAAACGCCGTAGCCGAAGAATTCATGAAAGACGGCATGAGGGTAAGGGTTTATCACAGAGACCTCGACCTTCAGAACAGAAAGAGATAAAAAGGGAAAAGAGTGTCGTTTTCTTCAGACGTAAAAAGTGAACTGGCGAGAACAGAACCCGCCAAAAAATGCTGCATGCTGGCTGAGATCGCAGGCTTTCTGAGAGCTTCGGGCTCCATAAGGATCACAGGCGGCAGTTTTGCTATTGTGGCTTCTACCGAGAGCGCCGCGGTAGCGAGGCATTTCAAGGTGCTGATCGAGACATACTTCCGCAACAAGGCAGCCCTTGCCATCGGAGGCTCGCACAGACCGGGAAGCCAGGGCAAGAAGGGAAAGAACACTTATTATATAAATATCAGTCCCGATGAAAAGTCCATGCAGATACTCCGCGAGACAGGCATGCTTCTCATCAGGGAAGGAGACGATTATTTCAGTGACGGCATATATCCGCCTGTCGTCAAATCCAAGTGCTGCAAAAGATCGTATCTGAGAGGAATGTTTCTCAGCTGCGGCACCATGTCGGATCCGCGCAAGAGCTATCATCTTGAATTCGTACTCGACAAGGAGCAGAGCGCCATGGACCTTAAGAAGCTCATCGGCTCGTTCGACGATCTGTCGGCTTCCATGACAAGGCGCGGCGACAATTACGTTGTGTATATAAAGAAGGCAGCATACATAAGCGACATGCTCGGAATCATGGGCGCAGGCAGCGCTGTGCTCGATTTTGAGAGCATACGTGTAAACAAGGGCATGCACGGCGAGATAATGCGCATCATAAACTGCGACAATGCGAACGTTGACAGGACCCTGCTTGCAGCGGAAGAGCAGAAGGAATGGCTGGTGAAGATAGCATCCGACGAGACAGGCCGGAAGCCTGAGGCGGAGGAGCTGACCGATCCGATGTCGGATTTCTGGAGCCAGGGGCTGAGACATCTTCCGCCGCCTCTGAAAGAAGCGGCATACCTCAGGCTGTATAAGCCAGAGGCGAGCCTCACCGAGATCGGTGAATCGTTGACGCCGCCGGTAGGAAAGGCGGCGATCAGCAAGCGCTTCGCGAAGCTGCGCGCGCTCGCCGAGGGTGCCGACGGGGACGCTTCTCACTGACACATAATGGTGAAATATATGGAAAAGAATCAGATCATAGAACTCAGAACAGAAGACATGCTTGATGACGGCAGGGCTTTCGGCAGATACGAAGGCTGTGCCGTTTTTGTGAGCGGCGGCGCAGTGCCGGGCGATGTGGTAAAAGCCAGAGTGACCAAGGCGAAAAAAACATCTGCCGAGGCCGAGCTGACAGAGATAGTCGAAAAGTCGCCTGACAGGATAATTGCAGAGTGCCCGTATGCTGAAAGCTGCGGGGGCTGTACGATGCAGAGCCTGTTATACGAAGCTCAGAAGAGTCTCAAGGAGAAGCAGGTAAAGGCAAAACTTATGAGACTCGGCGGCCTTGATGACCCGAAGGTGAATGAGATAACAGGCGCAGACACGCTCAAATACTACAGGAACAAGGCTGTATTTGCTGTAGGTCCTCATGGCGAGGTGGGCTTTCTGAAGGGAAAGACTCATTATGTGATCGATATCGATGACTGTTTGCTTCAGTCCGATGCGGCGATGGTTTGCGCGGACGCGCTCCGGGCTTTCCTCAGGGAAAGCGGAGTCAGGTGTATAAAGCAGCTGACAGTAAGGACGGCATTCGGCACAGGCGAGGTGATGGCGGTGCTCGAGTCGGAGAGCAGGGAAATACCGCAGGCCGAAAAGCTCATAGAGATGTTCGATGATGCTGTTTACAGCCTTGGCTGCTGCGAGGATGGTGAACCTGCGGAGAACGGCAAATCGTACAGCCTTGAGTCCGTTGCTCTGATCCATAAAGGAAAGTGCCACATCATCGCCGGCAAACCGACGATAAATGAAGAGGTCATAACAGAGGACGGGCGAAGTCTGGTGTTCGAGATAAGCCCGCAGTCATTCTATCAGGTGAATCCGGAGCAGATGGAGCGCCTGTACGACAAGGCTGCCGAGTACGCCGGCCTGAAGGGCGGGGAGACTGTACTCGACCTCTACTGCGGAGCGGGCACCATAGGCCTGTGGCTCCTTGAGGAGCTCAGGAGAAGAGACGCGGAGGCCTTTGAGAATACAAGAGTGATAGGCATCGAGTCGGTAAAGCCTGCTGTTATCGACGCGAACAGAAACTCGGTGATAAACGGCGTGATAAACACCAGATACATCTGCGGGAAGGCTGAGGAAGAGCTCCCGGGAATGATGGGGCTGGCAAAGCTGTATAAATGGAACGAGGTAAATGAGAGAGTAGAGCGGGAGCCTGAGATAAAGCTTGAGCATGCGGATGTGGCGGTGCTCGATCCGCCGCGTGCCGGCTGCGCCGAGCCGCTGCTCGCCGCAGTGGTGCAGGCAGCACCGGATCGCATCGTATACGTATCATGCGATCCCGGCACGCTTGCACGCGATATCAAATACCTGACTGCGAACGGCTATGAGTTCATCGAATGCACGCCGGTAGACCAGTTCCCGTGGACATCACATTGTGAGGTGACAACTCTTCTGAAGAGGCTGTAAGCATTGGAATTAAAGGCTTTCAGAGTTATTCTGAAAATCAAATGTAGAGCAGGGAAATACAATAAAATACATAATGACTATAGTAAGATGTGTCAAATGGCATGTCTTACTTTTGCTTTATGGAAGTTATTCTTATACCAGCAAAACCAAAAGAAGTAAAAAAGCAGAAACTGAGGGTTGCAGCGTATTGCAGAGTCAGCTCCGCAGACCCGGAGCAGATCGCAAGCCTGGAATCACAGGTTTATTACTATGAGCGAAAGATCAAAAGTAATAAGAACTGGCTCTATCGCGGTGTTTACTATGATGTTGGCAGCGGATTAAGGAAGGAACAACGAAAAGGATTGGCAAGGATGCTTAAACAGGCGGAAAAGGGAAAGATAGACCTGATCCTGACCAAGTCGATAAGCCGACTTGCCAGAAATACAGTTGATGTACTGGAGGCAACAAGAATGTTAAAGAGCAAAGGTGTAAACATGGTTTTCGAAAACGAGAACTTAAAGCTCTCAGATCAGAAAACAGAATTTGTATTAACAGTTATTAGTGCAGTTGCTCAGGAGGAGAGCAGGAATATCAGTGAGAATATCAAATGGGGATACCAGAGGAAATTTGAACGAGGTGAGATCCAGACGAAATATAAGAACTTCATGGGATATACAGAAATGGACGGCAAGCTCGTGATAGTCCCGGAAGAGGCAGAAATAGTGAAGAAAATCTTTGAGCTTTATGCAGATGGGTTCTCAATTCGTAAGATCTGCAGTTATCTTGAGGATAATGGTATCAGAACAAAGACTGGTAAAACAAAATGGGCACCGAATGTCATCGGTAAGATGCTGCACAATGAAAAATATAAGGGCTGCACATTAATGCAGAAAACATATGGTGAAAACTTTCTTACGGGAAAACGAAAGAAGAATAATGGCGAAGTAAGGCAGTATTATTACGAAGACACGCATCCTGCAATCGTAAGTAAAGAATTGTATGAAAAAGTACAACTACAACTTAATTAACACTTTCCCAATTTACCGGACTATAGGAAGTCCCTATAATCTGGCGTAATACAGCACACAGCATTCAAAACCATGATACCATTTGGCAAAGAACCTGGAAAACTAACGGTTTTGAGCAT
>Ga0256407_10002538_pt1 | contig 34780 bp, 29 predicted proteins | sample RumenRJG_04DNA_FD_193489 | JGI IMG/M metagenome (GOLD analysis project Ga0256407, IMG submission 193489) | Bovine rumen microbial communities from Lethbridge, Alberta, Canada - RJG_04 | ecosystem: Host-associated > Mammals > Digestive system > Stomach > Rumen | place: Canada: Alberta...
CCCTTAAAACTCATTCTAAAAATACTTCTTATCCTTCGAAATAATACCTGACGTATTATACCCGAATCTCGTCATTAAGTTCAGCGATAAATGCTTCCAGGAAAGCGTGGCGCTTATCGGCTTCCTTCTTCGCGGCTCCGGTATTAAGCTCGTCTTTTATCAGAAGGAGCTTGTCGTAGAAATGCTGCACGGAGTCTTCAATGCTCCTTTTGTGCTCTCCTCCGAAAGCAAATGTCCTCGCGATCCCGATGGCGCCTATCGCATCCAGGCGGTCTGCATCCTGGACTATCATGCCTTCTATCGTCTCAGGCCTTCTGCCGCGGTTCTTACTGAACGATACGGAATTAATAACCTTGATTATCTCTTCGGTCTTCTCAGGCGTAATGCCGCTGCCGCTCAAGAATGCACGCGCATTCTCGTTATTTTCATTGTTGAAGAGTTTGTGGTCGTCGGCGTCGTGAAGAAGCGCTGCCAGTGATACGACAAGCATGTCGCAGGCAGGCTCAGATTCCGCAATCTTTAATGCGTTCTTATAGACTCTGATTGAATGGGATATGTCATGCCCTCCGCTGTTGTTTTCGAGCAATCCGGCAACGTATTCTTCTGCACTCTTTATCAGCAATTCATGATCCATGGACTTAAACCCTCTGACATAACTTTCCGTATAAGTATAACAACTAATTGCGTATGATTTCATATACTTATAAAATGCTTATAGACTTCAACGGCGCGAGGTGACACGAATGTACAGAAAGATCCGCGAATGGTTCAGCATCAGACTTGCTAAAAATCCGGGACAGATAGTCCTCCTGTCGATACTTTTCTTCAATATAGTATTCCTCTTTCTCTCTGCATTCATAATCAGCAAGATGTCTCTGACGGGGACCGAGGAATTGGGGTTCTTCGAATCCGCCTTCTACACGATAAGCATGATCCTTGATGCAGGCTGCATTTCCTATGTCGTCGAAGATATCGGACCGCAGAATGCCGCGATCGCGATCGTCTGCCTCATCATAGTCATCATCGGCATGATCTCCTTCACAGGCGCCGTTATCGGTTACATCACGAACTACATTTCCGGCTTCATCGAAGATTCCAATGCCGGCAATCACAAGCTCATAATGTCGGATCACTTTGTCATCCTCAACTGGAATTCCAGAGCTCTCGAGATCGTAAATGACCTCGTCTACAGCGACAGCATCAGGAAGGTCGTCGTCCTGGTCGGTTCCGGCAAAGTTGAAGTCGAGAGGCAGATAGAAGAACGCCTTCACGAGACCGTAAAAAGAGAAAACGACAGGATAGCCGCAAAATGCAGCGGAAAGTCCTTTTTCGCGCGCAAGATGTACTGCTCGAAGAATAAGTTCAAAAACAACCTGACGATAGTTGTCCGCGTAGGCGATGTGTTCTCATCGAAGCAGCTCTTCGACATCTCCCTCCATCGCGCATCATCGGTAGTCATCTTAGGCGAAGAGATCAACAGCAGCATCTGCAAATATGCCGTAAGCGAGAAAGCCGATAAGTTCGACAAAGGCAATTCGCTGACCATCAAGACCTTGATGCAGGTATCCGATATCACTTCCGCTTCGTATTCCCAGGACAACCAGAGGATCATAGTAGAGATCACCGACGACTGGACATGGAACTTGGTCCAGAAGATCATCAGGAGCAAGCAGGTCGACGGCAAGTGCAATATCGTTCCCGTCAGGGTCAACCAGATCCTCGGCAAGCTCATGGCCCAGTTCTCGCTGATGCCTGAGCTCAATTCTATCTACAACGAACTGCTTTCCAACAAAGGCGCCACCTTCTACACATCGCCCTGCAGCGAGAGTGATGAGATGGCTTATATCAGGAAGACCTTGGACAGTAGCAGTCATGTCATCCCGCTGACAGTCCAGTCCGACAACGGCAGGAATTTCTGCTATTACATGGCACTGAACGAGAAGGATTCTTCCAAGAAGAGCAGCGACAGGCTCTCCGGGATTCCGATCAGGCTCAACAAGGATTTCTGGCTTGAGAAAAAGAAGATCATCATGCTCGGCCACAACAGCAAATGCCACGAGATCATGGACGGCTTCGCATCATTCCTCTCCGAATGGAGCTACAAAGACTCTGATGAGCTGCTCCTGAACATCGTTGTCATCGACGATGAGAAGAGCCTCGAAAAGATGAACTTCTACAAGGAATACCCGTTCGTCATAAAGACCGTGGCAGCAGAACTCTTCGAGAAAGACCTCATCTGCGAATCTATCAACGAATTCCTTGAACTCAACGATGAAGACGTCAGCGTCCTTATCCTGTCCGATGACCTCGTTCCCGAAGACGAGATCGACGCCGGCATGTTCGCAAATCTCGTATACGTACAGGACATCATCAGGGACAAAGTCGAAGCCAATCCCGAATTTGATGTCGGAAGCATCGATGTCATCGCCGAGATCAACGACCCCAAGCACCACGACGTCGTCAGCAGCTACAGCGTAAAGAACGTCGTCATAAGCAACCGCTTCATCAGCAAGATGATCACCCAGATTGGCGAGAAAGACGCGATCTTCGACTTCTACCAGGATATCCTGGAATACGATGACGACGGCGGCGACGGCTATGAGAGCAAGGAGATCTACGTCAAAAAGGCCAGGGATTTCTTCGCAGGTCTTCCTGCCGAATGCTCCGCAGATAAGCTCATCCGCGGCGTCTTTGATTCATCCTACGATCCAGACGAACCTGCTGAGAAGCAGAATATCTCCATCGTCTTGGGCATCGTCAAACAGGACGGCGACATCTGCCTGTTCAGTGGTGACCAGACAGCGATAAACGTAAAGGTCGAGCCGACTGACAAGGTGATCGTATTCAGCAATCACTGATCATTAACAAAGAAAACTGCAATACTGATTCGGCTGCCCGCTCAGCAATTGCCGGTATAGACGTATTCGAGCTTCTCTGAAGCGATCTCAGCCAGTCTGTAGATAAGCGATACTTCCGTGGCGCGCACATCATTCATCTTATAGCGCGGGAAGAACCTGGAGATATGCAAAGGCACTTTGCTGCCAAATACATTGCCTGATGAATCCTTAAGTCCGCTTATCCAGCAGGACAGTTCGCGCATCTCTTCCTCGGAATCGTTCATGCCGGGCACGATCAGGGTCGTAAGTTCGACATGACAGCTCTTCACGGCTCTCCCGATGAATGCCTTAGTGGTCTTCAGATCACCCTTGAGCACTTCGCTGTAAGTCTTCTCAGAAAAGCTCTTAAGGTCGACATTCATTGCATCGATATATGGGATTATCTCTTCTAATATCTCAAGCTCTGCCGTGCCGTTGGTAACGAGCACGTTCTTCATCCCCATATCCCTCACGAGCTTGGCGGTATCACGGATAAACTCATATCCGATAAGCGGTTCGTTATAAGTAAATGCGACGCCGATGTTGCCGCGGTCCCTGTATTTCAAGGCAAGTTCAGCGAGCCCCTCAGGCGTTATCTCATCGTCAAATTCAGAACCGTCGGACCTTGAGATATCGTAATTCTGGCAGAAGGGGCAGAAGAGATTGCAGCCGTAGCTTCCGACCGACAGGATCTTCTTGCCGGGACAGAACCTCGACAGCGGTTTCTTCTCTATGGGGTCTAACGCAAGCGCTGTGATGCGGCCGTAATTTGATGCGGTAACGACGCCGTCAACGCAGCTTCTGGCACCGCAGGCGCCGGTCCTGCCTTCCGCAATATCACAATGTCTGAAGCATACTTTACAGACTGTCATGTCACTTGTACCGCACTACTTCGAATCTCTGTAAGTGATAGTCATCCGTGGGCTTGATGCCGCCCTTGCGCATCGCGATGCTGATCTGATCGGCAACCGTATCGACGCCCTCAAGATCAGGGAGCAGCAGGCCTTTCTTTGAGCCGCAGGAGACGATCACGCCGTAGCGTTTAACGTCGAGTTCGTCAGGTCCTGATATGTCCTCAGGCTCGCCTAAGATATCGACATTGATCTCCAGAAGATCCAGTTCATCTTCCCTGACCATGTCAAATCTAGGGTCTCTTGATACCGCGCTTACCGCATTGCAGATTATCTCTTCCGCAATGGATTTCCGGACCGGCGAGATGGTTCCGATACAGCCTCTGAGCATGCCGCTCTTATGGACCGAGACAAAGCATCCGGCGCGGTCATTTAAGGCTTCGGGAGGCATTGCGGAGACCAGTTCCGAAGGAAGGTCATCAGGGATTTTGAGCCATTTTCTTGTCCTTACATATTTATCGATCGTGGCCCTCGCGAGTCTCACGTACGGAGTGGCGTCTGAGGATCTGATCTCGTCTGCAATGACCTTCAGGAAGCACCTGTCTTCGTTCTTTTCGAGCGGCTCGAAAATACTGATCCCGTAGCCTACTCCGGTAACATCCTGGTGCGATAAGACCTCCGCCCTGACATTGCAGCCGTCAAGTGTGCCGGCCATTATGCAGAACGATCTGTGACCGCATTCGGCGGCTTTGTCGAGCAGGTCCTCGTCGAAATGGAGCATGCCGTAGAAGTCAGCCTTGGAAGCGGCTTCCATTATCTTCTTATCGTAAACGGGACCATTGGGATCGTACCCGTAAGGACCGTAGTCTTTAAGTTTATGCGAGAGGTCGCCGCTTGCGACGATGACGGTGCTGCGGCCGAGTTCTTCGGCGGTCTTTTTGATATAGATACCGAGTTTATAGTGGTCTGATAAAGAGAGGCCTGAGAGCCCGATCCTTATTATCTTTCCGCCCTGATAATGCTTCCTGATGAAGTAGAGGGGGACCATAGTTCCGTGGTCTAACGCCTTGTCGCGTTCGCCCTGAAAGCCGCCCGGGAAGCCGTCATTCCAAAGCATGTCGGCAAGCCTTGCGGAGAACTCATCGTCGTATTTCTCGTCGAACCTGACCTGAGGCGCACCGAATCTGCCGAAGTCGCCGCAAGCGCCCTTGCCGGGAGATATATGGAAATAGTCGGCATACATGACCGAGTGAGGGCTTAAGATCACGATCGTGTCAGGCGCGATCTTGCTGATCTCTGAAGCCACACGTTCGTAAGCTTCGGTGGTAGGGACGATATCCGATTCGCCGCCCTTGCCTACCGCAGGAACTATAAGCGGCGGATGCGGAACCATGTAAGCAGCTTTAATTCCCATAACAGTCACCTCGCTAACTGATGCTTATAACTCTTCTATTACCGTCACGTTGTAATATGCGTTGTTGTAATCGTCGTTATCGAAATCATTGACGAATTCCGTGGAGACTCTGAAAGTCTTTCCGTTAAATGTGTGGAGCTTCGCGCTTCCCTTGAAAACGAGTCCCTGGCCGCCGTAAAAGACCATCTGGTCAATGACCTGCTTATAGTCTTCGAGCTTGTCTTCAGGAACCTTGCTGATGCCGTAATCGGGCCTTCCGAATTCGGCCATGCCCCTTGTGTGGATCCAGTATCCGTCATCTTCTTTGGAGAACATGATGAGCACGTGATTCTGGGCATTAACGTCCTTGCCGAAGAACCTGTCTGTCCATTCCTTGGGTGAACAAAGAGTGAATGTCTGAAGGTCCAATATTCCTTTCGCGCCCTTATCGATGAAGGCCTCACAGATGCCTATGAAATTTCTCATGTAATCGAAAGTGCTGTCGTCGGCGATCTCGCCTCTCATGATGACTACCTTGTCACAGGCCCTGCATGTTTCATAAAGATCGCTGTCAGCTTTCTTAATATGCTCACCTATGCCGCCTCCGATAAGACCATCGATATAATCCGAATGATCGGGACGTGCCAGCGAGATGATATCCAAGCCTTCAGGCATGCCGTCTACATTGTGCTTTGTTCTTGATACTTCAAGTTCATCGCCTGATACCCCGAATACCACATAGAATAAAAAGGGCTTGTAGCCGATGTCTTCGTAATACTGTCTCCCGTTGCTCATAAGAAATACCTCATTTCATGATCCCTTTTTCCAAATATTAATAATCCTGCCTGAATCATTCAGACAGGATAATTATATCATTTGTTATCAGGCGTTTATGCCTTGACGCTTCCTAAGGCTATGCCCTCGACGATGTGCTTGGAAAGGAAGATGTACAGGAGGACAGGCGGGATCAACATCAGAAGGTCACCGCCCTGAAGCGAAGCCATGAGCGGAAGAGTTCCCTTGTTCCTGTCGATCAGGATTATCCTGGGAACCCATTCATCTGTCCAGCTCGCAACAAAGCAGAAGATAGTCTGCGTGGCGATGGCGGGCTTCATGAGCGGCAGCATGATCTGGTTGAAGATCCTGAATTCGCCTGCGCCGTCGAGCCTTGCTGACTCTACGATCTCTCTCGAGAATGTTGCCTTCAGGTACATTCTCATGAAGAATACGGTCATAGGTGTCGCAAGTGCAGGAATGATCAGCATTGTAAGATTATTGATCAGATGGAACTTGTAGCACATCTGAACAAAACCGATTGATGCTACGGTGCTGGGGATCATCATGGCAACGATGATAAATTTCTCGAATGCCGCTCTTAATTTCCATTCATAAGCAGTGATCGCATATGCCGTAAGTGCCGAGAAATACATATTCAGGAACGTGCTTACGCAGGTAACGAACATTGAATTTCTGAAACCGATAAGGTCCCCACGGGTAAACAATGCTTTAAACTCTTTCAAGGTAATCGAGTGCTCGCGGGGAGTGATGACGATCTGGGTATTGTCTCCTGCGCCGTGAACTATCTTGACTTCTTCGCCGAATGTCGATTTAAGCATGTAATAAAGCGGCGTAAGGATCATGATCGTCAGCAGGATAGAAACAACGTAGGTTGTTATCTTAAGGGCGATCGTTCTTTTCTTATCTTCAGATAATGTCAGTTCATTATTACTCATGATTATCCCCCTCAGATGCTCCTCGCGAGCTCTCTCTCTTTTTCTCTGTTGAGCTTCTTCAATCTGGCTTCATCCTTATCCCTGAGGAACAGGAAGTAAATGATCCCGGACATGAGAATGTAGATCGCAAGTAAGACAAGGCTCGCTGCAGATGCCTTGTCATAAGCATAAGATCCGGAGAACGCCTGTTTCTCCATATACATCATTAGCGTAAGATTCCTTCTGAATGTATCAAAAGGTCCGAACAGGGACGGAATATCATACATGCCGATACCGTCAACGACTGAAACAACGGTAATGAAGAACAGCATCGGACGCATCGAAGGAAGCGTGACCCTAAAGAAAGTCTGGGCTCTGTTTGCGCCGTCGATCTCCGCTGCTTCAAATACTTCGACAGGAATACCCGTTATACCTGCAATCGCATAGATAAAGGTAATACCAAAGTGCATGAAGAGAGTTGTGAGTATTATGACGAACTGCACTGATGTCAGGAACTCAAGGTCTTTTTCCCTGAATCCGAATCCGTTCATCATGAATGCAGCCATCGTATATCCGGAACCCTGGAAGACAACTGAAATGATCTGGTCCAAAACAGCGTAGCCTAATGTCGATCCGGCAACGAGCTTGGGGAAGAAGAAAGCGGTCTTCCAAAGGAATCTTCCCTTGATCTTCATTCTTCTGTCCGTCATCATTGCCGCCAGCCAGAATGCCAGAAGCCATTCCGGGATAGTTGAAACCAGGAAGAAGACTATCGTATTCTTGAAGGCATCCCAGAAAGATTTAGCAATAAAGACATCCTTAAAATTCTGATACCAGGGCTTGGGCTCATCCAACAAAGTAAGTAATACCGGATTGGTATTTCCCGCGTGCTTCAGATAGCAGAATGCGTAATAGATGGTGCTGGCCATAGGCCAGAAACTGAAGATCAGAAATACAACGACAAACGGGATTACAAAGATATATCCCCATTTGGTGTAATGCCTCTCAATATGATTTTTCCTGCTCATATTACCCCCGCACAACATGTCAATGATTAATTATATCATTACATGAAGAAGTAAAAGAGCCTGATAATAATATTAGAATGAATTATGCCAATTGGTTTAATACGGCATCATAATCGCCCGTGAAGCGGAATGTGTTCATGCCTGCTTTCCCGGCTCCTGCCACGTTCTCCGGCAGGTCGTCGACAAATAGGCATTCGTCTGCCTTAAGGCCGTACTTTTCGAGGAAGGCATAAAATATCTCAACATCGGGCTTTAACATGCGGTAGTCTGCCGATACGAATACGCCGTCGAAAAAATCCAGCGGCAGGAACTTCGGAAAATATACATAGAAAAGGTCACTGGCATTAGAGAGCACATAGACCTTATAACCCTTCTCCTTCAAGGTCTCGCAGAATTCACGCGCGCCTTCTATCGGGTCCATGCAGATTGCCCATCTGTCAGCGCAATCCTTCAGTGCTTTGTGATATTTCTCAGGTACTCTCTGCTTAACCAGGCCGTAGCGCTCATTGTCCTTTATGTCACCTCGGTCGCCCATCTTCCACTCGGGTCCGCCGAAGAGTTCCTTCCTTATCACATCCTTCTCTTCCTCGGAAGAACAGAATGCGTCCAGAACAAATTCCGGTCTGAAATCCAGAAGGACATTTCCCATATCAAGCACAATGTTTTTGATCATCTTAAGTTACCCGCGCAAAGAGTTTTACATATATATATCACAGCGGCACAATATATGAACACTCAGGCATGGTATTTTTTGCGGCAGATTCAGTTATGACTGTAAACAGGTGCTTTAAGTCTGGCGCTCATGTCCGCTTTCGGCAGAGGCTTATCGAAGTAATATCCCTGAATGACATCAACGCCGAGTTTATCAAGGATTTCTACCTGCTTCTGCTGCTCGACGCCTTCAGCGACGATATCGGTATCGATCTCTTCTGCAAGCCTTATGATGTATGTGAGGATAGCGAGATCTCTCATCTTGGAATTATCGATGAAGCCCTTGTCGATCTTAAGCGTGTCGAAGGATACTTCGCGAAGCAGGGTAAGCGACGAACTGGCGCTTCCGAAATCATCTATCGATACCTTGTACCCGAGCTTATGAAGTCTGTCAACAAAAGCGCTGAGATCGCCTATTGAGAATTCATCAGCGGTCTCCGTGACTTCGATCTCAATAAGATCTTTGGGAATACCGGATGCTCTGACCACGGAATCGATCTTATCGGAAAGATCCGGATCGGCAAGACTACGCCTCGAGAAGTTGACTGATGTGACAGGCACTTCGATCCCGTCCTTAAGCCATCCTGCGATATCACTGCAGACGCACTTCAGGATATGAAGATCGAGCAGACGGATAGTGTCATTGAATTCCATTATCGGAATATAAGAGCCCGGTGACATAAGCTTTCCGTCATGAACCCAGCGCGACAGGGCTTCCATGCCGCAGAGCTTTCTTGTCTTGGTATTGACCTTTGGCTGATAGTACGGTTTGAATTCACCATTCTCAAGGCCGTGCTTTATATCGCTCTCGAGCTTTTTGCGCTCGGCCAGGCTGTCCAGAAGATCCTTGGTAAGCCACACGATATCGTCGCTGTCCTTGGACTTTGCGATAACGAGCGCCTGCGCGGCAAATACCAGGATGTCCTCGCCATCCAGATCCACTCTGTCGATCTCATAAACGCCGACTCTTGCAGATAATGTGACCTTGTTCGAGGCCCCCGTCTCGCTGTCGGTAAAGGGAACTTCCACTCCGTTTAAGATCTTCAGGATGCCGTCAAGATTTCTGTGCTTGATTATCGCGACAAACTGATTGCCGAACTGTCTTCCAAGGATCTCGTCCTTCTCGATCTTGTCCAGCATAATGTTACTGAAGTTTGCAAGGATCCTGTTGCCGTTTTCGATGCCATGGACACGGTTAATGTCGGAGAATTTGCGCAGGTCGAAGAATACTGCAGCGTACTTCTTCAGCTCTTCGTTGCCCTTCATGGAATTCAGCCACTCGATGCAGGCATGCTCATTTGCTAAACCTGTCCTGACCTCAGTCCTGGTCGCCCTGACGAGCTCTTTTTCCTTGTTGATGACGTTCTCGAAAAACATCATGAGCACTGAAAGACCCATGCAGATATTCATGAGTGAGCTGCCGAAGAAACAGATCTGGATCATCTCACCGATGAGCGGGAGAACGAGATATGAGACCAGCACCATGCGCTGGACCAGAGTCATCTTCGTCCTGTGATTGATTATTACCGTTACGACAAGAAGAGCGCCCAATGTCGGCAGCGTGGCTGCGAGCCAGAAAAGAGGTCCTCTCTGATAGCAGTTATTGCTGTCGAAATAATAGTAGATGCCCGTGAAGTTCGATATGACTACAAGGATAAGTCCAATGACTACGATGGCACATACGGCTATGAGACGCTTCCTGCAGGGCATGTCAGGCTTAAGATCAAATCTTCCGAAGAGCCTTAAGTAGACCAGCATCGCATAGAAGAACAAAAGAAGCAGGATGAGATAGTATACTGCGGCATTTACCACATACATGATGACAATGTCCACAGGAGTCCTGCTGCCGTAATAAACGTAGTAAAGATATTCGCAGAACAACATGGCGCTGCAGGTCAGGTTCAGCGAAATGACCACTGACTTGCGGACGCGGAGAGGATCTTTTGTTACGACATAAAGCGGAGTCAATATCAAGCATAGTACTGCTTCAAATAATAGAAAACTCAGCTGTGCACTAAATCCGTCGATCATGTTATTCCCTTGGAATACTTAAATTGCCTGTCGATATGTTACCACGCCCGAGCAGCATTTTGTCAAAAAATATTTATAGTTTTGTTACTTTATTGCGGCCGTTGTGCTTCGAAGCATACATAGCCTTATCAAGTCTGTCGAATGCTCCCTGGAAGTCGTCGCCGTCAGTAAGTTCAGTTACGCCGATCGAACAGGTAATGTGGTAGATATCAGGGAACTGGTAAGCTGCGACTTTCTCTCTTAAGCGTTCAGCCATCTCATAGGCGGCGTCACCGTCCTTATCGCGGCAAATAATGACGAATTCCTCGCCGCCCCAGCGTCCTGCAATGCCCTTCTCTTCAGCAGAGAAGTCGAGCATTATCTTTGCAAAATGCTTCAGAGTAGTATCGCCTACAGCATGACCGTAGTTATCGTTTACTTCCTTGAACTTATCCAGGTCGAGCATCATGACGGAGACCTTTTCCCCTCCGTTCTGGCGGCGTGCAAGAGCGTTGTTGAGCTGTGTCTCGATCTCACCGTGATTAAGAACTCCCGTAAGAGGATCCTTAATGGCCTTCTCCTCATATCTCTGGAGCGTGGACATCATTTCCATGGATCTGTCATTGATATCCTGGACCATGAATACGAATCTGTAATCGTCATCGTTATATGTCTGTGCGCGGCTGAAGATGAGCTTGACCCAGATGAACTTACCTTCAAGGTTGCGCATCATGCAGTCATAAGATGAAGTACGGCCGGGTGTGAAGTTCTTCTTGAGATACTCGGGATCCGTGCGGCGGAGGAACTGCTCCTGGTCCTCAGGCCAGATCATGTTGACGATCATCATTCTCCAGTCGGAATACTTCAGATTGTAGTTGACTACGTCATCGGAGATCTCCGTAACGTTGATGCTGCTCGTGGTATCGGCAACGAGGTCGATATACATCGAGAACAGGTAAGTATTCTGGATAGTATTGATCTTCTTGGTAGTAAGGGATTCCTGCAGCGATTCGTTGTCATTGAATTCATCCATTACGAAGATATATTTGCTCGCATCATCGAAAGGATATACCGTCAGCTGCACGAGATGGGATACTTTCTCATCCTCAAGAACTAGCTTTAAGCGGCGGCTGTATTTGCTCTTAAAAACACCGGTGTTGTCAGCGAAGATCTGATAATCGCCTGCAACCTTCTCGTTTGATTCATTGAAGTGGAACCACAGATCCAGGATGAGGTCATGATAGATACCGGATTCCTTTAAGAACGTCTCAAACATTCCTTTGCGGATAATGCTCTTGTAGGCATCTATCGCAGGATCTACGACGACAACAGCGTCAACAGTATCCAACAAAAGCCCGGAAAGATCATCAAAGGTGTAATCATACAAACTCTTGTTTGCCATTAGTGCCATCCTCCATATAAATCACAATAGAAATCTGCCTGACGCGGAACAGGTCCGCTATACACTTTACGAATAACAATTATGATTATAGGGTGGCTATGAATACTCAGTATTAAGCAAATGAAAACAAAGAGTTTAAAATGTAAATTTGTTTTTACAAACTTTGGAGTGTACACTCAAGACGAATAATTTAAAAGAAGCTGCAACATTTTCGCGTCCATATCTGTTTACAGGACAGAAAGCCACAAGGAGGGCAGCACAATGAAGATAATACAGACCAAAGATTATAAGAAGCCTCTTTACGCAATAGGCGTAGCGGTAGCTCTTACGGCAATTGCGGTTACCGGATGCGGCGAAGATAAGCCCGTATATTACGCAGGCGACATCCAGCCCATGACAGAGACGACAGACGAAGTCGAATTGGAAGGCGAGACCACAGTAGAATATGCCGGTGACGTAGCAGAATACACCGATGAGACCGAGCCTGTTAATACCCGTCAGAGCACCGAGCGGGTAACTCTCGATGGCGGTGTTGAATTTGCCGATCCCGGTCAGGAGAATTAAACCGGATATATGACCCGATAAATCAGTTATAATGCCCTTATGAATCTGACACTGCATCTGACAGACAATTGCAACATGGACTGCAGCTACTGCATCCGTGAGAAATGCCCCAGGGACATGACCGAAGACGTCCTCCTTGCGGCCTGTGATCTGGCGTTCTCCAGAGGACAACGGGCGGGCCTCTGCTTCTTCGGCGGCGAACCTTTGCTCAAAAAGGACCTTATCTACAAGGCATTGGATTATTGCGAAGAGAAGTCCGGGAAGACCGGCATCAGATTCGACTGCAAGATGACCACGAACGGATCGCTGCTTGATGAGGAATTCTTAAAGCGCGCCGTAAGAGCGAAGATGGGCATAGGCCTCTCATTTGACGGCAAAGCCCAGGACATCTGCAGGATCTTTGCAGGCGGCAAGCCCACATCTTCCGTTGTGGAAGAGAAAGCAAGACTTCTCTTAAGCTACATGCCAGAAGCGTCGGCTCTCGCTACGATCGCTCCGCAGGCAGTTCCCTATTACGCTGAATCAGTTAAGTATCTTCACGAGCTCGGGTTTAAGCACCTCTCCTTCGTCATCGCTTACGGAAGAAAGGTCAACTGGACCGATGAGGATCTTGATACATTGAGGGGCCAGCTCGAAAAGACCTGCGGATACATCAAAGAACTGTTTATCAGAGGCGATAAGGTCTTCATAGGCCCCATCTATTCCAAGATCAGCGAGTGCATCAAGGACAAAAATCCCGCTGAGCGGTGTCATCTTGGCGTCAGGCAGATGCCCGTAACACCTAAGGGTGACCTCTATCCCTGCACGTCTTTCATCGGCGATGAGGATTATCTGCTGGGTAATGTTTTCGAGGGGATAAACGAAGCAAAGGTCATTGAGATCGCGAAGAGATCTTCCACGCCTGAGACATGCACCGGATGTGACCTCGTAAAGCGCTGCACGAATTCATGCGGATGTGCCAACAGGATGAACACCGGTGACGAGAACAAGGTATCTCCCCTGCAGTGCACATACGAGAGGATGCTCATCGAAGCAAGCGACAAGCTTGGTGAAGAACTCTATCAGACCGACCCAGAAAGATTTGCCGAAGTCTTCGGCTGATCACCTGATCTTATTGCCGTCTTTGAACGCTTCTCCTACTACCTCACCCAATCCGATATAAGTATTGTTGATCGGGTCGAAAGTGATCGGCTTCAATTTCTTCGGATCGACCTTACCGTCCGTAAGAACGCTCTCATCAGCTGATACATTTACTATCTCACCTACAAGTATGCCGTCTTCAAAGCTCTTTACTCTGCATTCCAAAGCCATCGGAAGTTCGTCGATAAGAGGCGCGTCAACGAATTCACTCTTTGTCGCATGAAAGCCAGCCTTGGCGAACTTATCAGGTTCTTTTCTTCCTGATTCTATTCCGACATAGTCGCAGGGGATGACCTGGTCTTCCGTCGCCATGCTGACCGTGAAGGCCTTCCGCACTGCAAGATTATCCGTGGTCTTATGCTCGCCTAAGCTAATCGTGATCTCCTGATAGTCTGTGGTAATACCCCATGCGGCATTCATCGCATTGGGAACGCCGTTCTCATCGTATGTAGCGATAATGAGCACCGGCTGCGGATACATAACGGGCTTTGCGCCAAAATTCTTTCTGCTCATGGTATATCTCCTTTGTGTTTGATCTTCTGTATGTACTTCACGCTTGAAGCCCTGTCAGTTCCTCGCTGAATTCAAAAAGCTTCTTTGCAAGTTCCATGTCCTTCGAACGCTTGGAAGACTTCGCTATTCTGCACTTATAGAAATACTCTCCTGTAACGTCCGATACGGAATCGTCAGAAGCCAGAAATATTGCAGTCCTTGCACCCTGTTCAGGTGTCTGGAAGAAGGGCTTAAGAAGTCTTGTTACGGTCTTGCCAAAGCCCGTATCGCGGTCTATTCCGATGTTGGTCGCAACAGCACCCGGATGGCAGCAGTTGACCGTTATGCCCCTGTCCTTAACGCGGCGCGCGAGTTCTCTCGTGAATAGCACATTTGCGAGCTTGCTCTGTGAATATGCCTTAATGACATTAAAGCCTTTAGTAAGATTTATGTCGTCAAAATGGATCTTGCCGGTCTTGTGCGCGCCTGATGCGATATTTACGATCCTTCCTCCCTCTCCCATAAGATCTAAAAGGCTCATCGTAAGAAGGAAATGTCCGATGTGATTTATTCCGAACTGCCTCTCAAGGCCTTCCCCGGTCTCCTGTCTGTCGAGCGAGATAAAGCCCGCATTATTTACCAGGATGTCTATGTGGTCGTAGCCTCTTCTGACAGTATTCGCGAATGCTCTTATGGAATCGAATTTGCCGAGATCACAGAGGATAAGTTCAAGATCGCGGTATTTCTCGGACAAGAGCTTTTCGAGCGCTTCGGTACCGCGCTTCTCACTTCTGCAGAGCATGATGACCTTGGCTCCCATGTCGCTTAATGCTCTCACGGTAGCCATGCCCATTCCGGAATTAGCTCCGGTCACTATAGCTGTCTTGTTCTGCAACTTGCCGTTCATAAAACCATTATATGTGGGAGCCAATGGGATTGAAAGGCAAAAATGTCTGAAAAACGGTCATTCACGGTGATGTTCTTTTGATTTCCAGCGGATATAATATATATGTTGCAAGTATTCTTTTTGGGTAAGAATAAAATTTCAAAGTGCGAGGAAGGAGTATTGTTATGAGTGTTGTTGAGAAGTCTTTCTACAAGGGTGAAGTAATAGTAAAAGAAGGTGACATCGGCGACAGCTTCTTCCGCCTGCTTGAAGGTAAGGCAAGTGTCTACGCAGACTGGGACAAGAAGGACCAGGAGCCTTTCCGCATCGCGCTTCTTGAGACCGGTGAATATTTCGGCGAGATGGCGATAATCGATTCGATCCCCAGAAATGCGACCATCGTTGCAGTCGGCAACGTGCGCGTCATCGAGATCCCCAAGGATGAGCTCACCACATATTTCCAGGAAAATCCCGATCAGATCTTAGAGCTCATGCAGCACCTGGGCAGAAGAGTTCAGGCCATGACCAATGACTATAACGAAGCCAAGGCCCTCCTCAAGGAAGTCAAAGAGGCTGAAGCTTCCAAGAAAAAATCTTTGTTCTCAAGGATCAAGAAGCATGTCGACATGTATGAGAACAACAAGGAATACATTGCCCCTCCGAGCGCAGAAGCGATCAACGAAGCCTTCGAAGCGATCACGGATGAGGGCACCGGCGACATCCGGAATTACGATACAAATTCGATCATCTACGAAGAGGGCGCATCCGAGAATACAATGTATATCCTCAGGAGCGGCACAGTAGGAATGTATAACAGCGACGGTGAGAAGATCTCAGAGCTCAAGCCCGTATCACTCTTCGGTGAACTCGGCATGCTCGCATCAGAGAAGAGAGAAGCTACCGCAGTCTCCGAATCTGATGACACATATGTTGAGACGATCACTCCCGAATACTTGGAGCCGATATTCCTCTCCTGTCCCGTCAAGATCGAACTTATCTTAAAGCAGCTCTCATACCGCTTAAGAGTCCTTAACATCGACGTGATCAACACATGCAAGGAGATCACGGAAACATATAACAAGAAGTAATGATCGGTCTTGTCTGAGGATTAAAAAGCTGTCTCAATTTGGGTAGAACAGCCCGGATTACTTTGCTTCAGGGCCAGGGCAATCCTTAGTTAAGGATTTGTTGCCTTCTAAGCGGACAAAAAGAGCAACATTTAGAGCAACATCGCCAATGTTGCCTCATTTGTTGCCTTCCGGGCGGACAGAAAGAGCAACATTTAGAGCAACAATTCCTAACTGTCGGAACGAACGGGAATATACAGTCCCGGGACTCGAAAACTTCGTGCCATTCTGCAATATTAATCGATTGCGCTTCTTCTGTTGTTATCCACGACTTTGTATTCGATTCCCTTCTCTTCGAACTTGTCGAAAAGAGCACCTGCATCGCCAGTGTCCATCTTGAACTTCAGTTCTTCAGGGAACATCGGTATAACCTGATAGAAAGTTATCGTCTTGCCGGTGGATGTCTCGAACCTGACTTCGCCTTGATGGTTCTCGCAGAAATCCAGGATCACGCTGTTGAACCTCGTGCCCGGAGCATATGCGGTTCCCGCCTCATCTGCCTGCAGCGTATGTCCAAAGGAAAGCCACGTATCGCACCATATAGGCAGGCGCGCAGTGTCCTTAAGAACCTTTATAGGCCAGTAATCATCAGGCTTGTCGCTGCTAAGATTCCAGTCTTTTGGAACATAGATTACATATTCGGCTCGCTCGATATGCCACTCCTTCCACTTCTCCGGGATCTTCATCTCATAAGCGCCCGCACCCATTGTGACAAGCTTATAGAAAGGCTCATCGTCCGTGGGCGGAACAAAGCAGACATCGAGATGGATGTCGGGAGATACAATCTCATGAAAGACATTATCGAACTTTCCTAAAGCCTTCGCGATATAGGCATCTACTTCCTCCAGCTCCTTTTCGCTGTAGAGGAACATAGGGCCGATGTTCTCGGGTTCTTCTTTCTTCTTAAACTTATCGAATAATCCCATAATATCTCCTCCTTAAAACGATGCTTATCTTCCGAGATAATCCACGGCCCAGTCGACATCCTCGATCCTGTTTGCAGAGCCGCAGTGAGGACAGGTCTTTGTCCTTGTGGCATCGTAAGAACCTGCGCAGCTCGGGCAATGAAGGCTCGTGATATTGAAGCCCAGGTTAACCGGCTTTGTAATGTTCTTCTTCATGACGACTCTGAACATGTCATTTACAACCCGGATCTGTTCTCCGTTTATGTAAGTGTCATCAAGATGCACATTAGCATTAACGACAACGTAATCACCGATGACTTCCATCCTCGTGATACCTACTTCACCTAATGACGTGACATTCAGGATATTCTGGAGTGACGGATCTAATGCCGGACCGTTATAGAATGTCAGTTCTTCCGGCTTGTCGGAATATATGAGCATCTTTATCAGTGCAACGGTCTTATCGGCAAAGTATTCATATGAATACTCCTGAGAGAGCTTCTCCATATAATCTTTGAAGGCCGTTCTCGACCCCTTGTAGATCGTGGACATCTTGTTGCTTCTGGCATCGTTGGTCTCATACTTCATCTTATCTGTCCAGTAAGCAATGCAGTAGCCGATAGTGGGGCCGAAGATCAAAGCCAAGATCAATCCTATAAGAACGATTCCGATGAAGCCGGAAACGTGCTGATATGTAAGCGCATTAAAGCCGCCGAAGAAAATAAACGGAGTAAATATGGCTGCAAATGTGATCGGGATCGACCATTTGCAGATCTTTGCAGTCCTTCCTGATTTGTATCCAATGTCCAGATTGAAATAGTAGTTGGTTATCTTCGGATAGAATTCAGATGTCTTGAATTTGGTTCCGCAGTAAGGGCACCCTGCAACGAGCTGCGCAACTGTAGATACAGCTCCGCACGAAGGACATTTGTACTGTCTGTCAGCAGGATTCTCCTCCGTCGCAAAATCCGTTACCGTCTGGGAAAGCTTGTAATTGTCCACATTTCTATAGATGCGCCTGCCGTTCTTGTAATAGGACTCATCCTTTTTGCAGGTGCGGGACTCCTTATAGAACTCGAAATGATCGTCGCCCTGGCAGCGCCCCAGCTTAAATCCTTCCGTCCATGCGCCTCTCGGCGTTATATCCATCTTCATGGTCACGCCATGCTTCTCAAGCCTGTCGTGCTGAAGCTTGATGCCGTAATTCAGATCGCGGTCAGCTGCGTCCAGATTCCCGCCCTTGCTGATCGCATCATCGATCCCTGCTGCGAATCTCTCGAAAATATCGCCGCTCTCATTAGACCATTCTTTTGCCATAAACTTATCCCTATTCCTTTGCAAGAGTGATTTCATTATAACATCCGGTCAATAATAATTGATAAAAAGCCGCATTATCATAAATATACAGGGGCCGTCTCATTTTCGAGCAATGTCATTAAGTTAAGACGACATTAACTTAAAGAGATCTCAAAAACAAACCAAAAAGAGACTGGAGAAGCAAAATCTTCAGTCTCTTTTCATTTTTCAGGCAGCGCAAATAGACAGATTGAGTCTGCCTTTTGGTTTCTTTCGATTGTCAGCTGTGCTATGCTACGCGGTAGAAGAATCTTTGCAATACTTCACCAAGCACAAACCTGTTTCGTTTACGGTTAGGTCTTATTGGGATTAGACACTTGGCAATTGCGGATTCTACATAAGGCGGCGATGTTTGTCCGCGCAGGAACAGTCTGCATACGTGCGTTGCGACTGAAAAGTTGCATTTGTAAGTGTACTTTCTTTGTTTCTTTGAAATGGCTACGTGCGAGGTAATCACTTCAACAAAGTTGTACAGAATAAGCCGTGCGAAGATCTCTTGCCGGATACACGCCGTCTTTTTTGAATGGTATTTAAGAAGACCAATTGTGTACTTCAAGTCTCTGAATGAGGTTTCTATTCCCCACCTGGCGGCGTACAGTTTCTTAAGGGCTTCAGGCGAGTACTTCTCTGCCGGGAGATTGGTTATAACAGTTTCATAGTAGTGTTCAGATATCTTGAATCTGACAATCCTAAATTTGAGCGTATAAAAGATAAGCGGATCAGCCTTGCGGGAATATTGCGGGAGATAGTCAAAAGGACTGGAATTGGCAATGTATCTAAAGTGATTACGGTCTTTTAGAAGTCCTTTTACTTTCTTCGTCTGTTTCCTTGTCAGATTTAATACTATACTCATATCAAAGCAGTCTTCAGTGGGAAGATCAAAACCATTCTTAATTCCATAATTACCGTCTTTTATACGGATAAGGAAGAACCAGCCTTTCTCCTGAATGTGAGCGAGATTGTTATAGGACTCATATCCTCTGTCTGCGATAACCAGTGCCAAAGGTATATCTGAACGGTCTACTAACTGTTGCAGAGCTGAACACTCGTCTCTCTGAGTACCATTCTGGATGACCACGGCTCTGTAAAGATGCTTGTTTAGGTCGTATAACGCATTGATATGCAGGCTGTTGTAAGGAGCTTGGGTTCTTGAGCCTGGAAGATATGTCAACTTATCGTCAGGATTGATTGGCAAACGAACATCAGAACCGTCTACCGCAAGCACCGGCATATCGCCAGAATTAACTGTAAGTCTGGCAGTGAACTTGTTGAACACTGCTTCGAAGGCTTCTGGCTTCAGTTTGTCACGTTGCTGTACAAATGCTGAAACTGACGGTATATCCGAAGTTCCTTTAAACATATCGATCAGTTCGTTGTGCAAACTCTTGCATTCCATGTTGATTATTCCGGAAATAAGCTTTTGCAGAGAGATTTTCCGTGTTCTGGTAAAGTCGCGATCTGGGTTAACGCAATAGTCTTCGGGTGTACCGGCAACTTCGGCTACGGCTGACGAAAGCAGCTTCTTTACGTGTTTGGGTTTCATGCAGTACCTCCTTGAAATCAGGTTTTCCTAATTCCAAGGGCCTCTTTGAATCTTCGATATAAGGATTCAAAGAGGCCGCACACTTGGGTGCGCGTGTCAACCTCTAACTGCAAAAATCACTAAAAAAAAGACCCCCATACCTTTGCGGTATGAGGATCTTTGAAAAGGATGTCTTAACTTAATGACATTGCTCATTTTCGAGACAACCCCTGAATGCCGGAATTATTATGATCTTACTTGCACTCCACGCCTTCTTTTTTGCAGATACGCCATGCGGCATATTTGCCCTGCGCGGTTGCCGGCGGAAGTCCGCCTGAACCCATGAGCCACTGGCCTGCGAGGAACACATTCTTGAGCTTCTTAACGACGCCCGGTGTGGTAACAGTCTTTGTATCCTTGTCTGCGACGAAGGCCATGTATGCGCCTCTGTATGCATTGCAGTGCTTTGCATATGAGACCGGCGTCCATACATCGAGGATCCTTATCTTGCCCTTTGTCTCAGGGAACTTTTTCTCGACCTCTGCCATGAGAGCCTCTGCGACTTCCATCTTCTTGGCCTCATACTTCTCAGGATCCTTGGCTAATTCGAACCAGTTGTCGACTTCCTTGCCGTACTGGAAAAGCTTCATCTGAATGCTCGTCTTTCCTTCGGGTGTAAGAGAAGGATCGTAGTCGTAGCAGATGAATCCGATGTCCTTGATCTCTCTGTCCCAGACCTTGATGCCGTCGCTCTCCCAGCATGTTGTATCGGGATCGACATTCATCTTGCCGTCTACAACAAATGCTGCGTGGTATTTGCTGAATACCGAGAAATGCTCCTTATCGTCAAAGCACTTCCTGAGCTTCTTGGGCATGTATTCGGAAGGCAGGAGATGCGTGAATGTGTGATTTGCATCAGTAGCGCAGATAACGTAATCTGCCGGGACTTCAGTGCCGTCTTCAAGAACGATCCCTGAAGCGGTTTTGCCGTTGATCTTAACGCTCTTTACAGGGCTGTTTAAGTGGAGCTTGCCGCCCTTTTCCTGATATCTGTTTGCGATCCTCATTGCTGCTGCAAGAGATCCGCCCTCAGGGATATCTCCGCTGCCGGATGTGACCATCGCATATGACATGATGAATGAATATGCCTGTGTCATCTCAGGATGTGTGAGCATGCATGAGCTCCTTAATACAGGGCTCTTGAAGCTGTCGGCAAGGTCCTTTACGCTGACGCCCTTATACGCCTTCTGTGCGGCGGGAACGTTCTTTACGAAGTCGCCGAGCTTCATGAAGTCTCTCGGGCCCATCTTGTCCATCGGCTTGTCGATAGGCATTATCATGCTCTCTGCTCTTGTGACGTTCTCGAAAAACTTCTCGATAACATCCTTATCCTCAGGAGAGAGTGCGAGCATCTCGCGCTTTGTTCTTTCCTTGTCCCTCCAATATGTGATCTCGCCGCCGTGTCCGATATATTTGAAGAAGTATTCCTTGGAATACATCTTTACACTGTCATCGAGCATTCCGATCTCGTGCCACAATTCATTCATGGCACTGCCCTTTTTGCTGCACATGAGATAGTTGATGCAGTTGTCGATGTAAACGCCGTCGCGCTTCCAGCCCGTAAGCTCGCCGCCCGCAACAGGATTCTTCTCATAGATCTCTGTCGTAAATCCCGAGTTCTGCAGGATAATACCTGCAGTCATTCCGGAGATGCCTGCTCCGACAATGATTACCTTTTTCATTAGTGATTCCCCCTGCGAAAGATTAAGTGTGTAGACACAGTTGTAAGTATAACACTAGTTCAAGGGGTTGCTTATTTAAGCAGTTCGATATTTTTCCTTGTCTTCGGAAGTCCTTTAAGGATGCAGATAACGCTTGATATGACAAGCATTAAAGTGATCACTGAGATGGTAATAAATGCGCTTTTCGAGATCATGTAAATACCGTATGAGATGCCTCCGGTAACAAGTGCACCGATCATCTCGGCAGCAAGGTTAAAGAAGCAGTTGAGATTGCCGCGGAGAGCACTCAGTTCATCAGACCACACCGTATAAGGCGAGATCGAATCCATAATGACACCGGCGATCGTCGCAGTAAGGATGCCTGCCAGAGATACTGCAATATAGACCGGAAGCATGTAGAGAACGCCAAGTCCTGCTGCGATTATGATCACCGAGATAAGCACGGGAATGAACGTGAAGAGGACGGCGATAAGGACCTTCGCCTTGATCTGCTTGTCCAAAGGTGCCGGAAGATATTTAAGCATGTCTATATGTTTGCCTTCCCTGGTAAATGAAGTCGATGCAATGGAGTTTAAGCCTGAGGATATAAATGCCATCGCGACGACTGCAGAAAAGAGTATCACATGGCTCAGCGCATCGCCTTCCCTCAGGTTATATCTGAATATCTTAATGATCTCGAATCTGGGCGCCTGGGTAATGAAGATGACGGCTGCCACGGGCCATAAGATATTTGCATAAACACAGTTCATCCTGTAGGTCATGGTCCTCATTAAGACCTTGAATTCCTTGATCACGAGCGAACTGAATACCCTGTGGCTGATATCTCCGGCGTGCACTTTGCGTGAAGCTTTTCTGTTGCTTGTGACGGCAGCTGCAAAAAGACCTTTGCGGTATGTCAGAAATGCCGTAAGGACCGAGAGGCCGTAAACACCTGCAACGAATAAGACCGAGACTATAAGAGGCAGTATCCTGTGCGTCCTGATGGCAAGCGTAGTCAGATAATTTGTCGGGAATAAGACATTGCATATCGCAGTAAATTCGTTATTGCCGATCACGAGCGAATCCAGGTAATTTGCCATGCTGATCCTGCCGTACCCTCTGAAAGACAAGAGGAACATCAGAGTAAATGCGACAAACAGCACGAGCGACGAATGGTAGTAGATATCCGCCCTGTTGATCTTCCTGAGCGCGAGCATCAGAAGCAGCGCTAAGATCGAGCAGTAGATCAGAGGCAGAAGGAGCGAACTGATAAATCCTGCGAACGAAGCTATAAGCGCAACAGGATGGAGCGCATATGCAAAGCCGGTGTGCTTTATTGCCGCTATGAAATATCCGATGTAGATCGCGAAAAGAACATTCGACGTCATTACGTTCTCTGCCTTGAACGTGTGCCAGAACCTCGCCCGGTAAAGCGTTACAGGTGATACGGGAAGTGCCGTAAGAAATGAGAGGTCCGATGAGAAGAACAGCACGCTGAACATCAGAGGCATTCCGAAGATCATGGCAAAAGCCGATATGAGATCGAGTTCTGACAAAAGACCGTATGAATTGCCGTCGAGAAGATAGAGCAGATCCGTCAGGACATAAGTCACATAACCCACGATCACTGATACCGGCACCATAATGCCGATAAAAGCGATCATGCCGAAACGGTTGTAGAGCTTGACCTTCTTCTCACCGTTCGGCTTGGGCATCTCAAGATTAGAACTGAATGCCTTGTAAAGTGCCCTTGCTTTGTTCATGCTTCATTCTCCGGCTTTCCCGTGAGCTTTACGAAGATCTCTTCCAAAGTCTTTCCGGGATTTGTGAGCCTTAAGTATTCGAGCGTTCCTTCGCTTACTATCTTTCCCTTGTTGATTATTATTATCCTGTCACAGAGCTGCTCTGCGACTTCCAGGACGTGTGTTGAGAACAGCACGGCATTCCCTGCCTTCGCATGCTCTCTCATCATCTGCTTTAATTCGAATGCGGCAGAGGGGTCAAGGCCCGTCATCGGCTCATCAAGGATCCATGCCGGCGGATCGTGGATGAGAGCGGAGATAACCATGAGCTTCTGCCTCATGCCATGAGAGTATTCCCTCATCTGTGTGTTCAGGACATCCTTCATTCCGAAGCGCTCTGAGAGCACCTTTATCTTCTCTTTCCTTACATCATCTTTTACTTCATACATGTCGGCGATGAAGTTCAGATATTCAAGGCCCGTGAGCTGGATAAGGATGTCCGGATTGTCAGCGATATATGCAAATGACATCTTCGCCTTGACGGGCTCTTTATTGATGTCGTGACCGTTTATCACCGCGGTGCCTGAAGTCGGTTTCAGGATGCCTGCGAGCATCTTGATAACGGTCGTTTTGCCGGCGCCGTTAGGGCCTGCAAAACCGACAATCTCGCCTGCCTTGATACTAAATGAGATATCGTCTGTGGCTTTGTTGCCGTTGCCATACACCATTGTCAGATTCTTTGCTTCGATCATAAAGAGATCCTCCGCATATATTGTTATATGAGTCCCTTATCTCAATGCGAAAAGAAGATACTTAACAGAATAATACAGCTTGGGATTGGTTGCCATCAATGCCCACTGTTTGCTGTCGGCAAGCATAATAAACAAGTTGTGTAACACTGTTACACCCGTTAAGACTACCAGCACGACAAGCGCTGCCTTAAAGACATACTTATAAGACGGGTCCCCTGCTTTCCTCATGAGCACGGTCAGGATAAGTACCGCCGTCAATGCGACCGGAAGGCCGAAATCCATCTGATATCTTAATGTGATGCCGGTAAGCTCGATATCCGTCAAGAGCAGGACTGCTGCAAATACAAGTGAGATAACACATAACCAATACATCTTCACGGAAGAGAGCGCTTTTTTGCATTTTCTTAAGAACACGATGCAAAGACAGACAGGGCACAGCGCAAAATATCCGCCGAATACCGGATCGAAGAACATGTAGCCCATATAATCCATCGGATGGTTTCTGTAATCGTAAATGCTCTCCACATAAGGGAATCTGCCGCTGATCTTCAGAGGCTGGAACAGGTATTCAAATATACCTAACCATAATCTTCTTATGCCTAAATGCCTGTTCTGAAGGTCCATCTCTGAAAGATTATAAGTGTTGCCGAAGTCAAAGAAGCTTCCGAATCGTATCCTGTTAAAATACAGGACCGCAGAACCGATAAGAAGGAGCGGAAGGATCACGCATAATGTGTTGGCAAGTCCCTTTTTCGAGAAGAATAACCTGTCTTTGATCTCGGAATAAAACAGCGGGAATGCGAGGAATGCAAATAATCCGAAGACGGGCCTTGAGCCTGTTGCAAGTCCCATGGCAACGGCACCTGCAAGAAGCCTTGCCTTGGACAGCTGCAGTCTGCCGTCCTCAAAGTGTTTGTCAGATGCGGATATCCAGTTATAAAGACCTATGACCGTAAACAGGATGGCCGAGATGAATGCGACGGAATAAACGTGCGGAGTCTGCGCGCAGTAAAATGCTCCTGTGCCGAATGTGAATACAAGGACCAGAAGGAAATAAACGCCTAGAGATATACCGGGATAAGATCTTCTGACGAGCTTATAGATAAGCAGGAATGAAAATACGATAAACACAACTCCCATAAGAAGCACCGGCACTGAATTGTTGAGGTGAAGTCCGGTCAGCGCAACAAAAGGAAGATAGAAGATAAGTGTCGGAACGATCCCGTAATAGCTGTAATACTTTCCGTCAAAGAATGCGAAGTCCAGCTTGAAAGACTCACCGGACTCACGGGCCATATTAAGCCTGGCGTTAAAGTCATAAGGGTTGGCCATCTCAGAAAGATATTTCGGCGGGGTAAAATCCAGCCATACGTGGCCGTTCAGGATCGACTCAGCCTGATATGTGTAGATCGCTTCGACATGTCCTGCTCTGTAATGCTGCGTTATATCGTAATTGAATGCATAAACAATGAGCATCCACAGGCAGACGAGCGCGGAAATCCCGAGCAGCACATAGATCTTGTTCCTGTCGGATATCTTCCTGTCACTGCCGCACAAAGGCATATTATAAATCTCAGATCCGGGCCTGAACAGAAGGATCAAAGCCATGAGAACGGCGATGAATACAACTCTTGTGACATGAATGCCGAATGGCCTTGCGCTGTTGAGCTTAACTCCGAATCCTGATGCATCCGGAACTTCATTGACGTCAAATGAGATCTTTATATCCTTCACGTTTCCGTCAGGATAGATCCTTATGTATCTGCTCTCCTCAACCGCGGGAACAACCTCTGTTACGGGCAGTTCCAGATCTGTATTTGCCTCATCGGAAATGGTTATCTGCAGATGGCAGGCCTTGGCGCTGTTTAGGCCGTCCGGATAATCGATCCGGATATTCCTTACAGGCGCATCTATGCCGGCAACTTCGATGTTGTTCGCATCGTTTGTAATGCTGTAATCTGTAATCTCTTTAAAGAATAAAGATTCCCAGAACCTGAAATTGAAGAAGAATACCTCGGCTATAAGCGGGATAATCAGAATCAGTAAGATAGTCCTGAGAGCCTTTTTATTCATTCCGCAAAAGCCTTATTTTATAAGCGTTTCAGGCGATTTGACATCCGCCTCACGGCAGAAGCGGTCAACGAGCGTGAGGTCGTTCTTCTTATATCCGGAACCGCTTAATAATACTACGGTCTTTCCTTCAAGATACTCTCCATACAGCGTTGTCATCTGATCGTTGTGGCCGGAAATCAAAAAGTACTCGTATTTGTCTTTCCCTTTCTCACGATCCAAGATCTTGAATTCTTCTTCAGTTTTATTGTAAAACTCAGCTGCCTTCCTGCTGTTCTTGAAGGTAAACACAAATGCATACTCACTTATCGCTTTTCCTTCACCGTTTATCACATTCGAGTACATGACTGCAGCAGCCTTAACTTCTGCCTTGGGATAGGTGTTGGATTTGTTATATATCTCATCGTAGATCTTCTGAGCTTCGGCAGGTTTATCCGTGGCGATATAGACCAGTTCGTTATAATCCTGCATGCCGTAAATATCTTTTGCGAGCCTGCCAACATCGTCTGTTTCCTCAAGACCGCATTGTTCTGCAACGTCTTTTATGTTCTCGAAAGAAAACCTTTTCGATGAGCACGCGGAAATTCCCAACAAAAGAACAAGGACCATGATCCCTGAAGCTGTCTTCTTAAGCATATTCATCTGGATCCCCTCCGGATATCGAATGCGGTGCTGTGCCTGATTACCCCATGTGTTCACAACCTGATTTAGCAGGACCGTCCATGCCCGATTCGTAATGGGCGCGAAATTCCATGTTGATGTCGCGGATCTCTTTCTTGCCGTCGATGTAATCCTGATACATCTCCACAAGACCCGACATGCATCCGTCACAGGAACCGCTGATATTTCCGATGGACTCGGCAACGATCCTCTCACGTTCTTCTCTGGTTGTGTCTTTGATCAAAATGCTCATAAACTGATTATACATTATGTTTGCTGTGTTTGCTGTCCATAACGCCTGAAATTGCCCGGCGTCATGCCTGTCATCTTCGAGAACTGCCTTATGAAATGTTCTGTGCTCTTATAACCGCACAGCTCGGCAACCTCCGATATCGATCTCGTCGTATATTTGAGCCTGTCTTTTGCAAGCCCGATCCTCGCATTGATAACGTCATCGATCGGACTGATCCCGAACGTCTCCTTATACAGCGTCTGGAATCTGGTCCTGCCGAGGTTCATGCGCCTGCTCATGGAATCAACGGTCCATGAAAATTCCGGATGGAGCATCATCTCGCGCCTCAGAGCCGTCAGCTCGTGATGGTAGGGACTGCTCAATAAGTCAATGCTGTCATCTGACAATTTCGCGAAAAGGATCTTAAACAGCGCTAACATCTCCGGATCGTCAACGTCTTTCTTCGAATTGCTCTCCCATGCTATGAGCTTGAAAAGATTATGCACAAAATCAGGATCAGCCGGCGAGAAAGGAACGTTGGTAACAGGAAAGTTCTCTATGAATTCCTCATCCGTATCAAATCTTATCCAGTCGTTCTTATAAGGCTCCCCGGGCAGTGAACTGTAGTATTTTCGGTGGCCCGGAGTAAATAGGATAACGGACTTCGCAGGATAGTAGCGCAGCTCGTTATCGACCCAGAACAGAGCCGGTGTATGAGTAAAGAGCATCTGGTAACTTTCGAATCCGACCCTTCCGCGGTCGGTATCGTAGACCAGACCGTCCTCATGAAGATAACTGAATCCCGAATAAAGAACATTGATCATATAATCAAGAGCCACTCCCGCAAGACTGCACAAAAATGCAACATTTTTATATGATTTTCTACTATAGAACGCGCTTTGTAAAGCCTTGAGTGAACAATATATCAATTTAACTGTACTAAAGTTCATTGTTGACCGCATACCAAAATGCTAAAGTATGCCGACTTTAAGGAAAGGAACCGGTAAAGCGGAAATGAGCACACTTGTACGTGACATGACAAAGGGTAATACAGTAAAGCTCCTTCTGGAGTTCTCATTACCCATGCTCGTCGGAAACATCTTCCAGCAGCTTTATAATCTTGCCGACTCCGCAATAGTAGGACGTGTTGTTGGACCTGATGCCCTGGCAGCAGTAGGCTCTACCGGTTCCCTTTCTTTCTTATTCTTCTCATTCTGCATCGGAGTAGCCAACGGCGGCGGAATAACCGCTTCCAAATACTTCGGTGCCAAGGATGAACTAAGGGTCAAGAAAGTAATCGTAAACAGCGCATACATGATGCTCGCTGCATCAGTCTTCATGGCTGTCCTGGGCTTCTCGCTTTCATCATGGATCTTAAGGGTCCTCGACACACCTTCAGACATCATCGCTTTGTCGACACAGTACCTGAGGATAATGTGCCTTGGAATACCTCTCATCGGCATGTATAACTACGGCTCGGCAATGCTCCGCGCATTGGGCGATTCGATCACGCCGCTCGTATTCCTGCTCGTATCCTGCTTCCTTAATATCGGCCTTGATCTCCTGTTCGTAAATGTCTTCGCATGGGGCGTATTCGGCGCTGCCGTAGCAACACTCATCGCACAGTTCGTATCCGGTATCGGATGCCTCCTGTTCGCTTATCTTAAGAACGATTACTTCAAGATCAACATATCTCTTCTCCGCCCTGATGCGAAGATCATAAAAGAGTGCACGAGAATGGGCTCAATGCTCGCTCTCCAGATGTCTCTTATCGCAGTATCCTGCATCGCCCTGCAGCGTTACGTCAACGGCTTCGGCTCCATGACCGTCGCAGCATTTACGGCAGTGGGAAGGATCGAGCAGATCGTTCAGCAGCCCTACGGGTCCCTCAGCATGGCATTGTCCACACATGCCGGCCAGAACCTCGGAGCCAGGAATTACAAGCGCATCAAGGAAGGCTTTACAAAGGGCATGATCATCATGACAGTATTCTCCCTTATCGTCCTTCCCCTTGCACAGGTCGGCGGCGAGACGGTAATGAAGCTCTTCGTTGAAGACCCCGAGATCATCCATATGGGTGCAACGGCACTCCGCATCACAAGCGCCTTCTACTTCGCACTCGGCACGATCTACGTATGCCGCGGCGTACTGAACGGCATCGGCGACGCAGGCTTCTCTTTGAGCAACGGCGTAGTCGAAGTCATCGGCAGAATAGGCTTTCCCATCCTCCTTGGCCTGTTCCCTGCCTTAGGCGTATGGGGCATCTGGCTCGCAGCAGGACTCACCTGGTTCATCAGCGGCTTTTTCGCGCTCGTAAGATACATCGTAAAGGTCAGAAGCGCTTCATTCATTGCATCCGCTTCCCCTGTAAGGTCACAGCCTATCCACGGAAGAGCGGGCGTATCAGCGCTCCACAGCAAAGCTTCATAACATTCCTTATATAATTCAATCCCTACCCGAACAGCGCCTGCAAGAATTTGCAGGCGTTGCACTTAAAAAGCGGTGCCTTCGCTGATGAAGACACCGCCTGCAGTGATTTAGATCGTGAGCAGTAACTTACGCTCTTAACGTGATACCGTACTTCTCTTCAAGGTTCTTAAGGATCGTGGATACGAAGCCGTCGATGACCTCGGGCTTGAATTCCTCATCCTTAGGGGTGAAGACTACGCTGAATGCGAGGCTCTTCTTGTTCTCACCGAGCTGTGCGCCTTCGTAGATGTCGAAAAGCTCGATCTTCGTGATGTAATCACAGGAAGCCTCGATCTCCTTTTCGACGGTGCTGCATGTAACGGACTTGTCCATAACGAAGCAGAAGTCACGCTTTTCTTCGAGGAACTTCGGAAGCGGAATGAACTTTCTTTCCTTGCCGTAGTACTTGCTCAAAGTGCGGAGGTCGATCTCGGCAACATAAGCGGGAACTCTCATGTCGAGCTCGTCACAGATCTCATAGAGGACCTGGCCCAAGTAACCTACCTCAACGCCGTCGCAGATGACCTTAGCGGTCCTGCCCGGGTGGAGGAATGTTTTCGAGGACTTCTCGTAATCGAACTTAACATCGAGAGCGGAAGCGATTACGTCAACGAGGCCCTTTAAGGAGTAGAAATCCTCACCGTCTCCGAAGACGCCGATGCAGATCGTCTCGCGCTCGTCAGGGTATTCCGTAAGAGGCAGGGACTTCGGCAGGAACTTGTTGCCCATCTCATAGATACGGCCTGTTAAGATGCCGTTCTTCTGGTTCCTGGCCATCGCCTTGATCATCTGGGGCGCAAGAGTCGTGCGCATCAGTGAGAGGTCGATGTTGATCGGGTTCATAATCTTGATCGCGAATCTCTCGGGTGCGTCTTCAGGGAGTCTCAGAAGATCGAAGTCTGAAGGTGAGAAGAATGAATAGTGAACACCTTCAGAAGCACCTGCTGCGCAGAGAGCGTTCTTGATCTTGAGCTCTGAACGCTGCTTTAAATTGTATCCGCCTGATGTGACCTTGGCTGTCGGGATGAATGTAGGCGTGATGTGATCGTAGCCGTACATACGGATGACTTCCTCAGCAACATCCTGATAGGATTCCATATCAACACGGTAACCGGGGATATAGATCGTAAGATCATCGCCGTTAAGTTCAGGTGCGAAGTTAAGGCCTGTAAGGATGCGTACGATGTCCTCATCGGGAACCGTGATCCCGAGGACGCCGTTAACCCTTGCAATGCTTACCGTAAGCTTTCTGGGCTCGATCGAGTTGCCTGTATTAACGTCGAAAGATGTCTTGGATACCTTGCCGCAGCCGAGCTCTTCGATGAGGTGCAGGGCACGCTTCATTGCCATGACTGTTGTGTACTCATCGACACCCTTGGAGAATCTCATTGAGGAATCGGATACCTGACCCAATGCCTTTGAGCTCTTACGGATGTTGTCGTGAGCGAACTTTGCAGCTTCGAACATGACAGCATTGGTCGAATCGAGAATCTCTGAATTGAGACCGCCCATGATGCCTGCAAGAGCAACGGGCTTAACGCCGTCGCAGATGACGAGGTTATCTGATGTAAGGGAGAATTCCTTCTCATCAAGAGTTACGATCTTCTCGCCGTTCTCAGCGCGGCGCACGTGGATCTCTCCGCCTTCGAGATAAGAATAGTCGAAAGCGTGCATCGGCTGGCCAAGCTCGTAAAGAACGTAGTTTGTGATATCAACTACATTGGAGATCGCAGAGCAGCCGACAAGAGCCAGACGGCGCTTCATCCAGAGAGGAGACTCGCCGATAGTAACGTCGGATACATAGTGACCGATGTATCTCGGGCAGAGGTCAGGAGCAGATACGCGGATGTTAAAGTCAATTGCGACATCGCTCTCCGTGTAATCCAGAGCAGGCTCCTTAACGGGCTTGCCGAGTACTGCGGCAACTTCTCTTGCGATGCCGAAGATCGACTGGCAGTCAGGTCTGTTTGCCGTGATGGAAACGTCGAAAATATAATCATCAAGACCTAAGATAGGCTTTACGTCCGCGCCCGGAACAGCATCATCAGGAAGGACGAGAAGTCCGTTATATCCTGCGCCGGGGAACATGTCCTCAGTAACACCGATCTCAACGCCGGAGCAGAGCATACCGTATGAATCGTAGCCTCTGAGCTTGCCCTGGCCGATCGTCATGACGCCTTCTACTGTGACATGGTCTTTTGCTGTAGCGTAAACCTGTGCGCCGATAAGAGCCAGCGGGTACTTGCCGCCTGCCTTTACGTTGTCGGCACCGCAGCAGATCTGGAGGATGCCGTTTTCGCCGGCATCAACAGTACAAAGGTGAAGGTGTGTGCCTTCGATGGGCTCGCATGTCTTAACTTCGCCTACTACGACCTTGCTGATGTCCTTGCCTACTTCGTATTTTTCCTCTACTTCGAATCCGCAGCTGAAGAGCTTTTCTTCAAGCACGTCCGGAGTAACGTCAATATCTACATAATCTTTAAGCCAGCTTAATGGTACTAACATGATATTTGCCTCCTTTAACCTTAGTCATCGATCTGTTCAAGTACGCGGAGATCAGACTCAAACAGGAGCTTGATGTTGTTGATGCCGTACTTGAGCATGGCAATACGATCGATACCGATACCGAAAGCCAGACCGCTGTATTTGTCGCTGTCGATTCCGCAGCCTTCAAGAACCTTCTTGTTGACTACGCCTGCGCCGAGGACTTCGATCCAGCCTGTTCCCTTGCAGAGCTTGCAGCCCTTGCCTCCGCACTGGAAGCATGATACGTCGACTTCGACGGAAGGCTCTGTGAACGGGAAGTATGAAGGTCTTAAGCGTGTCCTTGTCTCTTCGCCGAAGATCTTCTTTACGAATACGTCGAGCATGCCCTGGAGGTCGCATAGTGTGATGCCCTCATCAACTACAAGTCCTTCCATCTGGGAGAACATGGGTGAGTGTGTGGCGTCGTCATCCGAACGGAAAACCTTACCGGGTGAGATGATCTTTATAGGCGGCTGCTGAGTTTCCATAACGTGAACCTGACCTGCTGAGGTCTGTGTTCTCAAAAGGAATTCAGGGCTCAGATAGAATGTATCCTGCATGTCGCGTGAAGGGTGATCCTTCGGGATATTCAGTGCCGTGAAGTTATAGTGATCTGTCTCGATCTCGTTGCCCTCATAGACAGAGAAGCCCATGGAACCGAAGATATCAACGATCTGATTCCTTACCTGGGTATTCGGATGGAGATAGCCTTTCTTGAGCTTCTTTGAAGGAAGTGTTACGTCGATGGCCTCAGCCTCGTAACGTGCCTTCTGCTCGGCTGCCTTGAATTCAGCATCGAGAGCGTCGAACTTCTCTGTAGCCCAGTTTCTGATCTCGTTGACCATCTTGCCGTACTCGGCCTTCTGTTCCTTCGGGATCTTGCCCATCTCCTTCATGAGGGAACCGATCTTACCTTCCTTAGAGTCCATAACGCTCTTCTTGTACTCGAAGATTCCCTTTGAACTCGTAATTCCTGCCAGATCAGCTTCGATCTGACTCTTGATAGCGGATAACTTCTCACTTAATTCACTAAGTTCAGCCATGCTTTCCTCCTTTTTTGACGGGGTCTGACCCCATCAAATTTCTTTGCCTGAGCAAATAAAAAGCCCACGGCAATTATTCATTGCCATGGGACGAATTAGCGTATATATGCACCTTCGCGGTACCACCCATGTTCGAAAAGCAGTAATATCAGCTTTCCGCTCTTATAGTTGCTGCCGTGATGCCGCAGCCCGCATCTGCTTAGTCAGCAAAAGCCGTTTCCGTCAGAATGCTCCGGTGTTGAAATTCATCTTGGTACCCTTAGTATCGTGCTCTCAGCCGGTGACACGACTCTCTGTTACTGTCTGTAAAAAGACTACTTACGCACCTTCATTGCAGGACTTATTTATAATATGGAGTCCGGAAAAAGTCAAGCGCGGCAAGGGAAACGCCCTGAGAACTTACTCGTACTTCCCGCCGCATTCCGTGCAGAACTTACCGCCTGTCCTCGGTGCGCCGCAGTATCTGCAGACGCCGGGAGCCTGAGGGTTTACGGCCGGTTCAGGTGACATGACCTGCATTGGCGCGCTTGCCGGTCCCGGAACACCATTAAAGGTAAAAAATGAGGCTGATCCTCCATAGAACGGTGCGCCTTTGACCTCTTCCGAGCCTTTGAGCACGCTCTTTGACGCAATCTCCTTAAGGAGTTCAATTGTCCTGTCAGGATCAGTGAATATCCTTTCCCCGTCTTTCCCGCCGAAACGCACATAAGATTCAAAATCGCCTTCTTCGACATAAGCTTCCGCAGGATCCGAGCAGAGTTCTTTTACCTTCTCTTTGATCTCAGGGATCAGTTCATCGGGAACATGGTATGTGTTTTTAATGTTATCTTCGCGGATCTCGAGCATAGCCTCGCCATTACTGAACCGGAACTCGCTCGCAACCTTGTCGGGATTGCTTGCGGGGATTACCGAGACCGGAGCATTATCCGGAATATACTTCTGGTGAATGATGCTGCTGAGAACAAAGTCTCCTTCCGGAAGCTTGGGATTCGGGTAGCAGTGGTTGATCACGCCGCACCTGTCTAAAGGCTCACCGGACTCATCCCTTAATGCTGTCAGCATCTTAAGGAGCTCTCCGGCATCCATATCATAGTATGAATGTTCGCGGTCCTTATGTATCTCGACGATGGCAGCAGAGACCTTGTTGTCATAAGGCGGCTCTTCCGGGAAAAATCCTCTGTGCTTGCCTGTACACTTTGCAAGGACTTCTTCGGCAAACTTTTCGCCCCTCTCATCTGACACTGCGTAGTCCAGACCGTCAAAGGTCAGAAGGTATGCACCGTTCCCGGCCGTCGCAAGTCTGTTGTCGGAATTTACGGGTGTGCCGCCCATTCCGCCCATCGCCTGTTCATATTTGGAATAATCTCTGTAGCCGATATAAACTTCCATGGATGTCTCCTAAAAGTTCTCTTTTCCTGATTATACCAATTAATCAAGATTTCCTTATGAGTGATAAAGGGCCGTCTCTTTTAAAGACGGCCCCCAAATAATATTCAATTGCTTATCCCGATTATGAAGAGAGTTGCGTTGATAAAGTGGGAATCCGTATTCCCTGTTGCGAAGAAGGTATGTTACGGGATAAGCAGATTG